>Ga0209859_1000291_pt1 | contig 12013 bp, 11 predicted proteins | sample GWRWS3_50_60_FD_187241 | JGI IMG/M metagenome (GOLD analysis project Ga0209859, IMG submission 187241) | Riverbed sediment microbial communities from areas with vegetation nearby in Columbia River, Washington, USA - GW-RW S3_50_60 (SPAdes)... | ecosystem: Environmental > Aquatic > Freshwater >... | reverse complement strand
GAGATGGTGATCGCGCACGGGACCGACGGGATGGTCGGCATCCTCGCCGGCCACGCCCCGCTCCTGATCCGGCTCTCGATCGCGCCGATCAGGATCCGGCTCGAGGACGGTCGCTGGATCGTCGCGGTCGTCGACGGCGGGTTCCTCCATGTGACGAGTGCCGAGGACTCGACGCGGGTCGACGTGCTGGCCTCGTTCGCCGAACTGTCCGACGATATCGACCGCGTGGCCGCGCAGGCACGGGTCGAGCAGGCGCAGGCACGGCTCGCCCAGGGCGACGACGCGGGCGTGCGTGCCGAGCTCGCGAAGGCGCTGGCCCGCTCGGGCCTCGACGAGTAGCCTCGCGGGTCCCGGGGGAACCAGGGTTCCACGGGAACCCGGGGACCTGAGGGGTCCCAGGCACGCCCGGCCCTAGGATGGAGACCTGATGGATCGCCTGCTCGTGACCGGAGGGACGCCGCTCGAAGGAAGCGTCGAGATCGCCGGCGCCAAGAACTCCGCGCTCAAGCTCATGGCCGCGGTGGTGCTGTCGGACGGTCGCTCGACGGTTCGCAACGTCCCCCGGATCCAGGACTGCATCACGATGGTCGAGGTGCTCGAGCACCTCGGTGTCGGCTGCGCGTGGAAGGGCGACGCGCTGGTCCTGGACACGACGGAGGTGCGATCGGTCGACACGCCGTACGAGCTCGTCAGCCGGATGCGAGCCTCGATCCTAGTGCTCGGACCGCTGCTCGCGCGGTTCGGGAACGCGAGGGTCGCGATGCCCGGCGGGTGCAACATCGGATCGCGCGCGATCGACCTCCACATCCGCGGGCTCGAGAAGATGGGCGCCCGGTTCAGCTCGGAGCACGGGTTCTTGGTCGGCGAGGTGTCCGGTCTCCGCGGCGCGGTGGTGAACCTCGACTTCCCGAGCGTCGGCGCCACCGAGAACGTCCTGATGGCCGCCGTCGCCGCTCGGGGGACCACCGTGATCGAGAACGCCGCCCGCGAGCCCGAGCTCGTCGACCTCGCCGACTTCCTGCGTGGGATGGGTGCGCGGATCGACGGCGTCGGCACACCCACGATCGAGATCCAGGGCGTCGAGGGGTTCGCGCCGGTCGACCACACGGTGATCCCGGACCGGGTTGAGGCGGGCACCTACGCGATCGCCATCTGCTCGGCGGGTGGGCGCCTGGTGCTCTCCGGCGCCCGGGCCGACCACATGGACCTGGTCCTGTCCAAGCTCGCCGACGCCGGCGCCGACGTGCTGGCGATCGACGGTGGGGTGGCGATCTCGATGGCTTCGCGTGCCCGGTGTGTCGATCTGGTGACGCTCCCGTACCCGGGGTTCCCGACCGACCTCCAGCCGCAGATGATGGGGCTTCTCGCGTCGGCGGAGGGAACGAGCATCGTGACCGAGAACGTGTTCGAGGGCCGGTTCATGTTCGTGGACGAGCTGAACCGGATGGGCGCGGACATCCGCACCGAGGGCCATCATGCCGTGATCCGCGGCGTCGAGCGACTCTCGGCCGCGCCGGTGCGAGCTCTCGACATCCGCGCCGGCGCCGCGATGGTGATCGCGGCGCTCACGGCCGACGGTGTGACCGAGATCGAGGACATGTACCACGTCGACCGGGGCTATCAGGACATGGAGGGCAAGCTGACGGCGCTCGGCGCCGTCGTCCGTCGCGAGCGCGAACGCTCCCCGGCCCTGTCGTGACCCGCGCGCGTCTCGGCGCGCTCCTGCTGCCGCTCATCGTCGTAGGGGGTTTCGCCTCCACCTCCGCACGCGCGCAGGTGAGCGGGGAAACGGGTGAAGTCTTCGTCTTCCTGGTCCCCGGAGTCTCGTTCGAGGAGATGCTCGGGATCCCCGAGGTCACTGCCCTCGCCACCAACGGCGGTGCCGCGTTGATGACGCTGCAGAACGGGTTGCCGACTGAGGGGGAAGCCGGCATCGCTGCCGGCGAGCAGAACGTCCACTTCCGATGGCTAGACCCCACGCGAGAGGGTGGACTCGAAGGGGTAGCGAGCATGATCGTCGAGATGGTGACGTCGGTCGACGACGGATCGGTGCTGGTCCTCGTCGCCTCAACCACGCCTTCGCCGGAGATGATCGTCGCCAAGGACGAGCTGCATCCACTAGTGCTTGCGCGGGGGACGTCGAGCGACCTGTTCGCCGAGCGAGGAGAGGAGGGGTCGCTCACCTCCGACTCGACTCGCAGGGCGGGTGTTGTCACCGATCTGGACGTCATCCCGACCATTGCCGACTTCCTCGGCGTTGATCCACCCGCCGATTCGAACGGATCGGCGATCGAGATCATCTCGGGGCCGCCGCCGTTCGAGCTTCACGAGCGCTACCTCGCGCAACGCCGTTCGTATGTCCCGATCGGTACAGCCAGCGGGATCTACCTCGCCGTCGCGGGTCTCGGCGCCATCGCGCTCCTCGCCCTCGGGAGCCGCGCACCGAGCAGCCTGCGACGGGTCTTCGGATGGGGTTGCCTGTCCGTCGCGATGCTCGCGACGGCACTCCTCGCGGCAGGACATCTCCCCGAGCTCACGTACGCGACGGTGGTCCCGTTCGTCGCGCTCGTGACGGTGTTCGGGACGCTCGCGTTCGCCCCGCTCGAACGCCGAGACGTGCTGCTCGTCCCGGCGGGGATCGGGATCGCGGTCCTCGCGTACTTCGCGCTCGAGGCGATCCTCGAATGGACGGCCGCGCTCACCCCGTTCGTCGGAGGCTCCGAGCTCGACGGCGGCCGCTTCTACGGCCTCCCGAACGTCTTCATCGGCCTCCTGATCGGCTCCTGCCTCTGGATCGCGCAGCGGCTCCGGACCGCCGCCGGCGTCGCGCTCCTGATCGCCGTGGCCCTGTTCGCGGGATTGCCGTACGTCGGCGCGAACCTCGGCGGCGGGGTGTCGTTGTTCGCGGCGGCCGGTCTCTGGCTCGCCGTCCGCGAGCGCGAACGCCTCGGTTTGTGGAAGGGACTCGGCGTCTTCGTCGGGGTCACCCTGGTCGGGGGGGCATCGATCCTCCTTGCGCACGCGATCTCGCCGTTCGAGACACATGTCACGCGGTTCGAGGAGGAGGTCGGCGGGATCGCCGGAGTGTTCGAAAGATTCGGGGACCGCCTCCAGGTCGGGTTCGATCTCATCGCGCACAACCCGTTCGCGCTGATCCCCGTCCTCGGCCTTCCGGTCGCGATCGCGGCCCTGCTCCGTCCGCCCGCGGCGCTGCGTCCGAGCCTGCAGCGCAGCCCTGCCTGGCGGGACGCCGTCCTCGTCACGCTCCTGGCCGGCGTCGTCGCCTACGTCGTCAACGACTCGGGGCCTGCGGCGGCCGGCCTCGCGTTCGGGCTCGGACTGGGTGGGCTCCTCGGCGTGTCGCTCCTGTCCGAAGCCGGGAAGATGGGGGAGCCGTGAGCACCCATCCACCGATCCCACCTCGTCCGGACGGTCTCCACCGCGCCCCGCCGATGCCGTCCCGCCCGGGTGCGCCGGACGGCTTCCCGACCACCGCGACCTGGAGCTGGTACGAGGCGCTCGGCGTCTACCTTTTGGCGTTCGTGCTGGCCGGGCTCGCGACGCTGCCGTTCATCCAGCTCATGGAGCCGGAGGCCGCCCTCACCAACATCGTCCTCACGACCGTCGCGGCGCTCGTGATCATCGGCCTGCTGGTCCTGTGGCTGTCGCGGTACCACCGAGGCTGGGTCGAGGTGCTGCGACTCGCGGAACGGGGGACCTGGCGCAAGGAGATCGGCTCGGGCGTCCTGTTCGGCATCGGGCTGTATCCGGTGATGGTGTTCGTCGTCGGAGGATTGCTGACGGTCCTCCTCCAGACGATCAGCGGGGAGCCCGTCGAGGCCCCGGAGCAGGTCGGCGAGCATCTCCCGGCGGTGGGGACCGCGCTCACGGTCGTGTATGCGATCGTCATCGCTCCCATCGGCGAGGAGCTGTTCTTCCGCGGGGTCCTGTTCCGGGCGCTCCGCGATCGCCACGGGTTCTGGGTCGGCGCGGTTGGCTCGTCGATCGGGTTCGGGTTGATCCACTTCATCCCGGGCTCGGCGATCGATGCGGCATTGCTCATGACCGTGATGTTCTTCACGGGCATCGCCCTGTGCTTCATCTACGAGCGGCGCCGAACGATCGTCGCCCCGATCGCCGCCCACGTGACCTTCAACGTGATCGGCATCGTGCTGATCCTCGGATTGCGGTAGGAGGTTCGATGGCGTTGTTCCCGAGCGAGGAGTGGATCTCGCGGTACCGGGACCTCATCAACGGGTCCGAGGAGTATCGCGAGGCTGCCCAGACGTGGGAGGGAGACATCGCGTTCTTCATGGAGGCCGAGCCCGATCGCGGCGTGCCGGATGACCTCGTGGCCTGGCTCGACCTGTGGCACGGGGATTGCCGGGGCGCACGGATGATCACCGCCGAGGAGGCCGACGCGGCGGCGTACGGGATCCGCGCGCCGTACTCGCGGTGGCGCGAGGTGGTCCTCGGAGATCTCGAGCCCGTGAAGGCGATGGTGCAGGGCAAGCTCAAGCTCCGGGGGGACCTCGCCACGATCGTTCGGCACGTCCGGGCCGCCAAGGAGCTCGTGCACCTGACGACGCTCGTGCCGACCGAGTTCGTCGGCGACGCCTGACCGATGCGCGCCGTCGTCTACCGGGGCATCGAACGGGTCGAGGTCGCCGAGGTCCCCGACCCGGTCCTGGTGGAGCCGAGCGATGCGATCGTGCGCGTCGGTCTGACCGCGATCTGCGGATCGGACCTCCACCTGTATCACGGCAAGGCGCCGCTCGAGCCCGGCGACACGATCGGGCACGAGGCGATCGGTGTGGTGGACGCGGTCGGGTCGTCCGTCAAGCGCTTCGCGCCGGGGGACCGGGTGGTCGTGTCGTTCGATATCGCGTGCGGTGACTGCTGGTTCTGTCGCAAGGGGCAGACGCAGCTCTGTGAGGACTTCGGCTTCCTCGGCTACGGGGTGTTCGGTGGGAGCCTCGGCGGCGCGCAGGCCGAGCTGCTCCGCGTCCCGGTGGCCGACGTGAACCTGCTCGCGGTCCCCGACGGTCTCGAGGACGATCGCGCGCTCTTCGTCGGCGACGCCTTGACCACCGGTGTCTACGCCGCCGGGCTGGCCGAGATCCACGACGGCGACATCGTCGCCGTCGTCGGGGCCGGGCCGGTGGGCTTCTTCTGCGCGCAGGCGGCCCTGCCGAGCGCTGCGTCCGTGCTCGCGCTCGACCTCGACCCCTCCAGGCTCTCGATCGCCGAACGCATCGGTGCGATCCCGGTGGACGTCTCGGCGCGCAACGCCCAGACCGCCGTGGACGAGCACACGCAGGGACGGGGCGCCGACGTCGTGATCGAGGCCGTCGGGACGCCCGCCGCGTTCGAACGTTCGGTGGACATCGTCCGGCGTGGTGGAACGGTCGTCGTCATGGGTGTGTACACGAGCGAGCTCGTGCAGGCGCAGATCGGCGTCTGGTGGGTCCGGGCGCTCCAGATCCGGTTCGCGGGGACGACGCCGGTCCACGCCTGGTGGGAGCGCGCGATGGCCGAGGTGCAGGCGGGGCGGCTCGACCCGCTGCCGATCGTGTCGCACCGGCTCCCGCTCGGTGAGGCCGCGCACGGCTACGAGCTGTTCGACACCAGGCAGGCCACCAAGGTCCTGTTAGAGCCGTGATCGCGCCGGTGCCGTCCCAGCCGTGACGGTCCGATTCGCCGACGCCGAGCCGAACGGGCTGGCCGACCTCGTCGGCTGGCTGATCGAGGCGAACCTCGAGCGCCGACCCGAGCGCCGGAACCTGCTTCGACCGGCCGTCGTCGAGCTCAGCGCGTCGGACGCCGACGTCCGCGCGACGGTCGTCCTGTCGCGCGGTGCGGTGGAGATCTCGAACGGGCCCCCGGACGCCGAACCTCATCTGAGGGTCGTGGCGCGATCGGACGATCTGCTCGAGCTTTCGACGACCCCGCTGCGGTTCGGCCTGCCGGACGCGTTCGATGTGCGTGGGCGGGCGGTTCTTCGGGGGATCGCGACCCGCCGCGTGCGAGTATCGGGCATGCTGCGCCATCCGCTGCGCCTCTCGCGGTTCACGCGGCTCCTCTCGGTGGTCGTGTGAGCGTCGGTACTCCGATCCCCCTGCCCGCCCCACCACTCCGGCAGCGGCGATGGATCCCGGTCGTCGTGCTCGTCGCCGTCATGACCGGGGTCGTCTCGGGCGGCTACGTCACCTCGGACGCCCTCGGCGAGACGAGCGGGGAGACGGTCATGGTCAGCGCATCGGTGCGGATCACGCCGCTCCCCGGCTGGGTGCTCGCCGAGCGGTTCGGCGACCCGCCGGGGATCCGACTGACGAGCGGGAGCACCAGCCTGGATGTCGCGACGATCCCGTTCACCGGGACCGACGTGGACCTGCTCGCCTCGTACGTGGGCGAGGTCCTCGAGCCGGACGCCGAACAGTTCCAGGTCTCGGAGGAGGTCGAGCCCATCCGTCTCGCCTCCGGGCTCACCGGGACCCGGATCGCCTACGTCGGGCTGTTCGGCGACGTTCAGGCTCCGGTCGAGGGCGAGGTGACCGCCGTGGTGTCGCCGTCGGGAGCGGGCGTGATCTTCAACGGGTGGGCACCCGCGGGCCAGCTCCAGTTCGAGATCGACGAGATCGACGAGATGATCGAGCGCGCGGAGATCGCCTGATGAGCGAAACGCGCGGGGGCCACCGGTGAGCCGGCCTCGGATCGTCCGGATGCCACGGCGCGGCTGGGGCCGCCAGACGTCGCTGTTCCAATGGCGTGAGCCCGCCTTCTGGCTGTACGCGGCGATCGTGCTCGTCACCGCCCTGTACACGATCGGGCAGCAACAGCTGTTCCAGAAGCTGTCGCCGTCGGGATGGGCGCTGTCCTGGGGGCTGCTCCTCGTCTACGGGCTCCCGCTGTTCCTCGCGATCTACCTGCTCGATCTGTACGAGCGCGAGCCGATGTCGCTCGTGCTCGGGGCGCTCGTGTGGGGAGCCGTGGCCGCTACGGTGCTCTCGGGGATCGCGAACGAGGGATGGGGCCTGGTCGTCGCTCGCGTCGGGGGCCCGGTGTTCGCGGCCGAATGGACGGCGGCGCTCACGGCGCCGTTCGTCGAGGAGACCCTGAAGCTCTCGGGCGTCGTGCTGATCTACCTGATCGCGCGCGACGAGATGGACGACTTGATGGACGGGTTCGTGTACGGCGCGATGGTGGGTCTCGGGTTCGCCCTCGTCGAGGACGTCTTCTACTTCATCGCGATCTTCGGCGGCACGCCGGGTGGCGTGCTCGCGGGGTTCTACGTGCGCGTGGTGTCGAGCGGCCTGTACGGGCACGTGCTCTACACGGGTCTGTCGGGGATGGGGGTCGCGTACTTCGTCTCGCGTCGGGGTGAGGTCCCGTTCGGCCGCCGGCTCGCGGTCGCGATCGGGCTGTTCGTGGCGGCGGTCGCAGGGCACTTCCTCTGGAACTCGCCCCTGCTCGACTTCTTCCCGGGGAGCGTCGACGACGTGGGCGACTGGCTCGGCATCCCGCTCGCGGCCGCCGTCAAGGGCGCCCCCTTGTTGCTGGTCGTCGTCGTGCTCGTTCGGCTCGCCCGCCGGCGCGAACGGATGTGGCTCGAGGTGGCCCTGCGCTCGGAGGTGGACTCACCCGCGCTCTCGGAGGAGGAGCTTCGGGTGCTGCTCGACCCGAGCGCCCGGCGCCGATCGCGACGCGAGATGCGTGCTCGCGCCGGCGATGCCGCCGAGCGGCTGCTGAAACGTCTGCAGAAGGAGCAGGTGAACCTCGCCATGGTTCGTACGCGCGTCGTGTCGGACGACGCTCCGGAGCTCGTCCACCAGCGCGCGCTGTGCACGTCGCTCCGCGACGCCCTGCTCGCGATGCCCTCTGCGGCGCTCGCGGGAACCCGGCGCGAGGGGTGAGCATGCGTCTCGGTAGGCTTCGGCTGTGAGCCTGACCGACGACGTCCTCGCGGGCGATGCCCGGGCGATCGCCCGAGCGATCTCGATGGTCGAAGACGGCGCCGAGGGCCTCGACGAGCTCTCGGCAGGGCTGTTCGCGCACACCGGCCGCGCCTCCACGATCGGCCTCACCGGTTCGCCGGGCGTCGGCAAGTCGACGATCGGGGGCGAGCTGGTGGGCGCCGCCCGAGCCCGAGGCGTCTCGGTCGCGGTGCTCGCGATCGATCCGACGTCGCCGCTCTCGGGGGGCGCGCTGCTCGGCGATCGCCTCCGGATGCAAGCCCACGCGACCGATCCCGGCGTGTTCATCCGATCGATGGCCACCCGAGGTCATCTCGGTGGGATGGCGCTCGCGGCTCCCGAGGCGATCCGTGTGCTCGACGCTTCGGGCCGTGACCTCGTGATCGTCGAGACCGTGGGCGTGGGTCAGGCCGAGGTGGACGTCGCTGCCGCGACCGACACGACGGTGGTGGTGGTGTCGCCCGGATGGGGCGACGCGGTCCAGGTCGCGAAGGCCGGGATCCTCGAGATCGCGGACATCTTCGTCGTCAACAAGGCCGATCGCGAGGGTGCCGACGTGGCGGTGCGCGACCTCCAGCAGATGCTCCGGATGGGCCCCGAGATGCCGTGGACCCCGCCCGTCGTCCCGACGACCGCCACCACGGGCGAGGGCGTCGGCGATCTCTGGACCGCGGTGGAGGCGCATCGAGCGCATCTCGAGTCCTCGGGCGAGCTCGCCCGCGGGCGGCGGGATCGCCTGCTGAGGGAGGTCGAGAGCCTCGCGCTCGAGGGGCTCCGAGGCCGCGCTCGCGAGCTGCTGGGCGAGGACGGCTCGCTCGTGGACGACCTCGTCGAGCGGCGGACCGATCCCTACCGAACCGCGGCTATCCTTGAGGAACGGATCGCCGGGGGTCCGTGACCCCTTCCCGAGCCCTGTGATCGAGGAGACCGATGGTCGAGCAGCGTGAACGACGCCCGGCGCGGGGAGCTGAACCAGCGGAGGCCCTGACGTTGTCGGGAGAGCCGCTCGAGCCGCTGTACACGCTGGCGGACCTGGCGGGGTTCGACCACGAGGCCAAGCTCGGACGACCGGGCGCCTATCCGTTCACCCGTGGCGTATACCCCTCGATGTACCGGGGGCGGCTGTGGACGATGCGGCAGTTCGCGGGCTTCGGCTCGGCCGCCGAGACCAACGACCGCTACCGGTTCCTGCTCGAGCGAGGTCAGGGAGGCCTGTCGGTGGCGTTCGACATGCCGACGCTCATGGGCCGCGACTCGGACGATCCGCTCGCCGAGGGCGAGGTGGGTCGCTGCGGCGTGGCGACCGACACGCTCGAGGACTTCGAGCAGCTGTTCGACGCGATCCCGCTCGGCGACATCTCAACCTCCATGACGATCAGCGGCCCGGCCGTCGTCGTGTTCGCCTTCTTCCTCGCCGCCGCCGAACGCCAGGGTGTGCCGTGGGATCGCCTGGACGGGACCCTGCAGACGGACATCCTGAAGGAGTACATCGCTCAGAAAGAGTGGATCTTCCCGCCGAGGCCGCACTTGCGGCTGATCGGCGACCTCATGGCGTTCTGTCTCGAGCGCGTTCCGAGGTGGCATCCGATCAGCGTCTCCGGGTACCACATCCGCGAGGCGGGGGCGAACGCGTGGCAGGAGCTCGCCTACACCCTCGCCGACGGGTTCGCGTACGTCGAACTCGGCCTCGACCGCGGGCTGGACGTCGACCGGTTCGCTCCGGGGCTGTCGTTCTTCTTCAACGCGCACATCGACTTCTTCGAGGAGATCGCCAAGTACCGCGCCGCCCGACGGATCTGGGCGCGGTGGCTGAAGGAGCGGTACGGCGCGAAGGACGAGTCGTCCATGCTCCTGCGGTTCCACACGCAGACCGCGGGCGTCTCGCTCACGGCCCAGCAGCCGATGAACAACGTCGTCCGAACGGCGATCGAGGCCCTGGCCGCCGTTCTCGGCGGCACGCAGTCGCTGCACACGAACGCGCTGGATGAGGTGTTGGCGCTGCCGACCGAGGAGGCCGCGAAGCTAGCCCTCCGGACCCAGCAGATCCTCGCGTACGAGACCGGCGTGCCGGACGTCATCGACCCGCTCGGCGGCTCCTACTTCCTCGAGACCCTCACCGACCGGATGGAGGAGCTGGCCGAGGCCGAGTTCGCCCGGATCCTCGCGATGGGTGAGGGCTCGATGCTCGAGGGTGTGCTCACCGGGATCGAGCGCGGGGTCTTCCAGCAGGCGATCGCCGAGTCGGCGTTCGGCGAGCAGGGGCGGTTCGAGCGGGGCGATCTGGTGAAGGTCGGCGTCACCGATCACGTCGAGAGCGGCGACCAGCCGGTCGAGATCCTGGAGATCTCGCACGAGATCGAGCCCCTGCAGATCGAGCGGGTTCGCGAGGTCCGCGAGCGCCGGAACGCGCCGGCCGCCCGGGCGGCGCTCGCCCGCCTGGAAGGTCTCGCCGCCACCGACGCGAACCTGGTCGAGCCGCTCGTGGACTGCGCCCGAGCGCTGTGCACCGAGGGCGAGATCGTCGACGCCCTGCGGCGGGTGTTCGGCTCCTACACCGAGACGCCTCGGTTCTGACCGCGCCGCCGCCCAAACCCAGTTGCAAGAGCACGCAGTTGCCAGATAGTGCGTCAGCGTGCTTACATGGGCTTCGGATCTAGGAAGGACCGGGACGTCATGCTCGCTGCCACGGAGGCCTTGGGGATCGGCATCGTCGTGTCCGGCTTCCTGTTCGGGTTCCGGCACGGCATCGACTGGGATCACATCGCCGCGATCACCGACATCACCAGCTCACAGGAGGAGCGGGGTCGGGCGCTCGAGTACGGCACGATCTACGCGCTCGGACACGCACTCGTCGTGCTCGTGATCGGGGTGGTGGCGATCGCCCTGGGGGCGAGGCTCCCCGAAGGCGTGGACGAGGTCATGGGACGGATCGTCGGCGTCACCCTCATCGCGCTCGGGATCTACGTCTTCGCGGCGCTCGTGCGCCACGGGCGCGAGTTCCGGATGCGGAGCCGATGGATGCTGATCTTCAGCGGAGTGCATGGGGCGTACCGCAAACTTCGTGGAGGGCGCCGACGTGAGGCCCACGAGCTGGAACCGGTGCATCGACACGCAGATCAGGCGGGCACCGTCTCGGTGGCGGTCGCGGAGGACATCCCCGTGTCCGAATGGCATCACGGCCATCACGGGCGGCCCGGCCACCATCATCACAAGCACCCCGAACCGACCGATGACGCGTTCATGAACTACGGGCGAGGAACGGCGTTCGGCGTCGGGATGCTCCACGGGATCGGAGCGGAGACCCCGACGCAGGTCGTCATCTTCCTCACGGCGGCGGGAGAAGGCGGGCCGGTGCCCGGCGTCCTCATCCTCGTCGTCTTCCTGATCGGCCTGCTCGCGTCGAACACCCTCATCACGCTCGGGTCCGCGTTCGGCTTCGTGACCGCGTCGAAGAACTGGACCCTCTACGTCACGATCGCGGTCCTCACGGCGACGGCGAGCCTCGTGATCGGGACCTTGTTCCTGTTCGGGAAGGATACCGTGCTGCCCGCCGTGTTCGGGGGGTAGGGCTCAACCCGCGGCACCGCGCGCCTTCGTGCAGTCGGCACAGAGGCCGCCGATGGCGAAGTGGGTGAGGTCGGGCTCGAAGCCGTGGTGCCGTTCGATCAGGTGGACGAGGGCGTCGGCCTCCTCGATCGAAAGGTCGTCCTCGGCCCCGCAGTTGGAGCACGTGAGATGCACGTGGCCGGCCTCTTCGGCGCGGTGGTACTCGGCGCCGGTCTCCAGGTGCGCGTGGGCCAAGACCCCCATCTCCTCCAGCAGCGAGAGCGTCCGGTAGATCGTCGAGGCGTTCACGCCCGGCATGTCGCCCTGGACCTTCCGGGCGAGCGCGGTCGGCGAGATGTGGCCCTGGGTGCGCATGATCTCGGCGACGATGGCGCGCCGCTGAGGGGTCATCCGGAGCCCGCGTTCGCGGAGCGCCGAGATCACGTCGGTGTTCGGCTGCGTTGCCACGCGGCGATTGTAGCAGTGAGTTGCAG
>Ga0209859_1000290_pt1 | contig 12015 bp, 8 predicted proteins | sample GWRWS3_50_60_FD_187241 | JGI IMG/M metagenome (GOLD analysis project Ga0209859, IMG submission 187241) | Riverbed sediment microbial communities from areas with vegetation nearby in Columbia River, Washington, USA - GW-RW S3_50_60 (SPAdes)... | ecosystem: Environmental > Aquatic > Freshwater >... | reverse complement strand
GGACGGCAGCGGGCTGAAGGAACTCACCCATCTGTCGGATCGGGTCGCGGAGGATCCCGCGTGGTCCCCAGACGGCCGGCGGATCGCCTATGTGGTGGTCGAGAACGCCGGAGGTGGCCGGTCGGACGTCTGGGTGATGAACGGCGACGGCTCGAATCCCACTCGGCTCACCGAGGGACCGGGCGCGAGCTGGTCGCCGACCTGGTCGCCGGCGCTGTTGGGCTGCTGGAGGTGGACGCCGCCGCCGAGGAGATCGCCTGGGCGGTCCGCCGGTTGCTGGAGACGCTGGCGGCTCGGCGTCCGCTGGTGGTGATCCTGGAGGACTTGCACTGGGCCGAGCCGACACTGCTGGACCTGGTGGAGCACCTGGTGGAGCAGTCGCGCCGCGCCCCGATCCTGCTGTGCTGTCTGGCCCGTCCCGAGCTGCTGGAGGGACGCCCCGGCTGGCTGCAGGGCAGGACCAACGCCGAGCTGGTCCGCTTGGAGCCGCTGTCGGACGCCGAGTCCGCCGAGCTGCTGGGGCACCTGCTTGGCGGCGGCTTGGACCGGTCGGCTGCCGGCCGCCCCACCCGAGCGGCCAACGGCAACCCGCTGTTCCTCCGAGAGTTGGCGGCGATGCTGATGGAGGAACGCGAGGTGCAAGGCGACAACGGCCGAGGCGTCCAGGCCGCCGACCTGGCAGCCATGCCGCTCCCGCCGACCATCCACGCGCTGCTGGCCGCCCGCCTTGACCACCTCGCTACTGACCAGCAGGTCGCGCTCAGCCGGGGCGCGGTGATCGGCCAGGTGTTCGAGCAGCGCGCCGCGCTCGCGCTTGCGCCAGCCGAGCTGCACGACCGGTTTCCTGCGCTGCTGCACCGGCTGGTCGTCATGGAGCTGCTGCGGCGGGCAGGATCGGGGCTGGTCGGGGACGACGCCTTCCAGTTTGACCACCTGCTGCTCCGCGACGTGGCCTACGACTGGCTCCCCAAGCGGCTCCGCGCCGAGCTGCACGAGCGCTTCGCTGCCTGGCTGGAGGAGACCGTCGGGCCGCGCCGCAGCGAATACGTCGAGATCCTCGGCTGGCATCTGGAGCAGGCCGCTCGCTACCTGACCCAACTCGGCCCCCAGACCCAACAAAGCCGCTCGCTGGCCGCGGCCGCCGCCGGCCAGCTGGCCACCGCTGGGCGGCGCGCCTTCGCCCGCGCCGACATGCCCGCTGCCGCCAACCTGCTGGGCCGCGCCGCCGCGCTCCTGTCGGACCGCGACCCCGAGCGCCTCCGCCTGGCGATCACGCACGGGGTTGCCCTCGCCGAGGCCGGCCAGCAGCAGCGGGCGCTGGAGGTCCTTGCCGGCGTGGCTGCCGCGGCAACGGCCGCCGACGACGAGCCGGCCCACTGGCACGCCACCCTCGAGCGGTCGGCGCTGGAGTGGGCCATGCACCCCGACCGGTGGGCACCCGAGGACATGCTGCGCCTCGCCGAACGGGCACGCGCGGTCTTCCAGCGGCACCGCAACGACGCCGGCCTCGCCAAGGCATGGCGGCTGGTGTGCGACGTGCACGCGCTGCGCTGCCGGCTCGCCGACGCCGGCGCGGCAGCCGAACGCGCGCTGCAGCATGCCCGACGGGCGGGTGACCTCCGCGAGCAGGCAGAGAGCCTGTTCGCGGTGGCTACCGCCCTACGCTACGGCCCAACCCCCGCCGACACCGGCATCCGACGCTGCGCCCAGTTGCTCCGCGAAGGGCTGGACGACCCGCGTGCAGCCACCGCCGTGCTCGCCACCCTCGCCTTCCTTGAAGGCAGGCATGGACGGTTTGACCAGGCCCGCCGGGTGCTCGCCGCAGCGCACGACCGCGCCGAGGACCTCGGCGTGCGCTGGCTGGTCGCGATGGTCGCCTGGCAGGCCGGCCGCACCGAGACGCTCGCCGGTGACCTCGCCGCCGCCGAACGGCACCTGCGCGCGGTGGACGCCACCCTCGCCGAGATCGGCGCAGAGGGCCACCGGGTGACCGTCGCCTGCGATCTTGCGCGCGTTCTTTCCGGGCAGGGCCGCGATCGGGAAGCGCTGCAGCTTGTCGAACAAACCCGCGAGGCGGCCGCCCCAGACGACCTGATCACCCAGCTCAAGTGGCGCGCGGTGGGGGCACGCACGCTCGCCCGCCTGGGTCACACCGACCGCGCCCAGCCACTAGCCCACCAGGCGGTCCACCTCGCCGAACAGACCGACGCGTTGGAGGCCCACGGTGAGGCGCTGCTGGACCTCGGCGAGGTGCTGCGCCGTGCCGGCCGCCCCGGCGACGCCGCACAGGCGGTCCAGCAAGCCGCGCGGCTGTTCCAGCACAAAGGCAACCGCCCCGCAGCCAAGCAGGCCGCAGCAATGCTGCGGGACCTGGAGGGCTAGCTTCTCCATTGGGACCTGGGCGATGGTATTTCTCCGTGTCAGGGCCGCCGGAGGTGACGCTGCCGTTCACTGGGGTCTCTGCTGAGACAAGGCCAACGGCGACCGGTTCGGCGGCGCCCAGTCGGCAGGCTTCGAGCACCTGTTGATGACGATAGTTGGTTGGTGTCATGCCGTGGAGTCTGCCCGCATGCCTATTAACGCCTCGATCTCGCAAATCCTGTCAGCCGCAAGCTCCGGATCCTACGGTTGCCGTGGACGGTGGCTGGGAGCAGTTCCTGTGTTTACACCGTCCGCTGGGGCCCTAGACCGGCTGCGACAGCAGACGACGAGAAGGAGCGTGATGGCATCAGTCGCGGAGTTGGTCGACGAGGATTCCCTGCGTCGATTAGCTGGCCCAATCGGGTATCGGCAGGGCGTTGACCTGGCCGTCAGCGGCTGTGTCCAGCTGGCCAGTCTCGGGCCTGTGCGAGTCACGGCACGGGTCGAGGACCTGGTGTTTCAGCATGTGGAGCTTCGCTCGACCGGCACAGGGCTCAACTGGTCGTGTACATGCCGTGACGGGGAAAGCTACGCGCCGTGCAGACACAGCGTCGCCGTCGCCGTAGCGACTCGGCAGCGGACCTCGTCCCAGAGACACTGAACGTCAGGGTCGCCGCGAAGCGGTGGGCGCAGCACATCGTGGCTGAACCCTGACCGCCTCAGCAACGCGGCCCAGGTCCAGTGCTGCGCTGCCGGAGGACGGCCTGACCGGCGGGTTGGCGGTCACTGGCCTTGTACGCCGGCGTGGCCCAGGGCCTATCGGCGAGCGGCTTGGGCATATCGCCGTGGCGACCTTGGCATCCACCTCCGTGCCCCTTCCCGCCCTCCGGTAGGACGTCGTGGTCGACTTCTCACGGTGGTAGGCCGGCCGCAGAGGGCGTCTGATATGACCGGTTTTCCTGCCGCGATGTAGGGTATCCGGGCGAGATCGTCGCTTGACGCCTGGCGGAGAGGGGGATGCCGATCGTCAGCGTCTCCCTTTCCTGATCGACCACGTGGCCTGCTTGCTTGGAGGGCATCGTGCGCTTTCGGACTGGTCCCGTCGCCCTCGCCACCGTCGTTCTCGCGGCCACGGTCGGCTGCTCCACCAGCCCGGCCGGCAGCTCCAGCCCGCCTGCCTCGCCGCCGGCGGCGGGGCATCATGCGACCAAGCTGGCCGCGGCCACCGCCGCCGCGCCGACCTCGCTGGGGCAGCGGCGGGCGCAGTTCGAGCAGCTCCTGGGGCTGCATGCGCTGCTGGCCGTGCGGCTCATGCGCGCCGTGGTGGCGGCGGCTCCGGACTTCGTGCCGGTGGCCAGCGCGTCGCTGCAGGACAACACCGACGGCCTGAGCCGGCTCGTCACAGACGCCTACGGTGGCGCCCAGGCTGACCGCTTCGGGCAGCTGTGGCAGCGTCACGTCACCGATCTGCTGTCCTATGCGAGAGGTGTCGCCGGCCAGGATGCAGCGGCCAAGCAGACGGCACGGGCCGCGCTGCTGGCCGACGCCGAGGCCTACGGGTCCTGGCTTGCCGGGGCCAGCAATGGCCGGGTCCGGGCCAGCGCCGCTGCGGCCGGTGTGCGGATGCACGTCCAGGAGCTCATGACGCAGGCCGACGTCTACGCCGCCCGCGACTACGCCACGGCGTACCGGATCGAGCGGCAGGCCTACGAGCACATGTTCACGGCCGGTGCCGGGTTGGCGAAGGCCAGCGTCACCCCCGAGCTGGCGGTGGGCCTGGATGCGCCGCCGGAGCGGCTGCGGTCGGCGTTCGCGATGCTGCTCGGTGAGCACATGGAGCTGGTCATCGCCGCGCAGCGGGCGACCTTCGCCGGCGCGCCGGAGTTCCAGGCCGCCGCTGCGCAGGTCAACGCCAACACCACCGCGCTGACCCGGGCGATGGGGGCGATCGTGGGGCCCCGTAAGGCCGTCGAGTTCCAGTCGGCGTGGGCGCAGCATGTTGAGGGGTTGATGGCCTACACCGCCGCGGTCGCTGGCAACGACGAGGCCGCCAAGGCGACGGCGAGGCAGAACCTGGACGCCTTCGCCGCCAGACTGGCCTTGTACTTCAGCGACATTGTCCGCAAGGAGCTCCCCATCCAGCCGTTGACCCGAGCGATCACCGCGCACGATAGGCATCTGACTGACCACGTCGATGCCTATGCGGCCAAGCGCTACGACCAGGCGCTGCGGATGGAGCGCGAGGGTTACCTGCAGATGCTAGGCGTGGCGAACACCCTGGTCGGCGCGATCCAGAAGACAGTGAAGCCGCAGCTGCCGGTCGGTGGTTCGCAGACCGGCGGCGGTGGGAGCGCACACCACCGGCGGCGATGACCTGGGGCAGGCTTCGGTTGGCGGCCGGCGCGGCCGCGCTGGTGCTGCTTGTCGGTTGCTCCGGCTCGGGCGCGCAGGACCCCGAACTGTCGCCGCCTGCTCGCTCGCAGGACCACCCGGCGAATGGGGTGGACGCCGCCAGGGGCTTCCGCTCGGCGCGCGGCTACCGCGCCACGCCCGTCCCGGTGCGGGTCGACATCCCCAGGATCGGCGTGTCCAGCGCCCTGATCGAGCTCGGACGGGACGCCAACGGGGCCGTCGAGGTGCCGGAGCCCTTCGGGGTGGCCGGCTGGTACGCGCCCGGCACCCGGCCGGGCGACCCCGGGTCGGCGGTGATCCTCGGCCACGTCGACTCCAAGCGCGGCCCGGCGGTGTTCTACCGGCTGCGCGAGCTGCGCCGGGGCGACGAGGTCAGGGTCGGGCGCGCCGACGGGTCCGTGCTGCGGTTCGTGGTCGAGCGGACCGAGCAGTTCGACAAGCAGCGGTTCCCGACCGACGACGTCTACTACCCCACGTTGACGCCCGAGTTGCGGCTGGTGACCTGCGGCGGGCTGTTCGACCACAGCATCGGCCACTACCGGTCCAACATCATCGTCTTCGCCGCCCTGCGCACCTGACCGGCGGCCCGGTCAGGGCGCGCGCAGCACGCAGCGGTCGACGACCTGCCGGTAGGCGGCCAGCGCGCGGTCGAAGCTGGCCGGGTCGGCGGACGCCACCGAGCCGCCCTGCGCCAGCGTCGCCCGCATCCGCACGGCGACGGCGAGGACGGTGTTGGCCCGGTCGACCGCCGTCTTGCAGTCCGGCGTGGCGACCAGCGGGACGTTGCGGGGTGTCTGGGTCGTCGGCGCCGCGGTGGTGACGCCGCCCGAGCCGGAGGCGGGCGGGCGGTCGTCGGACCAGGCGGACGCGCCGACGAAGACACCGCCGACCAGCGCCACGGCCACCAGCAGCGCGGTCACCAGCAGCCAGGACAGCGGCGGACGCCGTGGGTGCTGGACGGTCACATCAGGCAGCCGCATCCCGACCTCGACCTTGGGATCTTCGCGGTGCTCGCTGAGTTGGTTGATGTACTGCCGCAGGGCCTCGATCTGGCGGGCTCGGGTCTCGTCCTGCTCTGGAGGCATGGTTCCCCCTCCTGGTCCGCTTCCTTCCCGGGCCACCAGCCACGAGCGGGCTTACCCGGATCGTTCAGCCTAAACCGCTTCCATGAGCGGAATCGGGTGGGGCCCGTGGATTGCGGCGTCCAGGAGGCCCCGTTGGGCCCGGGGCCCTTGGCGGAATCCCACACCCCCTGTTCCTCGAACACTTTCTGGATGCGGCGGCGGAGGTCAGGAGTCAAGGCCGTGATCCGCGGCCGAACCCTGACCTGCCAGCCGACCGGGTCGGCGCCGCGCACGGGAGGTCGATCGATCGACGGCGTCGTTTCGTTGGTGTCCGACCGGGACATGGCTGGATCGGCCGCGCTGAACCAGTCGCCTGGGGGCGGCGGTCGGACCCTACCCGGTGCAAGCGACGAGCCAGTGCGGAGGTCCTGGAAGCGGGGACCGCATCAGGTGAGCAGCTCGACCAGGGGGAAGGAACCGAGCCAAGGACGAGGATCGCAGGAGGCTCATGACCGTGCGCGGGCCGCCCTGCAACGCTGCTCGAAGCCACTCAAGATCGCTCGTGAATGACCGGGGCTCCTGGACGGCTGGTGGCGGTGGGCTTCGGCGGTCAGGCAGCACCGGCGTATTTCAGGAGGTCGACGAAGCCGAACTGGCCGGTGGCTGGCGCGATCGGGGGGGCGGGTTTCCAGGCCGCGTTCAGGTACAGGTAGGAGTTGGGGTCCCGTTGCAGGAGCCCGACCAGGGTCTCGGCCATGATCCGGCCGCCGACCGGCCCGAGCCGCTCGGCGTTGTACGGCGGCAGCTCGGCCTCTTTCAGGATGTAGAACCACAGCGGTGCCTCGCCGCCCCATCCCGGATCGTTGCTCAGTCCGAGCGTCGCGTTGGACAGCACGTTGACGCGCATCGCCCTGGCGACCTGCTGCCCGGACGGCAGACCGACGTGCTTTCCGCGCAGCGTGTTGCGGACGGCCAGGTGCCTCGTCGGGTCAGGAGGTGGGACGGCCGACCCAGGGAGGGTGGCGAGCGGTATCGCCAGCTTGGTGTCGATCTTGCGCGGCGGGCGGGCCGGGAAGGTCGGGTCGACGGGAAGGATGTTCTTCCACACGATGACCAGGTCGGCAGGGATCGGGCGGCCGCCGTTGAGGTTGCGGCCCCCCTCCGGACCGAAAACGTCGACGATGCCGGTGCTGTTGATGACGTAGAAGGGCCGGACGAGGCTGTGGCCGAACCGGTAGGCCGCCACGGCGAACTCGACCGGCATGAACGGCCGGTCGTCCCGGTTGGTGGGCTTGTAGTAGTTCAGGTTGATCACCGGCGGCTTGCCGGCGACCTCCTTGTACACCGTGCCGTTGGGGCCGACGAGCTCGTCGACACCGGGGGTCTGAATGAATCGTGGGAGGAAGTCGTGGATGACGGCCCACTGGTAGTGCCAGCGGGTCAGCCGGCGGGCGGTCTCGAACACCCACTCTGGACGGAGGCCCTGCGCCCGCGCGGCGTCGACGATCCGGTTGTGGAACTGGGCGACGGCCTTGTGGAACTGGATGATGATCAGGTTCTCGTCGTTGCGCCGGTCCGGGATGACCGCCCGGCCGTCGCCGTCACGCCCGAGGTCCAAGACACCATTGACATTGGTCTCCAGCCGCAGCTTGTCCCGGTCGACCGGACCGTAGAACTGGGGCTCATCGACCGGCCCGCGTCCGTAGAGCACGTCGAGGTCATAGCGTGCCGTGCGGAAGTTGACGGTTGCATCGGGGTCGACTTGCTGCTGGGCGAGCGGGGTGGTGTCCAAGGTGATGTCGTGGTCGATGAACTGCCCGATGAAGGTGAACCCGGCGAACAGCCGCGGGTTGGTGTTGAGAAAGCTATCGCTGGTGTCAGGCTCGACCATCGAGTTCGCCAGGCCGGTGAGCAGGTCATCGCTGGGCGCGTAGGCCGGCAGCCGCTTGAACATGGCCCCGAACCGGCCCTCGGCCAACCGGTTCTTGCTCGTCAGGAACATGCCCCGAAGCTCGGCGCCATGCAGGCCACTGCCGCCCACCTCGGCGTGCGCGACGCCGGCCTGCCGGCCGACCAGTGCGCCGGCCGACAGGGCAGCCGCCCCACCGAGGAACCCGCGCCGCGAAAACAGACGGTGCTGCCAGCTCGGCCGACCCGGGCGATCTTGAGAATCCATAACTCCCCCCCTCCGATGCTTGCCTTATTACGGGGTGCTTGCCTTATTACGGGGCGTTCGTGCGTCAGCGGACGGTGATGTTACCACTCGACAGCGTGCCAGCCCGCGCGTAGAACACGGTCCCGGGGACGAGTTGACTACATCCCAACGGGTCAGTCACGCAGTCTGGATTTGGCGAGCTCGACAGCTTAATCGAGAAGAAATCCCCCGTCGATGGGGCGAGGTTGTGGTCGTTGTCCTGCACGATGACCTCGAAGCGACACAACGGCGAGGTCGGCGTCTCCTGCGTCGGGCAGGCCGAGGTCGACGGGAAGCCTGTCGGCGGCGGCGACGACGTCAGCCGGTAGCGACCCAGGAAGATCAGCTCGTTCCCGCCGGGAGGCGGATTGTGATCGATGCAGACCTCAGATTCCACCACTGGGTCGACCTGGTCGACGGTTCCGTGGATCGTGAACTGCGACCCGATGGTGGGGCTGCTGCCGTGGTCGGTGTAGGAGAGCTCAATGCGGAGCCGACCGTTCTCGCAGCTGAAGCTGAAGCCGAACGACGCCGGGCCGGTGAACCCAGCGCTGGGAGGCAGCTGTCCGCCGCCACGGCCCGTGCACGCCGTCAACACCACAGCGAAGATGCCAACCGCGACCAGGAAGACAGATCGCCGGAAGAATCGAGGTGCGCTGGTCTTCATCGGTGTCCTCCAAAACTGTCAGGCGCGAGGGCCGCGCGGACGTGGAAACGTTCACGACGGCCCGGGACTCCCCGGCGTGCAAGGGCTACTGTCCAGCCGAACAGGCGTGGAGAATCTGGCTCCTGCAATCCGGTCACCACCACCAGCACTGGCACGGCCAATACAAGACCCACTACTGCGGTCATCAAGCACCAGCGATTGCTACGCCCGTGCCTGCCTTCCGCAGCAACAATGGTAGGTCACCTCCTGACACATGGGATGAATGCCTTACGGAGCCGTTACCCGCCTGCCTACATGGCAAACTTGACACAACCGCAAGGAACCCCAAAGACGCGGCATAACCAGCACAGATGCTGAAGCTACGTAGAACTGACGAACTTTTCCTGAGATTGTCGGTATCGAACGCTCTACGCCAATCTGCGGGATAGCCACGGGCGCCCTCAACGCAGCCGGACCTCCCTCAACCCGGCCTCCAGGCCGCCAGGCAGACCAGCGGCCCGCCCTGCAAGCCCTCCCAGGCAGGAATCGCCAACCGGGCACGGCAGACCGTCCCGTCCCCGGTCGCTGAGGACCGAGCGCCGCAGACGCCCACGCACCGCACGGGACCGGAGCCAGCCGTGATCGTGGTCGCCTTGATCCGCGCCGGGTCCACACCGCATCGGCCAGCAGATCCCTGCGGGCAGCAGCGGGTCACGGTCGGCGGACAAGAACCGCAGGTCCACGGTCTTCCCGCTCCGCCTCGGACGGCGAAAAAGGAGCGGGCCGGGTTCGAACCCTCGGTCCGCGCCCGGCGGGTCGGGGAGACTGCAGGTCCGGAGTCGTGTAATGCGGTCAGTTCAGGAGGCGTTCTTAACTGAGATAGGCCGGCGGCTGGGTCTCCAGGCAGCCTTCTTCCACCGGTCTGGGCACCGTAACAGCATCGAGGGGGAGGCGCATGCGATCGCGTTGGAAGGTTGTGGTTGGGCTGCTGGCGGTCGGGTTGGTGGTGTCGTCGCTGCCACGGATCGCCTCGCAGGCGGAGCCGGCGGCGGTGGTGGTGCGGGTTACCGACGTGCCCGGGAAGTGGTTCGACCCATCGGTGACGGTGGTGCCGGTGGGCGGGTCGGTGGAGTTCCAGACCACCACCTTCGGGGCGACGTTCACCTCGGCGATCTTTCCCTGCACCCCAGACAGCCTGGCGGCCGGCAGCTGTGGGCTGGACAACCCTGCCTCGTTCCCCAGCGGGTTCCCGGTCGACCAGCCCGACCCGATCCTCGGCGCCAAGACCGTGACGTTCCCGGTGGCAGGGGTGTACGTGTTCGCCGACAAGGTGCACCCCTATGCGGTCGGGGTGGTGGTGGCCACCGACACCGAGCATCCGCTGACCCCCAACCAGCAGGCCCTCCTCCAGTTCGCCAGTGAGAACCAGCTGTTCCTCAACCAGGCCAACTGGACCCGCTATGGGGCCAGCCAGCTCACGCCCCCCAGCACCCCGGGGGTGGGGGAGGTCTGGGTCGACACCCAGTTCGAGGACGTCACCGACCAGAACACCCCCGGCACCGTCACCGTCGTAAGGGGCCGCCGGTTCGATCTGCGGCTGAAGGTCGACGGCACCTCACTGTGCGCCCAATCCGACTGCCACGGGCTGTGGAACAACCCGCACAACAACTGGGCCAACGACGCCGAGGACACCATCTACGTGACCCACTGGTTTGACCATGTGCTCTCCAAGGTCGACCGCCGCACCGGCGAGATCCTGGCCACCGGCAGCGTCGGGTCCTCGCCGGCGCACGTGATCACCAGCCCGGGCGACGGCAGCCTGTGGGTGTCGGTGATGGGCGAGGAGACGGTCAAGCGCCTTGACCCCGACACCCTGGAGGTCACCGCCGAGATCCGCACCGGGGCGGCGCACAGCCACCCGCACGGTCCCTGGTTCACCCCTGATGGGCGGCTGATGATCGTGCCCAACGCGCTGGCCGACACCGCCGGCATCCTGATCTTCGACACCGCCGACGGGCGGCTGCTCAAGGAGATCCCGGTCGGCTTTGAGCCGCTGGCGGTCGGGGTCACCCCCGACGGCAGCAAGGCCTACCTGTCCAACGGCCTGGACGCCACCCTGGACGTGTTGGACCTGACCAGCCTGGAGGTCACCAAGACCATCTCGCTGGCCGACGGCACCCCCGGCCCCGCCGAGTTCCCCGGCGCGTTCGACGAGGTGAGCCTGATCGCCCCGCTACGGATCCCGATCCAGACCCCGGTCAGCCCCGACGGCCGCTACGTGCTGACGGCGGTCCTGAACCTGTTCGGCCCCGGGGTGATCAAGGTGGTCGACACCGCCACCGACACGGTGGTCGAGACGCTGGCGTGTGAGCCCGGCTGCCATGGGGCCAACTTCGGCGCCAAGCGGGGCGGCGGCTACTACGGCTATGTGACCAGCCAGTACACCAACGCGCTGCAGGTGGTCGACACCACCCCACCCGGCGGCGGCCTGCCCGAGCTGGCCGGAAAGGTCTTCCTGGGTGCTGATGGCGTCGGCGGGCAGGGGGTGCTGCCGATCCCGATCGCCTACGAGGGCTGGGTGGAACGCGCCGTGGCCGCCGATGCGCCGTTCACCGACTCGCTGACCAAGTGCCAACGCCGACCGATCCGGTACGTCACCCACCCCAAGCAGTGCCAACCAGGCGACTGACAGGCGGCGAGCAGTCCGCGCCGCCCAAACCCCTCGGCCAGCGTGGCGGCCGGCCACGAGGCAGTAGTCACCGAGGACGGGCCTAACCCGACGGCCAAGTTGGAGCCGTCGCCGTCAGGTGAAGCGTCGTAGTTCTCGCCGGCGTGCCACTCACGTGCCACAAGCAGCGGTCACGGGCGGTACCTAGCGGACAACCACGGTCACTTCGAAGAGACCGTTAGGCTGGGCGCAGTTCCCTGACCTGGGATGGGTAGGGAGGCCGAAACTGCATGGCATGCAAGAGGTCAGGGGTTCAAATCCCCTCAGCTCCACCAGGCAAATACCTCTCCCACCCTCCGTCGCAGCGTCGTCTGCCAGCAAATGACGCCGAGCGGCCGCCTCGGCGAGTAACCTCACCAGGTTGCTGATCGAGCTGCGCGAGGATCGTTCGCGGGCGCTGATCCAGATGGCGACTGGGTCGGGCAAGACCTTCACCGCCGCCAATCTCTGCGATCGCCTCATAAGGCACGCCGATGCCAAGCGGATCCTGTTCCTGGTCGACCGCTTCAACCTCGGCAAGCAGACCAGGCTTGAGTCAAGCAGACCAGGCTTGAGTTCGGAGCCGAAGGTCTTGCCGGCCGTCGGACGGCTGTTCGTCTGAGCACGACAG
>Ga0209859_1000289_pt1 | contig 12057 bp, 10 predicted proteins | sample GWRWS3_50_60_FD_187241 | JGI IMG/M metagenome (GOLD analysis project Ga0209859, IMG submission 187241) | Riverbed sediment microbial communities from areas with vegetation nearby in Columbia River, Washington, USA - GW-RW S3_50_60 (SPAdes)... | ecosystem: Environmental > Aquatic > Freshwater >... | reverse complement strand
TCCGGCCAGGTCTTCGCGCTGTTCGTGATCGCCGTGGCCGCCGCCGAGGTCGGCATCGGCCTGGCGATCGTGCTGCTGATCTTCCGCAACCGGGAGACGGTCAACATCGACGAGGTCGACCTGCTGCGCTGGTGAGAGGAGCCCGATGAAGGAGCTGGCCTGGCTCGTGCCCGCCCTGCCCCTGGTGGCCTGGGCGGTCATCCTGCTGGTCGGCAAGCGCCTGCCGGACGGGGGGGCGCCGGTCGGCATCCTGGCCGTGGCCGTCGGCTGGGTCATCAGCCTGACGATCCTGTTCGGGGTGATCGGCGGCGCCGACGCCTACCACGTCGCCGTCGAGTGGGCGCCGCTCGGGCCGGGGCTGGAGATCCCGCTCGGCATGACCGTGGACGGGCTGGCCGCGGTGCTGCTGGCGATGGTCACCACCATCTCGCTGTTCATCCAGATCTACTCGGTCTCCTACATGCGCGGCGACGAGCGCTACACGCTGTTCTTCGCCAACCTGTCGCTGTTCACCGCCGGCATGCTGATCGTGGTGCTGGCCGACAACCTCATCCTGCTGCTGGTCGGCTGGGAGATCATGGGCGTCTGCTCGTACTTCCTGATCGGCCACTGGTGGGAGGACGTGGCCAACGCCCGGGCCGCGGTCAAGGCGTTCCTCACCACCAGGGTCGGCGACCTCGGCTTCATGGCCGGCATCTTCGTGCTGTTCTGGGCGGCGGGCAGCTTCGAGATCGAGCGGATCATCCAGGGCGTCGAGTCCGGCCGCATCTCCAGCACCACCGTGACCCTCGGCGCGGTGCTGCTGTTCTGCGGCGCCATCGGCAAGTCCGGCCAGTTCCCGCTGCACACCTGGCTCCCGGACGCCATGGCCGGCCCCACGCCGGTGTCGGCCCTCATCCACGCGGCGACCATGGTGGCGGCCGGCGTCTTCCTCGTGGCCAGGATGTACCCGGTGTTCGAGGCGTCGGGCGCGGTCCTGAACGAGATCGGCATCATCGCCAGCATCACCATGCTCATCTCCGCCCTGCTGGCGCTCGTCCAAGAGGACATCAAGCGGGTGCTGGCCTACTCGACCGTGTCCCAGCTCGCCTACATGATGGCGGCGCTCAGCGTCGGCGGCTACTCGGCCGGGGTGTTCCACCTGGTCGCCCATGCCTTCTTCAAGGCGCTGCTGTTCCTCGCCGCCGGGGCGGTCATCCACGCCGTTCACAGCAACGACATGCGGGAGATGGGCGGCCTCGCCAGGGCGATGCCCGTGACCTTCACGACCTTCCTGATCGGAGCGCTGGCCCTGGCGGGAATCGCGCCGCTGGCCGGGTTCTGGTCCAAGGACGAGATCCTCACCGACGCCTGGAACGCCGGCTTCGGCGGCGGCGTGGAAGGGCTGGCAACCAGCCGGACCGTCGCCCAGATCGTGTTCGTGACAGGCATGCTGACCGTGTTCCTGACCGCCCTGTACGTGGCCCGCATGTTGTGGCTGACCTTCGGCGCCGCCTACCGTGGCCAGGGCCACCCGCACGAGGCGAGCGCCGGCATGCTGTTCCCGCTGGTCGTGCTGGCCGCCGGCGCCGCCCTTGGCGGCCTGCTCGCGCTGGGCGACAACTCCATCTCCGCCTGGATCGCGACGCCGCTGCTGCCGTCCGAGGGCCCCGCCACCCTGAACATCGGCCTGATCGTCGCCTCCAGCGCCGTCGGCCTGCTCGCCCTGGCGCTGGGGACCGCCCTGTACCGCCGCGGCCTGCCGGAGCGCGAGTACCTGGAGCGCTTCCCGCCGGTCTGGACGACCCTGCAGCGCAAGTTCTACCTCGACGACCTCTACGAGCGGGGCCTGGTCCGGGCGGTGACCGGCGCGCTGGCCCCGGCGACCTACTGGTTCGACCAGCGGGTGATCGACGGCGCCGTCAACCTGGCGGGGCTGGGGACCAGGCGGCTCGCCCGCGGCCTCCGCTATGTACAGTCCGGGCAGGCCCAGTGGTACGCGGCCGCGCTGTTCCTCGGCGTGGTCGGGCTCGCGGTGGTGGTGACCCAGCTCGTCGGCCGCTAGGCAGAGGGAGGAGACGCTCGGCGTGGAGTGGTTCGACAGCTCGGCCCTGACCCTTGCCGTGTTCCTGCCGCTGGCGGGCGTGGCCGCGGTCGCGCTGCTGCCGAGGGCCTATGACGGCCTGATCCGCGGCGCCGCGCTCGCCGCCACCCTGCTCGCCCTGCTGGTGGGGGCCGCGATGGTGGCGCGCTTCGACTACGGCGCCGGGGCGGCGATGCAGTTCGAGGTCCAGCGGTCGTGGATCCCGTCGGTCGGGGCCACCTACCACCTGGGCGTGGACGGCATCGGCCTGCCGCTGCTGGCGCTGTCGCTGCTGCTCAGCTTCCTCTGCGTCGTCTACTCCTGGCGGGTCCTGCCGGAGCCGCGCAACCCCAAGGCCTTCCTCGCCCTGCTGCTGCTGCTCGAGACGGGGATGAACGGCACCTTCGTGGCCCTGGACCTGGTGCTGTTCTTCGTCTTCTGGGAGCTCGTGCTCCTCCCCATGTACTTCCTGATCGCCGTGTGGGGCGGGGCCCGGCGCGACTACGCCTCGATCAAGTTCATCCTCTACACGCTGATCGGCTCGGTGATCATGCTGCTCGGGTTCCTGGCGCTGTGGTTGCGGTCCAGTCCCGACGCCGCCGGCCGCACCTTCGACATCCTCGCCCTGCAGGAGCTCGGCGCCGCCGCCCGGTTCGGCGGCACCTTCGGCACCGTGGTGTTCGCCGCGGTGGCGCTCGGCTTCGCCGTCAAGGTGCCGGTGTGGCCGTTCCACACCTGGCTCCCCGACGCCCACACCGAGGCGCCGACCGTCGGCTCGGTGCTGCTGGCGGGGATCCTGCTGAAGATGGGCACCTACGGGTTCGTGCGCATCGCCCTGCCGGTCCTGCCGGACGCCGCCAGGACCTGGGCCCCGGTGATCGGCGTCCTCGGCGCCATCGCGATCATCTACGGCGCCTTGTGCTGCCTGGCGCAGCGGGACGTGAAGCGGCTGATCGCCTTCTCCTCGGTGGGGCACATGGGCTTCGTGATGCTCGGCATCGCCACCCTCACCCCGATCGGCATCAACGCCGCCGTGTTCGGCATGGTCGCCCACGGCGTCATCACGGGGATGCTGTTCTTCCTGGCCGGCTCCATGCACGAGCGCTACCACACCCGCGACATCGTCGAGCTGGGCGGTGGCATGGCGACGCTCATGCCACGGCTCGCCGGGGTGTTCACGCTGGCCTGCATCGCCTCGCTCGGCCTGCCGGGCCTGGCCGGCTTCTGGGGCGAGATCCTCGCCCTGCTCGCCGCCTGGAACCCCGCGCCGGGCCTGTCGGTGCCCCTGTTCCGCGCACTCGCCGCGGTCGGGCTGCTCGGGACGCTGCTCACGGCCGGCTACTTCCTGTGGCTGCTGCAACGGGTCAACCTCGGCCGGGCGCCCGACCGCTGGGGCGGCAAGCCGCTCGGCGACATCGCCGCCATCGAGGTGGCCGCCTGGTCGCCGCTGGTGGTGCTGATCGTGGCCCTCGGCTTCGTGCCCGGGCTGGTGCTGTGGATGACCAACCCGTCGGTCACCGGCTGGTTCACCGACCTGTTCGCCTAGAGGAGACGCCACGGTGCCCATCGACTTCCACGCCATCCTCCCCGAGCTGGTCCTGGCCGGCACCGCGCTGCTGGTGCTGCTGGTCGACCTGTTCGTGGAGCGGGCCAAGGTGGTGGCCAACTACCTGGCGCTGGCGGGCACCGTGGCCGCCGGGGTGGCGCTGGCCACCCTCGTCGGGCAGGGCACCCGCAGCACCTTCGGCGGCTCCTTCGTGGTCGACAACTACGCGCTGCTGTTCAAGGGGCTGTTCCTCGGCTCGCTGCTGCTCGTGCTGCTGATGAGCCAGCGCTACGTCGACGCCGGCACCTCCTACCAGGGCGAGTTCTACTTCCTGGTGCTGTCCAGCTTCGTCGGCATGCTGCTGATGCCGTCCTCGCGCGACCTGCTGATGCTGTTCCTGTCGCTGGAGATCGTCTCGGCGACCGGCTTCATCGTCGCCGGCTTCCGCAAGAGCGACGCCCGCGGCAACGAGGGCGCCCTCAAGTTCCTGCTGATCGGCGTGCTGTCCACCGCGGTGATGCTGTTCGGCATGAGCCTGGTCTACGGGTTCACCGGGTCGCTGCAGCTCGGCCCGATCGCCGAGCGGCTCGCCCAGCTCGGCGACGAGCCGGCCGCGGTCATGGCCGTCTTCCTGGTGGTCACCGGGTTCGCGTTCAAGGTGTCGGCCGCGCCGTTCCACTTCTGGGCGCCGGACACCTACGAGGGCTCCCCGGTGCCGGTGGCCGCCTACCTCTCGGTCGCCTCCAAGGCCGCCGGCTTCGCCGGGCTGCTCCAGGTGACCTTCGTCGCCTTCCCCGCCTACGCCCGCTACTGGGCGCCGGCGTTCGCGTTCCTGGCCGCCTTCACCATGCTGCTCGGCAACGTCATCGCCCTCGCGCAGACCAACATCGTGCGGCTGCTCGCCTACTCGTCGGTCGCCCAGGCCGGCTACATGCTGGTCCCGTTCGCGGTCGGCTCGGCCGCCAGCCCGGGGGTGCGCGAGGAGGCCTTCCAGGCGGTCCTGGTCTACCTGCTGATCTACGGCTTCACCAACCTCGGCGCGTTCGCGGTGGTGACGCTGGTCAGCCAGCGCCAGCCGGCGAACCTGATCGCCGACTATGCGGGCCTGGCGCGCCGCTCGCCGGCCCTCGGCGTGGCCATGAGCGTGTTCCTGTTCTCGCTGGCCGGCCTGCCACCGCTGGCAGGCTGGTACGCCAAGTTCGTGGTCTTCAGGTCGGCGATCAACGGCGACACGCTGACCCTGCAGGCGCTGGTCGTGTTCATGGCCGTGATGACCGTCGTCGCCCTGTTCTACTACGCGGCGGTCGTGCGCAGCCTGTGGCTCGGCGAGCCGCCGGAGGGCGCCCCGGAGCCGCCGCTGGCGCGGGTCTCCCCGACCCTCGGCACGGCCATCGTGCTGGCCGCCGCCGGCGTGCTCGTCCTCGGGATCCTCCCCAACCTGCTGGTCCAGTACGCCCCCATGTCGACCCTGGTCGCCAGCCCCTGAGGTCGATCGTGGTGGCCGGGTAGCCGGCGGTCAGGCCCTGGCGGTGGCGGGGCGGCGGCGGGCGCCCGCCCAGGCGTCGCGCAGCTTGACCCGGGCGCCGGTGCGCAGGACCGCGCCCTCGTACAGACGCGAGGCCAGCAGCACCACCGCGATGATCGAGACCAGCATGATCCCGAGCGACGCGGCCACCTGCCAGGCCGCCACCTCCCCGGCGGCGATGCGCACCGGCATGACCAGCGGGGCCACCGGTGGCAGGAACGACGACACGGTGGCGAGCGTCGAACCCGGGTTGCCAGCGCCCATGAAGGCCACCAGGAACGAGCCGACCATCAGCAGGTTGAGCGGCGCGGCGGTGTTCTGCAGCTCCTCCTGGCGGGAGACGATCGCCCCGGCGACCGCGAACAGGCTCGAGTAGAAGGCGTAGCCGAGCAGGAACCAGACCAGCACCCAGCCGATCGTGCCCAGGGCGCCGGCCGGCAGGCTGATCGCGTCGACCGCGATCGCCACCGTCAGGCCCACCGCGCCGATGGCGGTGAGCTGGATGAGCCCGACCAGGCCGAGGCCGACGACCTTGCCGGCGAGGAGCTGCACCGGGCGGACGGCGGCCAGCAGCACCTCGACCACCCGGGTGGCCTTCTCCTCGACCACGCCCATGGCGACCGCGAAGCAGTAGCCGATGAGCTGGCCGTAGAGCAGGAAGATGGAGACGGTGGCGATCGCCCGCTTGGACTGCTCGGTCTGGTCGACGGGCTCCAGGTTGCGGACCGGCAGCGGCGACGGCGCCAGGGTGGACTGGATCTCGGCGGGGTCGAGCCCGGCGGCGGCCAGGCGCTCCTGCGCCCGCAGCGTCCGCGAGGCCGACTGTGCCAGCAGGCTGAGCTGCTCGTTCACGTCCGACTTCACGACCAGCTCGCGCCCGTCGACGATCGCCAGGTCGAGCTCGCCGTCGCGCACGGCGGTCTCGGCGGCCGCGAGGTCGGCCGGCTGCCGCAGTCGCACCTTGACGCCGGCCGCGTCCGCCTGCGCGACCAGCGCCTGGCCGACCCGCGCCGAGGTGCCGCCGACCACGCCGACGTCGAACGTCTCGGGCCTGCCGACGCCGAACAGCCGGGGGACCAGAATGATCCCGCAGATGATCACCAGGGTGATCGCCGTGGAGATCAGGAACGACTTGCCGCGGACTTGCTCGACCAGCTCGCGCCTGGCCACCAGCCTGACGCCGTCGGATGTTCTCACCGGGGCACCCCCCTGGGGTTCCCCGGACCCCTCCGGGTGCTCATTCCTGCACCGCCTGCCTGAACAGCTCGGCCAGGGTGCCCTCGACCGCGCTGAAGTGGGTGACCCGGCCGGCCGCGCGGGCCGCGTCCAGCAGCGCCTGCTCGTCGGCGCCGCTCGCCAGCTCGAGCACGACCCTGCCGTTGGCCTTGCCAACGACGGTCGCCCCCGGCAGCCCGCTCGCCCAGTCGGACGTCGCCCCGTCCACCCCGACCTGGTACTGGCGGCTGCGGCCGGCGGCGCGCAGGTCGGCCACCTTGCCGGTGGCGACGAGCCGGCCCCGGTTGATGATCGCGACCGCCTCGCAGAGCCGCTCGACCAGCTCGAGCTGATGGCTGGAGAAGACCACCGGGACGCCCTCGGCCGCCCGCTCGGCCAGGACCACGGCGAGCATGTCGACCCCGACCGGGTCCAACCCCGAGAACGGCTCGTCGAGCACCAGCAGCTCCGGGCCGTGCACCAGCGCCGCGGCGAGCTGGACGCGCTGCTGGTTCCCGAGCGAGAGCTGCTCGACCCGGTCGCCGGCGCGCTCGGCCACGCCGAGGCGCTCGATCCAGTAGGCGGCCGAGTCGTGGGCCTCGCCGCGCGACAGCCCGTGCAGCCGGGCGAAGTACTCGAGCTGGTCCCGGACCCGCATCTTTGGGTACAGGCCCCGTTCCTCGGGCATGTAGCCGGTTCGTCTGCGGATCTCATCGTTCATAGCTCGCCCGCGCCAGTGGACCTCGCCGGCATCGGGTTCGAGGACGCCGAGGATGATCCGCATGGCGGTGGTCTTGCCGGCGCCGTTGGGCCCGACGAACCCGAACATCTGCCCCAGGGCGACTGTGAACGAGAGTTCGTCGAGGGCGACCAGGTCGCCGTAGCGGCGGGTCAGGCCCTGCAGTTCCAGCATGTCGCTCCACTCACCCCGGTCTCACCAAGCCTCCGACTGCACCATAGCAGCGGGGTTGGTGGGTGCCGTCCCGCTGAGGGCCGAACCCGGCGTCCTCCTCGGGTCGTAGAGTGTCGGACTCGGGCCAGGGGAGTCGAGCCGTCCTTGCGAAGGGCCGTGGCGTGGGGATCGGCTCAGGTGGCGCCTGCGGCCTGGGTGGCGGCGAGCAGGTCGAGATAGCCGTGGGTCGCGCGCCACAGGTGGTCTTCCGGATAGATACCGAGGCCCTTGTACTCGCGTCGCCATTCCCGTTCCCAGTAGGCGGCGTCCACCCGTTGCAGGTGCGCGAGGGAGGCGGCCAGCTCTTCTTGCAGCTGCTCGGCCTCCTCGGCTGGGGTGGGGATGAGCCGGTGGAGGTCGGCGAACCGCCGCTGACCGAGGGCGTCCAGAGCTGACTGGTCGGGCCCGGCCGGCGACCAGAACCGCACCGGGCCGCGGATCCGGTGATTCCAGACCGGCCAGAGCGCGGGCCGCGAGTACCACTCGCACGGGTATTTGTCGATGCCGACGGTGGCGGCGAAGCCGGCCATCGGTGTCGGCTGGGTGTACCACGTGACCTCGCCGGGCGGGAGGTCCACGGCAAAGGCGAGCTGCAGCCGTTCGGGCCGCTGGCCGCCCTCCAGCAGCTCGCCGAACACATAGGCACCCACGACGAGCGGGTCATCCTCCCAAAGGGAGGCAAGTCGGGTGCAGGTCTCGGCGATGGCGCGTAGGCGGTCCACCGCGACGCTGTGGCGCATGGCGGTCATGATATGCGGGAGGCTGGCGCCTTCTGGTCGGCGGCGGCCGCGCTGGAGCTGACGATCACGGGCGGCGAGCTGCGCCCGGGCAGCCGGGGCTGGCGGGCGGCGCAGCAGGCGATCGTCCGTCGGCATCTGGTCGCGACCAGGCCGGAGCTGGACGGAAGAACCTGGCTGGAGGTCGTGCACGCCGAACGGGTCGAGGAGTGGGCGCGCAGCCGCGACCAGGCGCGCCGGACGCTGATCGAGCCGCTGATCGCTCGGCTCCGGGGCGGTCCGGTCGCGGCGCCGGCAGGCGCCGCGGAAGCCGTGGCGCCGCTACGGTGGCTGCTGGCACGGGCCAACGAGAGCGTCGCGCTGACGCAGAAAGGCAACCTCGCCCGTGCGGCGGTCGTCGAGGCAGTCGAGCGCTTCGGTTGGCAGCCGCTGCCGAACCCGCCGCGCGGCGAGGACGACGTCTTCGAGCTGTGGGTGCTGCGCGATCTCGCCCGAGACCTGGGCGCGGTGCGTCGCAGCGGCCGGCGGCTGGTCGCCACCCGCGCCGGGCGCTCCCTGGCGGGGGACGCCGAGGCGCTGTGGCGCGCGGTCGGCCAGCGGCTCGGCGGCGGTGACGACTTCGGCGCGATCGTCACCGAGCTGGTCCTGGCGTTGCTGCTGAACGTCGGCGAGATCCTGGAGGCGGAGCTGGTTGAGCGCGTCCGTGCGGCGGTGGTGGGTGAGGGCTGGCACGACCGGGCCACCGGCGAGCCGCCGGACCCCCAGGCGGTGCGCCGCCAGCTCGCCGACCCGCTGCGGTTGCTGGGCGTGCTGGGCCTGTCCCGGGAGGGCGGCGACTGGCGGGCGCGCACCGTCGCGCTGACCGGCGTGGGCCGTGCGACCGCCCTGGAGGCGTTGCGTGCTCGCGCCACCGGTCCACGTCCCGATCCGTTCCGCGGATGACCGGCGAGTCCACCGCGGCCGCGCCGCGACCGCGCCGGAAGCCGATCTTCGGACCCGAGCCGTGGCAGGAGGTTGCCGGACGGACGTGGAGCCATTGGGATCTGTGGTTCTGCCTGGTCTTGCTGAGCGACTTCGACAGTGACTGGGCTGCCTTCGCCGAGGAGCTCTGGCGGCGCCGGTCACCGTATCTGCTCACCCTCGACGAGGAGTCGAAGGTCAGCCACCTCGTGGATCTGCGGGCGCGCCTTGCCGATGTCGGGCTTGTCGCCGCCGACCTGGCCGGTGACGCGACTGGCGACAGGAAGCTGCTGGCCAAGGCACGCCGCAAGGTCCTGGACCAGCCGCTCGACCGTGGCCGCGACCTGACCCCGGCTATGCGGGCCACGCCACGCGAGCGCCTGTGGTGCCGGGCGATGCACGGCCGCTGGGAGCGCTTCCCCGTGTCGCCAGCATCGGCGCACGCGCGGTTCGCCGACCAGGTGGCGCGGGCGAGGAGGCGCGGGCGCGGCGGTTACGGGATCGCACAGGCGCTCCAGCGGGTCCTCGGCGACCAGGACGGGCGGCTGACGGGCGATCCCGCCGCGCGGCTGGCGCTGTGGCGCGGGCTGCTCACCGCCGGGATCGAGGCGCTCGGCGAGGTCCGCGACCGCGGCGGGGAGCTCGCCGGCTTCCTGGGCGGGTCGCTCGCCGCCTACGCACGGCTGCCGTGGCGGCCGACAGGGATCGAGGCGGAGGTGTACTTCGCCGACCTGTGCGACCTCTGCGTGTGGGAGAACCACGGCCTGCTCTACCAGCGGGAGACCGCCCCGTTCGCCGGCGTCGGCGTCGAGCACCACGACCTGGTCGAGAGGCTGCTGTGGTCGCTGGCGGCCGAGCTGCGAGGGCACCGCCTGGGCTACCAATCCGAGGTCGCCATGGGGCTGGTGGCCTACCTGCAGGCCGCCACCGCTCGCCTGGACCGGCTGGTCGCCACCGCTGAGCGGCTCGGCTCGGACCAGTGGATGCCGATCGTCGCGCTGGCCGAGACCGCTCTTGCCGCCGGGCGCCGCGACCTCGCCCGTCGGGTCTTCGCCGCCGCCAACCGGCCCGGCCACCACCAGGACTACCTGGCGGCGCGCTGCCTGGAGCTCACCGGCGAGCCGCCGCCCCGCCACCGGCTCCGCGCGGTCGAGTAGCCCCCGCCGGCCAGGGATCCACGCCCGCCCAGTACCGGTAGGCGGCGAGGACCCGCGCCAGCTCAGAGCCGCGCGGCAGCACCACGTCGAACAGCGACACCTCGTAGGCGGTGCCGTCCCGCCGGCATCTGGCCACAAGCCCACGCAGCGCGCCCGCGGGGCAGTCCACACCGACGATGGTGACCGGCACCCCGACCACGGTGGCCTCCACCGGCCGCTCGAGGGCGTCCTCCAGGTAGGTGAGGAAGCCGGTCAGCTCCTCGTCCTCACCGTAGCAGTCGACCGTGATCTCCTCGATCAACGCGTCGAGGTCCCGTTTGCCAGCCGTCACGGCACCACCTCTGCACCTCGCTCAGCCGCATCGTCGACGGGGGCCGTCTCGGCACGCCGAAGGCGCTCCAGGAACCCGCGCCGTCGTCCGTAGCGCTGCTTGACCTCGGCGATCCGACGTTCGAACTCCTCCGGCTTGCCCGCCTGAGCCGCCGCCGCTCGCAGGTCCATCGCCAGCCGCACGGCCTGGTCGTAGGCCCTCGCCTCCACCAGCTGCTCGAGTTCCCGCCACGCCGCTGCTCCCCGCTGCGCAAGCCCGGCAAGCCGCTTGCTCCTTGCGGCGGCGGCCGCGGCGCGGGCCTGTGCCGTCCGCTCCGCCGCGGCCCGACGCTCTGCGGCGCGCAGCTCCTCCGCGCGCGCCTGCAACCTCGCGACCGTCCGCCGTCCACTCGTCACCGGTGGATGCGTTCTTCGGAACTCGCCGAGCAGCTCCGACCCCAGCCCCAGATCCGGGTTGTCCGCGGCCCGCAGCAGCCATCGCTCCCGTTCCCGCGCAGGAAGGCTCCTGACCCACGCTCGGAAGTGGCCCGGCTCGTCTCGATCCTCTTCGTCCGATTCCGCCGCGGCTGCGAGCAGGTCCTGATCGAGACGCAGGAACTCGGCGAGCGCCGTCAATGGGGCCGACCCGGTGGCAAGGCCTCGTGGAACCGGCGGCTCAGACGCCCCTGCGTCGATCTCGTCGGCCTGGACCGCCAGCAGCCACGCCAGATACGCAACCCGACGGTCGCCGCGGAGCAACTCGGATCGAAGCGGCGTCAACGACGCCGCCAGATGCCCCGCCTCGAACCAGTCGTCCTCTGGCTCCTCGACCTCGCTCCACAGATCCAGGACGGCATGCTCCCCGGTCGTGGTCAGCGTCACGGACCCGCCGGGAGCGTAGGCACACAAGGCGTCGAGGTCCACTGCGGTCACCGGGAGCCGGAACATCAACCTGCGGGTCCCCCAGTTGGCGAAGTACAGGTGTATGTCGAAGTACCGGGCAAGCAACTTGGACGGATCGGCCTTCAGGTCGCCCCATTGGTACTCGTTCCAGAACCGCGTCGGCGTGATCTCGGCCCGCGTCGAGATGCTGCGAAGCTCCGCCATTTCCTGCGCGGTCAACCGGCGGTCGAGCGCCAGGAACTCATAACACTGGTACTCGCTCACACGACCCCGACCCTCCCTCCCAGGACCCTGGTGTGCGACTGTCTGTCGAACCACCCGTCGGCGAGGCGGTCTACCTGCCCTGGGACCAGGTCGCGGGATCCTATCCGCTCTGGCGGTGTCACCCGTGGGCGCAGCCGCCGAGCGGGCCGCCTACCAGAGCGTGGATGCCCGCGTTGACTGCACGCCGGTGGCAAGCTGCCAGCGAGCGAACAGTGGGAGAAACGTTCAGCCGGAGTCCTCGGGCATGTAGCCGGTCCGCTTGCGTGTCTGCTCGTCGATGGGGCTGCCGCGCCAGAAGACCTGCCCGGCGTCGGCCTCGAGCACGCCGAGCACGATCCGCATGGCGGTGGTCTTGCCGGCGCCGTTGGGGCCGACGAACCCGAACATCTGGCCCTCGGCGACGGTGAACGAGAGGTCGTCCAACGCG
>Ga0209859_1000288_pt1 | contig 12057 bp, 9 predicted proteins | sample GWRWS3_50_60_FD_187241 | JGI IMG/M metagenome (GOLD analysis project Ga0209859, IMG submission 187241) | Riverbed sediment microbial communities from areas with vegetation nearby in Columbia River, Washington, USA - GW-RW S3_50_60 (SPAdes)... | ecosystem: Environmental > Aquatic > Freshwater >... | reverse complement strand
CAGTCCTTCCTTTGGAACATTAGCGCCTACTGACAAGCGAATGACTATTGAGTCTCCTGCTCAAGTCCACGCAGTCTTTCTTCTTCTCTAAGCGGGTGGCCAGGCTGCCTCAGACTGCGCGCGTCCACCGAGCACATTCCGATCGTGCGCGGTGCGCGAGCACGTGAGGCAGCCTGGCCGCCCGCGTCAATCACTCTCCTTCGATGGGCACATACAGCAGCGTCCCCTGGCGGTTGATCATCAGCAGGGTGAGATCCTTGGGTTTGATCGGGTCCACGAGCCGTTGGTAGGTCGCCAGATTCGGCACCGGCTGGTGATTCAGTTCGAGCACGAGGTCGCCCGGCAGCAGCCCGGCCGCCTCCGCCAGACTTCCTTCCTCCACATTGTCCACGACCACGCCGCTCGTGGCCCTGAGTCCGAGTTGGCGGGCCACGGCGGGAGTGATCTCGTCAACCAGCAATCCGCTAAACGGGTGACCGACAGGTTCCACACGGTTCTCCGAAGGGGCACGGCGGGCCCGCTCCCGTGGCGCCTCCTGCACTACAAGCTCCACCAGAACCGGCTTGCCATCACGGATTAGGTCCACCCGATGTTTGCTGCCGATCGCCGACCCGGCCACCAGATTCCTGAGGCGGCCGCCATCCACCACCTCCTTGCCGTTGAACCGCACCACCACGTCGCCTCGCCGCAGGCCGGCCTTCTCGGCCGATCCCTTGGCGATCAGGTCGGTGATGATGGCCCCTTTCACATCCGGCAGCTTGAAGAGTTTCCCCAAGAGCGGCGTGACATCCTGGGTGGACGCGCCGAGGAACCCCCGCACTACGCGACCGGTTTTCATCAGGCTCTGCATGGCCGCCCGCGCCATGTTGCTCGGAATGGAAAATCCCACGCCCACGCTGCCGCCCGTGGTGCTGGCGATGGCGGTATTGATCCCGATCAATTCCCCCCACACGTTGACCAGCGCCCCACCGGAGTTGCCCGGATTGATCGGCGCATCGGTCTGGATAAAGTCCTCATAGTCCGCGACCCCCACGTCCGCACGCCCGACCGCGCTTACAATCCCGAAGGTGACGGTCTGGTTGAGTCCCAGTGGATTCCCGATGGCCAGAACAAAGTCTCCTACCGACAGCGCGCTCGAGTCACCCCACGGCACCACGGGCAGACCTGTGGCCTCGATCTTCACCACCGCGACATCGGTTTTGGGGTCAGTGGCCACGACACGACCTTTGAACTGCCGTCGGTCCCCGAGCAGCACCAGCACATCAACCGCGTCGGCCACGACGTGGTTGTTGGTGATGATGTACCCGTCGGCTGACACGATCACCCCGGATCCCTGTCCATATTGCCGGCGCAGCGTCGGCTCCTGCAGAAGGCCGAAGGGGAGGCCGTCGTCGCTGAAGGCCTGGTCGCGCACCACGACCGTGGAGGCGATGTTCACGACGGCCGGCAGGACCTTCGCGGCGGTCGCTCTGACCTGGGCCTGCAGACCAGTCGCGAACGGCTGGACGCTGTGGGCGGGTCTCTCCGGCGCAGCGGTCGCTCCACCCGGGGCGCCAGTCCCTGCTGCGCTCGCGATCCCAGGCTCACCGACTCCCAGTAGAACGAGAAAGAACAGGGCGATCTGTGCAGGCGTTCTGTCCATTGTAGAACCGATCAAATCTTGGTTATCGCTTCCCGTCAGAAGTGAGGATGCTGTGGATCACCGTCTTGAGGTTCTCGGGATTGAGTGCCTCGGCCTCCAGCTTGATATTGCCGTCCAACAGCACAGTCGGCGTGGAATGTACCTTCACCCGCTCTCCCCACTTCTTTCCCTCTTCGAGCGCGCGAAGCGGCTTGCCGCTCGCTAAACCAGCCTCGAAAGCGGCGACGTCCAGGCCCACTTCTTTGATGAGCGATTCCCGGATCAGCCGATCCAGAATTTCCGTCCTATCCTGATGGATCGTGCGAAACAGGACCCGCTTCATCTCGTTTCCTTTCCCCATCATCCTGGCCTGTTCGTACATCTCGAACGCGGTCGGCAGCTTACCCGGAATGATCGGGAACCCGACCATCGTGACTTCTACCTTGCTGCCAAACTCCTTGTCCAGTATGGGCAAGGCCGATTGTTCAAACATGTGGCAGTGAGGGCAATAGAAATCGGCGAACTCGGTCAATTTGACCTTGCCGGGCTGGTGCGTGGACGATTCCTTCAACTCCTCGAATTTTCCCTTAAGCCCGGCAGAGGCAGCCATGGTCACGGGCGCAAAGCCCACCAGTCCCACGACGCACGCCGCGATCGCTCCCACGATCCACCGGATCCAACCAGCTCGATGCCTCATACCGTCAACTCCTTTCGTCGAGATGCCTTGCCGGGATAATCGAAGCCATTATAATCAATCCAGGACCTGGGCGCGATGCCTCTGTTATAATTTGCTCATGCAACCCCATCTGATGACAACGCGGGTGTTGATCATGGCCGCGGCTCTCTTGCCGGGCTGCGCGCCCACCAGCGACATCCCCGTTTCGCTCCAGACGCAAGTGGATCAGACCCTCACGTTCAGCCAGCTCAAAGAGTCCCCGCCCTCCTACAAGGGTCACATTCTTCTCTTGGGGGGAGAGGTCCTGACCGCCAAGCGATTGAAGGAGGGAACCCGTATCGAGGTGCTGCAACTGCCCCTCGATAGCTATCAGACTCCAGGCACGGACCGCACCGCGTCCCAGGGACGCTTTCTGGCCTTTCAAAGAGACTTCCTTGACCCAGCCACAGTCCCCCCCGGTACGCGGGTGACCATCGTCGGCGAGGTGACAGGGGCCACGACCCTCGCGCTCGACGAAACGGAATACTCCTATCCCACGCTGGAGATCAAGAACCTGAGGGTTTGGCCCGATTCAATGGGAGCGGCGGCTTGGCCCAGGACCTACAACGCCCCCTACTACTGGGGACCTTACTGGGGCCGTTATCCCTATTGGTGGTAGAGATGAGTGTAGCATGAACAAGAAACGCCCCGTTCACCTGGGCTGGTGAACGGGGCGTTCGCTTGTGACCACTGTAAACGTTCTGTGCCTGTCGACGTGGCTTACATGCGAGCCCGTTTCTCGAAGTACTCGTCGTAGCGGTGGACAAAGTCCTTCTGTGCCAAGGGCACATGGCAGGCCCGGCACTTGGTAAAGTCCTCCGCGATCGGATTGCCATCCGGCCCGGCTGCTGAGAACACCCACGCGCCGGTCTTGATGTTGTCCGGCACATCCTGTCCCCAGCCTTCACCTTTGCCCATGATGAAGACCTTGGCCAGGTTACCTTTCACAAGCTTTCCGTCTGGTCCTTTCTCCAGGTTCCCGTCAGCCTGTTCCTTGGCCTTATAGATCTCCATCACCATGACGGTCCCGTTCGGAAATACCTGGCCAGCCGACGTTCCGGCGCCAATTTTGTTGATGTACAAGTCGCGGACCTGCTTATTCTGCTCCTTGTCAATGTTCATTAGAAACGTCGGCCAGGACTTATAGTCCGCCGGCAAGGCCAGGTCGCCATCCTTGGGGGTGCTTGCCTTCGACATGCCCCCTGAATCCATACTGCTGCAGGCCACTAAACTAAGAACGGCCAGCGACCAAAGAGCTGACGCCATCGTCGTTATGATCGGATTCCTCCTGTGCATAGGCCTTGCCCCCTTGCTAGATGGTTGGACAGGATGACCTTCCCGCGCTTCCTAGGATCTCTCTACGGGAGCGTACCGGCATTTGGATGTGTGTGGCAAGCACGATTTTCTAGAACTTCCATTCCACACCCGCGTAGCCGCTGGCTAATTGCGAGGGATTGGCAAGCCGGTTAAACGGATCGTTCACGACGACCGCTCCCGCGTGGGTCTTCTTTGTCACGTTGTACCCTTGCGCGTAGAGAGTCAGACGAAATAGGACTCTGTGCCGAACCCAAGGAGACGCTTTCGGCCTGATGATTCTATGGGAGGAAGCCCAAAGGTGTTTTTACCTTAGGGCATAGGTGATCGGAATCTGAATTGCCACCTCGGGACGGCCAAGCGGATACTTCAGATGGAGCGGGCAAGCTTCACGCACCATGCGCATGGCCTCCTCATCGAGAACGTCATACCCAGAACTTTCCTGAACCCGCAATTCCCCAAGCTGGCCGTCTTCCCTGATGACAGCTTTCAGCACCACTTTCCCTCCCCAGCGGTTCAACCTGGCTTCATGTGGGTATCGTTTCAGTTCTACTACGCGCTGATACAGCGACTGGGCCAGCCATCCATAATCCGCCTTCGCGGGAGGTCCCGCACGCGGAGCCGCTGCGACTTGCGTCGAACCCTCCCGTACAACTGACGCCGTTGTCTGCGCTTCCAACGGAGCGGCTGTGACTGGTGCGGCCGGGGTAGGTTCCTGGACAGCAGCCCGGGATGGTGTTTCAGGCTCCTTGCTCACAGGCATAGAGTTGCCCGGGGCTGTGACAGACTCGGTCGGGGTGGCTTCTTTAGTTACAAGCGTTGATTCCGGCTTTGCCTCAGCAATCACGGGGCTCGGCTGGCTGAACCCCTCGGTGGTCATGACCGTCTGCGTGACAAGTGTCGCCTCCACCAGCGCCTTGTTTTCGCGAACCTCCTCCGCTCGCTCGACCGGCTTCGGCACCGGATTAGTCTGTTCCATCCGATGTTGCACGACAGCCTTGTCCCCTACTGCCGCTGTCTGTGGCACAGGCTGAACTCTTTCGACAGTTTTCTGGACCTCTCGTTGGACTGGTTGGCTCACTGACTCCGTTTCAACGACTTGTGGGACTGTCTCGGGAGACGCCGGGGTTGATCGGAAATGACTGGGCTGAGTTTTCGCACTCTCCGGTTCCATCACCTCCGACAAGGGCTCTCCAGTCGGCGCCGTGGGAGATGTGTGCACAAAGGCGACCTCCCAGCGGAATGGTTCCTTCTCCGGCGCGAGGGTGAGTCGGGCCATGCTGCCTACCGCCACCATCACCACACCCACGTGCAAGAGCAGCGAGCAGGCCCAGCCTGTTGCGCCATGCCAGGTTGTCACTGAACAGACTGGAACCGAATTCTTCATGAGTCGGAGCCCAACAAGCAGTTAATTTTTGGGAACGGACTAAGTTTGGACGCAGCTGCTTGAATCAACTGCGGGTAGCCGCCTTCTGAGCCGTTGCGCCCTGAAGACGGTCCACAACCTCCTGAATTCTTTCCTGGGTCAGCAAACTCCCTTTCACGTACTCCTGGATGAGACCGTTCTGATCGACGAAGACGCTGACCGGCAGGCCATACACCCCGTACTGGTTCGCCACCCGGTTATCATGATCCATCAACACCGTGAACGTATGGCCGTATGTTCGAATGTGTTCGCGCACCTTCGCTTCATCCTCCAGCTCATTCACGGCCAGCACTATGAAGCCCTTATCCCGAAGCTTATCATAGACAGTCTGCATGGCCGGCATCTCGGTTGTGCAGGGTTTGCACCAGGTCGCCCAGAAATTCACCAGCACGATCTTGCCGCGATATTGGCCGAGGCTGTGAGCCCGGCCATCCAGATCGGTCAGAGTAAAATCGGACGCCGGCATCCCGATCACCGGAGATCTGGCTCCCATCCCCCAGACGTCCCCGGCAAGCTGGATCACGACGAACACCCCGATGAAAACGCCGGCTGCCCACAAACCTTTTAACGCCTCTTTCATGCCTGCCTCCCGCCTCTCTGGCTCTTCATTGCACGACGCGTCACCACGTGCAAGGCGGGCCGAGGAACCAATCGGCCTCGGCCCGCTCTGTTGTTCATCCCTCTGGTTTGAGGACCTGAAACGACTTCGTCAGCCCGAAGATAAAACTGGTTCCTTGCGCCAGATTGTTGTTGGAATCCCGCGCAACCGGAATTTGGGAATAGAAATACAACGAGGCCATTCTCGTTAATGGCGAGTCGAACAGCCCGTCCAGGTTGACCTGAAAGCCCGGCGAAAAGGCCAAAAAGGTTGATCCGGTGTTGGGCACCTGACGGTTCTTAATGGTAGGGTCGATGACGATCGGGTCCCCTGGGGTCGGCGTGGGTGATGGTAGAGACTGTTCGAGCGAGGCGCTCATATTGTCATGCACGAGATACCGGTAATTGAACTGACCCATTAGTACGAGCCAAGGGACCGTCACCACATTGGCGCCGATATTCAAGTTCCATTCGTCTCCAAACTGATACCCGTCATTATTCCGGAACGTGTGTCGATAGCTCGCAAAGGAAAATTGGTTCAACCGGTGAGGGATCAGCTCATAGGTCTGATAGACAGATCCGATCAGACCAACTTGGCCTCGACCAAGCTGCGTCGGCGCCTCCATGACTTCGCCTGCGCTATCCGTCGCCTGCGTGCTCCCGGTTGGCAGTTGCGCGCCAAACCCCAAAACCAGCATGCTCCGCAACGTGGGCAGCATGTTGTACTTGGTGGTGATTGTCATGTCCCCGATATGATTGTCAGAGAATGTCGTGGGCTCTCCTTCGCCATTCGGTCCGTCTTCACCCAGTCCGTCGATATGGTGGTGCGTTCGCCAGAGATAAGGAATGGTCACTTCCAGGCCAAAGCGGTCGGTGATGCCATAGTTGAGATCGAACGTCAGCGTATTCGTGATAGTCCGGACCTCCTGGTGATGGTCCAGGATCAGGCGACGCTCCGTCTGATCGATGGCGGGGATGACCCCGGACGTCCCGCTTAACAAGCGCATCGGTGTATAGTTGTAGATCGTATTGGTCGTGAGCAAACCGGCTTGCGGCACCTGTTGCTGAGACCCAATGACGACAAAGCACGTCACGGCCCCGCAGGCCGCATACGCTCGGGATGCAGTAAAGTAGAGCCCAAGAACACCGATCAAGATCACTAGCAATGGGATTGCGCGATGCACAGCTTTTCCGCTCATGTCTTCTCCAGATCTGAATCGAATGATTCATGTTTGTTGGCTCCTTCATCGCGGTGTGCGACAAGGGTCAGCGTCCAGCCGACTGCTGAGCATTAGGCACTGAGCACTCGCGCTGGTAAGCTGAATTCAGCTGGAAAAGACTGGAGGACCGCGTGACGCTGAAACAAGAGGGATGTTGTTGCACGGCTCGTGAAAAACCGGGAGGGCCGCGAACAAGATTGGAGCAGAGTCAGTCTGAAGGACAACCTGGATGCCTTCGAGCATCTGGCCCGCCGCGCACATCCAGGCGCAGATGCCGCTGGTGTGCATGCTGGCCGTATGATGCGCGGCGTGCTTCAGATCATGCGCAACGGCGCCGGCCGTCGTCATTCCAAGGACAACGATGACGACGATCAACAGGGACCAGGTTGCTGCTCGAAAGAACGTGGTGGGCATTTCTTTCTCAGCCAGCCTCAGAAGCGGTTGCATCCTACCCCAAATCTCACCGGCTGGTCAACGGACCGGAGGGCACCGGTTCTACCTGCTCCCCTGCCCGACGATGCGCTCGACCCGTTCATCCTTGCCGCCCAGCTCCAAGTATTTGCGATATTGGGCGAGCGCCTTGATGGAATCTTTCTTGTGTAACTCGTAGAACAAGCCTAGGTTGTAATGGGCCTCAGCCAGGCCCGGCTTGATCTCAATGGCTCTCTCGTACGCCAGCTCCGCCTCATCCAATCTGTTCAGCCCAGCGTACACAACCCCGAGATTCATATGCGCCTCGGCATACTCCGGTTTCAGCCGGATCACCTCCCGAAACCGCTTGGCCGCCTCCTCCTGCTTGCCCTCGCTCCGGTAAATGAAGCCCAGGTTATAATGCGCGTCCACCAGGTCCGGCTTTGCCGCAATCGCCATGCGGTAGGCCTCAGTCGCCTCGGTCAGTTTATTGTCCCGCTCCTCGATCCGCCCCAAGAGATACCAGCCGTCAGCGTGCCCTACGTGTGCCTTAGTGAGCCTGTTTAACATTGCGTGAGCTTGACGGTTGTCACCCTGCCCATCGTAGAGCTCCCCGAGTCTATAGAGAGCCTCCGGCTGGTCCGGCTTGACGGTCAGCAGCGCTTCATAGGCTTGCATGGCCTTGGCGGTCGCACGCTGATGGTCATACAGATTGGCCAACGCCAAATAGGCGTTTTCAGAGACGGGGTATGCGGGGGGAGACACCTCGATGGCTTTCTTCAAGGACTGTTCGGATTCGGCGAACTTACCTTGCGTCTGGTAGATGAGGCCGAGATCGTAATAGGCCTGGGAAAAATTGGGGTTGATTTGAATCGCCTTCTTGATCTCCTGCACAGCTTCTGCGGGCTGCTTTTTGCCGTTGAAATAGATCACTCCAAGCAAATGGTGCGCCTCAGCAAAGCGTGGTTGGATTTGAAGTGCCTTCTTTAACGCTTCGGACGCCGCATCATAATTGCCTTGCCTGAACAGCCTGGCCCCCTCTTCAAATTGACGCTTCGCGAGATCGACCTGTGCTGATAGGACAAGCGCCGGATGGAATAGAATGAAGAGGAAAACCCCGACGAGCATCATGAGTAGCCTGCCACTGACTGGGACCTGCAGCTTCATCGCTCCTCCGCTTCTGGTTCAGGCCCATGGTAACGAGGGACCATGAGGGTCGCACTATAAATGGAGCGAAACGCGAAATCAACGTATCGTTCCGTCGCAGCGAACCACCTTTGCGGCCTGGCCGACGTCCCGCTTCGCTATTGATTACGATCCAATTTCCTGTATACTGACCAAGATGTGTTGAAATACCGCTTGAGTCTGAATGGGTTAGCCTTCTATGGTCACGAACCTCCTGAACCTGATCTTCGGCAGCAAGAACGACCGCGAGATCAAGCGTCTGCGGCCGATCGTGGAGCGCATCAATGCGCTCGAACCCTCACTCACCCCTCTGTCAGATCTCGCCCTCACCGACAAGACTGAAGCGTTTCGCAAACGGCTCGAGGCAGGGGAACCACTGGACGATCTTCTGCCGGAAGCCTTCGCAGTCTGCCGGGAAGCCTCCAAGCGTCATCTCTTGATGCGACATTTCGATGTGCAACTGTTGGGCGGCATGGTGCTGCACCAGGGGAAGATCTCAGAAATGAAGACGGGCGAAGGCAAGACCCTGGTGGCCACCCTGGCGCTGTATCTGAATGCGCTGCCCGGCAAAGGCGCGCACCTGGTCACCGTCAACGATTACCTGGCCAAGCGGGATGCGCAATGGATGGGACCCCTCTATCATGCCCTGGGCCTGTCGGTCGGTGTGATCCAGCACGATGCCTCGTTCCTATTTGATCCCAATTTCGACGCGTCGGATAAACGATTGCAGCACCTGCGACCCTGCACGCGTCAGGAGGCCTACCGGGCAGACCTTACCTATGGGACCAACAACGAGTTCGGCTTTGATTATCTGCGCGACAACCTGATCGTCACCGACATCGGCCAGGGGGTTCAGCGCGAGTTGAACTACGCCATCGTGGACGAGGTGGACAGCATCCTGATTGACGAGGCCCGCACGCCGTTGATCATCTCCGGGCCGACGGACGAATCCACCGACCTCTACTACCGGATCAACTCGATCATTCCGCAGCTCAAGATTGAGCAGGACTACACGATCGAGGAAAAGACGAAGACTGCCGCCTTGACCGAAGACGGCAACGCCCGCGTCGAAAAGCTGCTGGGCGTGGACAACCTGTATGATCTTGCCCACATGGAGCTGGTCCACCATGTCGTGAAGGCGCTCCAAGCCCACGCGATCTACAGGCGGGACGTGGACTACGTCGTGAAGGACGGCGAGGTCCTCATCGTGGACGAATTCACCGGCCGCCTGATGCCCGGACGCCGGTGGAGCGACGGACTGCACCAGGCGGTCGAGGCGAAGGAAGGCGTGAAGATCGCCAACGAGAACCAGACGCTGGCGTCGGTCACGTTTCAGAACTACTTCCGCATGTACGCCAAACTGGCCGGCATGACCGGCACGGCAGACACCGAGGCCAGCGAGTTCGCCAAGATTTACAACCTCGACGTGAACGTGATTCCGACCAATCGCTCCATGATCCGGAAAGATTATGCCGACGTGATCTACCGGACCGAAAAGGAAAAATTCGACGCGATCGTCGAGGAGATCAAGGACTGCTATGAGCGCGGACAGCCTGTCCTGGTCGGCACGATCTCCATTGAGAAGTCCGAACGGTTGTCGGGATACCTCAAGCGCCAAGGCATCAAGCACAACGTGCTCAACGCCAAATACCATGAGAAGGAAGCCGAGATCATCGCGCAAGCCGGGCAGAAAGAGGCGGTGACGATCGCCACAAACATGGCCGGCCGCGGCACTGACATCCTGCTCGGAGGCAATCCGGACTTTCTGTTCAAGCGTGTGCTGTACCAGGATGAGGAGCTGCCCGAGGACCGCAAGAAAGCGGCGCACGAACAAATCAACGCGGAATGTGAAGCCAATAAGAAAGAGGTGCTCGCGCTGGGGGGCCTCCATATCCTGGGTACGGAACGGCACGAAAGCCGCCGCATCGACAACCAGCTTCGCGGTCGCTCCGGCCGGCAAGGCGATCCCGGCACCTCACGGTTTTACCTCTCCCTGGAGGACGATTTGCTACGGATCTTCGCCTCGGAGCGCATTTCCAATCTCATGCTGAAGCTGGGGATGGAAGAAGGGGTGCCGATCGAACACCGCATGGTCACCCGTGCGATTGAGAACGCGCAGAAGAAGGTGGAGGCGCACAACTTCGACATTCGCAAACAGCTTCTCGAGTACGATGACGTCATGAACAAGCAGCGCGAGGTCATCTACGAGCACCGGCGCGCCATCCTTACGGGAGGGGACCTCGCCGAGGAAATCCGGGAGATGACGACGGAAGTGGTGGACTCACTGGTGGACGTCTATTGCCCGGCCGAGCAGTACCCGGAAGAGTGGGACTTTACCGGGCTGACGGAGGCGCTGCAGGCTCAGTTCGGACAGGACGTGACGAAGGGGGATCACGGCGCGGAGGCCGATCTCAAGGAAATGGGCCGGGATGCCCTGCGGGAAGAGCTACGGGAACGAGTGCTTCGCGCCTACCAGCGCAAGGAACAGGAACTCGGCTCGGACCTGCTCCGCTACCTCGAAAAAATGTTGCTCCTGCAGGTGATCGACCACCACTGGAAAGACCACCTGCTCGGTATGGACCAGCTTCGGGACGGCATCGGTCTGCGCGGGTATGGACAGAAGGACCCGCTCATCGAGTATAAGCGGGAAGGGTTCGACATGTTCGCGGCCATGATGGATCGGATCAAGGCCGATGCGCTTGAGCGACTGTTCCGTATCCAGGCCGTCAGAGGTGAAATGCCCGCGGCCACGTCCCAGCCCCAGCAACCGGTCAGAATGACCCTCAATCGGGGAGCGGAACCGGCTGTACCGCAAACGGTCCACCGCCAGCAGGAAAAAGTCGGTCGAAACGATCCATGCCCCTGCGGGAGTGGCAAGAAGTACAAGAAGTGCCACGGCGCGTAAGCTACGGCCTCGTCCTATCCCCCCACACCGCACTCCTTCCTCCTCACGAATAGTCGGCGCACGATATCTCCAAGTCCCCGTAATTTATTGGCCTTTCAGGGTCATTGGGCTTGACTTGCCGCTCTTTGGGAGGCTAATGTAGCGCTCCTTCTTCGTCGTCGCGGAGGGGGAGGAGAGTGCCGGCCTGGTACTTCCTCCCCCTTCCCATCTATGCGCTGAAGGTGCACCGCGTGAGCATCGGCCATCCCAAACTTGTGACTGAGGTCGCCGCGGAAATCCTCCGCACGGGACCGATCACATTCGCGCGCTTCATGGAGCTGGCGCTCTACCATCCCCGGTTCGGCTACTACATGCGCCAGACCGAAGGAGCCAGCGAAGAACGGATTGGTTGGTCAGGTGATTATTACACCAGCGCCGACGTACACCCGGTGCTCGCCCAGGCACTCGCACGACAGATCCGCCAAGTGGACGACCTGCTCGGCCGCCCCGATCCGTTCACCGTCGTTGAAATGGGCGCGGGCAAAGGCTTGCTGGCCCGCGACTTCCTCGCAGCGTGCGCGGCAAGAACGGACTCTTTTTATCATCGGTTGCGCTACGTCCTCATCGAACGCAGTCCCGCCATGAGGGCTTGCCAGCAGCGTCATCTGGCTCCCTGGCTCGACT
>Ga0209859_1000286_pt1 | contig 12097 bp, 19 predicted proteins | sample GWRWS3_50_60_FD_187241 | JGI IMG/M metagenome (GOLD analysis project Ga0209859, IMG submission 187241) | Riverbed sediment microbial communities from areas with vegetation nearby in Columbia River, Washington, USA - GW-RW S3_50_60 (SPAdes)... | ecosystem: Environmental > Aquatic > Freshwater >... | reverse complement strand
CAACGTGCAGGCCGCTCCCGCACGCGTAATGGGCAGTCTCAGCGCCCTCAACCCGATGCAGACCTACGCCGAGATCCGCTGCCCCACCCTCGTTGTGCACTCCGAGTTGGACCCGATTCCCGTCGCCTGGAGCCGCCTGCTGGCCGACACCATCCCGGGAGCCGACTTTGTACTCATCGAGAACGGCAGCCACTTCTCCATGATCGAAGACTCGGCCGCGTTGCACACTGCCGTTGCGCCGTGGCTAAGAAAGCGCGCGTCCTGATGCGGCGGCCGATCCCACCGAACGGGCATGCCGGATAGGGCCAACTCGTACGCCGTGGCATGGCGGCTCCTTGAGCACGACCGTGGTTGGTCTGGCCCGGTCCGGGAGCGAAAGTGCTCGGGGGTGGACACCGGTCTGTGACTGCCGGCGCCGGCCGGGGGACGCAGGTAAGGGCTACGTCAGTCCGTTGGGATGCGCGTTGCGGCGGCACGGCAGCGGGCTTGTCCGGCAGCTCAACCCCGACCGGCTGCTGGAGGATGTCGGCCTCGGCGACACGGTGCCGCTGTGGCACTGGATCGGCGATGGCGCCACCACCTTCCAGCTACTGATCGCGCCGTGATCGACCAGCGGGACGGCCGCGCGCGTACGGTGACAGCACCCTCAATCCAGGAGAGGAGGCAGACCGATGTCGGCTGCCGTTCGCAAGAGTTTCGACGCGCCTGACGAGCTTCGTACACAGCCGAAGGGCAGCGTCGCGGTCGTAGACCTGGGCGGCACCAAGGTTCCCGGCTCACGCTCGACCCTGGCTGGCGGTGGTCGGAATCCGTCAAGCCGATCGCGGGCACGGAAACCTGCCAGGCGCGCCATCTCGGCGTGATGGTGTCAGGCACCATGCACGGCATCGGCGCCGACGGCAGCGAGGCCGAGATCGGACCGATCGCGGCATCCCGGCGGGTCTGCAACCGCGCCGCCGTCGCATGGCAATTGGCCTCCAGCCACCCGACGAGCAGCAGCGCCGGTACCGCGACACCGTCGAGCTAACCGGCTCGCCCGGCGGCACCACCAGCCCACACTGCCCGCCGCCGCGGCAGCACATGCCCGAGGTGGGGGCCATCCGACAAGCACGATCCGTAGGGTCGCCATATAGATGGCCAGCAGCTAAGTGCCCTCGATGCGGGTCAGGCGAAGACCTCGGCGTAACAGGGCCCAGGCGGTGACGGCGCTGCCGAACAGGTTCCCGACGATGAGGTCGGACTCGCGGCGGCGCTGGGCGGCGATCGTGGTGACCAGCCACGGTACCGAGGAGCGAGACGAGTGTGAAGCCGATGACGACCTGGAACACGCCGAGGCGCTGCGCGATAGTCGACTCGTTGACGACCAGTAGCTGGGCCACGATGAGTACTCCGACCAGGCCGAGCGCGGCGCGGAGGGGTTCCAGCCAGGTCGGTTGCCGGGCCGGCGGCACCGGTAGTTCCACCGTCGCCAGCGTGGTGGTGAACTCCTCGGCGTCGTCGGCCATCTCGGTGCTGCGCCCCTGACCTGCCCAGCGCCTGCCAGCAGGAGCAACTGCTGGCCGAACCGGGTGCCCGGGTGGTCGACCTGACCGGCCCGGCCGATGAAGGGCTGGCTGGAGCTGCACCACCACCTCGGCCGGCGGGCCGCGAACCGCCGTGTCCGCAACGGCTGCTCTTCGCAGGTGATTTGGGCCCGCCAGCGCCAGGCCATCTCGTTGCGCCATCGGGTTATAGGGTGTGGTCGGCGGTGTGCCACCAGACGACGGTGGCGGTCACGCTGGTGGCGGCGACCGCCACGACGAGGCTGTAACCGATTGGGCCAACGGTGGGGTGGTCGGTGCCGCCGATTTGGCTGTAGATCGCCGGCACCGACCAGGGGAACAGGTGGCCGTAGCCGAGCACGGCGATCACCTGGGCCAGGAACACGGTGAGGAACATGACGCCGATCGCGGCCAGGTAGCCGCGGCCGACGCTGGCGGCCAGGCCGAGCGTGGTGACCAGCAGCACCGCCAGCACCGCCGTGACCATCATGCGGGCCAGGGCTTCGACGGCCACTGTGGTGGTCCAGCCTGGCAGGCGTAGCGCCGCGCCGACCGCCAGGCCGAGCAGGTAGGTCTGGGTCGTGAGTGCCAGGCACCAGGTCGCGGTCACGGTGTACTTCGCCGCGACGATCGTCGTACGGGAGGTCGGCAGGGCGAGCAGGTCCTTGACGGTGTGGTCGCTGAACTCGCGGCCGAAGGTCCAGATCACGATCACCCCGAAGATCAGTGCGCCGCCGACGGCCATGGTCTGGGTGAGCAGCGCGAAGTAGCCTGGCCAGTCCGCGGTACCGCCGGCCAGTTGCGCCTTGGCGCCCAGCAGTCCCATCGCCCGGGCCCGGTCCGGGTCCTGCAGGATGAACATGAATAGCCCGCCCACGCCCGCGGCGACGGTGAACGCGAGCACGGTCAACCCCGGCAGCCGGGAACGGCGGGCCTTGAGCAGCTCTGCCCAGATCGCCTCAACCATTGCCGCGGTCCAGCTCGCCGACCGTCCGAAGGAAGTACGTCTCCAGATCCTCCCGTGCCACGGTCAGGTGGGTCGGTGGACAGCCAGCCGCGACCAGCACTGTGGCCACGTCGTCCGGGGCGGCCACCGCCCGCTCGTCGGGCAGCGTGAGCCCGTCACCATCGGCCGTGGGGTGGAAGCCGGCCCGGCGCAGCACGTCTGTGGCGGCGGCCAGGTCGCGGGTCGACACCCGAAGCGACGGTCGGGCCCAGCCGGCCAGGTCGTCGGTGTCGAGTTCGCGGACCAGCCGGCCCTGGTGGATGATGCCGATACGGGTGGCCAGCCTGGCCACCTCGGCCAGCACGTGGCTGGACACAAACACGGTGGTACCCGCCTCGGCCATGCCGCGGAGCAGGTCGCGGATCTCCACCACCCCTGCCGGATCCAGACCGTTGGCCGGCTCGTCGAGGATCAGCAGCGGCGGCCGGTGCAGCAGTGCTTTGGCCAGCCCGAGCCGCTGGGCGTTGCCCAAGGAGAGGGTGCGGGCCCGCCGGTGCGCGTATTCGCGAAGCCCCAACCGGTCGATGACCTCCTCCACCGGTGCGCTGCCGGGCAGGTGCCGTAGCCGCGCGACCAGGCGCAGGTTCTCCCGGACCGACAGTTCCGGATACGCCGCCGGAGTCTCCACCAGGTAACCCACCCGCGACCACACTGCCCGCTGCCCCGCATTGACCGGCGCTCCCCACAGCGACACCTGACCCTCGGTCGGTCGGACCATGCCCAACAGCATCCGGATCAGCGTGGTCTTGCCCGCCCCGTTGAGCCCCAATAGCGCGTAGATCTCCCCGGCCGCAACCGAAACGTCGACCCGGTCGACCGCGACCACCAGGCCGTACCGCTTCGTCACCGAGGACACTGTGATCACCGGTCCCATCCGCCCGGTCGCGTCAAGCTGTGGCGTGCCGGCCGTTGTCATCCCCGGCTCCACCGGCAGCGGCCGGAGGTGTCGGCCGATGGGCAGGCCCGCGGGTCAGGCGATACGGTGGTCGCTCGGACCGGTCGGTGAACCAGTCTTGACAACGGCACCTCCACCTACGAAACGCCCAGCTCCGCCGGCACCTGTGGATTCCCACGACCCAACTACGGTGCCGACCAGCCTTCTCAGCGCGCGCCAATTACAACTGCCGCCGATCCTAGACAGCCCAAGGACGCGGCCGTACGCCGCGAGGTATGCGACGTCGTCGCAGGCGTCGACCCCAAGGCGCTGGACCGCCTGCAACGCCAATGGCGCAGCGACCACCAGCGCTACAGCGGTGGCGCCCTAGCCCGGTGAGCACGATCGGAAGAATCACAACGTAGGGCTACGTGGTGCGATGCCTGCGTTTAAGCTGCTTGAGCTTGCGCGGGCGACGGTGTGCTGTGCTTAGCGATGTAACGGGGTCGTCGCCGAGATGCCGGCTGGTGCGGCGTAGCTGGGCAAGCAGGATCCAGCGGGCGAGGGTCCCAAGGACGCCTCGAGTGTCGAACTGGGCGTTCAGCGTGACGACGCAGCGCTCGTTGTCGAGCACTTGTCACCGTCCAGGTGTTGCGGGCAAGAGTGACGAACAACGGCATCCCCGCAGCCTTATGGGTCAGGCTGCGGTTGCCGTCGTCGTAGTCGACGAGCGTCTCGGTCACCTCGGGGTGGCGGCCGGGTTGCTGGCTTGCTCGAGCAGATGGCGCCTGGACCGCTTCGAGCAGCTGCGTGTGGGCCAGGCGGTCATCGCCGCCGAGAGTGCCGACGAGGGCGAGGGCGGCCGTGTGTCCGTGGACGTAGGCGACCCGCGACGGCTCTGCTGACTCCAACCACGGTGATGTCGCTCAGCGGTAGGATCCTGCCAGTCCAAACGATGCGAACACGTGGGGTGAGACAAAACCGGTGATGGCGCTGATTCGGTCACCGTCCACAGTGAACACTTTGACGGCGAAGGGGCGGAGGGCATGGCCGTCATCGGCCGGGGCGTAGACGGCTAGGGCCGGCTGCCGGTTCGCCGCCGTCGGCACCAGCTGGAGGTGACGGCCCCATGGGTGTGCGAACAGCTGCCGCAGGTAGGTGCCGATGTTGTCTCGACCTTGGTACCACGATGCGTCCAGACAGACGTTGGTGGCTATCCGGTATAGCCAGGCCCGCACCGACGATCGCCCCTGGAACGTGTCGAAGCGCCGCCACGCCTTGAGCAGCGTCTCCTGCACGGCATCCTCCGCATCCTCGAGACCACCCAGCATCCGGTAGCAGTGCACTAGCAGCTCACGCCGATGCAGCGCAGCCAACGTCTCAACCGCGACCTTATGGTGCCCGTCGCCCGCGCGCGGACGGGTGATCGCGTCAGGGAGTGGGGCCCTTGTCACCGGTCCAGGCTAGATCGCGCACACGTATGCGATGAATCGGCACCCGCCCGGCCGTCACAACGACGAGAGGACCACACCGCGAAAGGACCCACCATGCCAACCATCCGCAACACGGTGACCATCAGCGCCACACCGGACGATGTCTGGGCCGAACTGGCCGACATGCCCGGCACCCGGCACTGGCTACCCGGTGTCGTCTCGGCCCGCATGGACGGCCCTCTGCGGGTGTGCACCATGGCCGACGGTCAAGAGGTGCACGAGCGCATCAGCGACGTGTCTGAAGGGAAGCGCAGCTTTCGGTTCGACCACGTACAGGTACCGCTGCCCGTCCGAAACTCCGGCGGCACGTTCACGGTCAACCCGGGCCGGACGCCCGCGACCGCGACCGCGACAGTCATCCTCGAAACCACCTTCGAGCCCATCGACGCGGCCAGCGCCGACCAACTCACCACCGCCGTGCAGGGCGCGTTCCAGCAGTCGCTGGACTCCCTGCGCACCTTCGTGGAAGAGAAGGTCCCCTGGGATGTCCGATAGGGCGACCGCGCGATCCGTTGGTGGGCTGGCAGATGACCCACGTCTTCGCAGAGGCGTTTATCCGGCGCGTGGATGCGGGCCAGAGCCCGCACCCACGAATCACCTAGTATGCGTGACTAGCCACCGGTGTATCGGACCGAAACGGGCGAGGCGCTCGGCGCACCAGGGCACCAGGCGGACGCTTGTGACGGCCGTCGGTCGTGCGACGCGGTGGATCACGTGGAAGCCATCCCGCACGGCGAGGCGAACCGCGGGCCCGGTGCCATCGAACCCTGCCGGTGGCCGAACCCGCGACGGGTCGCTCAGCTCGGCACCACGGTTGAGCATGGTTGTGATAAGTGCATCGATCTCGGCAACCGCGTCCGTGTCCCGCAGGGCCGATCGGTACCGATCGAGTGCTACGCCGCGGAGCCCGAAAACTCCGCAGCCGAGGTGAATCTCGGTCGTGCTGATGCGCAGCAAGAGCGACGGGTCGGTACGCGGCCCCTGTGAGCCTTCCCAGAACGCGAAGTCCAAGGTCGTTTTGTACGGCGGTTTGTCCCGGTTGAATCGCAGGTCGTTGGCGATCCGAAACATGCTGCCGCCGACCCGCGGCTCGGCGCGCAGGTTCGGCGAGACCCGCTCGCGGAGGGCCTGCCCGAGCGCGATGACCAGCCGCTTGGACGGCTCGAATAGCTCCGTCTGGTACACCTCGCGGTGAGCGTCGAAAAACGCCTTGGTGTTGTCGTGCTGCAACCCGGCAAGGAACGCCAAACCAGCCTTGCCGAACCCGGCGAAGGCCGCCGCCTCGACCCGGCTGCCGTCGGCGGCAGGCGCCCGGTGCGTAGGTCGTGCAGAGCCAGAGCGAGGCGCAGGTCTGGGACCCTGCACATGTTGTCGTGCCTCGCCGAGCAATGCCCGCCACCGTCTGCGATCCGGATCGCGCAGCGCCACCCACTCCCGGAACGTCCGCCCCGCCGGAGCAAATGGCGCACCGACCCCTTCGGCGATGAGCTGGCCCACCCGTGGCTGTGGCAGCTTGACCAGGAGCGCCCCGGTACGGCGATCCAAGGAGGCGAAGAAATGGCCGTCCACGCGCACGCAAGGCAACCCCATCATGGTCGACCGCTGTACCGCCGGATCGGCATACATCGGCTCGACCAGATGCCAGAACAGCTCCTCACCCGTCAGCATCGTTGACCAGCGTGCCATCACCTAGCGGCCGGGGTGAACAGGGCCACCACGCCACCGCTTGGGTCGGCGACGAACACCGACGAGCCGGCCGGACCATCTGCTTTCTCCCGCACCACCGTTCCCCCGAGCGCGGTCGCCTGCTTGACGGCGTCGTCGAGGTCATCGACCGCCACATACGGCACCCACTGGCCCGGCGTGCCAGGCTCGCCGAGCATGATCCCCGCCCACGGCTGTTCTTTATCGGTGATCCACCCGTGGTAGTCGCCCATGCCGGGGCCGACGCTCCAGCCGAACAAGTCCCGGTAGAACGTGCTGACCTGTTCGCCGTCGGCGGCGATGAGGTCGAACCAGACAAACGGTGCACCCATGACGATCCCTTTCTGATCATGCGGTCGCCAAAGTTGGCCTCTGCTCGGTCTGATCTCGGCGCGGACGAGAACTCATCGGTGAGGTCACACCTGCCCGATACGGTGTGCGTGTGAGCACGATCGGCGACCTCGAAGCCTTCACCGACAGGTTCCTCGACGCCGCCCGCGCCGGCGACGGCGACGCCTTCCGCCAGTTGGTCGCTCCGCACCTGCGGGTGCTGCACGTGCATTGCTACCGCATGCTTGGCTCCTACGCTGACGCAGAGGACGCGATGCAGGAGAGCCTGCTGCGCGCCTGGCGCGGTCTAGGTGGGTACGAAGGGCGATCGCCGCTGCGGCACTGGCTGTACCGGATCACCACCACGACGTGCCTCAAGATGATCAACCGGCGGGCCCGTGAGCCGCTCTCCACCGACCACGTCGCTTGGTTGCAGCCCTACCCGGACGCCCTCCTGGACCAGCTGGTCGACTTCGACGCCGACCCGGCCGCGGTGATCGACCGCCGCGAAAGCGTCGCTCTCGGCTTCATCGCAGCGCTGCAGGTGCTTCCCGGCACCCAGCGGGCGGTGTTGATTCTGCGCGACGTGCTCGCTTGGCCGAGTCGCGATGTTGCCGAGCTCCTCGAGACGACGGTGGCCGGTGTGAACAGCGCCCTCCAACGCGCCCGGGCAACCCTCGCCCAGCCGCCCGTCGCGGGCGTGGCAGCGCGTCCGTTCAGCGACCAGGAACGCCGGGTCATCGACGCGTTCATGCAAGCCTGGGCCAGGTGCGACGTCGCGGCCATCGCCGCCCTTCTGCGTGACGACGCGATCCTGACCATGCCACCGCAGTCCTTCCGCATCGTCGGACGCGACGACGTCGCCGCATTCTTCGCCACCGTGCCGGCGGACGGTCGGCTCGACCTCATCCGGCTCATCGTGACCCGCGCCAACGGGCACCCGACCCTGGCCGCGTACCTACCCCACGACAGCGTCGGCTGCCGCGGTTACGGGATCATGGTCGTCACCGTCACGGACGAAGCCGTCGCCACGATCACCGGCTTCCCCGATCCGGACCTGTTTCCCTTGTTTGACCTGCCCGTCAGGCTTGAACCCTAACCGCGCTAACCCAGATTCGTTACGACCACGACTCGTTCGTCGGTTTGGGATCCGCAGGCTTTGGTCAGGTTGGACGCCATCGGCGTGCGGCTCGCGCGAGTTGTTCGAGGTCCTGCCAGTGCGCGGTGACCCGATCGCGGCCAGCCGGGGTGAGTCCGACGGTGGTGCGCGGAGTCTTTCCGATGAACTCCTTGGATATGACGATCAGACCTGCTTCTTCGAGCCGGCTGACATGTGAGGACAGGTTTCCCTTCGACAGCCCGGTGATGCGTTGCAGAAATAGGAAATCGGCGAACTCGCAGGCAGAGAGTGCCGAGAGGATCGCCAGTCTGGCTGGCTCATGTACGAGCCGGTCCAGCTCGGCCAGCCGCTCGAAGGGCGTCGTCATGACTCGTCATGCATCGGAAATCGGCGTACCAGCTCCAGGTGGTCGAGGGATCCTAGGACCAGGTAGAGAGCGCCGACCGTGGCCGCCCACAGGATCACAATTGGTCGTCCCGGCTCAACCACTCCGGCGAGCGGCAACGGGGTGAGCGCGGAGAGGAGTGCCGCCCCGACGAAGTAGTGGGCCCGCCCACCGCCCGTCGACGCGCGGTAAGAATCGGCGGCGCGGCATAGGTACCACCACAATGCGATCGCGCCGGTCCAGCACAGCCACTGCAGAAGCGTCCAGCCCCGGGGCAACAGGGCCGTCAACGCGACCAGCAGAAACACAAGACCGCCCGGCGCCCAGCGCAGCCCCTGCCAGAACCACACATTGGCGGTCACCCGACGAGCAATCACCAGGTCATCCATCGGCATCTCCCATCGCCAACCGGTCTGCAGCACAGACCAGTCTGCCATCTGCGATCGCATCAGTCAATGATGCCCAGACGTTGGGAGCAACCACGGGGGGATCGGCGCGGCATGCACGGCCCGCGTCGTGTCGGGACATCGGCTTTGGTCCGGGGGCGTACCCATCGGCGGCCGGGGTCACGGTGCGCCTAGCGGTCATCACAATGAATCTTCCGGGTGCCGGAGCGTGCTCGCAGAAGCCGGGTCGCCAATCGACTACCCCCTTGTGCCGTCTACTGTGGACAACGGTTGCGGCGCGGTTGCTGTACTCGGCCGATTTATACTCGTGCTGCCACCGTAACGGCGTCGGGAGAGCTGCTGACACCACATGACCACGTGGCGGCGAGTGTGCCGTTGCATTGAGGTGAGGTGTTATCTCCTAGGCTAAGCGATGCCGGCGTAGCGGCGCCGGTACGCGGTGGGTGATTCGCCGGCGTGGCGTGAGAAGGCCCGGCGAAAGGCTGATGCGTCCGCGTAGCCGACCTTTCCGCTGATCCGCTCGATCGGGTCGGCCGATGTTTCAAGCATTCGCTTGGCCGTCTCGATTCGGGCCAGTTGGATGTAGCGACTGGGAGACATGCCGAGGGCCTGCTCGAATCGACGCTCAAGACTGCGTGGACTCAACGCCGTCCGCTCAGCGAGCCGCTCGACGGTCAGCTCGGTTCCTAGTTGTGCGGCCACATGTTCTTGCGCGAGCATCACCGCCTCGTCGCTGTGATGCCGGGTGCCGACCAGGATGGTGTAGGGCAGCTGGGTGAGCCGGTGCCCGTCGACGAGTAGGAGCTTGGCTGCCTGGGCGGCCCGTTCGGCGCCGCCGAATCGATGAGTCAGGTGTACCACGAGGTTGAGAAACGTCGTGGCGCCGCCGGAGGTCACCACCTCGTTCTCGTCGATGACCATCCGATGCGCTTCCACACGTACTTTGGGGTAGCGTCGCTGGAGCAGGTCCGCGGCGGTCCAGTGGGTGGTGGCGGCATGCCCGTCCAGCACTCCCGCCTCGGCTGCAAGGAACGCGCCGGTGCATGAGGACGCCACGACGGTGCCGTCTACGGCCCACTTGGCGACCCACGACGACCAGGCGACGTTTGCGGCATACGAGAGCTCAACGTCATTGGACAGCCCGGGTATCACCACGAGGTCCGGCCGCGCGGAGCCGGACGCGGTCGACTCGGGGTGGATCCACACGCCGCCGCCGCACTGGACAGGGTTTGCGTCCAAACCGACGAGGCGCACGTCGAAGAGCGGTGGCCGCTCGGGGTGCAAAAGCGCCCAGGCCTGGTCGGCCTTGCGCAGCGCGTCACTGGTGCCGGCCGTGCCGATGGACGGGACATCGCGCAGTGCGAGGACGTAGGTGGTCAGCACGTGCCGCTCCTGACGGATTCTGCACACATGTTGTCGCTTGCGACACTTCGCGGTCAAGCCTAGCGGCCGTACGGTTCGGGTGTGCTGAGCCCTACCTCTGCCGCCCTATTGGCGATGGCGGCCTCGTTTTTGGTCTTCGGTCTCGCGGCGGCGTGGTACGCGGTGCCGTGGCTGCGGGTCCGACCGTTCGAGCAGGCCGTGGTGCCACTGTTGTGGATCCACGTCTTCCGGTACGTCGCCCTGCAGCTGTTCTCCGCGCAACAATTCGGCCTCGCGGCGTCCGATACCACCGTGCAGGAGATCGCCTACGGCGATCTGGTCGGCGTGGCGCTGGCGGTCGCCTCGCTCATCGCGCTACGCGGTCGGTGGCCAGGTATCAGGCCGCTGGTCTGGGTGTTCGTTGTGGCCACGGTCGTCGATCTGGGTAACGCGCTGCGTCTCGGACTGGCCGAGCACCTGTTCCGCTCGGCGCACGACGTATCCCTGATGATCCTGACGTTCTACGTGCCACTGCTGTGGATCAGCACCGGCCTTGTCACCTGGCTCCTGGTGCGGTCCCCGGTCCGGCAACACGCCGCGTCACGAGAGAGGAACGTGTCATGACCGACGTTCGCGTCCTCCACGAGGACCGGTGGGGCTCTGTGATCGACTATCCGAGCAGGGATGTTATCGAGATACGCTGGTACGACAGCACGGCCGGGCTCGACCGGCGGTCCTTCAACGACTGGCTGAGCATGTTCGCTGGCCATGAGGAATCAGTAAGGCGCCGGGGCATCCTCGTCGACTCGACCTCGTTTCGGATGGCGGCGCGAGAATTCGACCCGGAGTGGCGGGACACAAACATCATCCCCCGCTACAACTCCGCCGGCGTGCGCCGCTTCGCGTTCCACATGCCGGAGGGGATGCCGGGTGTCGGCACCGAGCCCTCCCACGAGGGCCCGGCCGAGTTTCCGACCGGGTACTTCGCTACCCGCGAGGCTGCTCTGGCCTGGTTGGGTTCCTGACACCCTGGAGGTCTGCGCCAGGCGCCCCGCCCTCGGTCGGTGGCGGTTTACCGATCTCCGTCAGTTCCGTCGACGCTAAGTGACCGGGTACCGCCCAGCCTCTCGCGCCGAATGTGCGACAGACGTCCATCCACGAGATAGTGATCGATGGCTTGCCTTGATCGGCTGCTGGACCCGTCGATCCGGCGCACCGCTCGGCTACACGCCATGACTGGGCTCAGCTGAGCTAACCCTGCGCGGGCGCGAGCTCAGACGGGCTCGTTCTCGTCGCACGTATCCTGCGGTGTCGTGCTGCCGGGATGCGCTGCATCCAAAGCTCGCTGGCCGATCTTGATCGGTGCGCTCTAAGGACGGCAGCGCCCGAACAAATTTGGCCTTGGCTGTCGATCTGGCCGATGGTCGTTCGTAGTGGGGCAAGGTGGGAGATGCCCGCCTAGACGAGGAGCTTCCGATGGCCCAGTACTTGTTGTCCGTCCACACCGGCGCCGACCGCGGCGCGAAACCGGCCGAGCCGATGACCCAGGAGCAGATGCAGCAGTCACAACAGCACATGCAGGCACTAGAAGAGGAGATGAAGGCCACCGGAGCCTGGCTGTTCTCCGGGCGTCTGACCGAGCCCGACGTGGCCACGGTAGTGCGGGTGTCGGCGGGTGGTGATGCACTGACGACCGACGGACCGTTCGTGGAGTCCAAGGAGCACCTGGCCGGCTTCTACATCATCAACGCTGACGATCTGGATGCCGCCCTGGGCTGGGCGACCAGGACGGCCGCGATCATCGGCATGCCGATCGAGGTCCGCCCGTTCTGGGATACGAGTCACGCGTGACCGGATGAGGGACCGTCCGTGGGC
>Ga0209859_1000284_pt1 | contig 12138 bp, 10 predicted proteins | sample GWRWS3_50_60_FD_187241 | JGI IMG/M metagenome (GOLD analysis project Ga0209859, IMG submission 187241) | Riverbed sediment microbial communities from areas with vegetation nearby in Columbia River, Washington, USA - GW-RW S3_50_60 (SPAdes)... | ecosystem: Environmental > Aquatic > Freshwater >... | reverse complement strand
GAGGGCACCGAGCGGCCCGAGCGGACGCTCGAGAAGGTGAAGTCCACGTGTACGTTCTGCGGCGTCGGCTGCCAGCTCGACCTGAACGTCGACCCGGAGACCAAGCGGATCGTCAAGGTCACCTCCGAGCCGCACTACGTCTCGAACGAGGGCAACCTCTGCGTCAAGGGCCGCTTCGCCTTCAACTTCGTGCACCACCCGGACCGGCTGACGGAGCCGCTCGTCCGCGGCGAGGACGGGGAGCTCCACGAGACGACGTGGGAGCACGCGCTCCAGGTCGCCGCCGAGGGGCTCCTGCGCGTGAAGGCCGAGCACGGCCCGCAGGCGATCGGCTTCCTCTCCTCCGCGCGCCTAACGATGGAGGAGAACTTCCTGATCCAGAAGCTCGCGCGGACGGCGATCGGGACGAACTCCGTCCACAGCTGCGAAGCCACCTGACACGCCCCGACCCTCTACGGCCTGGTCAGGTCGTTAGGCAGAGGCGCCACCACCAACTCGATCCCCGAGATCGAGAATGCCCGCTTCATCCTCGTCATCGGCTCGAACACCACCGAGGCGCATCCGGTGCTCGCCCTGCGGATGAAGAAGGCCGCGCGGAACGGCGCCACGCTCGTCGTCGCCGACCCGCGGAAGATCTGGCTGACGAAGCTCGCCAAGCGCCACCTCCAGCTCCGGCCGGGGTCGGACGTCTGGCTGATCAACGCGATCATGCACGTCATCCTCCGCGAGGGGCTCCAGGACGACGCGTACATCGCCGAGCACACCGAGGGCATCGACGCCGTCGCCGAGGTCGTCGAGCGGTACACGCCCGAGGAGGCGGAGAAGGTCACGGGCGTCCCTGCCGCGGACATCGTCGCCACCGCGCGCGAGTACGCGCGCGAGCGGCACGCGGCCATCTTCTACACGCTCGGGATCACCGAGCACGCCTGCGCGGTCGACAACATCTGGTCGCTCTCGAACCTCGTGCTCTTGACCGGCCACCTCGGCTACGAGTCGACGGGCCTGAACGCGCTCCGCGGCCAGAACAACGTCCAGGGTCTGAACGACGCCGGCGCGAACCCCAGTTACCTGCCGGGCTACCAGCCGGTCGACGACCCGGAGATCCACGCGAGGTTCTCGCAGGCCTGGGGCGTCGAGGTCCCGCACACGCCCGGCTTTCGCCTCGACCAGATCATGTCCGGCCTCCACGACGGGCGCATCCGCGCGCTCTACCTGATCGGGGAGAACCCCGTGCAGACCGAGCCGAACGCCCACCACGTCGAGGAGGGGATGGCCGGGCTCGACTTCGTCGTCGCGCAGGACCTCTTCCTCAACGACTCGAACCGCAAGTTCGCGAACGTGATCTTCCCCGCCTCGAGCTTCGCCGAGAAGGACGGGACGTTCACGAACACGGAGCGGCGCGTGAACCGCGTGCGCAAAGCTGTGCCGTGTCCCGGGAACGCGCGCGAGGACCTCCGCATCGTCGTCGACATGGCGAAGGCGCTCGGCGCGCACTGGCCCGAGTACGAGACGGCGGAGGACGCCTGGAACGAGTTCGCCGACCTCGCGCCGCTCTGGTCGGGCATCCGGTACGACCGGATCGAGGAGGTCGGGCTCCAGTGGCCCTGCACCGACCGCGAGCACCCCGGCTCGCCGTACCTGCACGCGCCGCACCCGGCACGGCCGAACGGGAAGGGCAAGTTCTACCCGGTCGAGTACCAGCCGCCGATCGAGCAGCCCGACTCGGAGTATCCGTTCGTCCTCTCCACAGGCCGGACGCTCTACCACTACAACTCCGCGACGATGACGATGCGCGAGGAGGGGGTCACGCAGAAGCAGGAGGAGCCCTTCGTCGAGATGCACCCCGAGGACGCGCAGGCGCTCGGCGTCGAGGACGGCGACTGGGTGCGGCTCGTCTCGCGCCGCGGCGAGCTCGAGGCGCGCGCGAAGCTCGGCGACCGCGTCTACCCGGGTCTCGTCTGGATGGCGCTCCACTTCGCCGAGGCGAAGGTGAACTGGCTCACCCACGACGTCGGCGACCCGCTGATCGGGACGCCGGAGTACAAGACGAGCGCGGTGCGCGTGGAGCCGATCGGCGGCGCGATCAGGCCGGCCGCGCGCTAGGCTCGCCGCATGGCCGAGTGCAAGGTCGTCCGGGCCGGCGAGACCTACGCCGGCAAGCAGGGTCTCACGTACCTCCACGGGATCTCGGCGGAAAGCGCTTCGAGCCGCGGGCTCTGCCTCCACCGGCTGACGATCCCTCCGGGCGGGCGCGCGAACGCGCACCTGCACGAGGCGCACGAGTCCGCGATCGTCGTCCTCTCCGGCGAAGCCGGGTTCTGGTGGGCGAGCGGCTCGAGCACCACGAGCTCTGCGGCCCCGGCGACTACGTCTACATCCCCGCGGGGGTGCCCCACCTGCCGGCCAACCGGAGCACGACCGAGCCCTGCGAGGCGATCGTCGCGCGCACCGACCCGAACGAGCAGGAGAGCGTCGTCCTGCGCCCGGATCTCGACGCGCTCGTGCCGGAATCCGCATAACTGAAAGCGCGTTGAACGTCTCCACGCCGCGTTCTCCGAGAACGCGGGCGCATTTCGTCTTACCATGCGCCTATCGGCGCGCCAGCCACCCACTCCGGCGAGAGCCGGTTCCTATACGCGATCATCTCGACGGTCGGGTCCTCGCTCGACCTCGAGGAGGTGCTCGGCGGCGTCGTCCGCCTCCTAACCGACGCCTGCTCCGTCCACGCCTGCTTCGTCTATTTGATCGAGGACGAGGAGCGGCTCGTGCTCGAGGCGGCCTCAGAGCCCTACGCGGATCTGGTCGGGAAGATCGCGCTCGACCGTGGCGAGGGCCTCGCGTGGTGGGCGGCTGAGCGGAAGGAGCCCGCCTGGATCCGCGAAGGCCTGCTCGACGACCCGCGCGTCAAGTACGTCCCCGAGCTCGAGGAGGAGCGCTTCCAGTCGCTCGTCTCCGTGCCGATCATCGGCAAGGACGGGAACGTCATCGGCGTCATCTCGAGCCACACCGAGGCGCCGCGCGAGTTCACCGAGGCCGAGGTGGAGGTTCTCGTCTCGAGCGCGTCGCTCGTCGCCGGCGCGATCGAGAACGCCCGCCTGTACGAGGAGATGCGACGCCGCGTCGACGAGCTCGAGCACCTGACCGAGCTGGGCGAGACGCTGGCGCGCGCCGAGACCCTGGAGCAGCTCCTTCCCGCTGTCGTCGAGCGAGGAGCGAAGCTCCTCCGGGCGACGTCCTGCCACCTCTATCTTCTGGACTCTTCTTCGGAGGAGCTCCATCTTCGAGCGTCCGCGCCGGCAGGCGCGGACGCTCGCGGGGAGATCGGGCTCGCCGAGCTCGGCCCGGAGCTCGCGCGGAGCGGCCGCTCCGCCTCGGTGGCCGTCCCGCTCGTGGCGAACGACGAGCTCCTCGGCCTCCTCGCGGCAACCGGGACGTCGGAGGTCGATCTCGCGCGCGCGGTCGCGAACCAGACAGCGGTCGCAATCAAGAAGATCGAGCTGATCGAGCGGCTGACGGAGAAGAACCGGATCAAGGACTTCTTCGAGCAGCTCGCGGGGGGCGAGTCGCTCCCGGGGCTCGAGGGCCGCGCCGCGCGCCTCGGCTGCGACCTCGACCAGCGCTACGTCGTCGTCGCGGCAACCCCGCCCTCGGACGAGCTCGAGCGGGCGCTCGCGGCGGCGGCGCCCGGCTCCCTCTTCGACCGCCGCGACGACTCGACGCGCGCGCTCCTGCGCGTGCCGTTCGACGGCCACGACCGCCTGCTCGAGGACGTGCGCGAGCTCCAGCAGCAGCTCGAGGCCCCTGCCTCGATCGGCCTCTCCAACGTCTGTCGCGGCGCCGAGACGTTCGCGGCCGGGTTCGAGGAGGCGCGGCACGCCCTCCTCGGCACCACCGTCCTCCAGGGGACGCCCGGCGTGATGGCCTACGAGGAGCTCGGCCCGTACAAGTACCTCCTGCGCATGCCGTTCGACGGCGGTGTCCGCGACGCGCACCGCGACTCCGTCGCGCGGATCGCCGAGTACGATCGCCAGCGCTCGACCGCCCTCCTGCGCACGCTCGAGGAGTTCCTGCGCCGCCGGGGGTCGATCAGCGCGACGGCCGAGGCGCTCTACGTCCACCCGAACACCTTGCGCCAGCGCCTGCGCCGCATCGGCGAGCTCTCCGGCCTCGACCTGCGCAAGGACGATTGGCTCATGGTCGAGATCGCCGTGAAGATGGTGCGGCTGCAGGAAGCGCTCGGCCCGAGTAGCCCGCGCGAGGGCTGAGCGCCTACGGGGGCGGGGGAAGCTCGTTGCTCACTCGGATGAGCGATCCGAGCCCGTCGACGTCGGGCACCTCCGAGTCCTCGAACGGACCGGCCTGGAGCCAGAAGACGAACCTTTGGGCCAGCCACCACCGCCAGAGATCCCGATCTCCATAGACGCGCGTCCCCTCGTGGCTCCCGAGCGCCTGCCACTCACTCTCGGCGATGCTGCTCAACGGCTCGGCGACCTCAGTAACCCAAATGGAGAAGCTCCGGCCCCGGCCCTCAGCGACGAGCGCGCTTCCTGTGTCGTCGACGACGCGATAGCCCGCCTTCTCGGCTACCTGCCGCACCCAGGCCGCCTCAGGGCACGCCGTCCACGGCCCCGGCCAATCCGGCGGGCATGCCTCGCTGCCAGAGCCCTGGACGGACGGCGCCTCCTTCCCGCCGGCGGACACCGCTCCCGACGAGGCATCATCGGAGGAGCCGCAGCCCGGAAGCGCGGCGAGGGCGCCCGCAGCCAGGAACACGATCACGCGGAAACGCATCTCTACTCCCCTACGATGCCCGGCTCGTTGGGGTCCCATGACATAAGCGGGCGGGAGGGCGTGTAGGCACCGGCCATCGGCGGACGCGCTGACGCCGGTTATCGTCTCGGGCGTCCCCAAAGGAGGAGTTGCATGGCCACCGACAGCGCCGCCGCGCCCACCGTCGAGGACATCCGGAAGGAGTCGAAGAAGCGCGGCATCGAGTTCTACTTCGCTCAGTTCGTCGACATGTACGCGCGGCCGAGCGCGAAGCTCGTCCCGGCGCAAAACCTCGACGACCTCGTGAGCGACGGGGCCGGCTTCGCCGGCTTCGCCGCCGGCGAGATCGGCCAGGTGCCGAGCGACCCCGACATCGCCGCCATCCCCGACCTCGCGAGCTTCACGCCCGTTCCGTGGGAGCCGACCGTCGCCCGCTTCGCCTGCGACATCACGGTGGACGGCGAGGATTGGCCCTACGACCCGCGCACGATTCTCCGCCGCCAGCTGGCGAAGGCGCGGGAGCAGGGCTTCGAGTTCAAGATGGGGCTCGAGCTCGAGTACTTCCTCGTCGAGCTCATGGGCGACGGCTCCATCCGGCTGGCCGACGCGCTCGACACGCTCGAGAAGCCCTGCTACGACCTCAACGGCCTCTCGCGCCACTACGAGTTCCTGACGACCATCTCGCGCTTCGTCAACGACCTCGGCTGGGGCAACTACGCGAACGACCACGAGGACGCCAACGGTCAGTTCGAGCAGAACTTCACCTACGCCGATGCGCTCACGAGCTGCGACCGCGCGATCTTCTTCCGCTACATGGTGCACCAGCTCGCGGAGCGGAAGGGCCGCGACGAGGGGCGCCGCATCCTGGCGACGTTCATGCCGAAGCCGTTCACGCACCTGACCGGGAACGGCTGCCACTTCCACATGTCTCTTTGGGACGGGGACACGAACCTCTTCCTGGACGAGAACGACCCGCGCGGGCTCGGGCTCTCCGAGACCGCCTACCACTTCATCGGCGGCCTGACGAAGCACGCGCGCGCCTACAGCGCCGTCACCGCCCCGACGGTCAACTCCTACAAGCGGCTCAAGGTCGGGACGACGGCGAGCGGGGCGACATGGGCGCCGGTCTGGATCAGCTACGGCTACAACAACCGCACGCAGATGCTCCGCATCCCGGGGCCGGGGCGGGTGGAGGACCGGACGATCGACGGCTCCTGCAACCCGTACCTCGCCGCGGCGGTCATCCTCGCGGCGGGGCTCGACGGGATCGGCGCCGGGCTCGACCCCGGCGAGCCGAACTCGGAGAACCTCTACGCGATCCCGTACGACGAGCTGCGCTCGCGCGGGCTCGAGACGCTCCCCTCGAACCTCCTCGAGGCGACCCAGGAGCTCGAGGAAGACGACGTGCTGCGCGCGGCGCTCGGGCGCGGCCGCGACGAGGACTACGCCGACTACTTCATCCGCGTCAAGCGCGAGGAGTGGAACCGCTACCACGAGCAGGTGACGCCCTGGGAGGTCGGGGAGTACCTGACCCGCTTCTAGAGGTGTAGAAAAGCTCCATATAGGTCGAGGCAAAATCGTCCAAATACCAAGTGTTGATGCGACTTTCCACATGTAGATTGTGGACATATGTGCGGAATCGTCGGGCTCTTCAGTAAGTCATCCGAGATCGAGGAGTCGCTGGGCGCGCACCTGGCCACGATGCTCGAGCAGATGAGCGATCGGGGCCCGGACAGCGCCGGCGTCGCCGTCTACCGCGACCCCGCTCCACCCGGCTCGAGCAAGCTGACGCTCTTCTCAGCCGACCCCCTCCAGGACTGGGACGCGCTCGGCGCCGAGCTCGGCAACGCCTTCGGCGGCTCGCCGGAGGCGAGCGTCCGCTCGAGCCACGCCGTCATGGTCGTCGAGGCCGAGGCGCCCGAGGCCGAGGCCTGGATCCGGCGCGCGCACCCCGAGCTGCGGGTGATGAGTGCGGGCCGGACGATCGAGATCTACAAGGAGACCGGCCGGCCCGAGGAATTCGTCCGGCAGTTCGCGCTCGACGACTTCCGCGGCACGCACGGGCTCGGCCACACGCGCATGGCGACGGAGAGCCGCGTGACGACGGAGGGCTCGCACCCGTTCTCTACGGGTTTCGACCTCTGTCTCGTCCACAACGGCTCGCTCTCGAACCACAACCGCCTGCGGGAGAACCTCCGGCGCGAGGGGATCGACTTCCAGACCGAGAACGACACGGAGGTGGCAGCGGGCTACCTCGCCTGGCGGCTCCGCGAGGGTGCCTCGCTCGAGGAGGCGCTCGAGGGCTGCCTCGAGGACCTCGACGGCTTCTACACGTTCCTCGTCGGGACCGAGGACGGCTTCGCCGTGCTGCGCGATCCGATCGCCTGCAAGCCCGCCGTGATCGCCGAGACGGACGACTGGGTCGCCATGGCCTCCGAGTGGCGCGCAATCGCGGTGCTCCCGGGCGCCGCCGAGGCGCGCTCGTGGGAGCCCGCCCCAGGCGTCGTCTACGCCTGGGAGCGAACAAAGGTCTGAGGGTGAGAGCCCCGTCCGGGATGAATGACCATGCCGCCGTGTCGCGCTGGACGGCGCGATGCTGCGTCCTCGGTCGCTCCCATTCCTCAATATGGACGCTCCCTGCGTCCTTGCCTCGCACCGCCCATCATCGCCCCGTCGGCGGGCAATCACCCCGGAAGGGGCTCTGGAGGCGGCCGAGGCGGTGGAAGTGACGGCGGTCGAGGTCGTCGACCTCGCCCTGACGCCGCTCCGCGAGCTGAACCAGCGCCTGCACGATCTCGCCGGCGGCGCGCCCGGGCCACGCCGGTGGCGCGTCCTCAACCCGAACGGAGCGCACGCCGTCGGCTGCGGCCTCGATGCGGACGTCGAGGTAGAGATCGAGGGACACGTCGGCTACTACTGCGCCGGCATGAACAAGCTCGCCGCCGTGCGCGTGCAGGGAAACGCCAGCACGGGCCTGGCTGAGAACATGATGTCCGGCACCGTCGTCATCGAGGGAAACGCGAGTCAGTCGGCGGGCGCGACAGGCCACGGCGGGCTCCTCGTCGTCCACGGCGACGCAGCGGCTCGGTGCGGGATCTCGATGAAGGGGATCGACATCGTCGTGCGCGGGTCCGTGGGCCACCTGAGCGCATTCATGGCGCAGACGGGCCGCCTGGTGGTCTGCGGAGATGCCGGCGACGCGCTGGGCGACTCGATCTACGAGGCGCGGATCTACGTCCGCGGAGCCGTCGGCGGGCTCGGGGCCGACTGCGTCGAGAAGGAGATCCGGGACGAGCACCGCGCCGAGCTGCGCGACCTGCTGAGCCGGGCCGGCCTTGACGACGCCGACCCGTCCGACTTTCGCCGCTACGGCTCCGCCCGCCAGCTCTACACGTTCAAGGTCGACAACGCGGGGGCGTACTAGTGCCCCTGAGTCCTTGGGGTCTCCGCGAGTCCTACCTCTACGACCGCACGGTCATCGCCGAGATCCAGCGCGCCGCGCGCGAGGGGATCTACGACATCCGCGGGTTCGGGGCGAAGCGCCGCGTCCCCCACTTCGACGACCTCCTCCTCCTCGGCGCGAGCATCTCCCGCTACCCGCTCGAGGGCTACCGCGAGCGCTGCGACACCAACGTCACGCTGGGCACGCGCTTCGCCAAGAAGCCGCTCGAGCTCAAGATCCCGGTCACGATCGCGGGCATGAGCTTCGGCGCGCTCTCGGCGCCGGCGAAGGAGGCGCTCGGGCGCGGCGCGACCGAGGTGGGGACGTCGACGACGACCGGCGACGGCGGCATGACGCGGGAGGAGCGCGAGCACTCGAGGATCCTCGTCTACCAGCTCCTCCCCTCTCGCTACGGGATGAATCCCGACGACCTGCGCAAGGCGGACGCAATCGAGGTCGTGGTCGGCCAGGGCGCGAAGCCCGGAGGCGGCGGGATGCTTCTCGGCCACAAGATCTCCGACCGCGTCGCCGAGATGCGCGACCTCCCCAAGGGGATCGACCAGCGCAGCGCCAGTCGGCATCCCGACTGGACGGGCCCGGACGACCTCGAGATCAAGCTCGGCGAGCTGCGCGAGATCACCGACTGGGAGAAGCCCGTCTTCGTCAAGGTCGGCGCGACGCGGACCTACTACGACGTCCAGCTCGCGGTGAAGGCCGGAGCGGACGTGATCGTCGTCGACGGGATGCAGGGCGGGACGGCGGCGACCCAGGACGTCTTCATCGAGCACGTCGGCATCCCGACGCTGCCCGCCGTACGGCTCGCCGTCGACGCGCTCCAGGAGCTCCGGATGCACCGGCAGGTCCAGCTCGTCGTCTCCGGCGGAATCCGCACCGGCGCGGACGTGGCGAAGGCCCTCGCGCTCGGCGCCGACGCGGTCTCCATCGGGACGGCGGCGCTGATCGCGATGGGCGACAACAGCCCCGAGCATGACGAGGAGTACCGCCAGATCGGCAGCGCCGCCGGCTACTACGACGACTGGCAGGCCGGCCGCGACCCGGCCGGCATCTCCACGCAGGAAGACGAGCTCGCGGCGCGCTTCGACCCGGAGCTCGGCGGCCGCCGAATCGCCAACTACCTGCGCGTGCTCACCCTGGAGACGCAGACGCTCGCGCGGGCGTGCGGGAAGTCCCACGTCCACAACCTCGAGCCGGAGGACCTCGTCGCGCTGACGGTCGAGGCGGCCGCGATGGCCAGGGTCCCGCTGGCGGGGACGAGCTGGATCCCGGGCGCGAACGGGTCCGAGTAGGCGACCGGTGTTCGCTTGACAGTCCTGAGCCACGCCAGGTAGAAATCTTTGATCAAAGATCAAGAAATGTCGGTTCCTGCCCCCAGGCCACTCGAGATCTCGTCCGTCGAGGACGGCGTCTACCGCGCGCTCCGGCAGGAGATCGGGCGGCTCGAGCTCGTGCCCGGGCAGCGGCTTCCGCTCGAGGAGATCGCCGGGCGGTTCGACGTCAGCCTCACTCCCGTTCGTCATGCACTGAGGCGGCTCGAGAGCGAGGGGCTCGTCGTCAGCAAGCGACGGCGCGGATCGCGCGTCGCACCGCTCTCGGTCGAGGAGCTCGAGGAGGTCCAGGCGCTCCGCCTCGGGCTCGAGACCTTCCTCGCTCGCCGCGGAGCGGAAGGCATCACCGACGACGCGCTCGCCGAGATGACCTCCGCGCGCGACGAGATGGAGCGCGCCTTCCGCGCCGGCGACCTCGACGCCTACCTCGCCTCCTTCTGGTCGCTCCGGGACGCGTGCTACCGCTGCGCGGAGCGCCCGCGGCTTCAGCGTACGCTGGAGGACCAGCGCGTCCGCGTCGAGCGCTACGTCCTCACCCTCTGTCGCGACCCCGCGGCCTTCGCCGACCTCCGGCGCGGCCCGGACACGCTGCTCGAGGCCTGCCGGGCCCGCGACGGCGAGGCGGCCGAGGCGGCCACGCGGGACGCGCTCCTGTGGGTGCTGGCGGAGCTCCAGCGCATGCTCGACACTACGGAGACCTCGACCGCGGAGACAACCGCTTAGTGTCTTTTCTGCTCCCCTGCCCCAACTGCGGCCCCCGCCCGGTGGACGAGTTCACCTGCACGGGCGAGGTGACCGTGCGCCCGCAGAGCTCCCCCACGTTCCGCGAGCTGACCGACTACCTCTACTTCAGGCGGAACGCCGCCGGCGTCCAGCGCGAGTGGTGGTGCCACCGGCTCGGCTGCGAGGCCTGGTTCCAGGCCGAGCGCGACACGCGCACGAACGAGGTTCTTTCTACCGAGGTCCCCGCCGAGAAGTGAGGCTTCCGCCGCAGCCGGGAGAGCGCCTCGACCGCGGGCGCGAGCTCGAGTTCACGTTCCACGGCGCGAAGGTGCGCGGGTTCGAGGGCGACTCGATCGCCTCGGCGCTCTTCGGCGAGGGCCAGCGGGTCTTCTCGCGGAGCTTCAAGTACCACCGCCCGCGCGGCCTCCTCTGCTGCCAGGGCACCTGCCCGAACTGCATGCTGACCGTGGGCGGGATCCCGAACGTGCGCGCCTGCGTCACGCCTCTGACCGAGGGCGCGCGCGTCGAGGCGCAGAACTTCCGCGGCTCCCTCGACCACGACCTGCTCGCGGTCACGGACAAGATCGGCGGGCCGTTCACGCCGGTCGGCTTCTACTACCGCACGATGATCCGTCCGCGGCGCTTCTGGCCGCTCTACGAGAAGTTCCTGCGCAGGGTCGCCGGGCTCGGGAAGATTGACAAGCATCGCGGCAGGGAGCGGCGCTACGACGTGGAGCACCGCCGCGCCGAGGTGCTGGTCATCGGCGCCGGCGCCTCCGGCCGCGAGGCAGCGCGGCGACACGCGGCCGAGGGTCGCCACGTCGTCGTGGTCGAGGCCGATCCCGCCCGCCTCGACGCCGGTGAGGGCTTCGAGGTCATCAGCGGAACCGCGATCGGCATCTATGAGGGCGGCCTCGTCCCGGTCGACGCCGGCACGGTGCTCTACCGCTATCGGGCGGAGCGGATCGTGGTCGCCGCGGGGGCCGTCGAGCAGCCGCTCGTCTTCCCGGGGAACGACCTGGTCGGCGTCGTCCTCCCCGAGGCCGTCCGCCGGCTCGTCGGCCGCTGGTCGCTCAGACCCGGCGCGCGCGCGGTCGTGATCTCGGCCGACGACGGCGGCCTGGACACGGTCGGCTTCCTCGAGCGGGCCGGCACCGAGCTTGCCGAGGTCGTCGACCTGCGAGAGCGCAGAGTCCGTGAGATCGCGGCCAAGGGGAAGGGCGGACGCGTCGAGGCGGTCAGCCTCGACGGTAAGGAGATCGCTTGCGATCTCCTCGTCATGTCCGGCGGACGTCAGCCGGCCTATGCCCTCCTCGCGCACGCCGGAGCGAAGGTGAACTACGACCACAACCGCGGGATCTTCTTAGCGTCCGACATGCCTTCGGGCGTGGAAGCCGTCGGGGCGGCCGCAGGCGACGGGATCTCGGCCGGGATTCCGGCGGCGACGTACAACGGCGCGTCGGGCAAGGGGAAGTGCTTCGTCTGCGTCTGCGAGGACGTCACCGACAAGGACGTCAAGCGCGCGATCGCGGAGGGCTTCGACTCGATCGAGCTCGCCAAGCGCTACACGACCGTGACCATGGGCCCGTGCCAGGGGAAGCTCTGCCACGTCCCCTCCATTCGCCTCTACGCGCGCGAGAAGGAGACCGACGAGGCGACGATCGGGACGACGACCGCGCGCCCGCCGTGGCAGCCGGTCGAGCTCGGGCTCCTCGCCGGCCGCCCCCATGAGCCGGCGCAGCGCACGTCGATCCACCACCGCCACAAGGAGCTCGGCGCGAAGATGATGTGGACGGGCACGTGGCGCCGGCCGCATTCCTACGGCGATCCGGCCGGAGAGGCGAAGAACACCCACGA
>Ga0209859_1000283_pt1 | contig 12148 bp, 11 predicted proteins | sample GWRWS3_50_60_FD_187241 | JGI IMG/M metagenome (GOLD analysis project Ga0209859, IMG submission 187241) | Riverbed sediment microbial communities from areas with vegetation nearby in Columbia River, Washington, USA - GW-RW S3_50_60 (SPAdes)... | ecosystem: Environmental > Aquatic > Freshwater >... | reverse complement strand
ATCAAGTTGTAGAACTGGAAGACGAAGCCCATGTGCAGCGCGCGGTAGTCGGTGCGCTCGCGGTCGGACATGGACGCGAGCGACGTCCCGTCGATCAGCACGTCGCCGGCGTCGACCGCGTCGAGGCCGGAGAGGCAGTTCAGGAGGGTCGTCTTGCCGCAGCCGCTCGGGCCCAGCAGGGCCACGAACTCGCCCCGGCCGATCTCGAGGGTGGCGCCGTCGACCGCGCGAACCGCGCCGAAACGCTTGGAGACCCGCTCGAGCCGAATCATCGTCGGCGTCATGTCAGGGGCACCTTACAACACGTGAGAGCCTTGCCTACGACCTGGGCGGCCGCTCGCCGCTCTCGATCAGCTCCTTGAGTTTGCGGAGATCCTCGGCAATCTGGTGCTGCGGATCTTCGCCGAGCAGCCAGGCGACTGTTGCGCCGAGTTTGCCGGCAGGCGGATCGTACTGAAGCTTCACGCGAACCTCCGTCGCGTGTTCCCCCGCGGCGTTGAAACGCACCGACCCTGCGCTGATGACGTCGGCATCGCCCACGCGGTCCTCGCGTGTCAGCAACTCGCGCTCGCGGATCACGAGCACCGTGTCGGGGTTGATGCCGAGCTCGCCGAGGACATGGTGGATCTTGCGACCGCCGGCGAGCTCGACCTCCCGATCGGGGTTGCGAAGCTTCACCTTCACGCCGCCCAGGCTAGCGCACCCCGTGATCCCCGGGTTCCTGGGGAGACGGCGTCCGGCCGTGTCAGCCGAGCGGGACCGGATTCACGCCGAGCTCGAGCGTGATGGTGACGCGCTCGCCACCCTCACGCACGAGTACGACCTCCACCGTGTCGCCCGGGCTGCGCGAGCGGATCGCCTGTCCCAGGTCCTCGGCGGTCTCGATCGCCGCACCATCGAACTCGACGACGATGTCGCCCTCAGTCACGCCGGCGTCATCGGCGGGCCCGCCCGGGACGACGCTGGCGATCAGCGCTCCCGCGTCGACCGATGGGTTCAACTCGAACTGCACCTGCGGATCGCCCACGTCCGTCGAGCCGATCCCCATGAAGGCGACCGGCGCGTCGGGATTGTCGGCGGCCTGGAAGATCGTCGGCTCCACCGAGTCGATCTGGATCGCGAACCCGACGTTCTCGGCCTGATTGGCGCCGGCGCTGTTGATCCCCACCACGTTGCCGGCCAGGTCGACCAGTGGCCCTCCCGAGTTGCCCGGGTTGATGGCGGCGTCGGTCTGGATCGTGTCGGTGTACACCCGTTCCTGACTCGTGCCGCAGTCGGAGACCGGACAGTTCGGGTCGGCAACGGTGATCTCCCGAGCGAGCGACGACACGATCCCGGCCGTGACCGACGGACCTCCCTCGAGTCCGAGGGCGTACCCGATCGCAACGACCTGCTGGCCGAGCCGCAGTCCTTCCGAGTTCCCGAGCGGGAGGGTCGGGAGCCCCTCCGCGTCCACGTCCAGGATCGCGAGATCGGCCTGGATGTCGCCGCCGATCACCCGCGCGTCGTACTCGTCGGGCTCCTCCTCGGAGGTCAGGACGGTGACCGACGAGGCGCCCTCGACGACGTGGTAGTTGGTGACGATGATCCCGTCGTCGCGCACGATGAAGCCACTCCCCTCCCCTTCGCCCCCGTCGCTCGTCGCGACCACGTTCACGACGGCCGGGAGGACCTCTTCGACGACCCGCTCGATGCTGTCCGGTCGGACGCTCTGCGCGTCCGGGGACGGGAACGATCTCGGCTCCGCGGCGGTCGGGTTCCCGCCGTTCGTGCAGGCAGCGAGGGCCAGCGCCGACACGACGCCGACCCCCAGGAGGACACGCTTCATCGTCATGACTCCAGTCTGTCGGTTACAGCGGGCATTCGACACACGGCGACGACACGTTCACGCAAGCACCTGAATGTTGGCTGAGAGGCGGTCGGATCCGCAGGGCCCTCTAGGGGCCTCCGAGCGCGTTCATGGGGGACGCGGGAGCAACCCTGCCCCCTCCACCACCCGGGGGATGGCCTCCTCGTGGTTGATGGTCATCAGGTGGATGCCGGACACGCCCGGGACCCGGCGGACGGCCTCGACGATCTCGAGCGCGATCGCGATGCCCTCTTCCTTCTGATCCTCGCGCGGGGTGGCCTCCATCCGCTCGATCACGTGGTCCGGCACGTCGACGCCGGGGACCTGATCGCGTAGGTAGCGCGCGCCGGCCGCGGAGCTCGGCACGAATACCCCCGCCAGCACCCACACGTGGTCGAGCAGCCCGAGCTCGCCGCACCGAGCCATGAACAGCCGCATCTTCTCCAGGTTGAAGCAGATCTGCGTTTGGATGAACTCGGCGCCGGCCTCGATCTTCGTACCCAGGCGCATGGGCCGGAACTCGAGCGGCGGCGCGAACGGGTTCTCGACGGCCCCGATGAGGTAGTCGGGCGCGTGCGAGAGCTGCCGCCCGGATAGGTAGGTCCCTTCGTCCCGCATGATCCTTGCCATCCGGATCAGGTGGACCGAGTCGATGTCGTAGATCGGCTTGGTCTCCGGATGATCGCCCGTGCTCACGTCGTCGCCGGTCATGCACACGATGTTGCGGACTCCGAGCGCCGCCGCGCCGAGCAGATCGGCCTGCAGGGCGAGCCGGTTCCGGTCCCGGCACACCAGCTGCATGAGGGGTTCGACGCCCTGGTCCAGGAGCAGGCGCGCCGCCGCCATCGGCGCGATGTGCGCATGGGCGGCGCTGTTGTCGGTGCAGTTGACGGCGTCGACCCTCCCGCGCAACGTCTCAGCGAGCTCGGTGACGTGCGTGGGATCGGCGGAGTCGCTCGTCTGCATCTCGGCCGTGACGACGAACTCGCCGGCGAGCAGCAGTCGGTGGAGATGGCTGGACGGATCCCTGTCCGTCATGGGCGACCCGGAGTCACGCCCGAGGTTCCGGGTCTCCGGGTCGCTGCCCGGTCCAACCGCTCGGCACGTGCCGGTCCCGCCCGGTCACGAGGTTCTCCCACGACGACGTGCCCTGCAGCCGCCAGTCGACGGGCGGTTCGACGTGCAGGATGTGGTCCCGCCACAGGGGCATCCGCCGCGAGCCCTCCCACGCGGAGACCCAGACGCATTTCATCTCGGGCACGACCTCACAGTTCCCGTTCTGCAGCGTGCCGCCGCACGGGCCGTTGCGCAGGTTCTTCGGGCAACGCATCGGGCAGGACAGCCCGGTGGAATGCAGGATGCACTGCCCGCACATGCGGCAGTCCCACACCGCTTCCTTCGTGACGCGTTCGACGAGCAGGAGCGCCCGGCGGAAGCCATTCGACGGAGGTGCCGCCTGCGGCGGCCTTCGATCGAGCGTGGTTCCCTCCATCGTCGCTCCTCGTTCCGGACGGTCCCGGGTGCCGGACCCTACGCCTCGCGCAGGGAGGCAGCGGGGACCTCCTTCCTCGCGTCGACGAACGGGATCACGGCGGTCGTGACGGTGAGCGGTCCGTGCTCGGACTCCACGTCGACGGTCGTCCCGGGTGCGGCAAGCTCGATCGGGACCCAGGCGTACCCGATGTTCTTCTCGAGCCGCGGCGACCAGACGGCGTCGGTGACCCTGCCGACTTCCCGGCCGTCCCGAACCACCGGCCAGAACCACGACAGCTCCGCCTTCAGCTCGTCGCCCGACCACTCGACCCCGACGAGCTTTCGATCGACGCCCTTCGCTTTGAGGGCCTCGAGGGGCGCCTTGCCGATGTAGTCCTGCGGCTGATCCTCCACCAGGTGCTCGAGCCCCGTGATGTGCAGCGGCGTGTCCTCGTGGGTCATGTCCGAGTTGTAGTTCATGATCCCCGCCTCGATCCGGCGCGCCTCGACCGGAGCGACCGGCCGGATGCCGAACTCCTCGCCGGCCTCGAACACCGCGTTCCACAGGTCGTCGCCGCGGCCGGGATCGAGGAGGTTGATCTCGAAGCCCTGGACGGCGGTCCATCCCGTCCGGCTGATCAGCACCGGGATGTCCTCGATGTCGAACCAGTCGCACCAGTAGTACTTGAGGTCGTAGACGCCCGCGCCGACGAGCTTCTCGAGCGTCTTCGCTGCCTTCGCGCCCTGCACCTGCATCGGGTAGGCGTGGGGATACGACACCTCGACGTCCAGGTTCGACAGCGCCGCCACGCCGAGCGCGTACAGTCCCGCGTCGGAGTCGGCGAGCTGCATCCACCACCGGTTCTCCCCCACGTGGAGCAGCACCGGGTCGTTGACGATCCCGCCGTCCGGCGCGGTGACGATCATGTACTTCCCCTGCTTGACCGAGCACGTGGTCAGGTCCCGGCACGTCAGCGTGTCGACGAACCGATCCGCGTCCTTGCCCGAGATCTCGACGGTACGCTCCACTCCCACGTCCCAGACCGTGACGTCGTTCAGGAGGGCCCAGTACTCGGTGACCGGGTCGTCGAAGTAGGCCGGGAGGAGCATGTGGTTGTAGACGTCGTACGCCGTGCAGCCGGCCCGACGGGTCGCGTCGAAGAACGGCGAACGCCGGTACCACGGTCCGAAGTAGATCGTCGCGCTCTGCTCGAGCATCTCTTGCCGTTCGTTCACCATTCCGGGCACGACCCCCTTCGATCGGCCGGCCGGTCGGCCGTCGACGGATTGAATCATCGTTCAAACGCAGGTGGCCCGCAAGCCGCGCAGCGTCGTACGACGGCGCGACGCGACTGAACCGTTCTTCAGGTTCGAACGGCCCGGGACTAGGAGACCGGGATCTGCTTGCTCGGGTCGACGAACGGCATCTCCACCACGACGCCGTGCCGCGGCCCCCACTCCGTCTCGACCGTGACGCGCTCGCCGAGCGTCGAGCGCTCGACCGGCAGCCAGGCGAACCCGATGTTGCGTTCGAGCCGCGGCGAGTAGATCGCGGAGGTCACCGCGCCGATCCGCTCCCCTGCGTCCACGACCGGCCACTTGAGGTTGTTGAGCTCGGGGAACGGATCGCCGTCCAGCTCCAGACCGTTGACCGTCTGCCGCACGCCCCGCTCCTTGATCGAGCGGAGCGCCGCCATCGAGATGCTGGATGCGTCGTCCAGTCCCCAGTCGACCAGGCGCTCGAGGCCCATCTCCAGCGGGTTGTTGTCGTACGTCATGTCGGCGCCCCAGTTGAAGATCGCGCCCTCGATCCGGCGGATGTCGCTCGGGCCGGTGGGACGGATGCCGAACTCCTGCCCGGCCTCCATGATCGCCTCGTAGACCTCGACGCCCTTGGTCGTGTCCGTGAGGTAAACCTCGTACCCGACCTCCGACGTCCATCCGGTCCTCGTGATCACCACCGGCGCGCCGGCGATCTTCGACTCGGTCCAGAAGTAGTAGCGGAGGTCGAGGATCTCCGGACCGAGGAGCTTGGCCATCAGGTCCCTGGACTTCGGTCCCTGGACCTGCAGCGGAGCAACGTCGGCCTCCCGGATCGTGACGTCCAGCTCCGGGTACGCGTTCTTCAGCCCCCGCGCGAACAGCAGCGCATCGGAGGACGCGAGCGCGAACCAGAAGGTGTTCTCGTCCATCCGCGTGAGGACCGGGTCGTTGACGATCCCCCCGTCGCTGTCGCAGATCAACACGTACTTGCCCTGCCCGACCGCGCACGTCGAGAGGTCGCGAGGCGTCAGCAGCTGGGCGAAGCGGAAACCGTCGGGCCCCCCGATCTCCAGGCACCGCTCGACCGCGACGTCCCACAGGGTCACCCCCGTGAGGAGCGTCTCGAACTCCTCCTCGAACGAGTCGAAACGGATCGGGAAGTACATGTGGTTGTAGACCGTGAAGCCCTTCGGGTCGTGCTTCTGCGTCGCTTCGTGGTAGGGCGTGCGGCGATTGCGCGCGCCACGCTGCACCTGGCTCATGTCGAACGCCATCACGGAACCTCCTCGCGCTGGTGGGTCGTCCGGCCCTGATCGGGACCGCGGTCATCGTCCGTCCGACACCGACGCCTGGCAACGAGCCTCCATGACCGCTGGTCAGCGGCGACCCGACGTCAGCCCAGCCGTTCGGCATCGAACACGCGCTCCCCCTCCACGAACGTGAGCACGACGGACGCGTCGGCGATCTCGTCCGCCGGATGCGCGAACACGTCCCGGTCGAGGACCGCGAGATCCGCCCGCTTGCCGACCTCGATCGACCCGGTGAGGTTGTCGAGGTGGTTCACGAAGGCGCTGTTGATCGTGAACCCGGCCACGGCCGTCGCTAGGTCGATCCGTTCGTCGGGCAGGAACGGCTCCCCGGTCCCGCCGCCGTACTCGTACGCGCTCGGTGCGGTGCGGTTCACGGCGACGTGCATCTCCCATAGGGGATTCGCGCTCGAGACCGACCAGTCGCTGCCCATCGCGAGCACCGCACCGGAACGCACGAGGCTCGCGAACGGGTACTGCCACTTCGAGCGCTCGGCGCCGAGGAACGGGATGGTGAGGTGGAGCATCTGCCCCTCGTTCACCGCCCACAGCGGCTGAGCGTTCGCGACCACGCCCAGCTCTCGGAAGCGCGGGATGTCGTCGGGGTGCACGACCTGGATGTGCGCGATGTGGTGGCGATGATCGCTCGGCCCGTTCGCCGCCCGCGCGGTCTCGAACGCGTTCAGCGCCTCCCGGACCGCCCGCTCGCCGATCGCGTGGATGTGGACCTGGAAGCCCTCGGCGTCCAGGCGCGTGACCCCGGCCTTCAGATCCTCGGCCTCGACGAACGACGTCCCGCGGTTCCGCGTCGGCCGGCCATCGGCGTCCAGGTACGGCTCGAGGACGGCGGCCGTATGATTCTCGACCACGCCGTCCTGCATGATCTTGACGGTCGTGGCCGCGAACCGCCCGATCCGACCCCGCTCGCGCGCCTCGAGCAGGTCGTTCACCTGTTCGATCCCCCGGTGGCGGTCCCACCACAGCGCGCCGACCACGCGGGCGGTGAGCTCTCCCGACGCGGCGAGCTGCGCGTACGCGTCGAACGTCGGGTAACTGCCCCCCACGTGCGCGTCCTGCCAGGCCGTGATCCCCAATGAATGCAGGTGGCGCTGTGCGGCGCGCAGCCCCTCAACCCAATCGGACAGCGTCGGGTCGGGGACGTGTCGCTCGATCAGGAGGAATGCTCCCTCGTGCACGGTGCCCGCGGGTTCGCGGGCACCGTCGCGGACGATCCACCCGTCGACGGGGTCCGGCGTCTCCCGCGTCAGGCCGGCGATCTCGAACGCTCGCGAGTTCGCCCACGCGCTGTGGCCGTCCCGGCTCATCAGGTAGACGGGACGATCGCGGACGACGGCGTCCAGGACCTCCTTCGGCGGGTTGCCCCCGGGGAAGACGTCCATGGACCAGCCGCCGCCGACGATCCACCCCTCATCCGGATGCGATGACGCGTACTCCGCGACGATCCGCTCGTAGTCCTCCACCGCATACGCCTCGGACAGGTTGCAGTGCAGCATCTCGAACCCGCTCGAAGGCGGATGCACATGGGCGTCCTGGAACCCGGGGAGCAGCATCCGTCCACGGAGATCCAGAACTTCCGTCCCGCCGCCCACGAGCTCGCGGACGTCGTCGTCCGAGCCGACCGAGACGATGCGTCCTGCGGAGACCGCGATCGCGCTCGCCCGGCGTCGGGCGGCGTCGACCGTGTAGACCGCCCCGTTCACGAAGGCGAGGTCGGCGTTGCCGTTCGATGCCATCTCACGCGTTCCCTTCGGTTGGCGGCTCGCCCTCGGAGCGCGCAGAGCATATCGAGCGGCTCACGTCGTCAGGCGAGCGCGACGAGCCCGAGCAGCTCGTCGTCCCAGAAGGCGAGCTCACCGTCGGGCATCATCAGGACCTTGTGGGGCGAGAGCGCCCGCACGAACTCGACGTCGTGGCTGACGAGGACCATCGAGCCCGACCACCCGGCGAGCGCCTCAGCGACGGCGGTCCGTGAGGGCGGGTCGAGGTTGTTCGTAGGCTCGTCGAGCAGGACGAGGTTCCGTCGCCCGGCCACGAGCTGTGCCAGCGCCAGCTTCGTCTTCTCGCCGCCGGACAGCGTGCCGGCGTCCTGGAACGCGACCGGGCCGATCAGGCCGAACATCCCGAGCAGGCCGCGCAGGTCTTGGTCCGACGCGTCCAGGGACTCGGCGCGGACGTGGGAGAGCACCGACTCACCGTCGCGGATGCCCTCGTGCTCCTGCGCGTAGTACCCGAGGGAGACGCCGTGTCCGAGACGGAACCACCCCGCGTCGGTCTGCATGACATCGGCGAGGATCTTGAGCAGGCTGGTCTTTCCCGCGCCGTTCAGCCCCATGATCAGGAGTCGTTCTCCCCGGGCGACGTGGAACCCGATCTCCTCGAAGACCGCCGGGCCGCCGTACCCCTTCGCGAGCCCTTCCGCGTCGAGCACGATCGCGCCGGCTCGCGGAGGTTCGGGGAACCGGTAGCGCACCGCGCGCTCGTGCGTCGGCGCCTCGATGGCGCGGTCCCCGAGCTTGCCAACTCGGCTGTCGAGCGCCTTCGCCTTCCGCGCCCGCTTCACCGTCTGTCCTCGCATCGAGTCGGCGAGTGTCTTCAACCGCTTCACCTCCGCCTGCTGGCGTCCCGCGATCGCGCCCAGTCGGGCCTCGTCCACCTTGCGGGTCGCCCGATACTCGGAGTACGTGCCTCGGTACTGCACGATCCCGTCGCGATCGAGGTGCAGGATGCGCGTGATCGCTCCGTCGAGCAGCCCGAGGTCGTGGCTCACGACGACGAGCGCCCCGCGGTAGCCGGCGAGGAACCGCATCAGCCAGTGCTTGGCGTCGCTGTCGAGATGGTTCGTCGGCTCGTCCATGAGCAGGAGATCCGATCCGGAGAACAGGATCCTCGTGAGCTCGAGCCGACGTCGCTCGCCGCCCGACAGTGCTCCCACCGGAAGGTCCAGTCGGTCGCTCGGCAGGCCGAGGCCGGCCGCGATCCGGTGTGCTTCGGCCTCACCGGAGTAGCCTCCCGCCGCTCGGTACCTCTCCTCGAGGCGGGCGAAGCGACCGACGTTGGTCTCGCTCGGACGCTCCTCCATCGCGAGCCGGAACTTCTCGAGGCGCTCGGCCATCTCCTCGAGCCCGCGAGCCTCCAGCACATGGGCCAGGGCCCTGTGACCCTGTTCCGTCCGTCCGCGGGGTTCCTGCCTGAGGTAGCCGAGCCTCCCGCGAACGACGGCCCGACCGGCCATCGGGGTCTCGTCCCCGGCGATCACGTTCAACAGGCTCGTCTTCCCGGCGCCGTTGCGACCGACCACGCCCGTCTTGTCGCCGGTTCGAAGGGACAGGGTCAGACCCTCGAGGATCGGAACGCCGGCGACCTCCACGGCGAGGTCGCTGATCTCGAGCACGCTCATCGAGGACTCCGGTCGTGGCGGGGGGCTGGCTGGCCTGGGTGGAGGGACATCGGACGTCTCCTGGTCGGGGATGCGAATCAACGAGCGCCGATCGGCGCTCGGGTATGCCCGGGAGATCGTCCTCAACTCACGGGGCGGAGTCTAGCAACGGCCGAACGCCTGGGGAACCATCGCCTACGAACGTCTCCGCACACCCTGCACGCCCGTAGCATGTCGGCGTGGATCGAGCGCAGGCCTTCCTGTTCGACCTCGACGGGACGCTCGTCGACAGCGTCTACCAGCACGTCTTGGCCTGGAGGGATGCCCTCAACCACCTGGGGATCGATCTGTCCGTCTGGCGGATCCATCGCAAGGTGGGCATGAGCGGCGGACTGTTCGCCAACGCTCTCCTGCGGGAGACCGGGCGCGAGGTGACGCGCGAGCAGGCGGGCGAGCTCCGGCGCCTGCACGCCGTGGCCTATGCCGAGCACGTCAAGGACGTCCGGCCGCTCCCGGGCGCGCGCGAGCTTCTGACGTACCTCACGGACGTCGGCGTCCCGTGGGCGATCGCGACGAGCGGCTACCGTGAGTCGGCCGGCCCGGCGCTCGAGATGCTCGAGATCCCGCCGGGCGTGCCCCTCATCACGCGCGATCTGGTCGAACACGCCAAACCCGATCCCGATCTGTTCCTCGCGGCAGCCGACGCCCTCGGCATGTCGGCGGAGAACTGCGTCGTCGTCGGCGACAGCGTCTGGGATCTGCTCGCCGCTCGCCGAGCCAGAGCCCTCGGGATCGGCCTGCTCTCCGGCGGGTACGGGCTCGAGGAGCTGGAACGCGCCGGCGCGTACCGGGTCTACGACGACCCGGCCGACCTCCGTCGCCACCTCGACGAGGTCGGCGTCCGCCAAGCGGGAGGCGCCCCCGAATAAGGCCGAGCGGTGGCCCCGAGGCCGTGGGTCAGAGCACGAAAGGAACGCGCTCCGCGGGGATACCGCCAAAGAGATGTCCCTCGTCGGCGCCGGCCTCCTGGGCGTAAGTCGGGTCTGCCGGGATGACAGATGGTGGCTAGCGGTGACGACAGAAGTGCTCCCGTGGGTTCATCCTCGTGAAGACGGAAGAGGCCTTGAAAGGAGGTTCGAGGTGGACGACTCGAGCAAGAACAACCGATGGGCCCAGCGGAACTGGAAGACGTGGTTGGGAGTAGGTCTGGCGCTGGCAGTGGTCGCGGTCCTCGTGGTCCTGATCGCCGCGAACAGCGGAGGCGGTTCGGGCGGCCTCTACTGAGCGCGCCTGGGACGGCTCTCTCGTTCCCTGACGGGCATCCACGAGCACGCCTGGTCCGCACGTTGCTCGATATCGCCTTTGGGCGAATTCGTCGACTTGGACGAGCGGGCGAGAGCATCTATTCGACGCGGTCGGCGAACACGACAAGGCGTTCAGATGCCGAGAACCTCGGGTTGCAGGTCGTGAGCACGAGCGTCGGACTCTTCGTCTGATCCAGGACATAGTCGCCCGACGGGAGGATTCCCGATGGTGGGACGATGGCGGTCCGGCCTACTCGGTAATTGAAGATGCCATACTCGGTCGCGAGCACGATCCTGTCCCCTTGGCGGAGCTCGTTCAACGACCAGAATGGGGCTCCGTACGTCGTCCGGTGTCCCGCGATCCCGACGCGACCCGTGTCGTCCCAGGGATACGCCGTCCACGTGTAGTGGCCGGGTCCCTTGTTGAGTGATTCGCTGTTGGTGCCTTCGACCACGACCAGGTCCATCTCGATCTTCGGGATACGGATGATCGCGATCGCGTTCCCAGGAACGTTGGCCACCCGCTCGGGGGCCGCGGTCGGGTGCAGGCTGGCAACGTTGCGCTCGAACGCCGGTCGGAGATCGTTCTGCGCGGCCCTGGCGGTGAACCCCGTGCCCCAGAGGTTCCACCAGAGGTAGCCGCCCAGGGCAAGGGCTGAGGCCATGAAGAGGAGGCCCGTGATCTGGAGGATCCGGCCCCGGTGGCGTCGGCGAGCGGCCGGAGTTGACGCGGATAGGACATTGCCGTCGACAACTTCGGCTTCCGCCATCTTTGAGTTTGGTCGGTCGGTCACGATACGTGTCCCCTACCGTCCGCTCGCACTACCTCCGGGTCAGGGGTTCCGTCCTTTCGACCATGGGGAAGAACACGCGCATTGGCATTCGTTGAACCGGCACGGTCCCGATTCGGGTTTGCTGTGCACGGACTCTGAGTGGCGGCACCAGGAGCAGAAGGTGACCAGGTTCGCGTCGACATCGACGTAACGGACCGTTGACACATCTAGCCTTTGCATCGCGCAACGACCGTAGGGAATCGGCAGGACCGACGCATCGGCCAGTCGGTCTCCCGCAGCTAGGTCGAAGGTCTATTCCCCTCGGCTATTGGGCGAACCAGGAGCCCGCGCTGGACGCGCTCGGCCCGGCTCCCCGCGCAGAGCTGCTCCACGTCCTCACGCTGCCGGACTTCGACCGCGCCGACCGGATCGGCAGCTACTGGGGGAACCCCCCCCCCAACACTCGGACCTTCGGCGAGCTGCTGATGGACTGCGAGGAAACCGGGTCCTTCGGGCGGTGCTCATCGGCATGCTGCGAGACGGGGACCACTGTCCCACCGATGCTCGGGTGGGAGTGCGTGTATTTCGTCGACGGAAACGACTAAGCGCGGACGGGGCAATCTTGCAGCAATGTGAAGCCCCGGAGTCCGAAGTGGCTTCCGGGGCTCGTTGCGTTTCCGCAGCTAGTGTCCCGCGTCTGAAGTTCGTTGACGCCGAGGATGAGGCAGGATCTCGTCGGCGGTCTTGGTCCAGGCGAACGGGTGGCAGCGATCGTTCCAGCC
>Ga0209859_1000282_pt1 | contig 12163 bp, 11 predicted proteins | sample GWRWS3_50_60_FD_187241 | JGI IMG/M metagenome (GOLD analysis project Ga0209859, IMG submission 187241) | Riverbed sediment microbial communities from areas with vegetation nearby in Columbia River, Washington, USA - GW-RW S3_50_60 (SPAdes)... | ecosystem: Environmental > Aquatic > Freshwater >... | reverse complement strand
TCCCGGGGATTCCCGAGCGCCTCTCCGCCTCCTTGGACATGACGTCCGAGATACCCAAGATTCGCGGCGGATCGGCGTCCGGCGACGCACCGGCCGGAGCGGCGGCGCCGCCCTCGCGCTACGCCGACGACATGACGATGGAGCTGCCCATCTTCCGTGAGTTGGAGTCCGCCTGGTTCCGGGCGGGCGACGCGGACGAGACCGCGCCGGCCCAGTCCGCCGCGGGTAACACCACCGACGAAGGCTGGACGGACGTATCAGGGGGCTCCGCAATGGTGGGTTCCGCGAGGTCGGCTCCGGGCACCTCCCAGCGGACCGGACGGACTGCCGGATCCGATGGTGCCAGAGACGCGACGGACGAGGTATCGTGGCGCTCCATTGCCGACGACGGCTGGCTCGCCGCACAGGCAGCTACCGATCCGGAGCATGGGGGCACGACCGACACGGGGCTTCCACGTCGGGTTCCGATGGCGCAGCTCGTCCCGGGTGGTGTGGACGTCACATCCGGCGGGTCCGACCGGCGGACACCGGATGCGGTGCGCGGTCTGCTCTCCGCATACCACCGCGGCGTGCAGAGGGGTCGTGGCGCCCATGGCAAGGACGCGGAGGACTCTGCGAGCTTGCAAGCGGAAGAATGGGACACAGCGCAGACCAGTGGCAAGGAGCAGGAGGCATGACAACTACGCAGGATCTGAGTTGGCTACTCGCCAACTTCGCCGACCGCGTTCCAGGCGTCGCCCACGCAATCGCGGTATCGGCCGACGGGTTGCTGATCGCAGCCTCCCGAGACCTGCCCCGCGACCGTGCCGACCAACTTGCCGCGATCTCCTCTGGTCTCGTGAGCCTGACGCAGGGTGCCGCCCGATGCTTTGAGGGTGGCGCGGTACTGCAGACGGTGGTCGAGATGGACAACGGGTTCCTCTTCCTGATGTCCATCTCGGACGGTTCGTCGTTCGCCGTCTTGGCTGCGCGCAGTTGCGACGTGGGTCAGGTCGGCTACGAGATGGCCCTTTTGGTCGATCGCGTCGGTGAGGCGTTGACACCCCAGCCACGTTCTACGGCTCCGGTGTTCGGCTGACCGGCACAGGTCGGTCTCAGGTTGTCCGGGCTGGCTGAAGCGGGCCCGGTACGAGTGGCGAGGAGGTGATCGGTGATGGTTAGCCCCGGCGACGAGCCGACCGGCGCCCTGGTAAGGCCGTACGCCGTCACCGGCGGCCGCACTCGACCTCGGCTTGAGATCGCCATCGAGGCGCTGGTGGAGACGACCCCACGGGGCCGGACCACCAGTGGCCGGGAAGGTTTCTCACAGGGTCGCGAGCTGCAACACATCGTGACCCTGTGTGATGGGCGGCTACAGTCACTCGCCGAAATCTCGGCGCGAATGCAACTGCCCCTGGGAGTGGCCCGAGTACTTGTCGCGGACATGGCTGCAGATGGCCTGGTCGCGGTGTACGAGCCGACCTCGATCGACGGAAACGACGCGGTGGGCACAGAACTGCTTGAGAGGGTGCTGAGTGGACTACGGAAGCTCTGACATGACGCACCGTCCGTCGTCCGGTCGGGTGACGTCGGCGAAGATCGTTATTGCCGGCGGTTTCGGCGTCGGCAAGACGACGCTGGTCGGGTCGGTCTCGGAAATAACTCCGCTGACCACCGAGGCGATCATGACGTCGGCCGGCGTGGGGGTGGACGACACCCGACAAGTGCCTGGCAAGACAACGACGACTGTCGCCATGGACTTTGGCCGGATCTCGATCGACCATGATCTGATCCTGTATCTGTTCGGCACACCGGGCCAGACGCGATTCTGGTTCATGTGGGACGAACTGGTCCGCGGTGCCATCGGCGCCGTGGTCATGGTCGACACGAGGCGCCTGGCCGACTGCTTCGCGGCCATTGACTTCTTCGAGCACCGTCGCCTGCCCTATCTGGTGGCGATCAACTGTTTCGACGGCGTTCAGTACCACGACGCCAACGACGTGCGCGAGGCGCTGGCAATCCCACCCGACATACCGGTTCTCAGCTGTGACGCACGGACCCGCGAGTCGACGAAGCAGGTCCTGATCGCGCTGGTGGAGCACGTGCTTTCGCTTCGCCGCCCGCACGCGACATCTCCCGCCTAGTTTGTCGCCGATCAAGGACTCGTGGCAGTGGTTCGATCTCGAAACCGCGGCCACGAGTCCTTGATCGGCGAGGGTGGTCCGGGGTAGGTGGCGGGGTGTGGCTGGGAGGTGGCGGGGTGGGGTGGCCCCGCCCCGATTGATCGATCCAGCCGGAGGAACTTCACGATGCATGAATACTTAGGCAGATGCATTCCCATGCGATGTCCAAGCGACCGGCGACCCGTGGGTTGGGCGAATCAGGGCGTTGGCCCGATATTGGAGTGTGGTTGGCCGACTGAATCGGCCAAGATCGCATCAGTACGTGGGCTTTGCCGGTGCTAGCCGGTGCAACACCACAGGATAATCATCCACCCCCTTCCTTCGCCTCGTTAGCGCGCCGTTCAGCACAAGGCACGAAGGGTGCACCAGGCCGCGGTGAGCACGCAGCGCGAGATCGCGGGTTAGCGGATGTGGGCGACGAGCGGCGCTAGCTGACCGGCGAACTGGGCGAGCTCGAAGCCGAGTCGCTCGCGGTCCGCGTCATACGTGGCGAGCAGGCTCAGCACGACGCGCGGCGCCACCGGAGCCGCGAGGAGCAGCCCGCCGTACATCTCGACGATCACGTGGCGGGGCGCTCCGGTGTTCATCATGACGCCCGCGCCGTCGGCGATGCTCAGCAGTCCGGCGCCGATCGTGGCCAGCTGCTCCGCTCGCTCCGCCGGCAGCCCGGCCGAGACGGCTACGCTCACTCCGTCGACCGTGGCGAGCACCGCGTGTACGGCCCCGGGAGTACGGGCGAGCATGCCCGCGAGCAGCGAGTTCAGACTGCTCGAATAGGTCGCGACGCTCGTCATCAGGACAGCCGCGCCCGCTGATCAACGCCCTCGCGTGCACGCTGGTCGCGATTGAACTCCCACGCGGCCCGGTCGCGCTGCCCGACCGCGAAGCCGCCGATTTCCTGGCCCCGCCGCCACCCGCGGAAATACCCCTCCGTGTGGGCGGCGATGCTCTGCGCGTCGCGCACGATGCGGAGTTGCCGCGGCGGCGGCTGTGCGGAGCCGGGCACCAGGTTCGCCTGCGGTACGCGCCGCGGTAGCCCCGCCATCGTGTCGGCGCCGACGGCCGGATGGGCGGACTGCCCGGCGGCACGCCATCCCTCGTCGGCGAGCCGGCCCCAGCTCGCCGTGTCGTCCACCACCGACTCGTCGACCTGGGTGAACCAGGCGGTCTGGGAGAAGATGAGCAGATCGTCGTCTGGGGGCCGGTGCCCGGCATCGGGCTGACGTCCGCCGTCGATCACGCGAAGGACCGGTGGCGCCATCCGGTCCGGGAACGGATCGGTCAGCGGGTCGGAGTGCGCGCTGTCGACCAGCCGAAGGGAGGGCGGCTCAACCGGCATCTCCCCGGCGAGCCACGGCGCCGACAACCCACTCGGCGCGCCGGGGGCCGTCCGCTCCAACGGTGCGTTGAGCGGATCCATGCTGAAGGACAGGGTGGTCGCGGTCGAGTCGCCGTACGAGCCATGGGCCGAGGCGGCGTGCTCGTGCGCAGAGGCGGCGGGCTCGTGCGCAGAGGCGGCGGGCTCGTGCGCAGAGGCGGCGGGCAACCTCGCATACACGGCGGCGAAATCGTCCTCGGGCGGGGGGACGAGCGGCCAGTCAGTCCGGCTACCGGGGGCCGCGAAGCCGGGGACCGGGTACCCGGTCTCAGTGCGCGGGGTCGGGACCGACGTCGCGGGAACGCCGGCGGCGGCCGCGCTCGCGGCGCTAACCCTGGGGGACAGCCGGCTCGCCGGCACCTCGGCGGCCGGGCCCGGCGGACGGCGTGGCACCGCCGGCGAGACCGGCGCGGGCGGACTGGGATAAACCAGGTATGGACGCGGCGGGACGCCGCCAGCGTGCATGGCCCCCAGCCGCTCAACCAGCGTCCCCACGAGTGCCGCCGAGGCGGCGTCGCACGCCCGTACGGCGGCGACCGCCTGTCGAACGGTCTCGGCCACGACCGGAGCGAGCATGCGGTTGGCATTCCATCGCGGGGATTCCTCGACGGCGACCCGCAGCGCTGTGATGGCATTCACCGCGGTGGTCGTGTCGGCCACGCCACTGGAGGAGAGTTCGGCCACGAGCGCCGCGTCCCGGTTGCGACTGGACGGCGAGGCCGTCAGCAGGCCCGGTTCGGGCAGGGCATCGAGGATCTTGAGCGGAATGTACTCAGCCGGGTCCGGGTAGGCCCGCAGCGCGGCCGGATAGAGCTCCCGCAACACCTCTCGAAGCGCGGCGGCGGCCGCTTGGCGTCCGGCCGTCACGGCGCCGTGAGCGGCGAGTACGGGCTTGAACTCGTCCAGATCCCATGACGGACTCTGCGCCGTCGCGTAGAGCGCGCCAGCCTGCAACCCTCGGGCCAGCCCAACCGCGCGACGCTGGGAGATCGGAGCCTGCATCTCCTCGTACGACGTGTCGTCTGCGAATCGTTCCGAGAAGTCAGCGAGAGTTGCTTCGTCGGCGATCGCCAGCGGGCGGTTGGCCGCGGCCATCAGTTGGGCGACGAGGTGCTCGTGGCGATCCACAGCGACCGGAGCGGCACCACCGGAACGGTCGGCGAGCAGAGCACCGAGGTAGGCGTAGCCGGCCGGGTCGTCGCTGATGTGGCGCATGTCCAGTAGGCGACCCGCGTCATCAACAACCGCGACGGTCAGCCACGGCGACATCTCGGCGGTTGCCACCCCGCAGTACACGCGCACCAACGCCACGGCCTCGTCCTCCTCCCCGGTCCCGCCGATTGTCGCTGGCGGGCCGCTGTTTTGCTGGCCGATCGTCTGTTAATGACCGATAGTCCCTGGAGTTTCCTAGTCGCGCCAGTCTGCAATGGCAGAGATCTTGCCAATGAGCGTGCGCCAGGCCAGGGAAGACTGCTGCGCCGGGATCTTACGCAGCTTGCGTTTGGCGAAGAATGAGCCGACACCCCCGGCCTCCGCGGCGCGCAGCGCCTCGTCGAGATCGTCCAGTGGTGAGCCCGCAGCGAGCGCCACAAGCACCGGCTCTATGCGCAGGGCAAAGCCGAGATCCCGGGCGATCTCCCCTGCTTTGAGAATGAGGCGCGGTTCCCACGCGTCGGGACCGCCCCGAAGGTTCTCCACGACGAGGTCGAGCTCGTAGCTGTCATCGTCGAGCGGCACGATGTCGTCGCTGCCGACCCGCTTGACCAGCGCCGCCCAGGTGTCGAGCTGGGTAAGGTCGTGCTCGGCACCGGAGCGAACAAATTCGACGAGCTTCTCGGGGCTGTGGAAGAGGTAGACCCGGTTGTTGCGCCCGAGGAAGACGGGCACCTCCTCCTCGACGTTATCCTCGTCCTCGTCGTAATCTTCCAGATCTTCGTCGTCCGCAAGATCTTCGTCGCCCTCGACCTCATCGTCGATCTTGTCTGGCTCGAGGGCGGCCTCGACCTCCGCCTCCTCGTCGGACGTCTCGTCCTCGTCGCTAGCCCGACGACGCCTGGCCACGGCGGCTGCGGCGGCGTCGAAGTCATCGAGCTCGGCGGCGGGATTGCGGTCTGCGTCGGATTTGGCGATCTCCCCCGAGGGTCGGTAGGCCCGAAGCGTGTACCCAACCGCGCCAGGTAGAGCGATCTCGACGGGATCGATCCGCACATCCGCCCAGAGCGCACCGGTTCGCGCAGAGCGTCCGCTCTCCGCCTCGTCGGCCGGCTCGTCTGCGGCCACGTCGACCTCCGTCGTACCTAGGGGTGGGTCCCTGCCCAGGGATCAGACACCGCGCCATTCCGACGAGTATCGTATCCGCGACTCAGCGCACACCCTAGTCTGTCTGCGCAGTTGATCGGCGGCCGCCCCAGGCGTCGTACTCGCCGAGAACTGCCGAGGTCTTACCGAGCTAGAGACCCTTGGGATGCCAGACGGTCTTCGGTTCGAGGAAGGCAAGCAGCCGGTCCAGGCCGGGTTCGGCCGACCAGTCCTCCCCGCCGCGCGGCCGGATGACCCGTTTAAGGTTCTCCGCGGCCGCGACCTCCATCTGGGTGCCCAGTGCCGGGTCAGCGACGCCGCCGAGGTCGATGGCGTTGACGTCCATGTGCGAGGCGAGCCACGGCCCCGTCTCGGCGACCCGTCCAGTGAGCAGGTTGACGACGCCGCCAGGCAGGTCCGAGGTGGCGAGTACCTCGGCGAGGGTGATGGATGGCAGCGGCCGGGTCTCGCTGGCGAGCACCACCGATGTGTTCCCGGTCACAATCACCGGGGCGATCACGCTGACCAGGCCGAGCAAGGACGACTCCGCCGGCGCGACCACGCCGACCACGCCGGTCGGCTCAGGGGTGGTGAGGTTGAAGAACGGGCCGGCGACCGGGTTGGCGTTGCCGTAGATCTGCGCGACCTTGTCCGACCAGCCCGCGTACCAGATCCATCGGTCGATCGCGGCATCCACCGCTGTCTCCGCCGCCGACTTGCCCAGCCCCTCACCGGCGCGGACCTCGTCGGCGAACTGAGCCCGGCGACCCTCGAGCATCTCGGCGATGCGGTAGAGGATCTGGCCACGGTTGTACGCCGTCGCGCCCGCCCACGGCGACACGGCGGCCCTGGCCGCCTTCACCGCGTCGCGGACATCCTTGCGAGAGGCGAGCGCCGCGTTGGCAAGGAAGTCCCCAGCCGCCGACGACACCGCGTAGGAGCGTCCCGACTCGCTGCGCGGGAACGCGCCGCCCACGAATAGCTTGTACGTCTTGCGAACGCCGACCCGCGAAGTGGTCGCCTGCTGGACAGCGCCGGCCGCAGGCCGGCTCGTCGCAGTTGGGGGGGTCGCGGGGGGCGAAGCCCTCCGCGGGTTAGTGGGCAAGGTAGGCCTCCAGCCCATGCCGGCCACCCTCGCGGCCGTAGCCCGACTCCTTGTAGCCGCCGAAGGGACTCGACGGGTCGAACTTGTTGAAGGTGTTGGCCCACACAACGCCCGCCCGCAACTGGTCGGCGATGGCGAGGATACGGGACCCCTTGTCGGTCCAGACGCCCGCCGATAACCCGTACGGGCTGTTGTTCGCCTTCTCCACCGCCTCCGCGGGAGTGCGGAACGTCAGCACCGAGAGCACCGGGCCGAAGATCTCCTCGCGGGCGATGCGATGCGCCTGCGAGACCCCGGTGAACAACGTGGGAGCGAACCAGAATCCGCGGTCGGGGAGCTCGCACGGCGGCGACCACCGGTCGGCGCCCTCGGACTCGCCGGCCGCGGACAGCTCGCGGATGCGCTCCAGTTGAGCCGCGGAGTTGATGGCGCCGATGTCGGTGTTCTTGTCGAGCGGATCGCCGACGCGCAGGGTGGCCATGCGGTGCTTGAGCCGCGCCAACAGCGGCTCGGCGATGGACTCCTGCACGAGTAGGCGGGAGCCGGCGCAGCAGACGTGGCCCTGGTTGAAGAAGATGCCATTGACGATCCCCTCGACCGCCTGGTCGATGGGCGCGTCGTCGAAGACGATGTTCGCTGCCTTGCCACCCAGCTCCAGGGTTAGCCGCTTCTTTGTTCCCGCGATCGACTTGGCGATGGCGCGCCCGACCTCGGTCGAACCGGTAAATGCCACCTTGTCGACGTCCGGGTGCTCGACCAGCAGGCGCCCCGTCTCGCCACCCCCGGTGATGATGTTCACGACCCCTGGCGGCAGGTCGGCCTGTTGGCAGATGTCGGCGAACGCGAGTGCGGTCAGTGGCGTGGTCTCCGCTGGCTTGAGTACCACGGTGTTGCCGGCGGCGAGCGCCGGAGCGATCTTCCAGGCGAGCATGAGCAGCGGGAAGTTCCACGGAATCACCTGGCCGGCGACGCCGATCGGCCGCGGAATGGCGCCGAAGCCGGCATGCTGGAGCTTGTCCGCCCAGCCGGCGTAGTAGAAGAAGTGGGCCGCGACGAGGGGGATGTCGACGTCGCGCGATTCACGGATCGGCTTTCCGTTGTCGATCGACTCGAGCACCGCGAGTTCCCGGGCGCGCTCCTGGACGATCCGGGCTAGCCGATAGAGGTACTTGGCCCGATCCGCGCCGCGCATCGGACCCCAGACATTTTCGTACCCGTGTCGGGCCGCCCCGACTGCGGCGTCCACATCGGCCTCACCGGCCTCGGCCACCTCGGCCAGGACCTCTTCCGTCGCCGGGTTCACCGTCTTGCGGGACCCGCCCGAGCTCGTGTCGACGAACGTACCGTTAATGAAGAGACCGTACGAGGAGCGGATGTCCACGATGGAGCGTGACTCAGGCGCTGGGGCGTATTCGAAGGCAGGCATGGCTCAGTCCAGGGTGAAGTAGTCGGGCCCCGAGTATCGGCCGGTGGCCATCTTGGTCCGCTGCATGAGCAGGTCGTTGAGGAGCGTGGATGCGCCGAACCGGAACCAATCGGGGTCGAGCCAGTCTTCGCCGGCTGTCTCGTTCACCGTGACCAGGTACTTGATGGCGTCCTTGCTGGTGCGGATGCCGCCGGCCGGCTTGACCCCGACCTGCCGCCCGGTCACCGACCGGAAGTCCCGGACGGCTTCGAGCATGACCAGCGTGACCGGCAGCGTCGCGGCGGGCGTGATCTTCCCCGTCGAGGTCTTGATGAAGTCGCCGCCCGCGAGCATGCCGAGCCAGCTCGCGCGTCGGACATTGTCGTACGTCGCGAGCTCTCCGGTCTCGAGGATGACCTTGAGGTGAGCTGCCCCGGCGGCTTGCTTCACCGCCACGATCTCGTCGAAGACCTCCATGTAGCGGCCGGCGAGGAAGGCACCACGACTGATGACCATGTCGATCTCGTCGGCTCCGTCTGAGACCGCGGCGCGAGTGTCATCGAGCTTCACAGCCAGCGGCGCCTGTCCGGACGGGAACGCCGTCGCGACGCTCGCCACGTGGATCCCGGTGCCACGCAGCTCCTCCGCCGCCGTGGCGACCATCGAGGGGTAGACACAGACCGCGGCCACAGCCGGACAGGTCGGGTCGGCCGGATCGGGGCGGCGGGCCTTGGCGCAGATGGCGCGGACCTTACCCGGAGTGTCGGCGCCCTCGAGCGTGGTGAGGTCGACCATCCGGATGGCGAGGTCGATCGCCCACTTTTTTGCGGAGGTCTTGATCGAGCGGGTGCCGAGGGTGGCCGCGCGAGCATCCGCCCCGACCTGGTCGACCCCCGGCAGACCATGCAGGAACGTGCGCAGGGCGGCCTCGGAGCGGGCGACGTCGGCGAGATCGGTGGGACGTTCAACCCTTGGCGACGTGTCGGTGGACTTCGCTGTCACCGTCATACCGAGGAGTCTACCCGCGAGCCGATACACGGATCTTGCCGATCGGCGCGCGCTGGCGCACCCAAACCGGTCGGCTAACGTTCATCGACACGTCGCACCATGGAACCCCCTGGTTGGGCGATGTCTTGCGAGCGTACGAGGTGTGCGGGTCGCGAACTTCACGGACACCTATCTGCCGCGCCGCGATGGCGTGATCACCTCGATCCGGACACTGGTCGAGGCGCTCAGCCTCGAGGGCCACTCTCTGTTGACGGTCGTGCCGCGCCACCCGCACCAGTTCGACGAGCCGGGGCTGCTACGGCTCCGGGCACTCCCGTGTGGGGTGGCCGATCTGCGGCTCTCGCCGTGGTTGCTGCGCGCCGCGGCCGCGAGCGGCACCCTCGCCGAGGTGGCCACCCACCGACCCGACGTCATCCATGTCCACACCCCCGGACCGGTTGGCCTGTTGGGCGTGATGGCCGCGCGGCAGCTCGGCGTGCCGCTGGTGCAGACCTACCACACCGACCTGCACGCGTATGCCGAGGCGTATCGGTTCCCGGTCCGGGCGCTGCGGGTCGGGGTCCGGCTGTACGCGCGCCGCCTTGGCCTGCCGCGGCCACCGATGCGCTGTGATCAGCCCACACCGCCGGGTCGCCGGGCGGCGGCGATCGGGCGTCGGCGGGCGGTGCTGGACGCCGGCAACGCCTTGCTGCTCGGCGACGCCGACGCCGTCGTCGTGCCCACCCGGGCGGTGCTCGACCGGATCGAGCTGCCTGTCCCCGACGAGCGGATCTTCGTGGTGCCCACCGGGGTGGCCGCACGAGCCGCCGCGCCCGATGCGATCGCTGCATTTCGCGCCGCCCACGGCCTGCGGGACGACGACCGGGTCGTGCTGTTCGTCGGTCGCATCAACCGGGAGAAGGGCATCGATCTACTTGTCTCGGCCTTCGATCGGGTGCTCCTCGCCTGTCCACGGGCGCGGCTCGTCCTCGTGGGTGCGATGTATGAGCCGAAGTGGTTCGCCGGGCTGCTTCGCGAGGCTGGCCCGTGGATCGCCGACCGAGTCGTGCTGACCGGGCAGCAGCCGCCCACGGTGGTCGCGGCCGCCTACCGCGCGGCCGAGGTCTTCGCCTTCCCGTCCCGAACCGACACGCAGGCCCTTGTGCTGCAGGAGGCGGCCTTGGCCGGCGTGCCATCCGTTCTCGTGGACGCGGTGCTGCACCGCCACGGTCCGTTGCGCGGGTCGGGGGTGCACACGCCGCCGCACCCGGCGGACTTCGCCGGGGGCATCCTTCGTCTGCTCGGCGACCCCGAGGGAGCCCGCGCGCTGGGTGCCGCCGCCGCGACCAACGCCGCCGGGCATACGCCGGCCCGCTACGCGGCGGCGATGCTAGACGTATACGCCTACGCCGCAGCCGCGCACGCCGGGCGCCCAGGCTCGCGCGCGGGGGCAGGGGTGCTCGCCGCGTCGGGCGTCGCGACGGCCGCGCCGAGCTTGCGTTGATCGTCTCCGACGCAGTTGCTGCGTTGATCGTCTCCGACGCAGTTGCTGCGTTGATCGTCTCCGACGCAGTTGTTTGCGTTGATCGTCTCCGACGCAGTTGTTTACGTTGATCGTCTCCGACGAAGCCGGTAGTTTGAACATCCGTGGACGTACTCGTCGTAGACCACCCCTTGGCGAAGACCCGCCTCACCGCTATGCGCGACGAACGCACCGAACCGGGTGCATTCCGCGCCGCCCTACACGAATTGACCACGATGCTGGTGTACGAGGCGGCGCGCGCACTCGCTGTCGAGTCGTACCCGATCCGGACTCCAGTCGCCGGCACCGAGGGCCACCGCGTCGCCAATCCGCCGCTGCTCGTCCCGGTGCTGCGGGCGGGGCTCGGTATGTCCGACGCGGCGTTGGCGTTACTGCCGGAGTCGTCAATGGGCTTCGTCGGGCTCGCCCGCGACGAGGAGACGTTCGCACCACGGGCCTATTTGGAATCCCTTCCGACGGATCTGACCGACATCCCGGTGATGGTGCTGGACCCGATGCTCGCCACCGGCGGTTCGCTGGAGCATTGTGTTCGCCTCATCGCAGACCGCGGCTGCACCGACGTCACGGTGATCTGCGTGCTAGCGGCTCCCGAGGGGATCGCTCGACTCGACGCATCCGGATTGCCGATGCGTTTGATCACCGCGGCGATTGACAACAAGCTCAACGACCGGGCCTTCATCGTGCCCGGCCTCGGTGACGCCGGCGACCGTCAGTTTGGCGGTATGCCCCGATTCTGATGCCCGCCTGCGAGCCGTTCCCGCGACGCTGAAGAAGTTGGCTCCCGGGTGGTCGCGAAGGCGAGCGGGAGTAGCAGGATGCCAATGATGAGCGGGCCGACCATGTAGCGCACAAGTTGCCCCGGGTTGTTGATCAAGACGTTGATCTGATTGGCCGCGACGACCGCGACGAGCCCGAGCACCGCCAGGTCCCGTCTGCGTCGGGCGAAGAGGATCACTGCTAGATAGGCCACGTAACACCAGGTGGCGCCGCGCCAGGCGAACCACTCGAAGGAGCGCGTGTCGGAGAGCCGGCGGAGGAAGACACCGGTCGCGTGGGCCGTCTCGCTTAGCGGTGCGAGCCGGATGGCGTCGGAGAACGGGCTCTGCGCGATACGGCCCCTCGGAAAGTCGAAGTAACGCCCCACCCCGGCAATCGGAATCTTCACCGTCCAGCCGTGGGCCGGGCCGGGGAACGGGTTCCAGGCGATGGAACCCCGGCACAGGCGTGTCTGCACCATCTCGTCCGGCATGCGTTTCACCAGGCGCAGCCACAGGTCGAACAGTTC
>Ga0209859_1000281_pt1 | contig 12207 bp, 11 predicted proteins | sample GWRWS3_50_60_FD_187241 | JGI IMG/M metagenome (GOLD analysis project Ga0209859, IMG submission 187241) | Riverbed sediment microbial communities from areas with vegetation nearby in Columbia River, Washington, USA - GW-RW S3_50_60 (SPAdes)... | ecosystem: Environmental > Aquatic > Freshwater >... | reverse complement strand
GCGGGTACGCCCCGTCCAGCGTCCTGGACGGGAGGGCGATCTGCGCCACGGCTTCGCGAGATTGCTCCTCCGTCTGCGAGAAGCCGAGGTCGAAGTTGAAGTCGCTGGATGAGGACGAGACCCACGGGATGCTCCAGCCCATGCGGCGCTTGTACCCCCGAAGCTTCTCGAGCGGTGCCTGTGAGACGAGGAGCAACGTCGCGTCACGGGCGTGCAGGTGAGGGACGACCCCGTCGATGGAGTCGGCGATCGAAGAGTTGACCGGGCAACCGGCCTGGTAGCTCGGGCCGAACATGAAGTGGTAGACGAGCAGTTGGGACCGCCCGTCGAACAGCTCCGCGAGCGACTTCTCACCGTCGTCCGTCTCGAAGCGGTAGTCCTTCTTCACCCGCACCCAGGGCAGACCCCGCCGCAGCTGCGCGATCTCGTCGCCCAGCCTGGTGTGCTCCTTCTCCCGTTTGAGCAGTTCCTCTCGTGCCGCGAGCCACTCCTCGCGCGTTGCGATCCTGTGATCGGCCATGGCTTCCCTCCTTGACGTGACGACACCTCGCCCCCCGGCGACCCCGCCTCAGCGGGCGATCCGCGGGTCCTGCTCTTTCGACACCGCTTCGACGGCAGACTGGGCGGTCTCGCGCCGCCCATTTCTCCGCTGCTGCGCTGTCCACAGGTCGACCGGCGCGACGCGGGGCCCAGCCCAGATCGAGCCTGAGGAGGCGCTCGAGGCCGCCTAACGCAGCGAGCCCGAGGACTGTTCAGAGCGGAAGACGTCCTTCGGGTCGTAGCGCTCCTTGACCTGCATCAGGAGCTCGAGGTTCGGACCGTAGTAGGCCGCGCGCCAATCCTCCAGGTCCGGGGCGGCGAAGCTCTGGAACACGCGCCGGATCCCCACCGATACTCGACGGCTCTTGCGTGAGCGGAGAACGGCGCGATATAGGTGGGTCGAGGCCCGGTCCCGCCGAGGGAGGCGACGATGAAGGAGCCGTTGATCTCCATGGCGGACATCCCACCGGAGGGGACCGTGACCGCCGATCTCCTCGGCCGTGAGGTTCTCGTGATGATGCAGAACGGGAAGCCGCGCGCATTCCTCAACGTCTGCATGCACCACGGTGGCTCCTTGAGGCTCGAGGGAGACACCTTCACGTGCGAGTGGCATGGATCCACGTTCGACGCCCGGACGGGCAAGGCTCTGTCGGGACCCGTTCGACCCGACGCGAGGCTGATCATGCTGCCGACCCGCGTCGAGGACGGCGTCCTGACCTACGTCTACGAGGAGCGATCCGAGACGTGAGGTGATGCCGGCCACGAGCGGTCAGGCGAGCCGGCGCACCGAAAGCAAGCTCAACGGCTGTGAGACGCCCTTCAGCTCGACCGGACCGATGGCGGTGAGGCCGACTCCGTCGAGTTCGGCCGCATCCACGACCTCCTGGGTCACCAGCACCTCGCCGGGTCTGGCGTACTCGGCGATCCGCGCCGCGATGTTGACGGTCCGGCCGAAGTAGTCACCCTCCTGGAAGACGACCGGCCCGGCGTGGATCCCGACCCTGGCAGGCGGCAGGTCGTGCGCTGCCACGCCCTCCACCATGTCGAGCGCGGCCAACACGCCATCGCCCGGGTTCGGGAAGTAGAACATCACGCCGTCGCCCAGCCACTTGACCGGCTGCCCGTCGTGCTCCCGCGAGGACCCGCGGACCAGGGTGGCCAGCGTCGTTGCCAGCTCGGCGGCGGCCTCGTCCCCACGCTCCTCGGTCAGCCGCGTGTACCCGGTGAGGTCGAGGAAGCTCACGGCCGGCGGGCGGCGAACCCGACGGTACAGACCTGCTCGTTCCAGCGCGTCCTCCACGTCCTCCACCGCGCTGTTGCTCCACGCGTGCTCCTGCTGTCCGTGGTAGATGGACAGCAGGGCCTGCTCCATGAGCGGGGCCATCCGGGACCCCACGTCGGCCTGGGCGGCGAGCATCTCGGCCTCCGTCATCCCTCCCTCGAGGAGAGGCACCTGGACCTCGGTCCGGTACCACTTCGTTTCGGTCTCGACGATCCTGCGAAGGCCGTCGCCGTACGCTCGGAGCAATCGCTCGATCACCTCCGGCTGGATCCCGGAGGAGAGCTGGAGCTCGATCGCGGGCACGGCCGCCAACTCGTCCTCGCGGACCCGATCCTCGGGCCGTGGTTCGGCGAAGCCGTGAGCCTCCCGGACGATGAGGAGGAGGTCCAAGGGCACGCCCGTCCGTTCGCTCAGCTCGCGGAACGTCGTCCTGCTCACCCCCGCGAACCGATCGAAGGCGGTCGCGTCCAAGTAGGTGAACGAGAGTGCTCCGTCCCGGACGGCAGCCGCCATCCCCTCGAGTGGCACCCCGGCCCGCTCGAAGCTCTGCACCCACCGTGCCCGACGGACGTCACCGGGCGAGAACGTGTCACCGCTGCCGGGTTCCAAGATCCCGAGCTCCACCAACCGGTCGACGTAGTCTGGGTCGACCCCAGCGCGATCAGCGACCTCCTGTTTCGAGAGTCCGGTCACGATCGGGCTCCGTGCGGAGCGGCCGCTGGCACCGCCGGATCGAGCAGGATCTCGCCCTCGTTCGCTGTCACGGTGGACGCATGATATGGAATCATTGCTTCGGCAGGGCATCGTGCGCATGATTCTCGCGGGGTCTAGATGACGTCAGATATCGATACGAACATCGAGCGATTGCTTCGGGAGGAAGGGGATATCCGTGTGCTCAACGACGGCCACGGGCATGAGCAGCCAACCTTTCTCGCCTGGCGAAAGCGCAGCGAGGCGGCTATCGCGGAGAAGCTCGGAGCTGAGTCCGAACTCGCAGTTGAACTTCGAAGCCTGACCTTCTTCTATTCCCCCTTGATCTGGACGGACAGCACGGTCGTACTCGCTTCGGATCATCAGAGGTCGTTCGAGCGATCCCTCAACACCTCGCTCGGGATCCTCACCGCAGCGCTGGAATCCAGCGAAGTCGAGCGAGTGGGCAACTCAGGATCACCCCTCGAGCACATCAACCACAGAGATGCCACGGCAAGCTCGGCAGCTCGCGCTTCCATGACCGGCGAAGTCAACACCGCCCAACTTCGACAACTGATCGCGGGTGCCGAGGAACTAACACCTTCGGAACGCGGAAACGCGATCGCCGCAATACCGGATGACCATGAGGAGTTGGATCTTGAGCGAGTGGATCGGCTGCTCTCGGTCGCGATCAAGTCCAAGGAGCTGTTGGCCGGGATCTTAGGGTGGGTCTTGGCGAACGCTCATCGCCTCGACTTCTGAAGACGTTGGTTGAAGCGCACTTCGCACGAACGCGTTCACCTCGCGCTCGCGGCGACGGAGCGACGCTCGGCTCTTGTCCTTCCCGACCACGGCGTTCAGCACGCTCGCCTCCGTGAGCGAACCGACCACCGCCGTGTACAGCATGAACAGCAGGAGCGCGGGGTCCTGCTCGCGGATCTCGCCGCTGTCCATCCCCGACTGGAGGAAGTCCACCGCGCGCTTCCGGAGCGGGTCGATCACGCTCGCGAAGCGCTCGAACCCTTCCGCGCCGAGCCGGCCGGCCTCGCGGAGGAACATCGGGAACTCGGGCCACTCCTCGGCGAGCGCGAACACCGCGTGGATCACGGCCTCGGCACGATCCCAGTAGGTCTCCTTCCCCTCGAGTGCGGACGCGATCTCCTCCGCGACCCGCGTGCCCGCCGCCTGGAGACAGGCCTCCAACAGAGCGTCCTTGGTCGGGAAGTAGTACAGGAGCGTCTGCTTGCGGATCCCGACCGCGGTGGCGATCTGGTCCAGGCTCGCGCCCGAGTAGCCCTCACGGCCGAACGCCCGGATCGCTTCCTCGATCAGCGCGTGCCGGCGAACCTCGCCGCCCTGTCGCGTCAACGGGTCACCGCCGTCACTTCCACGTCGGGGGCTTGCCGCTGCGCCGGATCGGGCGCGAGCCCTCCCACGTGCGGAGCCATCCGGGGCCGACCGGACCGGCCAGGCTCGGCGTCTCGTCCTTCGCGGCCCGCCGGGCGGCCTCCCACCAGGACGTCCGGTCCTCGTCGAACAGCTCTGCCACGCCCTGCTGCATCCGGAGCGAGAGCTGCTGGTGGGTCTCGCCCTCCCGCGGGTCGATCGGTCGCCCGTACCGAACGCGGATCGGCGGCCGCCCCCGCCGGGGCCACGAGCGACCCTTCGGCATCGCCGCGTACGCGCCGACGATCGCGATCGGGACGACGGCCATCCTCATGTCGAGCGCCAAACGCGACGTCCCGTGGCGGAACCGCTGGAGCCATCCGTCGGTCGAACGCGTCCCCTCGGGGAACACGATGATGTTCCACCCCTCGCCGATCAGCTCCTTGGCCTTGCTCGTCGCCTTCTCCCCCGCGCCGCGTTCCACCGGGAACCCCGCGTACACGAGCGCCGTGAACGCCGAGCGCCACCACACGTCGAAGAAGTAGTCCTTCGCGGCGGCGGTCGCGGTCTTCTCGCGCCACGAGTGCGGGAGCGTCGTCAGGATGATCGATGCGTCGAGGTGGCTCGAGTGGTTCGAGATGAACATCACGGGGCCCTTGACGCCCTCGAGGTTGTCCAGGCCGAACACCTCGGGCGTGGTCTCGTTCCAGATGATCGGCTTGAGCGCGGCGTCCAAGATCACCTCCCGAGCCAGTCGGCCGGCCTCGGTCCGAGCCCAGTCGGTCGGGTAGCTCCAGATCTTCGGCGGCGGCGTCGAATCCAGCGCCGAGCGCGGTGTCATCGTTCGGCGTCCCCAGCGCCAGCCCTTGGCGACGTCCCGGATCTCGCTCGTGAAGCGCTTGCGAGCCATCGCCGCTACCTCACGTCCGCGATCGCAAGCGGTGGCACGTGGAAGTACGAGATCGAGGGCGAGCGCCCGACGGTCTCGCCCGCCATCTCGAGCGCGTCCCGGAAGCTCGACGCCGCGCGGTAGCCGAGCCGCTCGCACGTCTTCGGGTCCCCGCCCACGACGATCACGTCGCCCAGGTAGTCGAGCGCGTGCGCTCCCCAGTACCACATGTAGAACGGATGCACGCCGTGGTACGCGTAGCTCTTGCGGTACAGGTGGATGTACCAGGGGTCGGTCGCGTAGCGCTCCTCGTACTTCGACTCGATCGTGGACGGATCGGTGGTCTCGGTCAGGACCTCTTCGAAGAAGTCCACGTAGGACGGGTGGTGCACCTGGTGGAATTCGTTCGGCACGGGGTGGAACATGATCATCGCGCCGCCGGGCCGGACGACCGGCTTGTTCCGGTACAGGTTGAACAGGTACCCGAGCCCGAGGCAGTGGACCAGGATCGGGTTCATGATCGAGTTCACGTTGTACGGGCAGATGTACGGCAGGCCGACGACCATGATGTCCGACTGCCCGTCGACCTCGACCAGCTGCTGCCGGTGCAGCGTGGCCAGCGTCTGCTCGTGCACGGCGTCGGTCTCGCCCGCGACGATGCCGGTCACGCCGGCGGGCGACTTGATGCGCGTCCAGATCTGGTGCTTCATCGCCGACGGACCCATCTCGTTGGCCTTCTTGGCCGCGAGGTAGGTCCCCTGCTCGACCAGCGACCACTCCCACTCCCGCTTGTTCATGAAGCCGAACGGATCAGGGAACGTGTTGTTGTTCATCGTGGTCTCGATCGTGAAGACCTTCAGGCCGTTCGCCTTCAAGACGTCGCCCATCCGCCTGCAGGAGTCGTGGATCGCGCTCCTGCCCGGCCGCGGGTCCATGTACGACTTCGAATGCAGCATCGTGTGGACGTTGTGGTGGTGCTTGACGCTCCGGTAGCTCGCGAGCCCGACGGGCACCGACTTGTGACCGCCGTCCATGGCGACCAGGTTGATGTTCACGTAGATCAGGAGGTCGGACTCCATCGCTCGTCTGTTGATCTCGACCTCCTCGCCCTGGTCGGTCTTGCCGACGTAGGCGAGGTTCTCCGGGTCCTCGGCGTCGTGGTTCTTGAGGTCCTTCGGGTAGAACGACCGGAAGACGCGCTCGCCGACCGCGTGCTTGATCTCGTCCGCGGTCATCCTCCGGTGCAACGAGTTCGCCATGTAGAGCTTGACGTCCTCGACGCCCCTGCGGGCCGCGAGCTCGATCACCTCCTCGAGCACGAGCTGGCGGATGTCGGGGCTCTGCATCGGCGGGAGCGGGATCGAGATGTCGTCGATCGCGATCGTGAGCTTCATGCCGGGCGTGAGGAGCTCACGGAGCGGTTCGGAACCGTGGGGATGGTCGAGCGCATGCCGGATGTGGTTGCGGAGCCCGCGGAGCCTGGGGAGCGAGTCCGGCGGGTAGATCACCCGCGAGCCGAGCGGGAACTTCTGCAGCCGGAACCCCTCGCCCTGGTGAACCAGGAGCGGTGGGGTGCGTTCGTCGACCTCGAGGACGAAACCCGGTCGTGCCATGTCGTCGTGTCTCCTTCTCGGTCCTGGATCAGTCGAGCCGTGGATCGAACGCCACCTTCAGCGTCCCGAGCCTGCCGGCGCCCAGCGCGTGATCGATCGCCTCGCGCCAGCGACGGAGCGGGTAGGTCGCGCCCACGATCCCTTCGATTGGGTTCTCGGTCGCGATCGTGGTCGCGAGGTCGAAGCTGTGGGTCTTGGTCTCGTTCTTGCCCCGGCCGACGGTCTCGTACCCCCCGGTGTAGGCGCCGACGAGCTCGAGCTCGCGGAACCAGAGCGGCGTGAGGTCGGCGCCCTCGGTCGGGATCCCGCTCACGACGACGCGGCCGCCCGCGCGCGTGATCCGGAGCGCGAGGTTCAGGCTCGAGCGCGAGCCGACGCAGTCGATCGCGACGTCGGCGCCGCCGAGCAGGAACGAGGCGCCGCGCTCGGGCTTGAGCTTCATCGCGCCGGTGGCGCGTCGGACCGCGTTGGTCGCCTCCTTCGGTTCGACGATCTCGCTCGCGCCGAACGCGCCCGCCCATTCCCGCTGCCGGGCGTGCTTGGCGACCATGGCCACGTGGCCGGCTTTCGTGAGCTCCTTGATCGCGAGGAGCGTGAGGATGCCGACCGTGCCGGCGCCGATGACGACGACGTTCGCGTTGGGCTCGAGCTTCGCGCGCAGCGCAGTGTGGACGGCGCAGCTGAGCGGCTCGAGCAGGACCGCCTTGCGTTCGGAGAGCCCGTCGGGCACCTGGTGGAGCTGCGACCGGTGCGCGACGAACATCTTGCTCCAGCCGCCGCCGGTGTCGGCGCAGTAGCCGGTCTGCAGGCCGGCGCTCACGTGGCCGGTGGTGACGCGGTCGCAGCGGCCGGTGAAGCCCGCCTTGCAGTTGTCGCAGGGGTCGAGGCCGCGGGCGAGGCAGCTCAGGACGGGTTCGAGCGCGATCCGGGTGCCCTGCGGGAGGTCGTCGACGTCATCCAGGAGCTCGCCGACCACCTCGTGACCCGGGACGAACGGGAGCGAGACCAGGGGTGAGAAGTAGAAGGAGGACTTGCCTCCGATCGTGGCAAGGTCCGAGCCGCAGATGCCGGAGAGCAGAGGCCGGACACGACCCCAGCCGGGCCCGAGCGGCACGACGTCCTTCCGGTTGACGAACCGCATCGGCGCGAGCGGCCCGGAGAGCAGGCCGGGCAGGCGGTCGCCGACCGCACGAGCGGTGAGGTAGCGCGGGACCGAGCGAAAGAGCTCGACGGCTTGGGTGGTCAACGGCAGCTTCCTCCGGTGCGGTGGCGGGAGGAGCAGTCTCGCTCCCGGGGAGCGTCGGCGGGCGAGGCCTCCGCGAGGGGGGGCGTCACTCTCCGGAACGTGCTCCGCATCATGGAACCGAATTCCACATGGTGGGCAGCCCCCCAGGAGCGCCCGTGGGCCGGGGTCAGGAGTCTGGAGGAGGAGGTTCGACCAGACTCACCGACCACGACCACCATCAGCGCACCGCCGGCTTCGGGAACCGCACCCGGGGCATGCCGCCCGACATCTGCCACTCCTCGATCGGCCAGCGTCGCCGCTTCGCCACGCGCAGCAGCGCCGCGTCGGGCGACACCGCGACCGGGTTCCCCACGGCCCGCAGCAGCGCGAGGTCCGAGTGCGAGTCGGCATACGCGTAGGACGCCTTCAGGTCGGCGCCCTCGAGCTCGGCGTACCGGCGGAGCCACGCCCCGCGTGCCTCGCCGACCAACGGCGGTTCGGCCAGGTATCCGGTGAACGACCCCTCGCGAACCTCCAACCGCGCCGCGATCACCTCGTCGAACAGGGGCGCGAGGGGCTGCACGAAGGGTTCGGCCGCGGCCGTGATCATCATCGTGCGGTGGCCGGCCGCCCGGTGCTCCCGGATCCGGCGGATCGCCGCCGCCGAGACCTTCTGCAGCATGAACTCGGACACGATCTCCTCGACCAACCGCTCGATCCCCTCGACCGTCGCGCCCTCGTACCGGCGGAAGAACGTCCGAAGGAACTCGCCGCGGTCGCGCCGGTCGGCCATCAGGTACGACGGCACACGAGAGAACACGCTCGCGAGCTCGTCCGGCCACTGGTCCCACGGCAGGTCGGCCATGCGGGACCACACGTAGGACTCGACGACGTTGGACGGCAGGATCGTCCCCTCCATGTCGAACAGCGCGAGCACCAGCTGTTCGCGCTCGCGGATCCGGACCTGCGGCTTGACCCGCCTGCCCGAGAGCGCACGCAGACCCGCCGTCACCGCGGGGCAGTGCACGTCCTGGAGGTAGTACCGCCAGTCGACGGCCGCCGAGTCGAACGGGAACCGCTTGCGATCAGCCGGCGTCAGCGAGCCGAACAGCTCGAGCGTCCGGTCGTCCGTGTAGATCACCTCGGCCTCGGTGTACGCGCCGTACAGGTCGGAGTAGCGGCGAACGAAGTCCACCCGCCCCTTGTCGCGGTCCACCCGAGCGACGAGATCGCGCATCTTCTTCGACTTCGGCAGGTGCGTGACGACGCGGTCGGCCAGGTCGACCGCTCGCTCGGCCGTTCGGAGGAGCCGTTCGACCCGGAGGTTGCCGGGGAAGGTCCATTCGGGCACCTTGACCGCGCCACGCCCCTGCTGCGGGAGCGGATCGCGCTCGAAGTACTCCTTCACGTTCTCGTACAGACCTTTGTACTGCAACGGATTCCGAGACCCGGACGATACGTGGTAGTAGGCGGGCGACCCGGGGTCCGGCGGCCGAGCCGCGGCGGCCAGCATCGCGTTCACGACGAAGTCGGCCGGGATGATGTCGATGATGCCCTCGGGGATGCCGGGGAAGTCCGGGATCGTCCCCCGGCCGTACGCGAGGATGATCGGCTCGGCCATCTTGAAGCCCTCGATCCACCCCGGGAACGGATGGGCGTACGACGACTCGATGATCGAGGGCCGAACGATCGACAGCGGTGCGCCGTGCGACGCCGCGAGCTCCTCGACCGCGCGCTCGCCCATCGCCTTGGTGAACGTGTAGTTGTCGGGCCAGCCCAGCGTCTGCGCTCGCGCTCGCCCGTACTGGACCAGTCGCTTGGTCACCCAGGTCTTCCTCCGCTCCTCGGCGTCGTCGGCGACCGACTGCGGCCCGGCGCGACCGTGCTCGGCGCGCGCCTTGCGCAGGAACGCGTCGAGGATCTCGGGCTTGCGGCTCGCGGCCTCGACGTCGGCCCTCGCGCCGATCGCGAGGTCGGACTCCCCCTGCCAGTCCACGCGGTGGTCGAGGGTGGCCTCGGGGATCACGCCTTTGCGCACCCCCGCCACGTAGGCGGTCGAGACGTGGAGCAGGTGCGGCGCCGGGTTGTTCGCGAGCGCGGCCTCGTAGAGCCGGACCGCGCCGACCAGGTTGGTGAGGAACCCCTCGTCGATGGGCGGGTCGAACGCCACCGTGGCAGCGCAGTGGATCACGACGTCGAGGCCGCCGGGGATCTCGAGCTCGGCGGCCGAGAAGTCGCCGTCGACGACGTCCACGCGTTCGGCCAGCATCGTCGCGATCCCCTCGGTGCCCACCTTGTCCCGAAGGGCGTTGAACGTGGGACGGCCCATCAGGGACTCGACCCGCTGACGGCCGCTCGAACCGAGCTGCGGCCGCACCAGCAGCGTGATCCGCGTCTCGGGGAAGTCGAGCAGGAGTCGTTCGAACACCGCCTGCCCGAGGAAGCCGGTCACTCCCGTGACGAAGACGTTCTTGCCGGCGAGCCTGCGCACGATCGAGGTCGCACGCGTGCCCGAGCTCCGAGGCTTCCGCGGGGCCGCGGGTTCGTCTACCACGTGGCAGATTATGCCCTATCTACCGAGTGGTAGACAAGAGGTCCGGCGGCGTGAGGTCGGGGGAGCGCCGGGCTATGGAGGCGCTCTCTCGCCGAGGGCCGAGCCATCGTATCTCCGGAACACGGGACGGCCGTTCGAGAGCTCCAGGCGGAACCGTCCCCAGTGCACCATCCTGTGGTGGCGGCGGCAGAGCAGCAACAGGTTCGCCAGCGCGGTCGGCCCGCCGTCGGCCCAGTGCACCACGTGGTGAGCGTCGCACCAGGTATGCGGACGGTGGCAGCCCGGGAACCGACACTGGCGATCTCGAACGATCACGGCGCGGCGCATCGAGGGCGGGACGACCGGTGTCCGACGACCGACATCGAGCGGCTCGGAACGCCCCGACAACACGACCCGCATAACGGACGCGTCGCAGGCGAGCGCCCGCACAGCATCGACATCGACGGGCCCGGCGTGATCCAGCTCGCCGGCTCCGCGGCGGGACGCGAGCGCATCCGCATCCACCGTCACCGTGACGTGTGGGCGTTCGCCGGCAACGGTCGGTCGCTCGGCAAGGTCGAGCCACTGACGGCAGATCTCGCCGAGCGCATCAGCCCTGCGTTGCGCGGGCGTCCGGCCGTCCGCCGCGCCCGAACGCGACTCGGCATCGAGCACCGCTCGGAGCGCCGTCAGCAACGACTCACCCGTCCCGGGATCGAGATCGCCGTCCACCCGCACCATCCCGAGCAGCGAGACCGACGCGTGCAACCGCCGACGAGCTCGGAGCCGATCCCCGCCGTCGAGCGCCTGTTCACGTTCGACCGCCTCGCGCCAGAACGCCGCAACGCGCTGGAGATCGCTCACCGAATGGATCCGCGCGGCCTCGACGAGCTGCGGCTCGCAACGTTCGAAGGCGTCGGCCGAGGCATCTCGAACCGCGACCAACACCCGGATCGCCGACATCGAGACCTCGCCCTCCTCGAGCGCGCGTCGCGTCTGGGGCATGTGGTCCAGGGCGCGGGCGATCCGAACGTGCTCGCGCGCGACGCCCCACGCAACCTTGAACCGGCTGACGAGCCACGCCGCCGCCGAGAGGAACCCGTCGCGCTCGTGCAGGCCTCGGCGCTCGATCTCGGCCAGCCGACGCAACCGTTCGACCTCGAGCTGCTCGACCGCGCGGTGCAGCTCGGCGAAGTCCTCCTCGACCCGCGCATCCGGCAGCTCCGCCAACGTCTCGGACCGGAGCGCGTCCACGGTCGAACGCAGCTCGCTCAAACCCATCCCTCCCGAACAGGTGTTCGTGAACCCTACGTCGTCCCACCGACATCCCTAGGCTCTCGGTCGATGGCTACGAGCGCGCAGCAAGCACCCCCCTGGCGAGCGGTCTTCGCCGGCGCGCGCGGGCGGCTCACGATCGGGCTGCTGATCCTCGAGGCGCTCGTCGCCATCGAGATCATGGTGGTGGCGACGATCCTGCCCGCCGTCCAGGCGGACCTGCACGGGCTGAAGCTCTACGGGTGGATCTACGCCGCGTCACGCTCGCGTCGCTCGGCACCGTGCCGATCGCGGGTCACCTGACCGACCGGCTGGGCCCGCGCCCGATCCTCAGCATCTCGATCGCCTTCTACATCGGGGGGCTCATCCTGGCCGCCAAGGCGCCCACCATGTTCATCTTGGTCGTCGCGCGGTTTGTTCAGGGGATCGGCGGGGGCGGGATGTACACGGTCTCCCTCGGCACGGTCGCGAAGACCTACCCGAAGGACATCCGCCCGCGCGTGATGGCCCTGCTGGCCTCGATGTGGATCCTGCCGGGGCTCCTCGGACCGCCGCTCGGCGCGATCGTCGCCGAGACCGTGGGGTGGCGGTGGGCGTTCCTGGCTCCCCTGCCTGCCATCGTCCTGGCTGCGGTGCTCGTGATGCCGGTGCTGCGGGACGTGCAGGCGAGCGAGGACCGTTCGAGCCTGCCGATCGCCGCGTCGCTCGTGCTGATGGTCGGCGCCGGTGCACTCCTCGCCGGCCTCACGGACCTCTCGGTGTGGAGCGCGCCGC
>Ga0209859_1000279_pt1 | contig 12246 bp, 15 predicted proteins | sample GWRWS3_50_60_FD_187241 | JGI IMG/M metagenome (GOLD analysis project Ga0209859, IMG submission 187241) | Riverbed sediment microbial communities from areas with vegetation nearby in Columbia River, Washington, USA - GW-RW S3_50_60 (SPAdes)... | ecosystem: Environmental > Aquatic > Freshwater >... | reverse complement strand
CAATGTGTTGTTTGTGATTGCGTTAGAAGTTAATGGTCCATGGTGTTTGTGCTGAACAAGGATTTCTCCCTTCCGCCGCTCAGCCTATGCACAGCAACTTGAAGATGATAAAAAGGTCAGAACATGAATTTCAGTCCGACGAAGTACAGACCGTTGCCGTTCGAGCGATTGAAAGGAACCTTGCGGGTCCAGCGTACTTCGGCTAACGTTGGGGTCTCGGCCAAGCTGCTGGGTGTGGGCACATGCACCTTGAGCACCTGGTCCACCGCAGGGGCCGTCTCCATCAGGAGTAACATCCCCCCGGAGCTGATGTTGACCGTGAGAGCCCTGCCCTGTCCGTGGCGAACGACGACCGGCTCCGGCTCGATCGGCGCAGTGAGCTCGTACGGAATCTGCCTCAACAATGCGACACGCTCATTGTGCTTCTGATTGCTGGCTGTGATGGGCCAATCCCAATCGTTGGTTGCAGGTGTCACGAGTCCCCTCCCTGGCTTATTGTCTGGAGCCATTGTGAGTGTCCCTTATGGCGAAGGTGCTGATGCAATTCCTCGCTTGCGTTTGAGAGGAACTCTGCACGTGAGCACCGTAGGTTGCTAGACTCCCCCAGTGCTTCGCCACCCATCCCATTCGTCTCATTCCACTGCACGTGAGCCCCACGCAAACCTAAGCCGAGGGCCTCGCTACTCAAGCTATCTGACCAGACTCCAACTTCTTGGGTTTTGGCTTTTCGGCTGCGCCGCTAACGGGGATCCTGATCGTCGGCGCGGCGCATCACACATGCTCGGCAAGATCATCCTGCTCCATAACAAGAAGGCGTGAAGTGCACCTTCAATCCGTTCCAAACAATGCGTCACTGTAAGAGAATGCCCCCAAACCAACAATACCGATGATGTAGGCCCTACTATACGAAAGGTGGGTGTTGACTCCCTCCGAAGGGTTAGAGTACTATCCATGCCAATTACTCCATCACGATCCCTGCCCAAGCAGGCGTAGATTATTAGGTTGTCTTGTCTAGCCTAGGAGAAGTCGTCAAACCGTCCAGTTGCGCCGGTCACCTGGAATCAGGGAGCGCGGTTTATGAATGAGGCACTGAACTCCAGTGACCATGTGGATATCATTGCCGATCAACGCGCGGGCCCAGGTATTGTGGTACTGACGTCAACTATGCAGTTGCTGCACATGAACCGACAGGCAGCGGACCTGTCAACGCAGATTAATAAGGCTGAAAACAGCAAAGAAAACAAGAAGATCGCGCACGGCGTTATTCCGACGGCGCTGACGGAACTCTGCACCGAAATCTTGAAAGTCCTCCAAGTGCGCACGGAGGCAAAGGATTGGGAGCAATTCGAGGTCAAACGCCTAGCTGGCGATCCAGCGAAACCGATACTTCTTCGCGGGTTCGGGTTACCAGACCGAGGGGGCATTCAGCAGTCACGTATCGTCATCACCATGGAAGAAGTCGGGCGCAGGCCACAGGCCGGCACGGAGCAGGCCAAGGAGCGATTTCAGCTCACTGACCGTGAGCAGACTGTGGTCGAACATCTGGCCAAGGGCTGGACGAACAAGGAGATCGCGAACACGCTCGGGATCACCGAACAGACCGTCAAAGAACACATCAAGCACATCATGCAGAAAACCAAGTCCACCACCCGTACTGGAATTCTTGCGCAGGTCTTCCGCTCGTAATCTCGAGTGCGGCCCACGGAGGGATTCTTCCTCGCGGCGCTTAACCCACCCGAGCGGGACACACTATCGGAAAAGGTGGAGGGGGAGCGATCTGAGCGTGAGTAAGTTTAGAACAGGGTATAGATGAAGGGCGCTACGGCAGAGCCTTGGGTCAGGACGATCAGGCTCCCGAGTAATGCCAGGACGAGAATGATCGGAAGTAACCAGAACTTCTTTCTTTCCTTCATGAAAGCCCACAGCTCCGCGATAAATTCGACCACGGCAACGCCTCCCCAAGATTAAAATTGTCGTGACATGTGCGAACCAGCCCGCGGTTCTCTCATGACGCGGTACGTGCTCGCGTCCGGTTCAAACCTGCGACGCATCGAGTCTTTGGCCAGCAGGAACTGCCTCACAAATCCGACCGGTGTAAAGAGTCCGTACAGAATGAGTCCCAGGATGATCCTCGTGTTGATCCAGCCTAGGGCCTCACCCAGCATCATCCATACCCTATATACCGGCCTCAAGCTCCTTGGCCACACAAGAGCCGGACCTGCCAACAATCCGGCCAGGACAAACGCCCACAGCCGGGGTTCCTCGCTTCGAAAGAACCAAGGCCAGAGGGCAATCAGCGCAAAGATCCCCCCGACCATCAGGCCAAAGCTCTTCAGTTGTTTCACTTCAACCCGGTGAGTCACGAGCGCTCCCCTCGTTAATCCAACTCGAACTCTTTTCTCCAGTCCGAATCTTCGACCAACGGCTTCTGATTAGCCTTGTATAACATGCAGTTTTCCAGCACCAGCGCATCCATCTCCGTCCGCATGAAACAGAGGTACGCATCCTGTGGTGAGCCGACAATGGGTTCGCCCCGCACGTTGAACGACGTGTTGACCAAGACGCCGCATCCCGTCTTGGCCTCGAAGGCTTTGAGCAACTTGTAGTATCCGGGATTGGTCTCCTCGTGAACCGTTTGAATACGGGCCGAGTAATCGAGGTGCGTGACCGCGGGAATATCGGACCGTGGCACGTTCAGCAACTCAATCCCCCACAACTTTTGCTGCTCCTCCGTCAGCACGGTCCGGCGTTTCTCGCGGACGGGCGCCACCAACAGCATGTAAGGGCTATCCGTGTCCAGGTCAAAATAGTCCGACACCCGCTCCCGCAGCACCGAGGGGGCAAAGGGCCGGAAGGACTCTCGATACTTGATCTTGAGGTTCATGACCGATTGCATCCTCCGGTTTCTGGCATCCCCAAGGATGCTCCGTCCGCCGAGCGCTCTCGGCCCGAATTCCATCCGGCCCTGGAACCAGCCGACGACCTTCCCGGACGCCAGGTCCTCCGCGACTCGATCCAACAGCGCTTCGTCGTTCAAGCGTACATACTCGGCCCCTTGCTTCTGCAGAAAGGATTCAATCTCTTCATTCGAAAAGGACGGCCCCAGAAAGGCTCCGCGCATCTTGTCGCCGGTCCCGTTGACTCGGCGAGGCTGCTCTTCAAACTTATGCCACGCAGCCAGCGCTGCGCCGATCGCTCCTCCCGCATCGCCCGCTGCCGGCTGGATCCAGATTTCCTTGTAAGGCCCCTCCCGCAGGATTCTTCCATTGCCCACGCAGTTCAGCGCAACGCCGCCGGCCAGACAGAGATGCTGTGCCCCTGTCTCACGATGTAGGGTTCTGGCCAGACGCAACATGACCTCCTCGGTGACTTCCTGGATGGATCGCGCGAGGTCCATCTCCCGCTGAGTCAGCGGGGTCTCGGGCTTCCGCGGGGGACCGCCGAACAGCGCGTCAAACTTTCGATTGGTCATGGTCAGGCCAGTACAATAGTTGAAATAGTCCATATTGAGACGGAAGGTTCCGTCAGGCTTAAGGTCTATCAGATGATCATACAGGGCCTTCACATACTCAGGCCGACCATATGGGGCCAGCCCCATGACCTTGTATTCGCCGGAGTTCACCTTGAACCCGGTGTAATAGGTAAAGGCCGAGTAGAGGAGGCCGAGCGAGTGCGGAAACGTGATCTCCCAGAGGGGGGTGATCTCCCTCCCTTGGCCCAGCCAGGCCGAAGTGGTCGCCCATTCGCCGACCCCGTCCATGCAGAGGATCGCGGCCGTTTCGTATGGTGAGGGATAGAAGGCCGAGGCAGCATGGGATTCGTGGTGCTCTGAGAAGAGGACCGGCGGCAAGTCCGATTTCGATGCACCGCCGGCGAGCGCCAGAAGGTCCTTCTGCAGTAGACTCTTCTGCATCAGTTTCTCTTTCAGCCACAAGGGCATGGCCGCCACGAAGGAGCGGATCCCTCGGGGCGCGAACGACAGATAGGTCTCCAGCAGCCGCTCGAACTTGACGAGGGGTTTCTCATAGAACACGATATAGCGGAGATCTGTCAGGGAAATTTTCCCTTCATGCAGACAATAACTGATCGCCCGGCTGGGAAACCGCGGATCGTGCTTCTTGCGGGTAAATCGCTCTTCCTGCGCAGCCGCGACGATCTCCCCGTCTCGCACCAAACAGGCTGCGCTATCGTGATAGAAGGCGGAGATTCCCAGAATATTCGTCATGATCTCCTTGGGGTATGCTTGGGTCCTGAAAGAATATTTTACTCGACGTTGGCTCGACTTTCAGAATTTTTCTTGGACTCATGCTAAGGTGCTTTTTCTTACTACTTCTAGGCTGTTGGTCATTAGGCAATTTCTGCCTATCACTCGTGTCGTCTAAACGGTTTTGTATATCTTGAAAAAACGGTTTCTGCCATGACTCTTTAGCGGGGTATTGAATAGGCCAAAGTAGGATCACACGGGAAAATGCCTCCTCGCCCAATACCATATATGTAGCTTTGATCATTTCCCTCAGGCCAAAGGGTATCAGTCCGACGTTTGGCGGCTCATTACGATGCAGTTTCTAAATAAACGTTTGACGCAACTCACTGTGTTGAAAACACAACACTTGTCGATCATTTAAGACGCTGTTGGAGATTTTCAACTGGATTGTGGTTAATATTACTAGTGTTTTCAATTGCTTATATAGACCATGATCTAGGCCTGGAGTTTGCTCTCTTCTAGTCTCTGCCTAAGAACTGTGCTTTAACCTTATTGGGGTACCAAGGCAAAGGAAGGTAGCGATCCGTGAAGAAATCTCTTGTGCTGCTAAGTCTTCTCCTGCTTCTTGAGGGGTGTCAGTCTTCCAAGCCGATCGAGAGATCAGCAGGCTTGGACAACGCCATGTTCATGAATCTGTGGGGCACCTACAGTCAGTGCCAATCAAGCACGGACCTTGATGCGATGCGAGGGATCGTCCAGCAATTGAATCAAGCAGCTAAGGTCCCGACAATTGGGAATGAATTCATCCTTCCTCTACCGGAACGGTTTGAACGGCTCGTGTCGAAACCTCCTCTACGTCTTGCGGTTGACCCGATCGCCATGGCCACAGCCTGTACCCTATATACAGGGCAAGTGGCCCTGAATGCCGGCCGAAACGATGTGGCGACTGACATGTTTCTCTCCGTGGTCCAGAGCCAACCGGAAGCCAAGTCCGCCTATTATGTTGACCAAGCCCGCCTCGGCCTAGCCCAGCTAGGCGCTGGTCCGCACGTTTCGATTAAACCATTGACTCAAATCATTCAGGACTAACCGTTCCGGCTTCTAGCTCTCCCCCCGCGACCCGCCGGTAGAGGTCCGCGTAGGACTGTGCCGACCTGGCCCAGGAGGCATCGGTACGCATCCCCGCTTCCATGAGAGATCTCCACTCACTTCGATTTTCATAGACATGGAGTGCCAGCAGGACTTCCGTTAACAGAGCCTCTGGGGTAGCCTCGCCGAAGACGAACCCCGTGGCGCGGCCCTGCCGGACTGATGAGGGTGAATAGGGCACGACGGTGTCAGCGAGGCCGCCGGTTCGTCGTACGATCGGCACGGTCCCGTACCGGAGGCTGTAGAGTTGGCTCAACCCGCAAGGTTCGTATCGCGACGGCATCAGGAACATATCGGCTCCAGCCTCAATGCGATGGGCCAGTTCCTCGTCGAATCCGATCCGAAGGCCAATCTTCTCAGGAAAGCGTGCCCGGAGGGACCGGAATCGCGCTTCGTCGGACGGATCGCCGGTCCCCAGAATCGCGATGTGAAGATCAAGTTCCATCAGTTCGGGCAGAATGTCGGCCACCAAGTCCACCCCCTTCTGAGCGGTGAGCCGTGACACCATCGCCAGCAACGGAACGTCCCGCACCGGAAGCTTCATCTCGCGCTGCAATTCGGTCTTACAGACCCGCTTGCCTGTGAGGTCCGAAACCGAATACCGAGCAGGTAAGACCGGATCAGTAGCGGGATTCCAGACCTCGACGTCAATCCCATTCACGATCCCGACAAGCCGGTCTCGCTGTTCCCTGATGACCCCCTCGAGCCCGAAGCCAAACTCTGCCGTTTGGATCTCGCGACTATACGTCGGGCTCACAGTCGTCAGAAAGTCGGCAAACGCCAGCCCGCCTTTGAGCAGGTTCAGAGAACCAAAGAACTCCAGCGTGGTAGGCGTAAACAGTTCTGGCCCTAACCCAGTCTTCGGATAGACCTTGGCGGGGAAGATTCCCTGATAGCCGAGATTGTGCACTGTCAGCAGACTCCTGAGACCACGAACCTCAGGACGCCCTGCATAGAGCGTCCGCAGGTACACGGGACAGAGCGCAGTCTGCCAATCGTGGGCATGAAGCAGGGTCGGGGGGGAGGCAGAAGTCTTACCGAGCAACACCAGGAGTTCCATCACCGCTCGGCAGAAGAAGGCAAACCGTTCTAAATTGTCGGGATAATCAATGCCGGACTCCTGATAGAGCCCTTGTCTGTCGAAATAGGGATCATATCGAACCGCCAGGACCGAAACCTGACAGTCAGGTGGAGCCTGAGGACAAGACAGGTCCCCCTGCTCAATAACCGCCTTAACCGGTCCGGACGCAGTTGGTACGGTGAGGCGCTTCCATTCCTTGAACCCATGTGCTGCTCCGTCAATCGTGCCATACCGCGGAATGACCAGCCACACCCGATGGCCCAGTCGAGCAAGCTCCAGCGGAAGCGCTCCAGCCACATCGGCCAGCCCGCCGGTCTTGGCAAACGGGGTCGCCTCCGGTGAAACGAATAGGACTTTAAGGGAAGGTGCATCTTTCGAGGGGCGGTCAATGGGCGAAGCAGACATGACAACTCTAAGGAGACGAAAGGGGCTCCTTCTCCAATCGAGTTTTAAACTGGGCCTCCCTCTCCCAGAGCTTACCGATCGCATGGATTCTTTCAGAAGGCATCTGCTCTCGGTACACCAGCCGGTCCTCCAGGAACCCCAGCAACTCTCCCCGATCTGCATAGCCCAGAAAATTGGCTTCCCCTGAGACAAACGAGGAATCCCAGCCAGGCGGGGCCTCTCCCAGCGGCACCAGAAACCGTGGGACATAGTTTCCGTTTTCAACCCGAAAGAACTGCGTCAGCTCGTGATGCTGATAGGTTGGCGGACCCCAGGTTTCAAGAAATGCCGTGCTGGTGAGCGCATGGAGCCGGATTTCATCCCGCTGAATACGGGTTTTCTGCTCTTCCGGTGAGGGCAGTGCCCCGCAGGCACAGACCAGCATCATGAGCACAGGCAATGCCGAAGCCAGCCTGACCGATAAGGGGCGGGCATTTCTCATTGGGTCTCGAAGGAGGTTGGATGTGAAGGGTTGCCGAACAACGTCAGAGGTCACAGCAGCCGCTTGCTTCTCGGTGGCTCTGGCTTGACCGGCTGACAAATATCGCACTGGCACATCCGGCGCAGCAATGTATAGGAATAAATGCCGGTGGTGTGGCCATCGCTCCACTTGAATTGCAGGGCGTACCGGCCCACCGCTTCGATATCCTGAAGCATAATCAGGAGCGGGACATCATCCGGCTTGATCCGCAGCTCGCCGCTCCACTCATCGGTGCAGGCTGCGCAGGGGCAATGTTGCCGGAGGTAACGGACCGGATAGACGCCCTTGTGCCCATCAGTCCACTCGATCCCGAGCACTCCTTTATCGACCCAGTCCATGTCTTTGGGTTCAAGAACCGTTGTGCCCATCGCGCCATGAATCCTCTGGTTGAGCTGACTGTGCAACGCGCACCGTGTGCGTACTATATCGCAGCCTTTCACAACTTCACAAGGATACCTGGGGCGATCTTGTCAACCCGTAGACTGGTTCCTTCCCCTCCGCCGCCAGGAAATCAACTGGGGGAAGGCGTTTCCCTGCCACGACTGTGACGTAGGACTCGATCGCCGCCTCTACCTCTGCCCGGACCTGGCCAGTGGCCCTCAGACGAGTAAGGAGAGAGGCCGGCAGATGCAGGGCTTGCTGCAAGAATGCGAGGCTCCCTGCCGACAACGGCAGACAGCGATCAGGATGGCGGCTGCCGCAAGGACTGCAGACCACCCCACCGGAAACAGGGGAAAACTGCGCTCCCCTCACCTCTCTCCTCTCCCCCCAGGGGGAGAGGGGTGGGTGAGGGGCTGGGAATTCTTTGCCACAGGCGGCACAATGGTCGGTCACAGGCCGAAAGCCGGTCTGGCCAAGCAGCCGGATCTGGAACAACAACGTGGTGAGCAGGGGATCGTTGTTGTCTTGGAGTGAACGGAGGCCACCGGCCAGGGTCTCGAATATCCCAGGACTAGGGTCTCCCTCCGCGGTCACAGCGCTGACGAGATTGACCATGCGAGCCGCTGCGGACATGAGGGCGAGGTCCTCGCGAAGCTGGGGAAACGTCTCACGGATGTCCACCTGGGTGATGCGATAGAGTGGGTCATTGCGCTTTTCGAAGAGATTAAGGTCACAGTACACAAACGGCTCTAGGGCGCTGCCGAAGCGGCTCTTGATTCGCCGCGCTCCACGGGCGACCCCGCGCAATTTGCCATAGCGGAGGGTGTAAAACGTGACGATCCGGTCGGCCTCTCCCCACTTGCGGCTTTTCAGTGTGATCGCGGTTGATTTGAGCAGCGGCATGGCCAGGTTAGTAAGACCGCTTTGTGGCACCAGACCCTACGGACACCTTGGGGCCGGAGAGTTCTGAAACAAGCGTTTCAGCGTCTGCCAGCGTTCGAGTTCTGAAGGGGAACCCGATTGGAATCCACCCTGGGTTTTGAGTTCCAGCTGGATGTATTCCTTGTACAGCGCGCACATCTCCTCATTCACCGAGTCAGGCGCCGGCTGCCGGTCGCGGCGCATGCCTGACGGCGCTGTCGAAGCCGGATCCGTCTCGCGCGGATCGGGTGGGACCTCCGGGTTCGTGCTCATCGTCCCGCTATGTTCCTCGAACGGCCGGCATCCTTCGCGCGGCTCGTTGGAAAAGACGTCTCCGGGGCAGATCCAGAGGGTTGTAGCCAAGATCACGAGACTGAGCATGCCGACCTCCTGGTTATACGAACGTTGTACATTTAGGCAGTGCAACCATGAAACAAAACACCCTCATCATCGCAGGTGATCGAGAAGTGCGGTCGCCAGAGCAAGATAAATCGTGATGCCTGTGATGTCGTTGGCAGTGGTAACAAACGGTCCAGCCGCGACAGCCGGATCAACTCCCACCCGCTTCAGCGCAACCGGCATGATCGTGGCCATGCTGGTTGAGACCAGGAAAGCGATAAGGATCGAGGCGCCGACCACCATGCCCAGGAACCCCTGCCCATGCCACAGCAGCCCGGTGAGCGTCAGGAGCACGCCGCAGGCAAGCCCCAGGAGAAGCCCGATCCCGACTTCGCGAAAGAAGACCTTCCACACGTCTGTCAGCTCGATCCGCCCTGTCGCGAGTCCTCGAATGATGAGGGTCGAGGACTGCAGCCCCACGTTACCCCCCATGGCCGCAATGACCGGAATGAAACTGACGATGGCCACCACTTCCTGGATGGTATAGCGGAAATACCATAAGATTGCCCCCGAGAAGAGACTGCCGACCAGGTTGGTAAAGAGCCACGGTAGACGACGTCGGGCCGCCTCCAGGCTGGAGGACTTCATCAACGTGTCCTCTTCGGTCGCGCCGGCCATCTTCAGCATGTCCTCGGTGGCCTCCTCGCGGATGACGTCCACCACGTCATCCACCGTGATGATACCCACCAAGGTGTTGTCCTTCTCCACCACAGGGATCGCCAACAGATTGTAGCGGGCCACCTGTCGGGCCACTTCCTCCTGATCCATGTCCACCGACACGCTCATCACGTCGCGCGTCATGATGTTCTTCAGCGGCGTATCGGGCGGGACGGTCAAGAGCTGGCGCAGGGACAAGACTCCGACGAGGTGATCATCCTTGTCAGTCACATAGATGTAAAACACCATTTCCGCGTCGGTCGCGCGCTGCAGACGACGGATGGCCTCCTGGGCAGTGGTGTCCTCCGACAGCGAAAAGAACTCCGTGGTCATGATGCTGCCAGCCGAATCCTTGGGATACTTCAGCAGGTCGGCAATCTCGGTGGAGTCCTCTGATTTCATGAGCGTGAGGATCTCCTTGGCCTGTTCCTCTGGGAGCATGCCCAGGATGTCCGCCACGTCGTCTGGTCCGAGCTCTTTCAACAGCCACGCTACGTCCGGCGGAGGAAGATCCGAGAGCACGTGCTGGATACTGCCGGCATCCAGTTCGCTCAAGACCTGTCCCCGTTGGGCTTCTCCACGCACTAACTCGAAGACGGTCCGTTTTTCCTTCGGCGAGGAGAGGTGGGCAATTACTTTGGCGATGTCCGCCGGATGCAGTCGGGCCAGCATCTTGCCGAGGTTCGTAATCGCGCCACGACGGAGCAGACGTTGGAACGAGGCCAAGAGAAGCTCAAATTTTGTTTGCCCCTTCTCCACCGGTTCCTTGGAAGGCTCTTTCAAGAGATCCTTATCGGTTTGACGCGCGCGCTCAGTCGGTTGCATCACCAAAGGTCCAGGTTGAGGTTGAGGCTGAGGGTAGAGTTATTCATCACTGAACCTTAACCTCAGCCTTAGCCTTCTCTTGTCAATATCCCAATTCGGTCAGGAGCCGCTCGTCTTCGCGCCAACCCGAACGCACCTTGACCCAGAGCTGCAAGAACACTTTCATCCCGAACAGCCGCTCCATCTCGATTCGCGCATAAGTCCCAGCCGCTTTGAGTCGTTCACCATGCCTGCCGATCACGATCGCTTTCTGTGAATCTTTGTCCACCACCACTGACGCATCGATCCGCGCCAGTTTCCCTTCCTCAACAAACCGGTCAATCTCCACGGCCACTGAGTAAGGCACCTCCTCGCGGGCCTTCTGGAGGATCTTCTCGCGGATGATCTCGGCCGCTAAGGTCCTCATCGACTGATCCGTCATCACGTCTTCCTGATACAGCGCCTCGCCTTCCAGCAGAACCTTCACAGTCAGCTCCAACAACCGATCCACGTTGAGGCCCGTTTTGGCCGATAAGGGGACGACCTCCGTCCAGTCCAGCATCTTGCGGTACGACTCGATGAGCGGCAGGATCCGGACCTTATTCACAAGGTCCACCTTGTTGATCAGGAGAAACGCTGGCTTGCCTCCCTGGCTTATTGCCTCACGCACCTGTTCCACCACGGCGCGGTCCCCAGGACCGGCCGGGGCAGTCGCTTCCACCATGACGTAGAGGAGATCTGCGTCCTGCATCGTGTCCAACGCGGTTCGCACCATACGCTTGTTGAGGAGGTGTTGCGGGCGATGCAGCCCGGGGGTATCCAGAAACACCACCTGCGCGTCAGGGAGATGCGCCACGCCGAGGATGCGCGTCCGGGTCGTCTGTGGCTTGTCCGAGACAATTGCGATCTTCTCCTTGAGAATGGTGTTCAATAGCGTGGACTTCCCTACATTGGGCCGGCCTATGATTGCGACAGTCCCAGTTTTCATGCAATACCCAATGAGCTTATGGCGTATGGCCTATAGCTAATGCCACGGAGAAGGCTCCAAGCCTCCGACCATATGCCATTTGCTATAAGCTATTTGCTCTTGGCCATTCGCTATTTGCCAATTGCCGGTTTTTCCACGAGTTGATAGACCGTTTCCCCTTTCCGGACGAACCCAAGCCGCTCCCGGGCTAACTCTTCAATCCGCGCAGGGTCATGCTGGACCTGGTGAATGTCGGTTCGAAGCCCACCGTTCGCCCGCTCAAGTTCGCGGATATCCTGTTCCAACTGCTGGACGTGTTTGCGCATCTCAAAGTACTTGGGAACCCCCATCTCGTCAAAAAAGAACGAGCCCAATAAGACGATTCCGAACACCAATCCGATCAGCAGGATTCTGCGAGCGACCAGCCTCCGATGCTGAGGACTGCGGCTCCGGTTCCGTCTCGTCATCTATCGCCTCTCGCCCGCGTCTCTTACCTATCGTCTAGCACGGACCGCAGCCTGCCCCGGATAGACAGCTTCGCCTCCCAACTCTTCTTCGATCCTCAGGAGCTGGTTGTATTTCGCAACACGGTCGGTCCGAGACAAGGAGCCCGTTTTGATTAGCCCGGTGTTCACCGCGACTGCGACATCGGCGATGGTCGTGTCCTCTGTCTCTCCAGAGCGATGGGAGATGACCGCCGTGTACCCTGACCGTTTGGCCAGCTCAATCGCCTCCAGCGTTTCGCTGAGCGTCCCAAT
>Ga0209859_1000278_pt1 | contig 12281 bp, 10 predicted proteins | sample GWRWS3_50_60_FD_187241 | JGI IMG/M metagenome (GOLD analysis project Ga0209859, IMG submission 187241) | Riverbed sediment microbial communities from areas with vegetation nearby in Columbia River, Washington, USA - GW-RW S3_50_60 (SPAdes)... | ecosystem: Environmental > Aquatic > Freshwater >... | reverse complement strand
ACGCGTCCCAGGTGTCTGCGGCGGCGGTGGTGCTCGCGGCGAAGCTCGAGGCCGAGGCGGCGGCGCTTCCTGCGCAGGAATCTGTAGAGTTCTTGGGCGCGTATGGGCTGCAGGAACCCGCGCTGTGGAAACTCATCCAGGCGGCGTACCGGCTGCTGGACCTGGTGACGTTCTTCAGCACCGTCTCAAAGGAAGTCCGCGGATGGTCGGTGCCCCGTGGCACGAAAGCATTCGAGGCGGCGGGCAAGGTCCACACCGACATGGAGCGCGGGTTCATTCGCGCGGAAGTGATCAACTGGGAGACGCTGGTGAAGGCGGGATCGCTGCGGGCCGCCCACGATCGCGGCCAGGTCCGCCTCGAAGGGAGGGACTACGTCGTCCAGGATGGCGACGTCATTCTCTTCAGATTCGCGGTGTAGGGCCGCCCTTGTACGGCCGCAAAGGCGGGTGCTATAATTGTCCGGACCCGTGGGGGCATCCCGCGGGATTTCTTTCGGTCTGAGCTTTTTGGGGGTTGCGGTGAAGAGTTACGACCTCGTCTATATCGTCCGGCCTGACCTGGATGCGGACGCCCTGAAAGCCGTCACCGAGCGCATGAGCCAGCGCATCATCGACCAGGGTGGGACCATCGAGGCCGTGGAAGTCTGGGGCAAGAAGCGCATGACGTTCACGGTGAAGAAATACCGTGAAGGTATCTTCGTGCATACCCGCTTTGCCCTGCCGCCGAACAAAGTAGAGGAGATCCGCCGTGCCGCAGCGCTCACTGAGGACGTGCTGCGCGCGACGATCACCAACGCGGTCGGGAAGCTTCCCGAGGCGAAGCCGGCGGAACCGTCCTCGGCGACTGCCGTGACAGCCCCTGCACCGGCGGCGACTCCGGCAGCCCCGCTGGCTCCGGTAGTCCCGTCGACCCCCGAACCCCAGAGCGGCCCCGCGGAGGTCTAAGGCTGTGCTGAATCGCATCATCCTGATTGGCCGGCTGACCCGGGATCCCGAGTTGCGCTACGTGCCGAGCGGCCAACCGGTCGCCGGTTTCACGCTTGCGGTGGACCGGCCGTTCGTCAACCAGCAGGGCGAGCGCGCGACGGACTTCATCGATGTCGTCGCCTGGCGTCGCCTGGCCGAGCAGGTGACGCAGCATCTCAGCAAGGGGCGGCTCGTCGCAGTAGAGGGCCGGCTGCAGATCCGGTCATACGAGACGCAGGACGGCCAGAAGCGGAAGGTCGCTGAAGTGGTGGCAGACGCCGTGCGCTTCCTGGACCGTAAGGCCGGCGCGGCAACGGCCGCCGTCACACCGGGAGCTCCGGCGCCCGAGATGGAAGCCGAGGCGGGAGACGGCGACGGCGACGACGTCCCGTTCTAAGACGATGAAGACCAGAGGGGTAGAGAGGTAAGTATGCCAGACACGAGAGACCGCAGGCAGGGCAAGAAAGAGTGGCGCGGCCGGCGGCCCAAGCGCCGAAATTGCCAGTTTTGCAGTGAGAAGGCAACCTTCGTCGACTACAAGGACATCAACCGGCTGCGCCGGTTTGTGACAGAGCGCGGCAAGATTCTGCCGCGCCGCGTCTCGGGCAACTGCGCGCGCCATCAACGCGTGCTGGCCGTCGCGGTCAAACGCGCCCGCGAACTCGCGCTGCTGCCATACACCGCCGAATAACCCGCGCGCGGAGGCGCGTCTATGTCCACTCGCTCCCTCTCGGTGCGCGGCCTGACTGAAGGCGCCATCCTCGCCGCCCTGGTTGCCTTGTTCGCCCTCGCCGCGCGCTATTTTCCGCTCATCGGCATTGTCTCGACATTCGTCACACCGCTGCCCCTGACCATCCTCGTTGTGCGGCAGGGCATGCGGGCGGGCGTGCTGGCCGCGCTCGTGGCGTCGGTGATCGCGGGCATGATCGGAGGTCCGCTGACCGGTCTCGCCATTGCCCTGACCTTCGCGCCTCTCGGGATCGCGTTCGGCGGCGTGCTCCGGCAGCAGCGGCCCGCCTCCACCGTGTTGCTGGTCGGATCCGTAGTGTCGACTGTTTCGATCCTTGTCAACGTTGCCATCACCCTGACCATCTCCGGCATCAATCCGTACGCGATGCTGATCCAGGGAATGGTCCAGAGCCAGGAAGAAGCGCTGCGCTTTTATGCACGCTTGGGTCTCGACGAAGCCCGGATGGAGCAAGTCGCCGGTCCGATGCGTCAGATCTTTCAGATCATGCCGCGACTCATCCCGTTGCTGGTCGTCGTTGGCGGGATCACCACCGCCTATGTGAACTTTGAGGTCACGCGTTTCGTGCTGCGTCGATTCCGTCATCCCGTTCCGGCGCTGCCGCCGCTGTCATCGTGGCGGATTCCGGGGCTGGTGATGTGGGCACTCCCGCTGGGGATTGGGCTGATCTGGCTGGCGCATGCGGCTCCCGTTCCGTTCGTTCTGCCCGGAGCGACGATGCGCATGCTCCCGCCGGATGACGTGAGCGCAGCCTTCTACGCGGCCTCAAGTCGCTATCCCGCGATGGAGACGGCAGGACTCAACCTCTCCATCTTCACGCAGATCATTTTCTCAATGATGGGACTGGTGGCGGCCTGGGTCCTGCTGGAACGCTACGGGGCGCCGCGCTGGCTGCGTTGGCTGGCGGTCACGTTTGCCTTCACCTCCCCTCCGCTCAGTATCGCCGTCTTCCTCCTGGGTTTGGCCGACGCGGCCTTTGACCTGAGGACCCGATGGCGGGCGGCCAAGACCGCGGAGGTGTCCGCATGAAAGTCATCCTGCTGAAGGACGTACCGGCGCTTGGGCAGGCGGGTATGGTAAAGGAAGTAAAGGACGGGTACGCCCGCAACTACCTGCTTCCACGGGGCTTGGCGGCGGAGGCGACCGAAAGTGGCTTGCGGTTGCTTGCGGGGCAGCAGCGGGCGCAGGCGGAGCGCACGCAGCGCGATCGGACTGAAGCGGAGAAGGTTGCCGCAGCGCTCGAGACCGCGGTCATCGAGATTCCAGGGCGGGGCGGCGAGGGCGGGCGGCTGTTTGGATCCATCACCGCGCAGGACGTCGCGGAAGCGCTGACGCGGGCCGGCTTCAGCGTCACAAAGAAACAGGTGGAGCTGAACGAACCGATCAAGACGGCAGGATTCTATAAAGTGCCGGTGCGCATCGGATCCGGCATCATCGCCCAGGTAGATGTGAACGTGGTGGCCGCCAAATAGCATGCGCCAGGTCAAAACGGTCAGACAGATCAACCCCACCGGACGCCTCACCGAGCGCGAGACATTGCGGCGCAAGGCCGAGGCGCTCTTCGGCGTATTGACGAGCCTTTACGGGCAGGAGCGCCTGGGCAAGCGCGTGGAACGCGCCGGCGCGCGCGCGATGATGAGCAGCCCGCAACTGGGCCGCCGGGTCCTGGCGCTGCAGCGGCTGGTCTTCGATGACGCAAACATGAGCACCGTCCCCCGCGAGGCGGAGATCCCCGCTGTGCTGGAGGACCTGCAGGAGCGCATCGCCGACCTCATGGCCCGCAAGTCCATCGAGGACGAGATCGAGCGCCGCGTGCAGGACCGCATGAAGGAGCGCCAGGACGAGTACCTGCGTGCTATCCGCATGCAGGTGATGCAGGATTCCCTCGGTCCGGAGACCGAGTCGACGCGGCGCAAGCTCGAGGAGCTGCACCAACTGGAACAGGTCCGTCTGGCGCGCACCGCGCTGGAAGCGCTGCGACCGCGCAAGCTCGCGCAGGTGGTGGGACAGACGCGGGCCATCCGCTCGCTCCTGGCCAAGCTGGCTGTGCCCATCCCACAGCACGTGATCCTCTACGGCCCGCCGGGTGTCGGCAAGACCACAGTCGCACGGCTGGCACTGGAAGAAGCCAAGCGACTGCGACAGAGCCCGTTCCGGCAAGAGGCGCCATTCATCGAGGTGGACGCCTCGACTTTGCGCTGGGACTCTCGCGAGGCCACGAATCCGCTGCTGGGGTCCGTGCATGATCCCATTTACCAGGGATCGCGCCGCGAGTTCGCCGAGCAGGGAATCCCCGAGCCGAAGCTCGGGCTCGTCACCCGCGCGCACGGCGGCGTGCTGTTCATCGACGAGATCGGCGAGTTCGACGCGGTGCTGCAGTCGAAACTGCTGAAGGTCCTGGAAGACAAACGGGTCCACTTCGAATCGAGCTATTACGACGCGGCCAACCCGCAGGTGCCCGGTTACGTGAGGCGTCTCTTTGAACAGGGCGCGCCGGCAGACTTCATCCTCATCGGGGCGACGACCAAGGAGCCCGAGGAGATCAGCCCGACCCTGCGCTCGCGCTGCGCGGAGGTCTTCTTCGATCCACTCTCGCAGGAGGACGTCGAGAAGATCGTACGCCAGGCGGCCAAGCGGGTGGGCGTGGAGCTGGAAGGTGGGGTACCGCTGACGATCAGCGAGTACACGGTGGAGGGCCGCAAAGCCGTCAACCTGCTGGCCGACGCCTACGGCGTGGCGCTCTACCGCCGGCGAGGCCGCGGTCACCCACGCATCACCCGGCACGATCTGCTGGAGGTCATCCGGAGCGGCCGGCTCGCCTCGACGACGCCGACCAAGGCGTCGGACGTTCCCGAAATTGGGAAGGTGTTCGCGCTCGGCGTCACGCAATACGTCGGATCGCTGATCGAGATCGAAGCGACGGCATTTGCGGTGGGAAAGCGCCAGCGCGGCAACATCCGCTTCAATGAGACCGCCGGTACGATGGCCAAGGATTCAGTCTTCAACGCCGCCTCGGTGATCAGAAAGGTGGCCGGCATCGACGTCAGCAACTACGACGTTCACGTGAACGTGATCGGTGGCGGTCTGATTGATGGTCCCAGCGCCGGGCTCGCCGTCGTGCTGGCTATGCTGAGCGCGATTCAGAAAAAGCCCGTGCGCCAGGACGTCGCGGTGACGGGCGAGGTCTCCATCCAGGGGAAGGTCAAGCAGGTCGGCGGGATTCCCGAGAAGATCTACGGCGCGCGCCAGGCCGGGATGCGAAAGGTTGTCATCCCCGACGAGAACCGCAACGAGGTACCTTCTGACGTTCGAGGGATCGACGTGGTGACCGCGGGCAGCATCGAGGATGTGCTCTCCCACGTGTTCGCTTCGAAACGCGGCTCCAACGGGCGAAAATAGCCCACACACCCCCGTTCGAAGGCAGTTTCCTCCCCAGGTTATCCACAGTAAATCTCCTGTGAATCCACGAAAAGCCCCCGTCTGTCCACAGAAAATCTGTGCGTTGTCCCCACTAAGAACATGATGTGCACACGTGCCCCACAAGGTGACTCACAGGAGGCCCTATAACCTCATCACGTACGACGTTCCTGCCGCTCACCTACCTGGGCTATGGCGCGAACTTGACAATGCGAACGTACGTTCGTATAATCACTTCCACCTCGGAGTGGAGGCATTCGGCGTGTCCCTGAGCACTTCGATCGACCGCGTTCCGCCGCAGAATCTCGACGCCGAGCAGGGAGTCCTAGGGTCGATGCTGCTTGACCGCGACGCGATTGCGCGCGTGGTCGAGCTGATCCGCGCCGAGGATTTCTACCGGGACGCCCACCGGCGGATCTACGAGTCGGTGACCGACCTCTTTGAGCGCGGAGAGCCGGTCGACCTTATCACCGTGACTGACCGGCTGCGCGACAAGGGGCAACTGGACGACGTCGGCGGCGCCTCCTACGTCACGTCGCTGCTGAACTCCGTGCCGACCGCAGCCAACGTCGAGTACTACTCTCGCATCGTCTTGCAGAAGTCGATGCTGCGGCAACTGATCAGCGCCGGCACCCAGATCGCGCAGATGGGTTTCGAGGCTGCGCAAGACGTCGAGCTGCTCGTGGACCAGGCCGAGAAGCTGGTCTTCAGCATCGCCAGCCGGCGCATGCTTCAGGAGTTCCTGCCCATCCGCGAGATCCTGAAGGAAAGCTTCGAGCGGATCGATCGCCGGTATCAGGACAAGGGCACGGTGACCGGGGTGCCGATGGGCTTCAGCGACCTCGACCAGATGACGAGCGGACTGCAGCCGGCGGATCTCGTCATCGTGGCCGCGCGCCCCGCGATGGGCAAGTGCTTGAAATACGACGCCGAGATTGTGGACGCCCGGACCGGCGAAGTCTGCACGATCCAGGAGATCGTCAGCCGTACTCACACCACACTGTGGACGTTAGACGGGCAGGCGCACCTGCGCACGGCCGAGCCCACGCGGTTCGTTGACGACGGCATCAAAGCCGTCTACCGCGTTCGCACCGCTTCAGGCCGCGAAGTCGAAACCACGCTGGCGCATCCCTTCTGCACACCGCGGGGGTGGCAGCGTCTTGCCGACATCCGGGTCGGCGAGATGATTGCCGTGCCGGCGCGCCTGCCCGTGTTCGGAAGCCTTGATCTGCCGTTGTACGAGGTCAAGCTGCTGGCGTACCTCTGTGCCAAGACGATGCCGACATCGCCGGTGCTGGCCACCGATTATGCGGACGCGGTGGCAGTCGGCGAGGCGATCCGGGCAGCCACCCGCCCCGGGGCCCCGGAGACCCGGACCGGGGCGCCGGAAGTACCGGCGATGGCTCCGATCCAGGGCGCATCGGTCCCCGAAACAGTGAGCACGCTCCTGGCACGCCATTCGGATCTCGGACGGGAGGGCGAATCGCGACCAATTCCGGCGCTCATCTACACTCTCACTCGAGATAAGCTCGCCCTGTTTCTCTCCCGGCTGCTCGCCTGCACGGGCTCGGTCGCCTCCGAGCCGGAAGTGGGCGTGCGCTGCGTCCTCCCGTCCACCCGGATGGCCAAGCAGGTACGTCACCTGCTGCTGCGCTTCGGCGTGGCGGCAACGGTCGATGGGACGTCACTCTCCATCTCCGGGGAACAGGCCCGGACTTTGTTCCGCGAGGTCGGCATTCTCGGATGGGAACGGCTGCGCACCTGGGCCCGCTACAATCAGGGCCGCTTGCTACCTGAGACGGACATCTTGTGGGACGCGATCACCTCGATGGGATATACGGGCGACTTTCAAGTGTACGACCTGACCGTGCCCGATACGCACAACTTCATCGCCGACGACGTCTGCGTCCACAACACGACGCTCGCGCTGAACATCGCCGCACACGCCGCCATCCACCACCAGGTGCCGATCGCGATCTTCAGTCTGGAGACGTCCAAGGAACAGTTGGTGCAGAGATTCTTATGCGCTGAGGCCGAGGTGGATGGGTCGAAGCTGCGCACCGGATTTCTGGCAGACTCCGACTGGCCGAAACTGGCACGGGCCATGGGCAAGCTGTCCGAGGCGCCGGTCTTTGTTGACGACTCGGCTACTATCTCGGTCATTGAGATGCGCGCGAAGGCGCGGAAGCTCAAGGCCGAGCACGGGTTGGGCCTGATCGTCGTGGACTACCTGCAGATGATCCAGTCCTACAAGCGCACGGAGAACCGCACGCAGGAGATCTCGGAGATCGCGCGCTCGCTGAAGTCGCTGGCGAAAGAGCTGGGGATTCCACTGATTGCGATCTCACAATTGAGTCGAGCGGTCGAAGTCACGGGCACGCGGCGGCCATTGTTGTCACATCTTCGAGAATCTGGAGAATTGGAGCAAGTAGCCGATCTCGTGATATTCATTTACCGAGAAGACTACTACAACCCCGACACTGACAAGAAAAATATCGCTGAGATTATCATCGCCAAGCACCGCAACGGACCGATCGGCCTTGTGGAATTGTTCTTCCACAAAGAGCATAGCCGCTTCAGGAATCTCGAGAAGCGGCGGCCGTAATCTCGCGGAAGTTTCATCCTGCGCGTCGAACCCCATCCGGTGATGGGCAGCGTCCTGGCCCTCCTCTCCGCCATTCTCTTCGCGGCCGCTGCCCTCATCATCCGGCGCGGGATGCAACGCTCGACGGCCACCACCGCCACCCTCATTTCCATCTCCACGAATCTCGTCGCGACATGGCTGCTCTCTATCCTGTTGGGCTCTCTGGGCCGGATCACGCTGCCTGCGGCGGCCACGCTGCTCCTCGCGGGAGTCTTCGCTCCGGCGCTTGCGCGCTTTACCTATTACGAATCCATGACGCTGATCGGTGTCGCCCGAGCGTCCACGATCAGCAACACCACGCCACTCTTTGCGGCCGTCCTGGCCGTCCCGGTTTTGGGCGAGCGCCTTTCCTGGCAGGTGGCCGCCGGCACGGTTCTGGTCGTCGTCGGGATCGCGCTCACGGCCCGCCCTGATCAGGCTGCCACGTCCGCGCGGCCGTGGGCCGGGGTGCTCCTGGCGCTCAACACGGCCGTCATGGCCAGCGTCTCCTTCATGCTGCGCAAGCTGGGGCTGCGGATGCTGCCGGATCCCGCGGTCGCGTCAGCCCTCACCCTCACCGGATCGATGCTCGTGCTGCTCCCGTTTGTGATCTACCGGTCGCGGCGAGAGCCGCTGAGGGCGGGTCGGCAGGCGTTCACGCTGCTCTTCATCGGCTCTGTGCTGACGACCGGCGCGTTTCTCTCTTACTTCTTCGCCCTGAACCTCAGCGAGCTCGTGCGCGTCACGCCCCTGGCAAACACGACCCCGATCTTTGCGCTGGTCCTGCTCTATTTGTTCCGTCAAGAAGAAACGATCCGCGCCGGCACGGTGGCCGGCGCGGTGATTACTGTCGCGGGGATCCTGTTCGTCCTGATCGGCTAGCGCGATATCACCCGGACTAGTCGCCGATCCTGTCGAGTTCCTCTCCCACCGCATCCGCCAGCGGCCTGAGTGTCGCGTAGTCGAAGCTGAACTTCGCTCCGGCCGCCTCGAAGAGCTTGGGCAGCGGCTTGCTGCCCCCCAGTGCGAGGGCCTGCCAGTAGCGTTCGACGGCGCCCCGGTGGTCGCGCCGGCTCCGCAGCCATACCTGCAGCGCGCCCGTCTCCGCGATGCCGTACTCGATGTAGTAAAACGGGCTTGTGTACAGGTGCAACTGCCGGTGCCACAGGTAATCAAGCACATCCTCATAGCCGCTCCAGTCAAACGACGGCTGGAACCGTTTGTAGATCTCCAACCACGCCTTGCGCCGGTCCTCGCGGTTGTGTGGATGGGTGTACACCCAGTGCTGGAAGGCGTCAATGGTGGCGATCCACGGGAAGAGGAGCACCGCGTCTTCCATCGTGTTGCGGTAGGATCGCCGGAACTCCGCCTCGTCCTTGTAGAAGACGTTCAAGTACGGCGCCGCCAGCAGCTCCATCCCCATCGAGGCGACTTCGGCGAACTCCAGCGGTGAGTGGCGATAGTGGATGAGCGGCTCCTCACGCGCGGCCAGCTGGTGGAAGGCGTGGCCCCCTTCATGCAGCATCGTGCGCAGATCGTCGTCGCGGCCGACCGCATTCATGAAGATGAACGGCCACCGCCGCTCGTGCAAGGTGCTCTGATAGCCGCCCGGCGCTTTGCCCTTCCGGCTCTCCAGCTCGAGCAACTGCTCTTCCCACATGAACTTGAACTGGTCCCCGAGCGCCTGATCCACCCGGCGGAAGATCTCCTCGCAGCCCTTCACCAGTTCGTCAGCCGTCGCAAACGGCCGCAATGGCGCACGCCCGAGCGGGTCGACCTGCACGTCCCAGGCGCGGAGCGACGGGATGCCCATCGTCCGCCGGCGGTCCTCGTAAATCCGTTTGACCAGCGGCAGCATGGCCTGCTCCACCCCGTCGTGGAATTGGACGCAGTGTTCCGGGGTGTAATCGAAGCGCCGCCGTCGCTTGAACGCGTAGTCACGGTAGTTCTCGAAGCCGGCATTCACCGCGATCTGGGTGCGCAGCGCGACAAGCTTGTCGTAAATCTCCTCCAGCGTGTCGCGGTCCTGCAGCCGGCGCCGTGCCGTCAGCTCGAACACCTGCTGGCGTACGTCGCGGTCGGTCTCCTCGAGATACCGGGCTGCCTGCTGCAGGGTCTGTTCCTGGCCCCGGTACGTGATCGTCATCGCACCATTGACTTTCTGGTAATCCTTGGCGAGCAGCGCCTCCTGAGTCTCCAGGGGCACGTTCTCTTCCCGAAAGAGAGCGACGTCGTTCTCGACGATGCGGTCCATCACCCCGTACCGGCCCAGCGGCAGCATCCGGCGATACGGGTGTTGTAGATACATCGTCTCCAGCGCGTGCCACATCGGCTTGGTCTTCGGGTCGATCTGCTCCACGAAGTGGTTGTACGCTTGCTCGCGCACCGGGTCATCGGTCTGTGTGGTCATGGCGATGTAGCGTTTCGTGCGCTCCTCGGCGATGGCACCGCTCAACTCGGAGCAGTCAAAGAGCCACAGCTCGATCTCATCCAGAGAATTGATGGAACGCTCCAGCATCTTCTTGAACAGCGGTTCAATCTGCGCCCAGTCCCCCATGTCGGCGCCTTTGGGCACAAACTTGCGGGGGAACTGACGGCGCGGGTCGACCTGCATCATACTTCGCACGTGGCTTCCTCCAGTTGGTCAGGGGAAAATGAGTGAAAACCTGAAAACTTACTTGGGGAGGTTACAGGGGAATTCCTGCCGTATGACGGAATACCGCTGCGTGCGCATCCTCGCGAGCATCCTGGTGGTGGTCGGGCTGACCACGGGACCGCTCTTCGCCGCCCGCCCGATCCCCCGGCTGGCCGTGTGGATGGAAGTCTCCGCGAACCTGCTCACATTCGCGTCGCGCGAGCAGATCGCCGGCGTGCTGGACCGAGCCAGGGCCGCCGGCGTCACGGACATCATCCCTGAGGCGAAGAATGCGTGGGGCTTTGTCAACTACGAGAGCACCTTCGCACCGCACATTCGCACGTCCACGGTCCCCCGCACACGGCCGCCCGCATACGATGCTCCGGCTACCTGGTTTCCCGCCGACATCGACCCGCTCCAGGTCGTGATTGAGGAGGCGCATGCCCGCGGGATCCGCGTGCACGCCGCGGTCAACGTCTTCGGCGAGGGACTGAACGCCGCCCAGGTCGGCGTGGTCTTTCAACGGCCGGAATGGATGACCCGGCACCTGGCGGCCGATGGCCGGCTCGTGCCCGCGTCCGAAGTCGGGGTCATCGCGTTCGCCAACCCCGCCAATCCGGAGGTCCAGCTCTACGAGCTCGCGATCATCCAGGAGGTTGTCGCACGCTACGATGTGGATGGTGTGGTGCTGGACCGCATCCGCTTTCCGGACGGATCATCAGATTTCTCCGACCTGAGCCGCGCGCAATTCGAAGAGTGGCTGGGCCGCCCGATCGAGCGCTGGCCGGGTGATATCCTGGCCCCGAACGGCGGGCAGATGGTGCAAGGGCCGTTTTTTCCACTGTGGATCGCCTGGCGGGCGAACGTCATCCGCCAGTTCGTGCGCGCCGCCGAGCGAGTCGTGCACGGTGTCAAGCCTGACGCGTCGTTCTCCGCGTACGTCGGCAGCTGGTACCACACCTACTGGAACGAAGGCGTGAACTGGGCGTCGACGGCCTCCACGCCCGACCTGCCGTGGGTGACCCCGGAGTGGAAGGAGGCAGCCATCGGCGACCTCCTCGACTTCTTGATGCCGGGGTTGTACTTCATCCCCCTTACGCAGGGGGATGCGATGCGGGCCGGCTCCGCTCCGTGGATGAGCGTTGAGGGCAGCGCGTTGATGGCGCGCGACCTGCTGAATGGGGGGGCGCCCCCGGTCGGCGCATTGCTGGTGTCCCTCTACGAGCACCGGCCGGAACAGTTCCGGGCCGCCCTCGACGCCGTGTTCCGGATCCACGGCGCAGCGATGCTCTTCGATATGGTCTACCTGGAACTGTACGGATGGTGGGACTTCCTCACCGTCGCCGCCCGGCCCGGTCCCTGACCGCGCTTCCCCGGCTGGTTCAGGTAGCGGTGGGCATGGACGCCATGCCCATGACGTGAAAGCCGCTATCCACGAAGATCGTGTTTCCCGTGACTGCCCGTGAGAGGTCGCTCGCGAGAAAGACGGCGACGTCGCCGACGTCCTCTATCGTGATGTTCCGCCGCAGCGGCGCCATCTCTGCGGTGACGTCACGCAGCTTCGAGATGCCCTTCACCGCGCTGCCGGCCAGCGTCTTGAGCGGTCCCGCCGAGATGGCATTGACGCGGATCGCCTGCGGCCCGAAGTCGACCGCGAGATAGCGCACCGACGCTTCAAGCGCGGCCTTGGCGACCCCCATGACGTTGTAGTTCGGCATGGCGCGCTGGCCGCCGTTGTAGGTGAGCGTCACCATGGCGCCGCCCGCCGGCATCAGCATGGCGGCACGCTTGGCGACCTCGGTGAACGAGAAGCAGGAGATCACCATCGTGCGAATGAAGTTCTCGCGCGAGGTGTCGGCGTAGCGGCCCTTGAGCTCGTTCTTGTCGGAGAA
>Ga0209859_1000276_pt1 | contig 12293 bp, 15 predicted proteins | sample GWRWS3_50_60_FD_187241 | JGI IMG/M metagenome (GOLD analysis project Ga0209859, IMG submission 187241) | Riverbed sediment microbial communities from areas with vegetation nearby in Columbia River, Washington, USA - GW-RW S3_50_60 (SPAdes)... | ecosystem: Environmental > Aquatic > Freshwater >... | reverse complement strand
CAGGCCGCAAACGCCTCCGCCGAGGCGCGGGCAGAGTTGAACAAGCAGATCGCCCACCTGGAGGCCAAGAGGCAGGAAGCCCTGAACAAGGTGAAGAGAGCGGCGGCGGAGCTGGAGAAGTGATCCACCAGACGGAGCCAAGCTCACGTCAGCTCATCAGGCGGGGTGTTCAGGAACGAGGCAAACTTGGCCTTCTCGTTGCACTTCTCGTATGCTTCTTCGGGACTAATCCACTTCTTGTTCAGGAGATCGAGGATCGCGTCATCTAAACTTTGCATCCCAGCGGTCTTGCCCGACTGCATCGCCGACGCGATCTGAAAGGTCTTCTCCTCGCGAATCAGGGTCGCGATAGCGTTCGTGCAGACCAGAATTTCCAGCGCTGCACATCGCCCTTTTATATCAATGCGTCTAAAGAGGTTCTGCGCGACGACGAGTTTCAGGCTGGTGGAGAGGCTGGTGCGGATCTTCCCCTGCTCCTCATAGGAAAACGCCTCGATCACGGCGTCCACGGCCTTGACGGCACTTGTCGTACGCAGAGTCCCGAAGACCAGCTGTCCAGTGGCCGCAGCCTCCACCGCAAGGCGAATTGTATCCGGATCCCGCATTTCGCCGATCAGAATGATGTCCGGGTCTTCCCTGAGGGCGGCTCTCAGTGCGGTGGTAAATGACTCCGTGTGTACCCCGACCTCCCGATGGTTGACGACACAGCCCTGACCCTGGTGGACGAACTCAATCGGGTCCTCAATGGTCATGATGTGGTCCTTCCGATTCCTGTTGGCGTGATCGAGCATGGCGGCCAGGGTCGTGGATCTCCCACTCCCCGTGGGGCCCGTGACCAGGACGAGTCCCTTGCGCAACATGGCCGCACGCGTCAGGATTGAGGGAAGTCCCAGATCCTGGGTGGACAGTATCTTGCTCGGAATCTGCCGAAAGACTGCCGCACAGCCGAATTTCTGCTGGAACATATTGCCCCGGAAGCGAGCGACTCCTGGAAGCTCATAGCCAAAATCCACATCACCGGTCTTCTCAAAGTCTGCCTTCTTATTGTCGGGCGTAATCTCGAAGAGCATCGTTCGCAGCTGGTAATGGTCGAGTACGTTATGACTGTCGAACGGCTTGATCTCGCCGTGGATGCGAAGGGCCGGCTTCTGGCCGGACGCCATGTGGAGGTCCGACGCGCCTTCATCAAGCATCACCTTGAATAAGGCATCAATCTTCGCCATCTCGTCCTCCTCCTGGGTGGATCGCTCTCAATCCTCACGCGCGTTAAACGTACCATAGAGCGCGATATGCGCAAAATGAAATCATCCCGCGTGGGGCGCGCTGTCGTTCAGTTGCATCTGGCGGAACGTGGATATGAATGAGTCTTCTCTCTCAGCCCATTGCGTAAGAGTCAGCGGCCCGTGGCGACTTTGACGGTGATTCCAATGTCGGTGGGATTGCGGACGGTGCGAATGCTGATACCTCATGCCGCTTTGCGGAGTTGGGCCGCTGAGGGGACCGCCACCTCGTGATAACGAACGACCAGCACTCGAAAGCCCCTAAAGTGCTTCTCAAATATCATGCTCACGAGGTACGGATACATCCAAAAGAACCAGAGTCCCATTGCAACGATATTGTTCAGTCCAAGGAGCAATGGCTTCGGAGCACCAACCAGTTTTCCGATAAAGCCGCTGATAAGACCCACTGCGACCTGCAGGAACAGACCGAGCAAGACACCACGCCAGACGAGCAGCCACGTTATCTTTACCGCTTCTGAGTAGCGAGGCTCTGACATTGTGACCTCCTGTCCTCAGGACATCGCCCGTATGTCGTGCTCATCGCTATGAGGAGGACCGCTTGGTGCTCAGGCTGCTTTCTTGACCTCAATGGGCTCAGCGCCGGAACGCGGGGTGGCGTCCGTTTCGCACTTCTCAATCTGGACCACGGCGATCCAGAGTCCCAACATCCCCAAGGTGAACGCTGCGAAGAAGATTCCTAAAGCTTCCATGGCTCCCCCCTGTCGATCGTTCGGTCGCGTAGGTTCAACATTCCCGCCATTTCTCTCTTCCTGGCCTGGTCTCCCTCCGTCGTTCCTCAGTCCCTCTCCCTCGATGCCCGCAGCATCGCCGGAGGCTCGGGAGGGTCACTTCCAGATGCGCCAGATCAAAAATATCGTGGCCGTAAAGCTCAGCGTGGAGATCAGGAATTCTTCGAGGAGTCTCATGGTACCCTCCTGGTGAAGCGGTTCTCATTGTTCTCGATCTCTCTATTACGCAAGCAGGGTGCCATGTAGATCTGAAGACGACGCTTAGAGGCCAGTCATGTCTAACCAATTGAATACACTCGTCAAGTCTGTGGCCTAGGCTTGCGGCGCGGAGATGAGAGTTGCCAGGAGGGAAGAGCGAGAATGCAAACGACGTTGACAGCATTGTCTACAGCGTGGACAGACACCAGGGACTCGAGGTGCGCCTGTTTTACCGGGGTTTCGGAAGGCACGTATGGTGGTGGCTTGAGACGGCGACGTTACGGATGAGGTTCCAGAGTAGGCCGGGGCCAAATAAAGGGGACAAGGGACTTTTCTGTTATAATCCCGCCACACCCACGACGACCTGCGAATGGCTGCTGCCCTCCAACATGATCCCAAACTGGCGCGGGCCCTGATTCTGGATGAGCTGTTCGATCTGTCGCTCTACAAGGCCTTGCGGGAGATCACGGATCGGGACTCTCAGAAGGTGCTGGATGAGCTGGTCCGGGTCGAGGCGGAGCACCTGGCCTTCTGGCAGCGGTTTTTCGACACCAGGCTCACCGCCCTCGATTTCGGACGCCGCCTGAAACTCTGGTTCTTTGTGCTGGTCTGCCGCGTCTTCGGAACAACAGCCGTGCATCTGGTGCTCGAAGCGATTGAGGTGCATGGCGTGCGGAAGTACCTGTCTCTCTGGAAAGTCTACAAGGACCAGCCGCTGGGGACGGCGCTGAAGGACATCCTCTTGGATGAGTTCAAGCATGAGGATGTCCTGGTCACCCAGCTCACCGAGCGGAAAATCAATCCGGAGAAGATTCGTAACATCTTTCTCGGATTGAACGACGGGCTGGTCGAGATCCTGGGCGCGGTGAGCGGTTTTTTCGGCGCCTTCGGCGATGCGGTCACGGTCCTGATCGCCGCCTCGACCACGGCGGTGGCCGGATCGCTCTCCATGGGCGCCGGCGCCTATGCCGCGCTGAGCTCCGAGAAGGAAGTCAAAGCCACGCAGTTCGACAAGAAGCAATTCCTGGGCGAGGAGACCGGCTCGTCGCAGATGGAGGAGCAGCCCCTCAGTTCAGCCGTGATGGTAGGGTGCAGTTATTTCGCGGGCGCCATGGTCCCTGTGCTGCCGGTCTTGCTCGGTGCGACGAACGCGCTGTCCTCGCTCGTGGCGGCCGGCAGCATGGTGATCCTGGTCTCCACGCTCCTCGCCTTTCTGTCCGGCATGAACATCAGGCGGCGTATCCTGCTCAACCTCATCATCATCGCCGTCGCGGTCGGCGTGACATACGCAATCGGAATCCTTGCGAAAGCTCTCTGGGGGATTTCGGTCTGACCGACGAGGAGATCGTCCCGAAGAACGCCGGCTCGGGTGGCTGCGCCGTTATGGCGATGCGAGATGCGTCAACGACCTCTTAAAGAAGTAGCAGAGGCACCCAGATCGGGGACGTGATCGCCCCTATGACGACGATAGCGAAGGACGGGTAGAAAACCACTGCGGCAGGGACTTCCCACACTCGGTGCCAGCACGAGTGGCGTTTGTCCTCCAACCATTCGTTTCGAAAAAAGGGAAACAGCGATTTGCACGTCCCCGTTTCCGGGGCTATGTCATAGCTCGTCATATCCCAGTCTTCCCCGATCTTCCTGGTCTTCCCGAGGACCCCGTCGAGCCCGCCTTCGCATGGTGGCTTCGGGAACTCCTGCCGCGGGAAGCCCCTTACCAGGCTCGGCGGATGGCACGTGACATTCAGCACCATGCCATCGCTGTCCACCCTCAGGATGCGCCCCGATTGAGTCGAATAGTAGCGGGCGGAGACGTCCTCGTTGAAATAGGTCCGAGGAGGGCCGACCGTCGAACAGGCGGTGAGCAGGAGCAGGCCTGTCACAGCTCCCAAGAAGATTGCCCTCACCGTCGTTTCTTCCCCTTGGCGCCCCGGCAAGCCTCCTGGGGCTCTGCAGGCTCATTTTTCTGCTCGATTGGGTTGTCGTTGCCCTGGCTGGCGAGCGACTCGGGAGGACTCGTCATGAGCTCCCGAGAGCCTGTTTAACGGTGGCGCCGATTTCGGCGGGGTTGCGGACGACGCGGACACCGGCGGCCTCCAGCGCAGCCATCTTCTCGGTTGCTGTGCCCTTGCCGCCCGTGATAATGGCGCCGGCATGGCCCATGCGGCACCCTGGAGGAAGGGGCTTACCCTCTGGCTTTAAGCCAGGTCGCAATAAAGGGAGGCAGATCTTGCTGCACTTTCCCACTCACATACATCCCGATGTGTCCGACCGGAAAGGAACGCGCCGTATAGTCGGCAGTCCCTACATGTCTTTCCAGCGCGATGGAGGACGCCGGCGGCACCAGGTGATCTTGCTCGGCGTAGACATTCAAGACCGGCATGCTGACCTTTCTTAGATCCACCTGCTTTGTCCCGATTTTCACCTGACCTTTAATCAACTTGTTGTCTTGGTAAAAGTCCTTTATGAACTGCCTGAACGTTTCTCCGGCCTGGTCTGGACTGTCAAAGATCCATTCTTCCATGCGGAGGAAATTCAGCAGCTTTTCCTTGTTGTCCAGGATGTCGATTAACTCATAGTATTTCCGAATACTCAACTGGAATGGCTTTAACACTAAGAACCCGAAATTCATGAACTCCCCGGGGATATTTCCAAACGCATCGACGAGCAGATCGATATCAATATTCTTTCGCCCGGGGGCACAGCCGGTCCAAGAATTCAGCAGTCCCTCCTCCACATGAAAGTCAACTGGGGCGACCATGGTCACCAGGTTTTTGACCTTCTCCGGATAGATCGCGCTGTAGCAGAGGCTGAACGTGCCTCCCTGGCAAATTCCGAGGAGGTTGATTTGATCCAACGCGTGCCGCTCACTCACGACGTCAACACAGTTGTTGAGATAGCCGTTGATGTGATCGTCGAGCGTCAGCCAACGGTCCCCCCGCGTCGGGTAGCCCCAGTCGATCAGATAGACATCCATGCCCAACTTGAGCAAATTACGAACGAGTGATCGATCTTCCTGCAAATCCACCATATAGGGACGATTGACCAGCGCGTAGACGATCAAGATGGGAACATGAAACGGACGCTCCACCATCGGGGTGTACCGGTAGAGGACAATGTTGTCCTCTCGGTAGATCTCCTCCTTCGCTGTCGGCCCGACCCGAAATTCGTCATGTCGGATACGGCTGAGACTTTCGATCCCCTGGACAACCTTTCGGTTCAGTTCCGTCAGCTGACGAAAGGCCTCCTCAGGCTTAAGAAGTAACGGAAACGGGATCATGTTCCTGCTTGCTCCTTCCTTGGTCGTGACTCATGTCCATGATCGTTTCGCTCAACCTCGCCTCATCGACTAGGGGCTTGTGCGATGCCCCCTTAGCTTTGAACCTTCCTCTGGGCGGACCGCCCTCCTGTGACTCCCTGCAACGCTTTCTTGAGCTCTTTGACTTCCTTGCCCAACTCATAGATTCTCCGGTAGGCCTCGTCCAGCTCGCTTCGCGAGGGCACATGGCTGACCTTCAAAAACCCTTCAACGATTTCCCGCTCGTGGATCCGATAGGCCATCGCCGTGTCCACCAACCGTCCCTGCACCTGAATGTACTCCTCTGAACGAAAGACGCCCAGAAAAGCCTCTTCAATGACGTCGATCCACAGAAAGAGCAGTTGACGAAGGCTTTCGATTTTTTCTCCGGCTTGGGCTACTGAAACAAGCTTGTGACTCAACTGTTCGAACGCCTTGGCCCAAGTCCCAGCCAGCACACCCTGGTATTCGTTACTTGCCCGACGAAACTCCAGCCAGGCACTAAATCCCTTCAGCAGTCGCTCGTTCAGTTCGCGAGAATATCCCAGACTTGGACTTTCGAGCAGTCTGCCGAAGGTCCGCTCGTACGCGTCCCAGTAGAGATTCATCAATTCAATCGGGGCGGAACCATCACCCATCGCAGCTTGGCCGAAGTGCCTTGGCGTCCGGCGCAATGACTCGACCCACGGCTGTCCCAGCTTTTGCCATTGTTCCAGATACAGTCGCCACAGCTCGGCTGTACCCTCAACAGCCGCCATCCCCCCATGAGGAGCCTGAAGGAACTGCTGACTGAACTGAGCAGAATAACTGTCAAGCACCGCCTGCCAATCCTGCCCGGACTCGATCTTTGGAGCCATTGCCTTCCAGGTGCTCAGTGACAGCTCGAAGAAGCGCATCCCGACATCCTGAGCGCTCAGGAGTTGCTTGGCCAGATCCTTGACAACCTGTTCTGATTCGCCAGTCCAGGCTTTCAGCCCCTGTGAAGCAATCTCCCGCCATTGGTCTACCACACCGGAGTAAGAGGGCATCGTTGGCGCAGGCGCGGTCCGTATCAGATCACACCAACTCTCCCACATCTTAGTCTGTGCCTCAGTGAAGGCCTTGACCATGGTGTCAGCCTCTTCGTTCCAGGACATAGCGATTGGCTCCCCTTCGTTCTCAGTAGGCCTAAATCTTCGCCTGATCTTTTGGCTTTCTGCTGGTTTGTCCTGCGGTCCAGACACGGCCCCACTCTACCTGGGCGTCGAGCGCCTTCTTCACGGCATCCTGCCAGATCAGTACCACTTTCTCAGCCTCTCGCTGCCAGCCTCCACCCGGCGTAGCTGGGTCGAGCTTCTTCATAATCTCGAACCATCCCATCCAGAGCTGCATCTGGGTCTCGGCCCACCGCTTCATCATGTCCTGACCTTGTTGCGCCCACTCAATCAGATCCTCAGGGTTACCGCGCACACTGGTGAACCCATCGGCCCAGAGCTTGGTCCACTCCATCTGAAGATTGAGGTTCTTCTTGAGAGACTGTTCCCAAGCTTCAACTGTCTTCCTCCATGCCTCCGTACCCTGTGCCTTCCCGAACCCCTGTGTGGCCTTAAACCACTCCTCCCACATCTTCTTCTGAGTGTCTATCCAGCTGTTGAATATCTCTTGAGCCTGCTTGGTCCCTTCCATGGTGTCACCTCTCCTTTCTCATGTTGGTTCTTGTGATTTGCCAGAAATGTCTGTCCAAGTCCGCAGCCACTCGCTTTGCGCCTTCAAGGCCGCGTGAGTAGCTGTCTCCCAATGATCCAAAATCTCGTTCGCTTGCTTCTCCTGCCCTTTGACTCCCAGGGTGGCCCGCAGCCGCTGTATCGTCGCCTCCGCCTCTTCAAGCCTAGTCCTCAAGACGTCATATCTTTCCAAAAGTTCGAGGTACTGAGAGCGTGGAACGACGCCCATCATCTTCCACCATTCTTGCATCCACTCCCGAAATTCCTCTGAGCTGGAGAAACCACTTCTCAAAGGAGGAACACTTTCCATCCATCTGTTCAGCTCCTCTGGGGACTTCCATGCCTCACCCAGCCCGCGAAGCGTCTCCTGTGCTCGGCCAGCTCCCTGCATCGTTTCCTGCATCAGACGAAGCCACGCTTCTATGACAACTGGATTGTTCATTGACTGGAGTATGCTTCCAACAACGGACTGTAAAGCCGCACCAAGAAAGAGCGACTACGGCACCACACTTCACATGTACAGTCCACCGTTCACACTGAAGACTTGGCCAGTGATATAGGAGGATTTCTCATCCGCTAAAAATAAGACCGTTCGGGCGATCTCCAATGGCTCGGCCATCCGTCCAACTGGAATGCTCTCCACGATCTTTTCGAGAACCTCTTTGGGCATCTGGCCTGTCATTGCTGTTTTCACAAACCCAGGGGCAACGGCGTTGACGGTGATCCCTTTTTTTGCTGTTTCCAGGGCAAGGGACTTGGTGAACCCGATAATTGCGGCCTTTGCCGCTGCATAATTGGTCTGTCCAAAATTTCCTTTCTGTCCCACGACCGAAGTGATGCTGATGATCCGTCCGTAGCCTCTCTCGAGCATCTGACCAATCACTGCCTTTGAGCAGTTAAAGACCGAAGAGAGATCGACCGCGAGCACCTTCTCCCACTGGTCAGGAGTCATATTCTTGAGAGTCCTATCAATCGTGATCCCAGCATTATTCACGAGGATGTCAATCCGGCCGAAATCTTTCGAGACTTTTTCGACCAGTTGCGTTGTGTCTTCAAACTTGGAAACATCTGCCTTATACAGCTTGCCGCGATAGCCCTTATGGGTAAACTCTTTCAGGAAGGACTCTGCAACTTCATCCGGCTCCACAAGATAGTTGAGGCCCACCACTGCACCTTCCTCAGCCAGATACTGGGAGATTGCCTGTCCAATCCCCCCCACCGCCCCGGTCACCAGGGCCACCCGATCTTTTAAGCTATTATTTCCCATCTGCTGCTCCCCAGATTTTTCCTCCACCAGCCCGTCGACGGCTTTCCTCCCGTCGAGAGGCTAGCAGAACCCCTCCCGCTACTCCCGGAGAGGGTTAGTCCACCAATTCCACTGCAACAGCCACCGACTCTCCTCCTCCGATGCAAGGGCTCGCGATCCCGCGCTTGCCCCCCGTCCGCTTTAATGCATAAAGCAGCGTCGTGAGGATCCGCGCGCCGCTGCCCCCAATTGGGTGGCCGAGGGCTACGGCCCCGCCATGGATATTGACCCGGTCCGGATCCAGCCTCAGTTCCTTAAGTGCTGCCATGGTCACAACCGCAAAAGCCTCGTTGACCTCGTAGAGATCTATTTGGCGGGCATCGAGTTTCAGTTTGCTCAAAAGGGCTGTAATCGCTTGGATCGGTGCGATCGTGAACCATTCAGGTGCCACTGCCTTCTGGGTGTACCCTACGATTCTCGCTTGCGGCTTAACCCCCAAGGCGTCAGCTCGCTCCTCAGAGAGGACCACCATCGCAGCGGCCCCATCATTCATGCCGGATGCATTCCCAGCCGTCACTGTGCCATCCTTCTGAAAGGCCGGGGGAAGCCGACGCAACTTGGGTTCGTCGAAACGGGTGAGCCGTTCATCATCCCGGATCTGCAGTGGCTTTGGTTTTCCTGGGACCTCAACCTCGACGATCTCTTCGCGAAACCAACCCTCCTGTTGGGCCTTCAACGCTCTGGTGTAACTTTGAACCGCGAAGTCATCCTGCAGTTCCCGTGAGAATTGATACTTGGCGGCGCACAGCTCCGCGCACGCCCCCATAGAGAGATTCCCGTAGACATCCCAGAGCCCGTCCTTGATCATGCTGTCAACGAGTTCCCCGTGCCCCACCTGGTACCCAGACCTGGCCTTTTCCAGCAGATATGGAGCCCGGCTCATGCTTTCCATGCCCCCGGCCACAACCACCTCGGCATCTCCAGCCTGAATGGCCTGGCAGGCCAGCATGACGGCCTTAAGACCTGATCCGCATACTTTGTTGATCGTGGCGGCACTCACCGTATCCGAAAGCCCCGCCCCTTTAGCGGCCTGCCTGGCAGGAGCCTGACCGACGCCCGCCGTGAGCACATTCCCCATGATCACTTCGTCTACCACCTCAGGAGGGACGTTAGCCCGGCGTAATGCCTCCCGAATCACGCAGCTTCCCAGGGTCGTGGCGCTCACGGTGCTGAACGCCCCATTCAAGTTCCCGATTGGGGTCCGTACCGTCCCAGCGATAACCACCTGTCTCATGGCTAACCTCCTTGCACCGGAGTCACAGCAACTGGCAATATGGGTAGAGATGATCCGCGATTACTCGTCAGTTGCCGCATGTTTTCCTCATGAACTCTATCTCAATAATCATCATTCTAGAGACCCCTAATGTGTCGTGGAGCCTCATAGTGTAGTTCATTCACAGGTCGTTAGGGAAGAGGTAAAAAATCGGCCACCCATCCATACCCATCTGCGGACCAAAATGCGGCTTCACCTCACCCTGATCGTGGAAGGGACGGTGTGTGTGGAGGCTCTAGAAGAGGGAGAATACCAGCCGATCAAGCGATTTCTAGGTGGACCGCTCTTCAGGGAGATCGCGGCCGGGAACTGCTCACTTACAGGCCTTCCTACGGCAGTTGAACAGGGGACACAGAAGCTGAGGACTGAGAAAACGGAAACTTGCTCTTCCGCCCTCAGCCCTCAGAGCTTGTGCCTACACCCCAGAGGGCTTAGTTGGGAATGACGGTGTCCATCACCTTCTTGTTGATCTCTAGCGCAAACTTCCGGGACGGACCAGCCACCGAAGTCTCATAATATTCAAAGGCAGTCTCACAGGCATCCGCTGCGGTCTTCAACAGCGGTTCAGCCACGTCCTGGGAGGTTTGAAGAACTTGCCGGGTGAAGTCCAAGAACGGATTCGACACCCCGTTCGTTTGTCCTTGGATCTGATCATAATGCATCACAAGCAAGTCCCTGTACGAGGCGAGCCATTGCCGGGGAGCCGCCAATCCCTGCCTGACTGCGTCCTTAACCAAATGTTCGCTCTGCTCTTGCCACTCCAAGGAGGCTTCCAGTCCTTTGAGATATCCCTCCTTCCAGGTCTTCGCCATTTCCGTCGCGTCGAACGCTCTGCCTGCACCCGTCTTCGTGTCAGTCGCCATCATCGATCTCCTCTCTGGTTTATCGCCTGATTGCTCAAGCTGGTTATAGGAGCCCTTCCTGGTTACAGCACCCGCAATTGGGCTCTGTCCTTGCGGAGCCAACGGTCTTCTTTCGCCCTTCTTTGTTTCTTTCACACCTCTGGTTGTTTTTCTTGCAGCCAAAATCGGTTTCCTTTCTTTTGGTAGCTAAATGATTACGTGAGCCAGGGAAGACTTAGCCACTATTCCTAACGGGTCAAGAGGGTAGGCCAATAATCTTGGAGCTTAGCGGAGTTTTGCAGCGAATACTATCCTCCAAATGGACTGATCGGAGTGAAAAAACGGCCTACTGATTGGTATCCCATTTGGCGGATATTCGACCCAAAAGGCCGGTCGTTTATCGATTCACCGTAAGGTGCCCACAATCCTGTCCGGGGTGCCGAAGTCATCACAAGGGACCCTGCTCAGCTCCATCTGAAAGCGTCGTTGACCCATGAACCATTAATCAGTACTCGCTTACATGTCAATGAGGCGCTGCTAAGATTTAAGGACCTATCGGTAGGTCTTTCGGCCCAGCATTTAGACCAACAGAGGGGCCATAGAGAAGAGTTGTAAATTCGCCTCTCCCTCACGACCTCTAGAAACTTGACACTTTTCGTCCATGGGGAAATTCAAGAGGTAGCTGTGTCAGATCATTTACGATGGGGTTTTCGCAGGTTCTGAGCAGGGAAAGAAACAAGCGGATGAACTACTTCGCGTGACTCTTCTGATAACTACTCGTCTAATTCATCCCTCTCTGGTACTTAGGGCATCCTCCCACTCACGCTATTTGGAATGATGGTCTCCATCATTGTTTTGTTGATCTCGTGCACATACCTTCGCGATGGACTAGCCAAGAGTGTTTCATAAGAGTCAACTGTTGTCTCATAGACCTCTACACCCGCCTCGAAGATTCGTTCAGTCATGGCATGAGACGCTTGGATCAGGTGCCGGGAAAACGTCAACAACAGATTCGCATTCTGTTGCCGCTGAATCTGATCCAAAGACTCATCTGCCCAACTCTTATGCAACAGTAGCCAATGCTGGAAGCCAGTCAATCCCCCTTTGATGATGCTTCTAGTCGCCTGCTCATTCTCCTCTTGCCACTTCAAGCTGGCTTCAAGGCCTCCCAAATAGGATTCCTTCAAAAACTTGGTCATCCCAGTAAAATCAACTGCTCCCGCTCTCGCCTTCATTTCTTCAGCTGCAATCCTCAATTGGCTTGATAATTCGCACCGTGACCCGTCAGACTGGTCATGTGCCTCCTCTGCTGCGTAAGCCAGAGCACTCGGCCTCTTTCCTAACTCGTCCCTGATTAGCTCCCACAGAACAGTTGGCGGAGCTGAATAACTCGCTTGTCTCTCTACCTGGTCTTGGACATGCTCAGAGACAACCTTTGCCTTTTTCTTGGCCACCACGCTGGACCTCCCTGGGCATTGAAGTCGGATGAGACAGGTGGACTTTGGAAAAGGTCAATGTAAATGCGAATATACCATACCCAGTATCTCTTTAAGAGTCAAGCAGTACGTGCCTACCAATCCATCATGAGAGCCTATTACTCTCGATTTCCTTCGCCCAATAATTCATCTTGAACTAAGTACTGAA
>Ga0209859_1000275_pt1 | contig 12303 bp, 13 predicted proteins | sample GWRWS3_50_60_FD_187241 | JGI IMG/M metagenome (GOLD analysis project Ga0209859, IMG submission 187241) | Riverbed sediment microbial communities from areas with vegetation nearby in Columbia River, Washington, USA - GW-RW S3_50_60 (SPAdes)... | ecosystem: Environmental > Aquatic > Freshwater >... | reverse complement strand
ACTCGCAGTCGAGGCAGACGGTGACCAGCACCACGAGACCAACGACGGGGAACTCATTCCCGAGGACATCGAGCGGCAAGGGCTGCTCGAAGAGGCCGGGTGGGTCTTCCATCGCATCCGGCACTCCGCGTTCAAGGAGGATGCCGACCACGAGATCGGAAGCCTCCTTGCGCACCTAGCGAACCAGGCGCCCAATCCCGACCTCGCGGCTCGCATGCGCGGCGACGCAATCCTTGAGGAGGCTGTTCGGGCGAGCGACGAACCTGCCTTAGTTTCAGCGACGCCGGTCGCGCCGATCACCGCGGATGGCGCCGCAGCGGGTGCGGCGCGAGCGCGTGCGACTGCGCAGCCAGACCCGCCCGAGGTCGTCGATGCAGGCGATGACGGCGCCCCCGCACTGGATGCGGACGAGGAGGACGACGCACCGCCGCTGCGGTCCGATCTGCAGATGACAGGGGAGCAAACGGAGGACTTCCTCGACGAGATCTTCGAGGACGTCGGCGGGCGTAGCGGAGGAACAGCCACCGCCGAGGATGCCGGCGACGAGGAGCAGAAGCAACAGATCGTCGCCGATCGCAAGCGCGGCGCAGGCGAATCAGCCGCAGCGCTCGGTTCGGAGATCACGACATTCGCCGAAGTTCCGCTCAGAAGGCTCGCTCTCTGCGTGAGCGCGGTCGTAGAGGAGCGCGGCGAGCTCGCAGAAGACGACCTCGTCGACGCGTTCAGCGGCTACTACGCCGTCGAGGTACCGCAGAAGTTCCACACGCTGCTCAGCAAGTTCGCCTGGTCAGCGAAGGGCCATCACTTCATCCGCCGCAACGACGTGAAGGCGACCTGGGCTCCTGGCGAGAAGGAAGCTCACGAGATCGATCCCTTCGGCGACTGGACGTTCAACGGGGTCGTCGCACGCGCAGCGGAGCTGCTGCCGACGACGCCTGAACCGACCGTGTTCGAGCAGCTTCTCCACGAGGTGTATCCGACCCCGAGTGGCCGCGTCCCGAGGATCGTCACGACGATCGTCGGCAAGGCGATCTACGCCGTCAAGCACTCCTGACCGGACGCTGCACCACTCACCCTCGTAGCAGGCAGCTCGGTTCTCGATCCTTGCTACGGGTCTCGACGACTCTCCACTAGCCGTTTCCAGGCAGTCCACCGCAGGACAAGCCAGGGAGGCAGCTCGACGGACTGTGCACCGAGATGTCGCGGACGACCGCGACGACAGCTCGTTCGAGCTCGCATCCTAGTGCTTTGACGGGCTCGCGTGCCCACGGCAATCAGGGCAGGTGCCCGGCTTTCGACCCCGCGTGCGCACCCGCTCGAACGTCGTGCCGCAGGATGCGCAAACGAGTGTCTCCACCTTGCGGGCGCTCGCGCCCGCGGTCGTAACGGTCGCAGCACGCGGCTTTCGCGGCTTCGGCCGGTCGGCGGCTTCGATCTTCATGGTCGCGAACGCGAGCCGCTTGTGGAGATCTTCGACGGCTTCCGCTCGAGCAGCCCGCTCGCCGTAAACAATGATGCCGCGCTGCACCCATTCGCGCATTGCCTGCCAGTCCTTCGCCTTCTGACACCTCACGGCCGCCTGCCGGTACATCTCGATCACCGGGACGACGCCGAACTTGTCGACCAGCGCGGGCTGGATCGTGTCCATCTCGGCGTTGTGCTGGCGGCAGACAGCGTCGAACTCGTCGAGCGCGGATGCGAACGCGTCGCGGCTCTTGTAGAGCCGCTTCTCCAGCTCGCACAGCATGTAGTGCCGGTCGATCGGGTCGCGCTCCGTCTCGAGCTTCGAGCGCAGCTGCTTAATTGCCGTGACATTGTTCTCCGAGAGCTCCTCGTACCATGAGAGGTCGTACCTGTCGTCGTCGAGGTCGGTCGCCATCGCGTCGGAGAAGCCGGTTCTCAGGCTGCGGCCGTTGGCAGCCTGTTGCGGCGTGAGCCCGAAGTCGGCCGGGTCGTGGTCAAGGAAGACGCCGAGGAAGCCGATTCCGTCGCGCCGCGGTCCGCCGCCGACGATCTGCGCTTCGAGCGCGACCCGTCCGGTCGGGCTTTCCTCCATCAGTCGGAGGAGGCCAGGCCGGTAGGCGGCAGCGTCCTCTCGGGAGAGGTAGCCAATAAGGTTGCCGTCTACCAGAACTCTGATCGCGTTCGGGTCGTACGGGTTGTCCGGCTCGGGCTCCAGCACCGCCTCTGTCTCGTACCGGACGGAGTCGCGACGCCGGCCGCCAACGATCCTCCATAGCGAGTCCTGATATCTGGACTCGCCGACAACTTCCAGGGGCTCATCGCCTGGGTAGAACGTCGCGTCGATGCCCTCGACGCGCGCCGCTGCTCCCAGCGACGACTTGCCGAAGAGGCGGCTGAAGAGACTCGGCACGACCTGATTCTGATCCGCCGCAGCTACCACAACAAGTGGCGCGGCCGTCCGAGGAGCAATCAATGAGGCCAAGAGGCGGCCGTGACCATGCTGCCAGACGCTCGAGTGACCGACGAGTTCCGTCGCGACGAGACAGAGTGGGTCAGCCACCGAGCCTGGTTTGCGGACGGCCGGTTCCCCCGCTTTCGCTCCCCTTGAGACCGCGGGCGCTGGTAAGGTCGAGTGTGCGGTTCGGAGCGACGCCGGGCGGAGCCCGGGCGACCGAGCTGAGCGGTTCCAAGGAGACCGCCGTCGGGCCCGCCGCGGGGCGAGCCTGACGAGTCGCCGGCGAATCGCAGGCATAGAAAAAGCCCCGTTACCAGGGCTTTTTCCGTAGCAAGCCTGTAAGCCGGATTCTGTCGAGGGTGACCATCCATCTTGGCCCCCGGTTTCCCGGAGGCTCGAGCGGCGCACCCGGCTCCTCGGCGGGCCACCTGTGGCGGAGCCTGTTCGCCTTGCACCGGACGGGGTTTGGCAGCCGCCGTGTCACCACGACGCTGGTGGGCTCTTACCCCACCTTTTCACCCTTACCGCCGGCGTCTCCGGAGAGATGACGTTCGCCGGTGGCGGTCTCCTTTCTGTGCCACTTTCCGTCGGCTTTCGCCGCCTGGGGTTTCCCCAGCGTCCTGCCCTTCGGTGTCCGGACTTTCCTCGAGCCGCTCGCGCGGCCCGCGGTCACCCGGCCTGCACGTCCAAGTGTAGCGCCGACTCGCCCGCCTTCCGGAAGCCCGACCCGCACTCCGGACACGCGATCGCCCCGTCCCGGTGGAGCACGAACTCCCCGCATACCGGGCACTCGAGGCTCGCGCCGCGCATGAGGGCGAGGAGCTCCTGGTCGAGGGTGCGGTTGAGCGTGACGACCTCCATCTAGTGTCCCTTCAGGGAATGCTGGCGAGTGTGTATTGCCTGGAGGGGCACTAGCCCACCCTCCGGAACACGCCGACGACCTTGCCGAGGATGCTGACGTGCTCCGGGTAGAGAGGCTCCATGGCCGAGTTCTCCGGCTGGAGGCGGACACGCCCCTGCTCGCGGAAGAAGCGCTTCACGGTCGCCTCGTCGGCGGCCTCGTCGTCGCCCGCGAGCGCGACGACGATGTCGCCGTCCCGAGCGGTCTGCTGCCGCTGCACGACGACGTAGTCCCCCTCGAGGATGCCCGCCTCGACCATGCTGTCGCCCTTGACACGGAGGAGGAACTCCTCGCCCCCGCGCGAGAGCGGCTCGGGGACGGCCAGGTGATCCTGGACGTTCTCCTCGGCGAGGAGCGGGCCGCCGGCCGCGATCTCGCCGACGAGCGGTAGGACGCGCACCTCGCCGACGTCCGGCACGGACACGGACGCCCCCGCCGTCGCGCGCTCGCGGCGGGTGAGCTCGAGCGCCCGCGGCTTCGTCGGGTCGCGGCGCAGGTAACCCGCGCGCTCGAGGTTGGCCAGATGGGCGTGGACGGTCGACGGCGAGGCGAGCCCCACCGCCTCTCCGATCTCGCGCACGGTGGGCGGGTAGCCGTGCGCGTCCGCGTAGCTGACGACGAACTCGTAGACCTCTCGCTGGCGCTGCGTGAGCATCTGCCTCCCTCGTTGGTCGAACGTTTGTTCGTACACGGTAGCGAGGCTCTCGGACGGAGTCAACCTTCAGCAAGTCGCTACAATCCATCCCGTCCACGCGCTGGTGGCGGAATTGGTAGACGCGCAAGGTTGAGGGCCTTGTGGCCCGAACGGGCCGTGGAGGTTCAAGTCCTCTCCAGCGCATCGCGAGGGCGCCCGCGGGGCGCCCTTTCTCGTGGGACGCAGAAGTGTGGCGGCTCGCTGACGCGCGTCAGTAATGTACGTCCGGCCCGTGCACGAGCTCGCCGACCACGCAATCGACGCAGCAGTCGCGGCCGGCGCGGGCTACGCCGACGCGCGGGTCGTGCAGCGGCGCGCGCAGCTCGTCGCGACCAAGAACGGTGAGGTCGACTCCGTCTCCGACTCGGAGACCGAGGGAGTCGGCGTCCGCGTCCTCGTGGACGGCGCCTGGGGCTTCGCCGGCGACCCGCGCCTCTCCGCCGAAGGAGCCCGCGACGCCGCGCTCCGCGCCGTCTCCTTCGCGCGCGCGAGCGCCGCGCACGCCCGCCGCCGCGTCGAGCTCGCGCCGATCGCCCCGGCGAGCGGAGAGTACGCCGCCGCGCTGGAGCGCGACCCCGTGGAGGTCCCGCTCGAGGAGAAGATCGCGCTCTGCCTGCGCGCGGAGCAGGGCATGCGCCGGCCGGAGGTGAAGATCACGGAGGCAAGCGTGCGCGCGATGCGCGAGCAGCGCGCGTTCTGCTCGTCGGAGGGGGCGCGCACGGCCCAGCGCTTCGTCGAGTGCGGCGGCGGGATCGACGCGCTCGCCGTCTCCGACGACGGCCGCGTCCAGAACCGGAGCTACCCGAGCGCACACGGCGGGTCGAGCGGCCAGACGGGGTGGGAGTTCGTCGAGGGCCTCGGGCTCGACCGCGAGGCCCCGCGAGTCGGCGAGGAGGCCGCCGCGCTCCTGACGGCGGACCCGTGCCCGGCGCGCGTGACGACGATCGTCGTCGACGCGGAGCAGATGGTGCTTCAGGTGCATGAGTCCGTGGGCCACCCGACCGAGCTCGACCGCGTCTACGGCACAGAGGCCGCCTACGCGGGAACCAGCTTCCTGAAGCCCGGTGATCTCGGCAGTCTCCGCTACGGCTCCGAGCCCATGAACATCACGGCCGACCCGACGACGCCGCTCGGGCTGGGCACCTTCGGCTGGGACGACGAGGGAGCGCCCGCGCGGCGCCGGCCCGTCGTCGAGGCCGGCACCCTCGCCGGCTACCTGGGCTCGCGGGAGACCTCCGCGCTCATCGGCCGCGAGCTCGGCGGCTCCATGCGTGCGGACAACTGGAGCCGCATGCCGCTCGTCCGCATGACGAACCTCCACCTCGAGCCGGGCGCAGGGACGCTCGACGACCTCCTCGCGGACGTCGACGACGGTCTCTACCTCTGCACGAACAAGAGCTGGTCGATCGACGACAAGCGCCTCAACTTCCAGTTCGGGACGCAAGTTGCCTGGGAGATCAGGAAGGGCAAGCTCGGCCGCATGCTGCGCGACCCGACGTACATGGGGGTCACGCCCGAGTTCTGGGGCCGGCTGGACGCCGTCGCCGGTCAGGACGAGTGGACGATGTTCGGCCTCACGAACTGCGGGAAGGGGCAGCCGGGGCAGCATGCCCACGTCTCCCACGGCACCTCGCCCGCCCGCTTCCGCGACGTGCAGGTGGGAGTCCGGCAATGAATGCCCTCGACCTTGCCGAGCGCGCCTTCTCGACCGCCGAGGGCGACCAGGCGGAGGCGTCCGTCCACGTCGAGCGCTCGGGCTTCGCCCGTTTCGCCGACTCGGCCGTGCACCAGCCGACCCTGATCCGCGACGAAACGGTCACGCTGCGGGTCGTCCGCGACGGGCGCGTGGGCTGCGCGACGACGAACCGGATCGACCACGAGGGACTCGCAGCCGCGGCGCGCCATGCCGCCGAGGCCGCCGACAGCTCTCCCGTCGACCCTGGCTTTCCCGGCCTTCAGGAGCCCGCGCCGATCCCGGAGGTGGAGGGCTACGACGAGGCGACGGCGGCGCTCACTCCCGAGGAGCAGGCGGATGCGGCGGCCGCGGCGATCGAGGCCGCTCCCGGCTTCGGGCTGTACGGGTACTACACGAGCGGCGTCAGCGAGATCGCGGTCGCCTCGACGACCGGCCACGCCGTCTCGCAGGCGACCACCGACGTCAGCGTGCTCGCGCTCGCGGCCTCGGACGACGCGTCGGGCTACGCCGAGGCGACGTCGTGGCGGGCCTCGGCACTCGACCCCGGCGCCGTCGCGCGCGAAGCGGCGGAGAAGGCAGCGCGCACGCGCGAGGCGGCCGGGATCGAGCCGGCGACATACCGAGCCGTGCTCGAGCCGTACGCCTTCTCGGAGCTCCTCTTCTACTTCGCCTTCACGTCGCTGAACGCGCTCGCGCTCCTCGAGGGCCGCAGCTACCTCTCCGGACGCATCGGCGAGCGCCTCTTCGACGAGAGCTTCACGGTCTGGGATGACGGGCTCGACCCACGCGGCTACCCGAAGGCGTTCGACCTCGAGGGCGTCCCGAAGGAGCGTGTGCTCCTCGTCGAGGAAGGCGTCGCCCGCGACGTCGTCTGGGACCGGCGGACGGCGAAGCAGGCCGGCGACGGCCGCAAGTCGACGGGCCACGGCCTCGGCGCCCCTGCGCAGGCCTTCGGGCCGATTCCATTCAACCTCTCGGTCGCCGCCGGCAAGGCCGCGTCGGTGGACGAGCTCGCCGAGCGTGTCGGCGACGGGATCTACGTGACGCGCCTTCACTACCTCGGCGTGGTCGACCCGCGCGAGGGGATCATCACGGGGATGACACGGGACGGGACGTTCCGCATCGAGGGCGGGAAGGTGACGACGCCGGTCGTCAACCTCCGCTTCACGACCTCGTTCCCGGCGCTCGCCGCGGGGCTGCTCGGGCTGACTGAGGACGTCGCGCTCGTGAACTGCAGCGATTTCTACGACGAGCGCTACCCGTTCGGGACGCTTGTCCCGGCGGCGGCGACCGAAGCGTTCACGATCGTCGGAACGGGGTCCGGCCCCGGCCTCTGATGAGCGTTGTCGTCCTTCTCGGCACGCGCAAGGGGCTCTTCCTCCTGGAGAGCGACGCGGCGCGCCGGGAGTGGGCGCTCGAGGGGCCGCACCTCCCCGGCTGGTCGGTCTTCCACGCCGTCGTCGACCCGCGCGACCGGACGATCCACGCCGCGACGAACAGCGACGTGTACGGGGCGACCGTTCACCGCTCGGCCGACCGCGGGCAATCCTGGACACGCGCAGAGGAGCTCGGGCTCCCCGAGGAGAGCGGCCTCACGCTGGAGAAGACCTGGCACGTCGAGCCCGGCCGCGACGGCGAGGACGGGCGCTTGTGGCTCGGCTGTGCGCCCGGCGCACTCTTCCGCACGGACGACGGCGGCGAGACGTGGCAACCGGTCGAGGCCATCCTCGGCCACCCGACCCGAGAGCGGTGGCACCCCGGCGCGGGCGGCATGTGCTGTCACTCGATCCAGCTCGACCCTGACGAGCCCGAGCGCATGTACGTCGGCATCTCCGCGGCCGGCGTCTTCCGCACCGAGGACGGCGGCGAGAACTGGGCGCCGGCGAACCAGGGCACTGCCGCCGACTTCCTCCCTGAGCCCTTCCCCGACGTCGGCCAGTGCGTCCACAAGCTGCTCCTGCACCCGGGCAGGCCGGGCCGGCTCTGGCAGCAGAACCACTGCGGCGTCTACCGCTCCGACGACCGGGGCGAGAGCTGGGAGCGGCTCGAGGGCAACGGCCTCCCCAGCGGCTTCGGCTTCCCGCTCGCCCTCGACCACCGCGACGCGGACGCCGCGTTCGTCGTCCCGGAGGTGGGCGCGGAGAACCGCGTGACGTGCGACGGCCGGCTCGGCGTCTACCGCACGCAAGACGGAGGCTCGTCATGGGAGCTGCTCACCGACGGGCTGCCGCAGCGCGCCTGGGGCGCGGTCATGCGGGAGGGATTCTCCTCCGACCGGCTCGACCCGCCCGGGATCTACCTCGGCGCGCAGAGCGGCTCGCTCTTCGTCTCCGCCGACGCCGGCGGATCGTGGCTCGAGGCGGTGGCCCAGCTTCCACCGATCCTCTCGGTGGAGGCGGCCGAGTGGCCGTAGTCGTCCTCCTCCCCTCTCTCCTCGCCGGCGAAGCAGGCGGCCGGAATCGCTTCGAGCTCGACGCCGCGACCATCGGGGACGCCGTGCGTGCGCTCCCGGTCGCGAATCTCGTCCTCGACGAGCGCGGCGAGCTCAGGCGGCTCGTCAACGTCTACGTGGACGGCGTCGACGTGCGCGACCGGGACGGGCTCGCGACGCCGCTTGCGGGCGGCGAGACGGTCCGCCTCGTCGGTGCGATCGCCGGCGGCTAAGCCGCGCTAACCTCGACGCATGTCGCGCCTCAGGCTGATGGGCCTTGCCCTCGCCGGGCTCTTGGCGGCAGTGGTCTTCGGCGCCGTCGCGGCGTACGGCTTCTACCGGCTCGATTGGGGTTGCCCCGAGCAGGACCGGCTGCGGAGCCCTGAAGAGGTCGAGACGGCCTTTGCGGACGAGGGGCTGGCTCTCGAGCCAACGGAGATCCCCGTGGCGGTCCCATCAGACTCCAGGGTCTACCGCCATGTCGCCGAAGACGCGATGGTCTACGTCCTGGTCTGCCGGAACCTGTGCAGCGAAGGCGGGCCTGACACCTCGATTGCGAGCTATTCGGCGGATGACGGCCGGCCGCAACGGGACCGGTACGGCGTGAGCTTCGCGAACGTCGTCATCTGGACGACCGACGCCGACAGACGCTCGGCGCGGCGGCTCGCCGCGCCCGTCCACCGGATCGTGAACGACGAGCTCGCCCCGCCGCCACCCGATCGCTGCTACGTCGGGTAACGCTAGTCGAACTGGTAGAAGAGCGCGACCGTGTTCGCGGTGAAGAGGAGCGCCACGAACACCGTCAGGCGCGTGAGATTCCGCTCGACGATGTGCTGGCCGCCCTGCGACGCCGGCGTGAAGCCGAGGCCGCCGAATCCGGTGTCGCGGCCGGAGTGCATGAGCACGAGGCCGATGAGCGCGGCAGAGAGCAGAACCTGGAGGACGGCGAGGAACCCGAGCACGCGATCAGGCTAGCAGGTGGGCCTCCTCCGACCCGTCAGCGGGCCGCCCCTCGCCGATCGCGCCGGCCGGGGCCTGAGCGGCCGATCTCCAGTCCTCGGGCCGACCCGACGTGCTCCACCTGCAGCGTCGTGTGGTCGATCCCGAAGCGCTCGTGCAGAAGGCGCTCGAGCTCGAGTCGGATACGGTGGCAGTCCGCGCCGGGCTGGACGAGCACATGCGCTGAGAGTGCCGGGAAGCCGTCCGTGACCGTCCACACGTGGAGGTCGTGCGTCTCGACGACTCCCGGATGGCCCGCGATCGCCGGGCCGACGTCCGCCGGAGGGGCGGACTCGGGGGCGCCCTCCAAGAAGATGCGCCCGGACTCCCGCAGGAGCGACCAGGCGGCGGCGAACATGAGCCCGGCGACGAGGAGCGAGGCGAGCGGGTCGAAGCGGTTCCACCCCGTGAGCAGGATCAGGACAGCGGCGAGGCCGGTCCCCAGGAAGGCCGCCAGGTCGGTGGCGATGTGGAGGTAGGCGCCGCGCACGTTGAGGCTCTTTCGCCGCGCGCGGGAGAGGAGCGCGACGACGACGAGGTTGACGGCGATCCCCGCGACGGCCACGAGCCCAACGACCGCCGCGTCGACTTCCGGCGGATCGATCAGACGTCGAACGGCCTCGTAGACGATCCAGACGCCAAAGAGCGCGAGCGTCAGCCCGTTCGCCTGCGCCGCGAGGATCTCCACGCGTCCGAACCCGAACGTCCAGCGCCCGCCGGCCGGCTTGGCGGCGAGCGACGCCGCGACGAGCGCGAGGGCGAGGGCGGCCGCGTCCGTGAGCATGTGGCCGGCGTCCGCAAGGAGCGCCAGCGAGCTCGCCAGGATCCCGAAGACCACCTCGGCCGCCATAAAGCCGAGCAGGAGTGCAAACGAAAAGCTGAGGAGCCTCCGGTCGACGGCGCCGGTGACCCGCGGCTCGCTGTCGTGGTGATGCTGGTGGTGCATCCCCCTCATTGTGCCGCGGCCTCCTGCAGGACCCGCTCGACGCGCTCGGCCTGGACCCGCACGTCGTGCGCCGCGGCCGCCGCCCGCGCCGCGAGGTTCGGGGTCGGGAGATCGGCGGCGGCGCGCAGGCCCGCGGCGATCGCGTCGACACTCGTCGGATCGACGAGGACGCCCGCTCCGGAAGGCACGAACTCCGGCGGGCCGCCCACGCGCGTGGCGACGACCGAGCGCTCGCCGGCAAGCGCCTCGAGCAGCGCCTGGCCGAAGGGCTCGACGAGGCTCGGCTGGCAGAGGACGTCGCACGCGCCCACCCAGTCCGCGACCGCCTCGTGCGCGACGCGCCCGACGAGGCGAACGCGCGGCCGGCCCTCCAGCGCGCCGCGCAACGGACCGTCGCCGACGAAGGCGAGACTGCCTTGATCGAGCCGTGCGAACGCGTCCGCGAGCCGAACCGGATTCTTCCGCTCCTCCAGCGTCCCGACGCAGAGGTAGAAGGGCGGCTCTCCCTCCCAGCCGAGCCGGGCGCGCAGCTCGCCGGCGTCCCGGCCGTGGAAGCGCTCGAGGTCGACTCCGCAGTCGATCACGTCCACGCGGCCGTCGAGCTCGGGCAAGCGAGCGAGCAGCTCGCGCCGGAGGAAGTCGGAGACCGCGATCACGCGAGCGGAGCGCAGGGCGAGCCGCGTCGCCGTCCCGAACCCGGGGATCGAGCCGATGTTGCGGACGTCCTGGCCGTGCGCCGTGACGACGAGCCCGGCCCGGGCCGTGCGGGCCGCGGCGGCCGCCGCGCCACCCGCCGGGAAGAGGAAGTGCCCGTAGACGACCTCCGGCCGAAAGCGGCGGGCCTCGCGCACCGCGTCGGAGGCGAGGCGCGCGTACTTCGCACGGGAACCTCCGCGCCGAGCGACGACCGCGTAGGCGAGCTCGTGGCCCCGCTTCTCGAGCTCCCGCGCGAGGTCCGCGACGAAGACGCCGAGGTCGGGCGCGGCGGGACCGGGATACATCTGGGAGACGAGGAGGATGCGCACTGTTGACTTTTGTCGTGATTCCCCGAACGGGGGGTGACCGCCTGAGAGGGCGCCGCTACGGTCGAAGCATGGCGAAATCTGCGGCCGAAGGCGTCGACGTCGCCAGCGTCGAGGCTCATCTCACCCGCTACGCCGTCTCCTGCCCGCTCTGCAAGGCGGTGGACCGGCTCGGCGTGGGGCAGCAGCAATGCACGATCGCGTCGGCGAACGGGACAAAGGACTCGATCTCGGTGATCGTCGTCGTCTGCACGCGCTGCGGCTTTCTCATGCCGCTCGCGGCCGACCGGGTCTCTCCCGCGGAAGAGAAGGCGGCCTGAGCCGCCTTCTCGGGCTGCGCGCTAGGCGGCCTTGAGTCGCCGCGAGTCGCGCTCGAGTCGCTCCTCGGCTCGCGCGCGCGCGCGAATGGCGTCTGACGGGCCGAAGCGGTCGTACACGCGCAGCGCGCGCGCCTCCGCCCACAGCTCGTCTATCTGCTTCGAGAGCTCGGCGGCCTCGGCCGACTTGGCCGGGTCGACGCCGTCGCCAAGCTCGTGCCAGAGCTCGGCGCGCCGCTCGACGGCACGCTCGAGCTCCTCCCGGATGTTCTTCATGGTTCGCATGACACCCGGTTAAAACGAGTGCCGCGAGGGGTGCATTCCGACGCGGAGAGCCGGAGGCGGGACTCGAACCCACGACCTACGGATTACAAATCCGTTGCTCTACCAGCTGAGCTACTCCGGCGCCGAGACGAATCCTAGCGGGCGCTAATCCAGCACCTGGCGGCCGCGCTGGTGCTGGAGCACCTTGCGCTTCACGCGCTGGAGCGCGTTGTCGATCGTCTTCGTGTCGCAGCCCAGCTCCTCGGCCATTTCCTCGTACGAGTTGCCCTCGAGGTAGAGCCGAAGCGCGTCCGACTCGAGGGGCGAGAGCCCGGTGCCCAGGCAGAAGACGAGGCTCTGGAGCTCCTGCGTCGAGATGACGCAGACGGCCGGGTCGTCCACCCCGGGGCCGGGAAGCGCATCGCCGAGCGTGCACTCGCCGTCGTCCTGGCCGGCGGGCGTCTGACTGAAGGAGACGTAGGTGTTGAGCGGAGCGTGCTTGAAGCGCGTCGCGGTCTTGATCGCCGTGATGATCTGGCGCGTGATGCAGAGCTCGGCGAAGCTCCGAAACGACGTCTCCTTGTCGGTGCGGAAGTCCCGCACCGCCTTGTAGA
>Ga0209859_1000272_pt1 | contig 12316 bp, 7 predicted proteins | sample GWRWS3_50_60_FD_187241 | JGI IMG/M metagenome (GOLD analysis project Ga0209859, IMG submission 187241) | Riverbed sediment microbial communities from areas with vegetation nearby in Columbia River, Washington, USA - GW-RW S3_50_60 (SPAdes)... | ecosystem: Environmental > Aquatic > Freshwater >... | reverse complement strand
ACGGGTTCGCGTCCGAGCCGCCGGGTGCGAGGTGGAGGTCTGCGTTGCCGGTCGAGCAGGCCTCGGTGGAGGCTGTGAGCGTCGCCCGGGGAGAGCGATTGCCGGCGGCGTCCCGCGCCTCGACGGCGAACGCGTAGTTGGTGCCGCACGCGAGCCCGGAAGCCGCGAAGCTCGTCCCTGCGGTCGAGCCGACGCCGGACCCGTCGCGGTAGACGTCGTAGCCGGTCACGCCGACGTCGTCGGAGGACGGGTTCCACGACAAGGAGACGCTCGTCTGCGTCGATTCCGTCCTCGTGAGGCCTGTCGGCGCCGTCGGTGCCTGCGTGTCCGCGACGGGACACGTCGCGGTCGTGGCGGTCAGGGTCGCCTTGGCCGAGCTGTTTCCGGCCAAGTCGTAGGCGTCGACCGCCAGCGTGTACGTCGTCTCGCAGGCGAGTCCGCTGAACGTATAGCTCGTCGTCGACGAGCTCGCGACGCTAGTCCCGTCCCGGTAGAGACCGTAGCCGGCTACCCCGACGTCGTCCGTCGACGTCTCCCAGGACACGGAGATGCTCGTGGCCGTCTCGCCACCGTTCAGGAGCGCAGAAGGCGCCGTGGGCGGGCTGGTGTCCGACGGCTCACGGACGGGGCTACTCATGTCCTTCACGACCTCCCCGTTCGAGAGGGCGCGGCGGTACACGCGCACCTCGTCGATCTCGCCTCGGAACCACTCGCCCCAGACGGCGTTGCCGCCGACGCGAAGCGGCCCGGCCGAGTCGGTCATGCTCCCCGAGACCGCCCGACTCGAGACCTGGGCGCCGTTGACGTACAGACGAAGGTGGGAGCCGTCGAACGTCGTGGCGAGGTGGGTCCACGCGTTGAGAGGGAGCTGGGACGTCCCTCGCGCGTCGAGGTCGGCACCCCCGATGACGACGTGGCCACTCGGCCGGTTCGAGGTCGTGTCGGCATAGAGGCCGTACGTGAACGAACCCGGGCCCTCCTTCAACACCACGGTGCGCCAGGTCCCGAGTGCGGTGGGCCGGACCCAGGCCTCCAGGGTCATGGCGCTCGAGAGGTCGAGCGACGCCGCGTCGGCCACGCTCAACCAGTCGTCGACGCCGTCGAACCCCAGGGCGCCGCCGAAGCGGCCTCCCGTCGTCGGCGAGGCGCCGGCGGCGAGCCCGTTGTTCCCGAGCCCGGAGGCGTCCCGGATGGAAAGCCCGACAGGGTCGTTGAAGCCGTAGGCGGCGACGAGGCCCGTCGCCCTGGACTCGCGGGCGCCGGCGTCCGGCGCACCGCCGAGTGGGCGCGTCTCGCCAGTGATGTCGGACGTCGGGTAGCCCGGCGGTGCGCCCAGGTCGATCGCGGCGGCACCAGGGAGGAGCTCGAAGTTCTGCTCCTCTTGGTCGACGAAGCCGCTCGGCGCCACGACGTCGGCGGTGCCGCATTCCGTCCCGTTCTCCCACACGTTGTAGTCGGCAGTGACGCCCGTCCGGGCGCAGCCCGTGAAGCTCGTGGCGATGTTCGAGTAGAAGCGCAGGTCGGCGAGCGTCGTGCTCGCCGGATCGATGCCGAACGCGGCGTTGGTCGAGTTGTGGCGGACGAGGAATCCTCTCCAGCTCGCGCCGCTCTGGTCGTCGAGGTAGACGGCGTAGGAGCCGGAGCGGCAGCACTCGATTTCGCTGTTCTCCACGGTCACGTTCGTCGGCGAGGCGGCGCCCCCCTTCTCGAAGAGGAGACCGGCGAACTCGCAGTCATAGAGGTGACTCTTGCGGATCGTGAGGCCGCTCACGCCCGTCACCGTCAGACAGCTCAGCCTGGAGCCTTGGGCGGACGCGTGGTACCCGTGGATCGTGGTTCCGTCGACAGTGACGCTCCTCGCCGCGCGAGTGCCGCTCGCGGTGACGAGGCTCGGGACGTCCGTGGAAGGCCCGACGCTCCCGCCGAGGACCCTCACGCCGTTCGCGCCGTGGATCCGGAAGTAGCCCGTCGCGACCGAGCGGAACGTCAGGTCGGACGCGGTCGAGAGCGCCCTCCAGCCGGAAACGCGGAGCCTTCGGAGCTCGAGGTGGCGCGCGCGGACGTCGAGCCGCCCGACCACGACGACACGGGCACCCGTGACCGGGCGGAAGACGACGTCGCGCAAGGACTTCTTCCGGCGGTCCAGTCGGATGACCTGGCTCCTGTAGACGCCGGGCCGGAGGAGCACCGTCTGGCCCGGCCTTGCGAGCCTGTAGGCGCGGTCGAAGGTCCGACATGGCTTCAGCCTCGTGCATGCGCTGCGGTCGGAACCTCTCGTGGACACGTAGAGGCTGCTCGCAGCCTCGGCCGAGCCTGCGAGCACGGCGAAAGCGAACGTGCTGAGAAGTGCGGCGAGGAGGATCCTGCGTTTCCCGGGGGTGGGCGCGGCTCCCACATCGGGCGCCATCGGCTCTTCGTACGAACCCGGTAATAGCTGGATCGGGGCTAGGCGACGATCACTGTCAGCGCCGCCACTCGTCCGCGCCCGCATCCGGGGCACGTCCGAAGGGGCGGCGCTGCCCGTCGATGTCGCGGGCGGGGAAGCTGCTCGGGTTGCCCCGGCCGATCGCCGCCGCGCCGGCGCGGAGGTGGAAGTTCTGCGCCTGCGGGTCGACGAAGCCGCTCGGGGCCCTGCGATCGTTCGCGCCGCACCTCGAGCCCTGGTACCAGACGTTGTAGTTGACGCGGACGCCCGCGCGTCCGCACCCCTGGAAGGAGGGACCGATGTTCCCGAAGAAGCGGAGCGCCGCGACCGTCCTGTTGTCCGGGCCGATTCCGATCGCCTTGTTCGTCGAGTTGTTGCGGACGAGGAAGTTCGCCCACCGTTCTCCGTGCTGGTCTCCCAGGTAGATCGAGAAGTAGCCCTGGCCGCAGCAGTCGAGGAAGTTGTTCTCGATCGTCACGTTCGTCGGCGTCGGGACGGGGCTGCCGGGAATCTTGGTGAAGAGAATGGCGAAGAACTCGCAGTTCGAGAACCTGCTCCTGCGGACAGTGAGTCCGTTCGCTCCAAAGACGTGCAGGCAGTCGACGTGCGAGCTTCCGTCCGTCTGGCGGTAGTCGTGGATCCTGACGCGGTCGAGAAGGATATTCCTCGCCACCTTCGTGTCGTTCGCGCCCTCGGACTGGATGCTGGAGTACGCGTTGTTCGTCGGGCCGTAGCTGCCGCCGATGACCCGCACGCTGCTCGAGCCCATGATCGCGAACCTCGCCGCCCTGACGTTGCGGAACGTGACGTCGCTGGCCTCCCGCCAGGTACGCCAGTGTGGCGAGAAGTGCATCCCGCGGACCTCGAGGTGAGCCGCGTGAACGTCCAGGGAGTCGACGTTCACGCTCGCCCCGGGCGCCGGGCGAAAGACCACGTCCGCCCGCGACCTCTTGGAGGCGTCGGCGGCGATCGTCTGAGCTCCGTAGCTTCCGCCCGCCACCTGGACGATCTGGCCCGGCCTGGCCACCCGGTAGGCGCGGTTGAACGACCGGCAGGGGGCGGTCCGAGAACAGCGGCTTGCGTCAGAACCGCCCGGAGCGAGGAAGACGGTCGGAGACGGCACGCGGCGGGAGACGCTCGACTCCGCCGGCCCAGGAGAGGCCAGGGCGATGGCGGCGGCGGCTGTGAGGACGAGAGGTAAACGGCCCATTCGAAGACGGCGGTCGAGCGGGCGGAAGCCGCGTAGTATGCCCGTACGGGCTGACGGCTGCGTCAGGTGCGCCGAGGCTGTCAGCTCGATGGCGTCGCACCGCCCTCTGGCTCACGACTCCGACGTGCCCCGAGTCGATGCCGGCTTCCGCGGCGATACGTCTCAGCGCGTCCGGCGTGAAGTGCCAGCTCCCGCTCGTGCTGTCGCCGGCGTCATGCGTCGGCGCGCGCTCTCGCCAAGCCGATCGTCCGGAGCATCCGCTGCCTCAGCTCCCACCGGGCGAAGCGGCGGAAGTCCGCGTCGGGTACGCGCTCCGCTCGCCGCACGGCCGCCCGCGCGTAGCCGTAGAAGAACGCAAGTCCCGAGAGCACGACGGGGCGGCTGCGGGCGGCCTTGAGGGAACGAAGGGCAACCCATGGGAGGCTGAAGTGCGCAATGTACGCGCACTCTCCGTGACGGGCGCGCCCGCGGAGCGTCCCGTCGGCACTGCCGAGCCGCCGGTGATGCACGGCGACGAGCTCCCGGAAGCTGCGCGTCCGGAAATCCTTCATGCGCGCGTAGGTCTCATCGATCGTGTCCCAGCCGAGGCGCTCCTGAAGGCCCCCGATCGCCTCGAAGCAGACCCGCGTGTAGCACTTGAGCGCTCCATGGACGTGGTGCGGCGGGATCGCGATGCGCCGAAAGCGGCCGCGCCGCGCTTCAGCGAGGTCGCCGCAGGCGATCCCGAGCCGCGGGTCGGCCGCGAAGCAGGCGAGTAGCTCGCGGAGGTAGTGCGGGGGGAGCTCGACATCCCCATCGAGCTTCATGATGTGCGTGAAGTCGCACCGTCCGACCGCCGCCAAGCCGACGTTGAACGCCCTCGGCGCGGCGCCGCCCGCGAGCCGGTCGCGTGCCGTCTCCGAGCCCCCGCCGCGAGTCTCCACGACCCGCATGAAGGGAACCTCGGGGGCGAGTCGGCGCAGGATTGCGAGCGTGTCGTCGTGCGAGCCGTCGTCGACCACGACCCAGTGAGCGGGCCGAAGCTCTTGCGCGGCGACCGCGCGGACCACCCGCTCGATGTGCGCTGCCTCGTTTCGCACGGGGGAGATGACGAGCACGCGTTCGCCGGCGTTCACCACACATGCAACGCGCCGGGGCGGCGCGAACTTTCGGGCGAGCGGGGAGTGCTCCGCGTGCAAGCGGCGGCCCCGCTGCCGCGTTTGTCTCCCGGAATGTGTGGGATTTGCGGCATCGCGTCCGCCGACCCGGCGCGGCCTCCGCTGGACCGCGGGACCCTCGCCAGGATGACGGACTCGATCATCCACCGGGGGCCCGACGAGGATGGAGCTTGGATCGAGCCCGGCGTCGCGCTCGGGATGCGCCGGCTCTCCATCATCGACCTCGCCGGAAGCCACCAGCCCGTCGCGAACGAGGACGGTGCCGTCCGGGCCGTCTTCAACGGGGAGATCTACAACTTCGCCGAACTGCGTGAGCACCTGCGCCGACGCGGGCACCGGCTGGAGACGTGCGGGGACTCCGAGACGCTCGTCCATCTGTATGAGGACCACGGAGTCGACTTCCTGCGTCACTTGCGCGGGATGTTCGCGATCGCGCTCTGGGACCGGCGGGCCCGCCGGCTCGTACTTGCGCGCGACCGCATGGGCGTCAAGCCGATGTACTACGCCGAGACGCAGGGCGGCCTGGCGTTCGCCTCGGAGGTCAAGGCGCTGCTCGCCGGCGGCCTCCTCGAGCCGCGGCTCGACCCCCTGGGCGCCGAGCTCTTCCTCGCCCATGGTTTCGTGCCCGGGCCGCGCACGCTGTTTGCCGGGGTCCGCAAGCTGCCGCCCGCCTCCCTGCTCGTCTGGGAACGAGGCCGCGTCGCCGAGCTGCGCGAGTACTGGACGCCATGGGACGGCGAGGCCACTCCTTCGGCCGGCTGGGAGGACGACCAAGAGGCCCTGCTCGGGCTGCTGCGAGAGGCGGTGAAGGCGCGGATGGTCTCCGACGTGCCGCTCGGCGTCATGCTCTCCGGCGGCCTGGACTCGAGCCTGATCGCCACGCTCATGGCCGAGCGCTCCAGCCGTCCGGTGGAGACCTTCTCGATCGGCTTCATCGAGGACGGGGACGCCAACGAGCTCGACGACGCCCGACTGGTGGCGCGCCGGATCGGCGCAGAGCACCACGAGATGACGACCAGTGCCGTAGGGCATCCCGAACTTCTCGACGAGGCGATGTGGCATCTGGAGGAGCCGATCGCGGACGTCTCCTGTCTTGGGTTTCTCCTCCTCAGCCGCTTGGCGCGCCGGTCCGTTACGGTCGCGCTCTCCGGCCAGGGCGCTGACGAGCTGCTCGGCGGCTACCGCAAGCACGAAATCGCCTCGCTGGCAGCGGGGGCGCGGCTCGTCCCCGGCCCCGTACGGCGGGCGGTGGGGGCGCTCGCGTGCCTGGGCCCGCCCGGCTCCACCTTCCGGCGAGGCCTCCTTGCCGTGACCACCGACGACCCGGCCGTCCGTCTCCTCGCGATGAGCCGAGTCCTCCAGCCGCACGAGCGGGCCACGCTGCTGAGCCCCGAGTTCCTCGAGCCCGCTGCCGAGGAGGAGATCGCCGCAGTCGTCCGCTCGCACATTCCTCCGGTGGCGCAGAGTCCCCTCGGCGAGACGCTGCACCTCGACACTCGGCTCGCCCTTGTCGACAACATGCTCCTCTACTTCGACAAGATGTCGATGGCGGCGTCGCTCGAGGTGCGGGTGCCATTCATGGACCACGACGTCGTCGCCTATTGCTCGCGCCTTCCCGACTCCCGCCGCGTCTGGCGCCTGCGCCGCAAGGAGCTCCTGCGCCGCGCCAGCCGGGGCCTCATCGACGACGCGATCATCGACAAGCCCAAACGCGGGTTCTTCCACGCGGCGCTGGGGACCTGGCTCTCCGTGCACCGGGAGGCGCTCGTACGCGAGACGCTCCTCGACGGCCGGACGCTGGCGCGGGGGCAGTACCGTCCGGAGGCCGTGAGCCGCCTTGTCGCCTCGGCCGCGGCGCGCGACAAGAAGGCGAGCCAGTGCCTCTTCTCGCTCCTTCTGCTTGAGCGCTGGCAGCGGCTGTTCGTGGACGGTGACGCACCTGGGCTCCGGCCCGAGCCGGCCGAGCGGGTGGCGCTCGCATCCTGAGCGCGATGACTCCGGCACCCGACGTCTCGATCGTCGTCGTCACTCACGAAGGGCGCGAACGCGCCCTGGCGACGCTGCGGTCTGCTCGAGCTGCGACCGGCGGCGTCTCGGCGGAGTGGCTCGTCGTGGACAGCGGATCGACCGACGGCACCCCGGACGCCGTCGAGCGGGAGTTCCCCCGGATGGTCGTCACCCGCCTGCCCAACGTGGGGTTCGCGGCCGCCAACAACGTGGCGCTTCGGGAGGCGCGCGGGCGGTACGTGCTGCTTCTCAACCCCGACATCGAGATCCTGGAGGGCACGTTGGAGGAGCTCGTCGCGGCGGTTGACGACCGTCCCGAGGTGGGGGCCGCAAGCATCGTGCAGCTCTGGCCGGACGGCCGCCTCCAGCGCACGATCCGACGCTTCCCTTCGCCCTCGCGACAGCTCGGCGAGGCCCTCTTCCTCTCGCGCCTGCCGGGGCTCGGCCACCTGCGGGAGGAGGAATGGGACGCAGACGCCTACGAGCGCGAGGTCTCCGCCGACTGGCTCGTCGGCTCCTTTCTGCTCGTGCGCAGAGAGGCAATTGCCGACGCCGGGCCGCTCGACGAGCGCTTCTTTCTCTTCTCCGAGGAGACCGATTGGTGCCGCCGGCTCCGGGGCGCGGGCTGGGACGTGCGCCACTTGCCGCTCATGCGAGCGGTGCACCACACGGGTCGGATGCTGCGCCCGGACCTCTACGCGCAGAACAGCCACTCGAAGCTCCTGTACGTCCGCAAGCACTTCGGCCCGGCCCGGCGGGGAGCCTTCCGCGGAGCGCTGGCGCTGCGCCACGCCCTGCGGGTCGCCGCTCTTGCACCCACAGCGCTCACCCGCCCGGCCGCACGCGGTCGCGCACACGCCGAGGCGAAGGCGCTCGCGGTTGTGCTCGGCCTAGCGCAGCCCCCTGCCAGACCGCCCGGCTGATCCCGCGCCCTCAGAACTCCATTCGGTCCGGCAGCCGAGGTCTTCGCTTTCGAAAGGGGTTCTTTAGGCGGACGCGAGCGTGGTCGTCGAGGCCGTCGCGGAACTCGCTGCCACCTCGCGCTGCCAGAGCTCGAGGACCAGCAAAGACCAGAGACGGGGAGCCTCCGCATCGACGCCTGCGGCGTGCTGCGCGAGCATCGCCTCCACGGACTCCCGGCGGAACCAGCCGCGGCCGACGGCCTCCCCGTCGAGCAATATCTCGCGCGCCCATCCGGAGAGCTCGTGTCGCAGCCAGTCGCTGATCGGAACCGAGAAGCCCTGCTTGGGGCGATCGAGGGTTTCGTCGGGGAGCCAGCCTCGCAGCGCCTGGCGGAAGATCCATTTCTTCTCCGAGCGCCGTACCTTCAGGTCAGCCGGGACGGCGGCCGCGAGCTCCATGACCTCGTGGTCGAGGAGCGGCGAGCGTGCCTCGAGCGAGTGAGCCATCGTGGCGATGTCGATCTTGGCAATCAGGTCGTCGGGCAGGTACGTGCACGTGTCCACCTCGAGCATCCGGTCGACCACGTCGCCACCCGTGGCTGCCTGCCACGGGTGGCGGACGACGTCGACGGCGTCCTCGACTCGCACCTCGGCCAGGAGGGCGTCCGAGTAGAGCGCGGCGCGCTGCTCGTCGTCAAAGATCTGGACGTAGCGCGCGTACCTGCCCGCCGAGTCGAGAGCGAGCGTTCGCGCTAGTCGCCTGGCGCGCTGGACGGGGTGGGAAATCTCGCCGGTGGCCGGCAGCCGCTCGCCGAGGGTCGCCCCCGCGCGCCTGAGCCAGCCCGGAAGCGCCTGGAGGCGGTCGGCAAGCGCGTTGGCCACGTAGCGGGTGTAGCCGCCGAACGCCTCGTCGCCCCCGTCTCCGTTGAGCGCCACGGTCACATAGCGCCTGGTCAGCGAGGCGAGGTAGAAGCTCGGGATGGCGGACGAGTCGGCGAACGGCTCGCCGTGATGCCGGACGATTCGCGGCAGAACATCGATCGCGTCCGGGCGCACGACGAACTCGTGGTGGTCCGTGCCGAACAGCTCGGCGATCCGGCGCGCGTGGGGCAGCTCGTCGAAGGCCTCGCGGTCGAAGCCGATCGAGAAGGTCCGGACCGGCCCAGAGGAGGCCTCGGCCATGGCTGCGACCACCGCGGAGGAGTCGATCCCGCCCGAGAGGAAGGCGCCGAGCGGGACGTCGGCGACGAGGCGCCGGCGGGTGGCGGCGCGGAGGGCGTCGCGGATGCGCTCGCACAGCTCCTCGGTCGCAAGGGGCTCGAGCTTGCGGCCGTAGTCGAGGGCCCAGTACCGGTCGACGGCCACTCGGCCGTCGCGCCAGAGGAGCGTGTGCGCCGGCGGCAGCTTGCGAACCGCCCGGAACGCCGAGAGCGGGGCAGGGACGTAGCCGTAGGCAAGGTAGCGGTCGATGGCCGCGTAGTCCGCGTCCCGCGGGACCTCCGCGTCCTCGAGGAGCGCGCGCACCTCGGACGCGAACGTAAGCCGTCCGTCACGGAGCGCGTAGAAGAGCGGTTTCTTACCCAACCGGTCGCGCGCGAGCAGGAGCTGCCGCCGGCGCGCGTCCCAGAGCGCGAAGGCGAACATCCCGTGCAGGCGGCGGACGCAGGCGGGCCCGAGCTCCTCGTAGAGGTGGACGATCGTCTCCGTGTCTCCCTGCGTGGCGAAGCGGTGCCCCCGCGCCTCGAGCTCCCGACGCAGCTCGCGGTAGTTGTAGATCTCCCCGTTGAGAACGACGACGACCGACCCGTCCTCGTTGGGGATGGGCTGGTCACCCGTCTCGAGATCGATGATCCGGAGCCGCTGAATCCCGAGCCCGATGCCGTCGTCGGCGAAGAGGCCGCGGGAGTCGGGCCCGCGGTGCTCCAGGGCCGCGCACATGCGGGGGACGAGCTCCGGGTCGATCGGAGCCCGATCGGCGCGCACCTGGCCGGCGATTCCGCACATCAGGACATCGTCGAGGAGAGGGCCGGCACCGACTCCGGCGTGCCGGAGGGGCGGTCGCGCCACCTCGCCGGCGCGAGGTTCCGAGCGAGGAGCACGACATCCGACCAGGCTGCAGCGAACAGAGCCCTGATCGTGACCAGATACGCGGAGGCCCCGACGAGGCCGACCCCGGCAAGTGTGACCGGCGCCGGCAGGCCCGCCGAGGTCAGGAGCTCTCGGAGCGGAAAGCCGGCGGCGAGGAGCGCCGCGCTTCCGACCACCGCCGGGGCGAGATCGGTGAGCAACCGGCGCATCGGAACGCCGACGTGGGGCCCGAGCAGCAGGCCGTAGACCCCGACGAGGATCAGGACGTACACGCCGACGACGCCGACGCAGACGGCGGTCAGACCGCGACCGGCCGTGGCGAGCACCACGGAGACGTACACCACGAGGACGGCGAGATTGAAGTGGAGCAGCGTTCGCGGCCGGCCCACCGCGAGCATGACCTGCGGGTAGCCGGTTAGCACGGCGGCGATCATGCCCGCCACCGCGAGAATCTGGGTCGGAACGACCGCGCCGCGCCAGGGCGACCCGAAGAGCCACGGGATCAGGACGGGTGCCACCACGATCAGGAGGGCGAGCAGCGGGACGACGGCCGTCGCGTGCAGCCGGGTGGCGCGCTGGTGGAAACGCCGCAGCTCGGCGGGAGTGTCAGTGCGCGAGTAGATGGGGAAGGCGAGGCGAAGCATGATCCCGCTGATCTTCTCCTGGTAGCCGATGCCGAGCTGGAAGGCCCGCCAGAAGAGCCCCGTCTGGGTCGGGCTTACGCGGGTCGCCAGGATCACGTAGGGGGCGGTTGAGAAGGCAACGTGCACGAGGCCGGCGAGCGCGGCCGGAACACCGAAGCCCGCAATGCCGCGGGCGGCACGGCGGCTTCCCCGACGCATGCCGTACGGCGCCGCCGCGTAGAGCATGAGGGAGCTTGTGGCGGTCGCGGCGAGCGCACCGCCGATGAGTGCCTCGGCGTCGAGGCCCCTCAGCGCGAGCGCGATCGAGAGAGCCGCGCCCACGGCGAGAGAGAGCACCTCCACGACGCTCACCCGGCGGAAATCGAGGCGCCGCCACATCGTCGCGCGAGGCACCGCGCCGACGCTTGCGAGCAGGAACACGGGCGAGACGAGCGCGATGAGCCCGGCCACGCGCTCTCCGAAGAGCGGCTCCCCGAGGGGTCGGGCGAGCGCGAAGGTGAGGGTGCTCAGGAGCAGCCCGGCGACCAGGCTCATCACCACGGCGCTGTCGCGGTCGGTCTGGGTGACGCTCTTCCGCTGCACGAGCGCCGAGGCGCATCCCTCGAAGGTGAGGATCACGGCCAAGGGCACGATGGCCAGCGGGACGGCCGCGCGCCCGAATTCCGCGGGCGACACCATCCGGGCGAGGGCGACCGCCGCGGCGAACGCAAAGATCTCGGCGGCGACGCGGGCCAGAGCGACCCAGCGCACACCTCTGAACGTCGCGTCGCGCAGCGACTCCGAGGGCGCTTGACTGAGCTGGTCGGTCATCAGTGTGGAGGGGCCCGGCGGCCGCTCACCGTCTCGAAAGACGAACGAAGCGGAGTCGAGCAGACTTCCGCTCTCGCAGAAGCGAAGCGACCGGCCCGACGTTCTTCTGGTGATGGCGATCGCGGTCGCGCTCGAATCCGAGCCCAGGGTGGAGCCACGCGATGTCGTGTTTGCGCTGTCGTTCACCACCTGGAGCGGGGCCGTCGGCCGAGGCCTCTGCATGCCCGAGGATCGGCTGGCGGCCGCCCTCCCCTCCTCCGAGCGCGTCCGGCGCCTGCTTGTCTGCGACCCCTACCGCAGCCTGCCGGTGAAGACCGCCCGCACGCTCCTCGGGTCGCGCGAGGCGCCGTTTCCCACCTCAGAGACCGTGGGGCTCCACCAGCCGCTGAGGCTCCGCCGCTTCGACCCGACGAGCGTGCGGGCAATCGAGCGCTCGTTCGCCGCGTACGACCGGAGCGTCCGCCAGGCGGCCGAGGCGCTCGGACTCGAGCGGCCGGCGATCATCACGACGCACCCGCTCCTGGCGGGGTTCGGACGCTTCGAGTGGGCCGGCGCGGTGACCTACTACGCCTGGGACGACTGGGCGGCGTCGCAGCCGCATCGCCGCTGGTGGCCCTCGTACGGCGAAGGGTTCGCACGCATCCGTTCGTCGGGACACCGCGTCGTTGCCGTGTCGGAGGCCGTGCTTCGCCGCGTAGCTCCCACCGGCCCTCAGGCCGTCGTACCCAACGGTGTCGAAGCCTCGGAGTGGCTTCGTCCGAGGCCGGCGCCGCCCTGGTTCGCCGAGCTGTCCCGGCCGCGGCTCCTCTACACGGGAGCTCTCGACGGTCGCCTGGACGTCGCGCAGGTGGCCCGGGTGGCCGACGCGCGTCCAGAGGCCTCGGTCAGCCTCGTCGGGCCGGTTCAGGACGAGAGCCACCTGGCACCGCTGCTTGGCTTGCCCAACGTCCGGCTCTTCCCGCCCGTGGGCCGGTGCGAGCTTCCCGGTCTCGTCGCCGCCGCCTTCTCGGCGACCGTGTAGCCGGCGCCGGCGCCGCCCTCGGCTTCGTACCACTCCGACGGCGCGCTCCACC
>Ga0209859_1000270_pt1 | contig 12353 bp, 12 predicted proteins | sample GWRWS3_50_60_FD_187241 | JGI IMG/M metagenome (GOLD analysis project Ga0209859, IMG submission 187241) | Riverbed sediment microbial communities from areas with vegetation nearby in Columbia River, Washington, USA - GW-RW S3_50_60 (SPAdes)... | ecosystem: Environmental > Aquatic > Freshwater >... | reverse complement strand
AACGCGCAGGGTATCCAACTCACCCGGGCCCGCGCCGAGCTTCCCTGGCTGGCCGACCTGCCGGCACAGTCGGCGCAGCAGGTGCTCCGCCAACTCGACCGCGCCTACGACAACTGGTGGAACCCGCAGCACCCCGCCGGGCCGCCAGCGTTCAAGAAGCGCAGCAACCGGCTGGTGGTGCCGTTCCCCGGCCAGGCCATCGCGGTCCGCACGCTCAACCGCAAGTGGGCGCAGGTGCGGCTGCCAAAGGTCGGGTGGGTGCGGTTGCGGCTGTCGCGTCCACTGGGCGGCGTCGTGCGCAACGCCACGGTCAGCCGCGACGGGCTGGGCTGGCATGTCTCGTTCGGGGTCGCCGCAGCCACGGAGCCTGCCGCGCCCAACGGCCTGCCCGGCTGCGGGGTCGACCTCGGGGTGGCGTGCTCGGCCTGGGTCTCCGACGAGCCCTCGCCGCGGCTGCTGCTGCCGACGCTGACCGCGGGGGAGCAGCGGCGGCTGCTCGGTCTGGAGCGCCGCAAGGCCCGCGAGGCCCGCAAGGAGCCGCATGCGTGAACCCCCCGGGGAGCGGGTCGCATGAACGCCACCGGGAATCCCCGCCCTTCAGGGCGGGAGAGGAAGTCAAGTCCTGTTCCGGTTCCTCGGCACGGCCCGTGGCCCGCGGCGGACCCGGGCCACCAGGCCACTCGCCGCCGGCGTGCTCGCCCCGCTCGGCCTCGGCGCCGGCTTCCTGGACGCCGTCGGCGGCGGCGGCTGGGGGCCGGTCGGCACCCCGACGCTGCTCGCCTCCGGCCGGCTGGAGCCCCGCAAGGTCATCGGCTCGGTCGACACCGGCGAGTTCCTCGTCGCCCTCGGCGCCAGCCTCGGCTTCCTGGTCACGCTCACCTGGAAGGACGTCCCGCTGGCGATGGTCCTGCTGCTGCTCTCCGGCGGCCTGGTCGCCGCGCCGCTGGCCGCCTACCTGGTGAAGCGGCTGTCGCCCCGCAAGCTCGGCGTGATCGTGGGCGCGGCCATCCTGCTCACCAACGCGCGCACCCTGATGACCACCTTCGGGATCCAGGGCCTCGCGCGCTCGGCCCTGTACCTGGGGATCGTCGGGGTGGTCGGCGCCGTCGCCGCCTGGCGGCTGTCGCAGGCGCGCAACCGGCGCCGCGCCAGGCAGGCCGCCGAGGTTCCGATCCTCTCGGAGCCCCTCGCCGAGCTGGCCGGGTAACCCGGAAGCCGGAGGGGCCGCACCGCCGGGTGGGCTATCCCTCGGCGGCGCCGAACGCCCATTCCGGCCGATCGGCGCCAGCGGCCAGCGCGTTGGCCTTGTGCCAGTGCAGCGCGGCCAGGATCCGCTCGGTGATCGCGTCGACCGGCCCGACGGCGTCGATGCGCACCAGGATCCCACGTCGCCGGTAGTAGTCGAGCAGCGGGTAGGTCCGGGTCCGGAACACCTCGAGGCGGTGGCGGACCGTGTCCTCGGTGTCGTCGCTGCGGCCCTCCTCGCGCGCCCGGCCGGCGAGCCGCGCCAGCAGCTCCTCAGTGCCGATCTCGAAGAAGAGGGCCAGGTCGAACGGCACCCCGCGGGCCTTGGCCCAGCGGTGGGCGGCCTCCGCCTGGGCGAGCGTGCGCGGGTACCCGTCGAGGATGTAGCCGCCCTCGCTGTTGGCCTTCACGACCCGTTCCCTGGTCATGGCGATCACGAGCTCGTCGGGGACCAGGTCGCCGCGGTCGATGTAGGCCTTGGCCGTACTGCCGAGCTCGGACCCGCTGGCGACCTCGCGGCGCAGCAGGTCGCCGGTGGCGATCCGGGCCAGGTCGAAATGCGCCGCGATCCGGGTCGCCTGGGTGCCCTTGCCGGCACCTGGCGGGCCGATCAGCAGTACGCGCATGCCTGCTCCCGGACGGCGGTCAGGTCGTGCGGACCAGGCCCTTGACCATCTCCACGTTCTCGGCCGTCAGCTCCATGTCGGGATGGGCCTCGCTGACGTGCAGCTCGACATGGTGCATGAGCTCGTCCTCGGTCCTGGTCTGGAACTGCCCCGGGCAGTCCATGCCGCTGTCGGCGCAGGTCAGGGAGTATGCCATCGCGCACCTCGCTCCCATGTCGAAAGGCGAACGGCTCATCTTCCGCGCGGCCACCGCTGCCGGCAAGCCCCCCGGGCCGGGCTAACCCGCGGCGAAGTGGGCCAGCAGCTCGCCGGCGTAGTAGTCCTCCCAGCGCTGGTCGGGGCGGCGCTCGGTGTACTCCTTGTCCAGGCGCACCAGGAGCCAGGTCAGCTCGCTGCGGACCACCTTGCCGCCGAGCAGGTCGGGCAGCTCAGACAGCGTGACCAGCCACTCCGCATACCAGGACGCCCAGTCGTCGTCGGCGCCGTCGGTGATCCTGAAGACCCGGTGGTGGGTCTCGGCGGCCTCGTGGAGCAGCTCGCCGACCTTCGCACTGCGCTCGTCCATACGCCGGATGATAGCGGCGCCTGCCGGCGGTGGTTGTCGGCCCGCCGGGGTAGGCTTCGGGCATGGCGTTCGACCAGGGACTGGCGCAGCGGATCCGCGAGCAGCTCGCCACCACCGGCGGGGTGGCCGAGAAGCAGATGTTCGGCGGCCTCGCCTTCCTCGTGGACGGGAACATGTGCGTCGGCGTGATCGGCGAGGAGCTCATCGCGCGGATCGGCCTCGACGCCACGGACTCGGCGCTGGAGCGGCCGGGCAGCCGGCTGTTCGACTTCGGCGGCCGCCCGATGAAGGGCTGGATCACCGTCGACCCGGCCGCCCTGGAGGACGACGACGCCCTCGCCGCCTGGATCGACGACGCGCTCGGGTTCGTCCACACCCTGCCGCCGAAGTAGCGGTCAGGTCGCGTCGAACAAGGCCAGGCGGTGGGCGACCGCGGCCGCCTCGACCCGGGTCCGCACGCCCAGCTTGGCCAGGATGTTGGAGACGTGGACGCTGGCCGTCTTCGCGCTGATGAACAGCTCCTCGCCGATCTGCCGGTTGCTGAGCCCGTCCGCCACCAGCCGCAGCACCTCCAGCTCACGCCGGGTGAGGCCGAGCTGGTCGTCCGGCCCGGCGCTCGCCGGCCCATCCGGCGCCGGCTCCTGCGCCAGGTCGATGCGGCCGCGCCTGGCGAGCTGCTCCAGCTCGGTCCGGAGCGGCGCGGCGCGCAGCCGGACGGCGGTGGCGTGGGCGTCGCGCACGGCCCGCTCGGCCTGCTCGCGGTCCGCCCCGGCGGCGAGCAGCGCCTCGGCCAGACGCCAGCGCGCGTACGCGGCCGGGTAGGGCTGCCCGGCCTTGTCCCAGGCGTCGACCGCCGCCTGCCAGCGTTCGGGGTCGGAGTCCCCTGCCGCTCGGGTCCACTCCGCCTCGGAGACGGCAAGGTGCGCCTCGAACTCGGGGCCCCAGGGCGTGGCCAGGGCGCGCGCGCCGTCCAGCAGCTCGGCCGCCACCCGCCGGGCGTCGGCCTCCTCGCCCTCGGCGTGCCGGTCGCGGGCCCGCACGGCCGCGTCGGCCTCGGCCCGCAACCCGACCGGGTACAGACCGGCCGCGTAGCGCGCCCCGTCCACCCCGAGGCAGGCCGACAGGCCGGCGGCCACGGCCGTCCTGGCCTCGGCGTGACGGGCCCGCCAGACGGCCACGTGGGCCCGCTCGCGGTACAGCGGGCCACTGTGCTGGGCGCCGACGAACACCTTCTCGAACAGCTTGAGCGCCTCACCCAGGTGCTCGGCGGCCAGCTCCAGCTCCCCCTGCCCGACCTCGAGGGTGGCCAGCGCCTGGTGCAGGTAGATCGCAGCCAGCGCACCAGAGGTCGCGGAGGGCAGCGCGTCGTGCAGGCGCTCACCGGCCTCGTCCCAGCGTCCCAGCTTGATCAGCACGGCCGCGCCGTCCGCGGTCAGCCAGGTGCCGAAGGAACGCTCCAGCCCATGCTTCCGGGCCTCCTCGACGCCGCGCAGCGCCAGCGTGGCGGCCCGTTCCAGCTCGCCGGTGAGGTCCAGCAGGTCGCACAGGTTGGCGTAGGCGCGCAGCACGTCGTCGACGTCGTAGCCGTGCTGCTCGTGGAGGTCCTCGGCGATCCGCAGGGCCTCCTCGAGGTGCGCCAGGCCGGCGGCCGGGTCGCCGAGGTGGGCGAGGACCACCCCCATGGTGTTGCGAGCGTGGCCCTCGGCCGCGCGCTCCCCGGCCGCCCGCGCCACCGCGATGGCCTCCTCGCACACGGCCCGGGCCTCCTGGAAAAGCGGCTTGAGCATGAGCGCCTGGCCGAGGCCGGCGAGCACCTGGGCCCGTTCGGGCGTCGGCGGCTCGGACGGCACCAGCCGGATGGCCTCGTCATAGACGGGGAAGGCGCCCGGCTTGCCCGACAGGCGCAGGAAGTGGGCCAGGCGCGCGGTGAGCACGCCGGCGCGCAGGGGCTCGGCCTCGGCGTCGACCTCCCGCAGGGCAATGCGGATGAGCGCGATCGCCCGGTCCGCGCTGGCGACGCGGAAGGCCGCCTCGGCCGCGTGGCGGAGCAGGTCGACCCGGTCCAGGCCGATGCCGGGGTGGACGGCGGGGACCCGCTCCCACAGCTCAAGGGCGCGCTCAAACTGCCGCTGCGCCTCGGCGTAGGCGTAGACCCCCTCGGCCGCCATGCCGGCCGTGACCGCAGCGGGCAGGGCGCGCTCCATGTCGTGGGCGGCGTACCAGTGGTGCGCCAGCTCGGCCGCGGTGCTCGCCTGCTCGCCGCCGCCGGAGTCCTCGCGGGCGGCCAGGGTGGTCGCGTAGGCGGCGTGCAGGCGGCTGCGCTCCCCCGGCAGCAGGTCGCCGTAGACCGCCTCCTGGACCAGGGCGTGGCGGAAGGCGTAGGCGTCGCGCTGGTTGTCGGCCACCAGCACGTAGGCGGAGATCGCCTGGCGCAGGGCGTCGAACAGCTCGTCGTCCGGCAGGTCAGCCACCTCCGCGAGCACGCCGTGCTCGACCTGCCGGCCGGCCGTGGCCGCCACCCGCAGGACATGCTGGGTGCGGTCGGGGAGGACGTCGATCCTGGCCATCAGGGTGTCACGCAGGGTCGGCGGGAGCTGCCCGCCGAGGCCGGCGCCCGCGGCGGCGACCAGCTCCTCGCTGAAGAACGGGTTGCCCTGGGCGCGCTCGAAGACCTCGTCGACCAGCTCCGCGCCCGGAGGCTCGCCGAGGATGCCGCTGAGCTGGGCGATCAGCTCCGGCCGGTCGAAGCGTTGGAGCTCGACCCGCTCGACCCAGCGGATGCGCTCCAGCTCGGCCAGGAACGGCCGCAGGGGATGCCGGCGGTGCAGCTCGTCGGTGCGGTAGGTGAGCACCAGCAGCAGACCTGGGCGGCGCAGTCCGCGGACCAGGAAGCCGAGCAGGTCGCGGGTGGACTGGTCGGCCCAGTGCAGGTCCTCCACCACCAGGACGGTGGGCCGCTCGGCGGCGATCCGCTCCACCAGGTCGAGCAGGAGCTCGAACAGCCGCCCCTGGGCCGAGGTCAGCTCCGGCCCGACCGCCTGGCCCTCGCCGACGGGCGGCCCGGCCACCTCGGGCAGCAGCCGCGCCAGGTCGGCACGACCGTGGCCGATCCAGCGCCGGGCCGTCTCCGGCTCCATGCCGCGCAGCATGCCCTGCAGGGCCGCGACCACCGGCGCGAACGGCACGCCCTCCTCGCCCAGCTCGATGCAGCCGCCGACGAGCACGCGCACGTCCTCGGCCTGGCAGCGTCGGATGAGCTCGTCGACCAGCCGGGTCTTGCCGACCCCGGCCTCACCCCCGACCACCACCACCGCGGAGCGGCCGGCGGCCGCCCGCCGCCAGGCCTCGTCGAGCAGGCCGAGCTCGGCGGTACGGCCGACGAACGTCGGAGAGGAGAAACGGATCGCCATCGTCGTCAGTATGGCGTTCCCTCCGACAACAGCGCACGAGCCGGCGGGTGGGACGCCGGCTCGTGCTGGTGGACGCTCTGCGATGGCGTTAGGCCGCGCTGCGTCCTGGCTGGTACGCGACGAACGCGCGCTGCGCGCCGTTGGTGCGGCGGAGCCTCCGGGCCGTGCGGGCCACGGCGGCCAGCCGCTCCCGGTCGGCGTCACGGCGGAAGTCGGCGATCCGCTCGCGACCCAACAGGTCGGAGAGGTAGCTCTGCATCTGGGTCACCTCGTTCCTTGTCGCCTCATCTGGTCTGTGACCAGCGTAGATCTAAGGTGCCCCGCTCCGGATCGGACGGCAGCCCTACCTCTGCGGCCCTCCCACCTCAGATTGGCGGCCTCACCACCGGCCTACCTTAGAAGCGCCCAGAGCGCCCGGTCTTGGCGTCTGCCGGGCGATCCAGTACGGTCGAACCCGCCATGCGGATGAACCGGCAGCACCACGCCACCAGGGTCCTCCTGGTGCCTGCCGTGCTGTTCGCGTCGCTCTGGACGGGTGGCCTGGTCGCGTCGACCGCAGGCGACACCGCCGACAAGCTGGCGACCAGTCGCGCCCAGCCGGCCGCCCTGCGGGATCTGGCCCTGGCGGTCCGGCCGCTGGTCGAGCGACCGGGCTCGCAGGGACGCCCGGTGCCGCTGCTGCTGGGTGCGCTCGCCGCCGCGCTCGCTGCCGCCCTTCGGCTGCTGGCCGGATGGCTCGGCCCCCGCCCGACGCGTGGGCGCTCGCTGGTCCGGTCTTCCCCGCCGGCGGCTCGGGCGCCGCCGCACCTCCAGTCGGCCTGACCGACGTCCCGCGCCCGGTGGTGACCGGCGCGGGCCGATGCTGGAGGTCTCAACTCCATGTCTCGTCACCTTGGGTGGCGCCTTGCCGCCGTCCTGCTTGTGCTCGTGGTGGCCGGCTGGCTGGCCGTCACCCGCCCCGCCCGTCTCGGCCTGGACCTGCGCGGCGGCACCCAGATCGTCCTGGAGACCAGGGACGGCCCCAACCAGCGGGTCGACGACGACACCGTGGCCCGCACCCTGGAGGTGCTGCGGCGCCGGGTCGACCAGCTCGGCGTGGCCGAGCCCACCCTCCAGCGCTCGGGGGCTCGGCGGGTGCTGGTGGAGCTGCCGGGGGTGTACGACCCGGAGGAGGCGGTCCGGGTGATCGGCCGCACCGCCCAGCTCGCCTTCCATCCGGTCCTCGGGCTCGCCGAGGCCGCGCGGGAGACCTCGGGCACGACTACGCCGCCGGCCGGCGAGCTGGTGCTCGCCGGCGAGGACGGCGCCCGGCTACGGCTCGGCCCAGCCGCCCTGACCGGCGAGGCCGTCGGCGACGCCCGGGCCGAGCTCGACCCGCGGTCCCAGGCACGGTGGCAGGTCGCGATCGAGTTCCAGGGGGAGGGGAACCGCCGCTGGGCCGAGCTGACCGGCAAGGCGGCCTGCGAGACACCGGGGGATCCCAGGCGGCGGGTCGCGATCGTGCTGGACCGCCAGGTGATCTCCAGCCCCCAGCTCGACCCTTCGGTCGCCTGCGAGCAGGGCATCACCGGTGGGCCCACCGCGATCACCGGCGACTTCACCGACCGGGAGGCCGAGGACCTGTCGCTGCTGATCCGCGCCGGCGCCCTGCCGGTCCCGGTGGAGGTGGTCGAGCAACGCACCGTCGGCCCGACGCTCGGTGAGGCCGCCATCACGGCGAGCGTGCAGGCGGCGATCGCCGGCGCGGCCCTGACGATGCTGTTCATGATCGGCTACTACCGGCTGCTCGGCGGGCTGGCCGCCGTCGCGCTGCTCTGCTACGGGCTGTTGTCGTTCGCGGTGCTGCTGGCGCTGCGCGCCACCCTCACGCTGCCCGGCATCGCCGGGTTCGTGCTGGCCATCGGCATGGCGGTCGACGCCAACGTGCTGGTGTTCGAGCGGATGCGGGAGGAGCACCGGGCCGGCACCGGGCTCCGCCCCGCGCTGGAACGGGGGTTCACCAAGGCGTTCAGCGCCATCGCCGACTCCAACGTCACCACCCTGCTCGCCGCCGGGCTGCTGTTCTTCCTGGCCTCCGGGGCGGTCCGCGGGTTCGGCGTCACCCTCTCCGTCGGGGTAGTGGTGTCGCTGTTCACCGCCCTGGTCGTCACCCGGGTGCTGGTCGAGCTGGTCACCCGGCTCGGCGGGGTACGGCGGCGCCCCGCCCTGCTCGGCGTGCAGGGCGGCGGGCGGCTGGCCGACTGGCTCGCCACCCACGGCCCAAACCTGATCGGCAGGGCGCGGTGGTGGCTGGCCGGCTCGCTGCTGGCGCTGCTGCTGGCCGGGGCCGGGCTGGCGGTACGCGGCCCCAACTTCGGGGTTGAGTTCACCGGCGGGCGGCTGCTGGAGTACCGGACGGCAGCACCGGTCGACCTGGACGCCGCCCGCGGGGCGCTCGCCGACGCCGGCTTCCCGCGCGCGGTGGTGCAGGCGTCCGGAGACGGCGACCTGACCGTCCGCACCGGCCAGCTCGACCAAGCCGGCGAGGACCGCGTGCGGCGGGCGGTCGCCTCACTCGGCGGCCGGGCCGAGGAGCTGCGGGACGAGTTCATCGGCCCCACCATCGGCGCCGAGCTGCGTCGCAAGGCGCTCATCGCCCTGGGGATCGCGCTGCTGGTGCAGCTCGCCTACCTGGCGCTGCGGTTTCGCTGGACGTTCGGGGCGGCCGCGGTCATCGCCATGTTCCACGACGTGGCCATCCTGCTGGGGCTGTTCGCCTGGCTCGGCAAGCCGCTGGACGGGGTGTTCCTGGCGACGCTGCTGACCGTGATCGGCTATTCGGTCAACGACTCGGTGGTCGTCTTCGACCGCATCCGCGAGCGGCTGCGGGAGCGCCGCCGCGAGCCCCTGGGCATCCTGGTCAACCAGGCGTGCCTGCAGACCATCCCCCGCACCGTCAACACCGGGCTCGGGGCGCTGTTCATCCTGGCCGCGCTGTTCGTGCTCGGTGGCGAGACGCTGACCGACTTCGCGCTGGCCCTGCTGGTCGGCATCCTGGTCGGCACCTACTCGTCGGTGCTGGTGGCCGCGCCGCTGCTGGTCGCCTTCGAGCGGCGCGCCGGCCCCCAGCCGGCCACGCGCGAGCCGGTCATGCCGGCCGCCGCCATGGTGACCCAGCCCGCGCCGGCGCCCGGCGGCAGGCGGGTCACCACCGCGCGCACCACGGCCGGCACGCCTCGCCCGAACAGGCGCAAGCAACCCACCCGCCGCAAGAAGGGGAGACGGCGGTGACCGCCGGCCCTCCCGGGCGGCGATCGTCCGCCGGCCTACGTCCCTCGCGGCCGGGTCGCCCCGCGCCAGAGGAGACGGCCGGACCGACGCAGCACGGTGGCGATCGGCTCCGATGGGTCAGAAGGGTGACGACTGCTCAGGCACTGGTTGAGCCAGACGCCTTCGATCATGCCCGCAACCGCGTAGGCAAGATCGTTGATGGTCGTATCCTCTCGGAGGGTCAGGTCGAAGTGGTCCAGTGCATGCTCCAGCACTTGCTCCAACCGCTCCAGCCACCGCACGAACTCGTCCATGCTGGGCCGGCTGATCTGCTCGCTCCAGAGGCCGTAGGGCACGACGCTGAGCCAGAGCGCCCAGAGGTAGGCGTAGCTGATGGTGGGCTCGCTGCCGTGCACCGGCCCCCGCGCCGATTCGGCGGCGAAGAAGGCGTCGATCCAGGCGTCGGCATCGCGAAAGTCGCCGGGCTCCGGGTAGTCGATCTGGTCGATCAGGTCGCCCGCGCTGAGTGCCCGCGCCATCGTCTCGGCCTGGAAGTTGGCCTGGCTGCCGAACAGGTTGGTGATCGCACCGCGGGTCTTGCCCTCTTGAGCGGCGACCCTGTTGGCGTCGAGGCGCGCGAACGGTCCGACGACCATCGAGCGGCTGTCGAGCCGATCGGAGTCGCTCTTGATCTGCTCGAGAACGACGAGCTCACCGATCTCGACGTAGCGCTGACGCGCCTCGTGCTTGGGCAATGTCGAGCGCCGCGAGTGCTGGTTGATGGCGATGAAGGAGCCTCCCTCTTGGATGCGCATCCGGCACGTGGCAAGTGTATCTTGACTTCGACCGTCCCGGTACGTACGGTACGTATCTAGATACATACCGTACGTACGGAGCTGCGGTGAGCGCGCGGGCCCTTCCATACCAAAGACCTGAACGCGACGCTCGCGTGCGTCCACCCCGCGCGAGGGCGCGGCTGCTGCAGTGGGCGATCACCCTCGCAGCCACCGCCGCGTCGACCTACGCGTTGGACGCGGTCGCCACGGTATCCGGGATCCTTCTCGCTGCGTCCCAGCTCCTCCAAGGCCTCGATCACGCCCTCCTGCTCGTGCTCCTCGCGGGCACCTACGCGCTCTGGTTCGCGGGCCTGCGGGTCAACCTGAAGGCGAACTGGACGCTGCTCGAGGAGACGGGGACGAGCACCAACGCGCTTTCAAAGGCCGCGTACGACCTGATCAAGCTCAGGACGGGGAACGTCCGCGTACAGCGGCTCGCGTCCGCAATCGGGTACGGGGTCACCGAGCTCGCCAAGGAGGTGCCGTACTACGCCGGCGCACTCGGCACCGCCGTCGCCAGCGACGCGGTCTCCTCACAGGACGCGCTGGTCTTCCTCGGAGGCGCAAACCTCGGCGCCGCCGCCTATGAGCTCGGGCTCGCTCGGATGACACGGGTCTTCCTCCGTATCAAACAGGGCCCCACCTACGCCTCGTTCGATTCCGACTGGGTGCCCAAGGAATACCTTGCCGACTATTACCATGAGGTCAAGCCGGACGAGCTCCAGACGATCGCCTTCCTCGTCACCGCCATGGAGCAGGTGGACCCCGGCGAACCGATCCTGCTGTTCGGGGTCGGGCCCACCCTCCATCATGTCTTTCCGGCGGCAGGCAAGGCCTCGGAGATCCACCTCGCCGACTACCTGCAGACGAACCTCGACGAGATCAAGAAGTGGATCAAGCGGGACGCCCACGCCCACGATTGGCGCGCGTTCGTCCGCTACACCTTGCAGTGCGAGGGAATTGCCTCCCCGACCGACGAGCAGGTATGGCAGCGCGAGGAGCTCACGCGCGGCAAGATCACCAAGCTGCTCCAAGCCGACGCGCGGCACGCCGATCCCCTGGGCGAGCGAAACGAGAGCCTCTACGGGACGGTGATCAGCGCGTACTGCGCGGACTCGGCGACCGGCGACAGGGCGACCTGGGAGGCCCTCATGGGCAACATCGCCGGACTGGTACGGCCCGGGGGCATGCTCATCACCGCCGCCCTGCGCCGCTGCCGCCGGTATCTGGTCGGGGGGAAGCCGTTCCCGAGCGCGAACATCGACGAGGACGACCTCCGGGCGGTCCTGGAGCCCCAGTTCGATTGCGGCGCTGGATCGATCCAGGTTTGGGAGTTGGCCGGACACCAGTCACAGGGCTACTCGGGCATCGTCCTCGGGTGGGCCCGCAGGCGATAGCCGGCCGGGCCTACGCCTGCCCCACCCCCGGCAACCCCACCGGGCAGCTCACGCCCGTGCTGTGGTCCGGGCAGTAGCCGTACGGGTTCTTGTGCAGGTACTGCTGGTGGTAGTCCTCGGCGTAGTAGAACACCGGGGCGTCGGCGATCTCGGTGGTGATGGCGCCGTAGCCGGCGGCGCTCAGCACCTGCTGGTAGGCGTCCCGGGAGGCGGCGGCCGACTTCCGCTGCGCCTCCGAGAAGGTGTAGATCGCCGAGCGGTACTGGGTGCCGACGTCGTTGCCCTGCCGCATGCCCTGGGTCGGGTCGTGGTTCTCCCAGAAGACCCGCAGCAGCTCCTCGTAGCTCACCCTGGCGGGGTCGAACACGACCAGGACGACCTCGGCGTGGCCGGTGCGTCCCGAGCAGACCTCCTCGTAGGTCGGGTTGGGGGTGATGCCGCCGGCGTAGCCGACCGCGGTGGTGTAGACGCCGTCGGTCTGCCAGAGGGTTTTCTCCGCGCCCCAGAAGCAGCCCATGGCGAACAGCGCCGTCTCCAGGCCGTCGGGGAACGGTGGCTGCAGGGGGGTGTCCTTGACGGCGTGCCTGGCGGGGACGGGCATGGGCTCCTCGCGCCCCGGCGGCGCCTCCGCCTCGGTCGGCATGCGGGTCTTCCTGGAGAACATGTGCTCTGTCAGCTCCCTCTCATCGTGTACAACTCGCTTCCACCACCGGCAACGTCCCTGGCGGCGCTGGCGTTCCCGACCAGGCGCGGGAGGTCAGCGTAGGAACCCGGCCGCGCCGAGGCCTGCGCTACCGCCTACGCAGGTAGGCGGCGCCTCCATCAGACGGGGGTGACCGTGTCCGCCGGGGCGGCGGGCTCGTCGCCGAAGACCCTGCCGGTGGCGCGCAGGCGGTCCGGGCTCCTCGCGGCCAGCACGACGAGGAAGACCACGCCGAGCGCGAACCAGACGCCGACCACGGGGCCGACGAGGCTGATCGGGTACGGCAGGGCGCTGATGAAGTCGAACGCCTGGATCCCGAGCG
>Ga0209859_1000269_pt1 | contig 12356 bp, 15 predicted proteins | sample GWRWS3_50_60_FD_187241 | JGI IMG/M metagenome (GOLD analysis project Ga0209859, IMG submission 187241) | Riverbed sediment microbial communities from areas with vegetation nearby in Columbia River, Washington, USA - GW-RW S3_50_60 (SPAdes)... | ecosystem: Environmental > Aquatic > Freshwater >... | reverse complement strand
CTCTACGTCATGCCCGTGGTGGTGGGCGGCGGCAAACCGTTCTTCGCCGCCCGGAAGAAGCTCCAATTACGGCTGGCCGAGCACCGCGCATTCCCGTCAGGCGCCATGTACCTGCGATACGAGCGTGCGGGCTGACGCCCAGACCTCCAGATGTGTACGGAGGGCCTCCGGCTACGTCGCCCCGAGCGCGACCTTGACCTTGGTGACCGCGACTGCCTCGGTCTCCTTCACGTCGCCGGCCGCGGCCGCCACCTGGTCGACCGCGGACGAGACCGCATTGCGGAATCCATCGAGTTCAACCGGGCTCTTCGTCTGCAGGATCGCGGTGGACTGCTGCAAGGCGGCGAGGACATTGGACTCAATCTCGGTAGGCGACCCCTTCGGGATCTTTGGGATCCCGCCGGACTTGAGCAGGTCGCGCAGCTCCGGTGACGTCTCGGCCAGTGCCTTGGAGCCGGCGAAGCTCTCCTTGATCATGTCGAAGAAGCCAGGGTCGGCGTTTGACACCAGGAACATGGCACCGAACGCGGCCGTACGCAGCGCCTGGCGCTCCTGGTCGGTGTACTCGGTCATGCCCTTGATCCTGACCCGTCCGACCGGCGGCGTGCCGGAGAACACCATGATCCGAGCGGTCGGCGCGAAGTGATATCATCAGATATCACACCCGGGGAGGTGGCCGTGACTGATCTGCTGATTCGTGACGTACCAGACGATGTCGTGGCGGCGATCGATGCTGACGCGGGCCGCCTCGGGCTGTCCCGCAGTGAGTATCTTCGCCGCACGTTGGCTCGGGCTGCCATCAGGCCAGGCGGCGCCGTGACAGTTGACGATCTGGTGCGTTTCGAGAGTGTGTTCGCTGACCTCGCGGACGACGAAGTCATGCGTCAGGCCTGGCAGTGACGAGGTGGTTGATCGACAAGTCTGCGCTGGTGCGTCTCGCCGCCAGCCAGGACGCTGAGCAATGGGCCGACCGGATCGGGCGTGGGCTCATCTGCATCACCACGCTGACCCTGCTTGAGGTCGGCTTCTCGGCTAGGTCGGGCGCCGATCTTCGCGCGGCCGCGCGCCGCGCGCCGCTGTCGCTTATGCCGGTGGAGTACCTCACACCTCAGATGGAACGGCGTGCCGTCGAGGTCCAGATGTTGCTCGCTGATCAGGGGCGGCACCGCGCTCCCGCTGTGCCGGACCTACTCGTTGCTGCAGCGGCTGAGCTCGCCGGACTCACCGTGCTTCATCTCGACAAGGATTTCGATCTCATAGCCGACGTCACCGACCAGCCCGTGGAACGGCTGCGAATTAGCTGACTCGCTTCGCCCGCTCTGCTCAGCGCCGGGCGATGTGGTGGACCACGGTGCCGGCCGCGGCTCCGATGATGGCTCCGGCGACCACGTCCGCCGGGTAGTGAACGCCGGTGTGGACTCGCGAATAGGCGACAGCGGAGGCGAGAACCCGAAGCGGGAGCGCCATCGCCGGCAGTTCACCGCCGACGGCAGAAGCGAAGGCGAAGGCGGAGGCGGCGTGGCCCGACGGGAACGACGTCGAGTCAGGCATCCGAACGTGCGGTGCCTCCGACGTGACGGCGTTCGGTCGGAGTGGACGATCCCGTACGAACGCGGGCTTCACCGCGAGGTTCACCACTGCCGATGTCACGCCGATGGCCGCGACCCCTAGTGCGGCGGCGCGCCGCTGGCGGCGCCCGCCGAGCAGAGCCATTATCCCCGCGATGCCCAGCCACAGCCGGGAATAGTTGGCGGCATTGGACAGATGGGCGAGGCGGACATCGAGCGTCGGGGATGCCGTGCTCGTGACCGCGTGATAGGCAGCCCGGTCGACGGCGTCGAGTTCCACAAGACCCTCGAGGAGCACGGAACGTGCACGCTCTGCCGAACCGATCCGGCGGGCCAGAGCGGCCTCGAGCGTCGGCACGCTGGGTGGTCGTGCCTTGCGAACACTCACGCTGAGAGACTACGGGGATGGCACTCCGCTCCATCAGACGGCCATCGGTGCGCCGCCGGGTGGCGGCGGCGATCGCATTGGCGACGTTCGCGTTGGCGATCGTGGTCGTCGTCGTCCTATTCCTCCAGCGACCGATCCTGCTGCCCGTCATCGTGATTGCGCTGTTGATCACCGTCGTATCGGGCTGGGTTGCGCTGGTGTCACGAGGCGGGCGCCGATTGGCGTTCACCGCGGTCGCGTTGACGGTCTTCGTCGCCCTGCTCGTCTTTCTGGGTGTGGAGACTCTCGTGGGTGCGGGTGTGCTGCTTGTCCTCATGGCCGTGGCCAACCTCGCGGCCCGGGTCGCCTTCGGGTACGAACGCGCCGTGGTCCAGGCCGAGCCGTACGGGACGCCGGTACGGGCCGCGCGCCGTGGTGTGCTCCTGATGAACCCGCGGTCTGGCGGTGCCAAGGTGGCCAAGTTCCACCTGACCGACGAGGCTCGGCGACGAGGGATCGAACCAGTGGTGCTCGAACCAGGCGACGACCTGCGCGCCCTCGCCGAGCGAGCGGTCGCCGATGGCGCCGACGTCATCGGCATGGCCGGCGGTGACGGTTCGCAAGCGGTCGTCGCCGACGTGGCCCGGACGCACGACCTGCCCTTCGTCTGCGTGCCGGCGGGGACGCGTAACCACTTCGCACTCGATCTCGGGCTCGATCGCAACGACGTCGCGGCGGCTCTGGATGCGTTCGGCGACGCGGTTGAGCGCCGGGTCGACCTCGCCACCGTCGCCGGCCGCGTCTTCGTCAACAACGCCTCGTTGGGCCTCTACGCCACCATCGTCCAGTCCGAGGCCTACCGGGACGCGAAGCTCAGCACGGCGGTCGAGATGATGCCGGACCTTGTCGGACCGCACGCGCCAGGATTCGACCTGCACTACGACGGTCCCGACGGCGAACGTCACGATACGGCCGACGTCCTCCTCGTGTCGAACAATCCGTACGCGGTTCGCACGCTCGCCGGCGCCGGCTCCAGACCTCGCCTCGACTCCGGTGTGCTCGGCCTGGTGGCCGTACGAGTGGACCAACCTCGGGACGTCCCAGCACTCGCGGCACTGGAAGCCGCCGGCGCCGTCAATCGCTTCTCGGGCCTGCGGGAGTGGACCGCGGAGGCCTTCCGCGTCGACTCATCCGAGCCTGTGCCCGTCGGCCTCGACGGGGAGGCGCTGCGGATGCAGCCGCCGTTGGAGTTCCGCATCCTCCCAGGGGCACTGCGTGTCCGCTTACCTGTCGCCGCCCCGGGCGCCGGGCAGACGGTCGTGCTCGGAGTACGGGGGGCGCTCGCGGCCCTATGGCGGATCCTTGTCGACGGCGTACGCTCGCCAGCCAGGAATCCGCCCACTTCCTGAGGGGGAATCATGGCTTCGCCCTTCGTCGCCACCGCCAAGGAACACGACATACGCACGCCCGACGGACGCGTGCTGCATGCGTACGGGGCCGGTGACCCCCGGGACGAGTTGGTACTCGTACATCACGGGACTCCGTGCTCGGGGATCCTCGCGGGATGGTGGGCCGACGACGCCGCCGCGCGCGGCATCCGTCTCGTTGGTTACGACCGCCCGGGTTACGGCGGCTCCGATCGCCACCCGGGACGGTCGATTGCCGATGTCGCGGCCGATGCGGCGACGATTGGCGACGAGTTCGGGGCCGGCCGCTTCCGAACGTGGGGCGTTTCCGGCGGCGGCCCGCACGCGCTCGCCTGCGCTGCGTTGCTCCCCGACCGGGTAGTCGCCGCCGCCACGCTTGCCTCCGTGGCTCCCAACGGCGCCGATGGCCTCGACTGGCTTGCCGGCATGGGCCAGGACAATCTCGATGAGTTCGGCGCAGCTATCGCGGGCGAGCATGCGCTCCGCCCGTACCTCGCGAAGGCGAGCGACGACCTGGTGGCGGCGGGCCCCAACGGTCTGGCTGACGCGTTAAGGTCGCTCCTGCCCGCCGTCGACGTCGCGGCGATCACTGGCGACGTCGCACAGTTCATGTACGCCTGGTTGGCCGGCGGGCAGCGCAGCGGCATCGAGGGCTGGCTCGACGACGACCTGGCCTTCGTCCGCGACTGGGGATTTGATCTGGGCTCCGTCAGGGTGCCGGTCCTGGTCGTGCAGGGCCGCCACGATCTCATGGTCCCGTTTGCTCACGGTGAGTGGCTTGCCGCGCGGATTCCCGGTGCCGAGGCGCGGCTTACGGCGGATGACGGCCACCTGACGCTTATTGCGAACCTCGCCGGCGTCCACGCCTGGCTTCTCGAGCACTAGCCACAATCGCGATAAGCATCACATCGCGATAAGCATCACATCGCGAGAGGCGTCACATGGATTAGCTCTTGCCCTTCAGCTTGCGCCAGCCGCCCGCGCGGTTGTTGGCGATGATCTGCTTGAACATGGCCTTGAGCGCTGGCGCGTTGATGGTTTCGCCCTGACGGATGGCGACGGTGCGGCCGGTCGTGTTGTCGTGGCCACCGGTAATGATTCCCTCGGGATCAGGGACGATGGCGCCGTCGTACAGAAAGACGTTGACGTGGTCCTTCGCCGCTAACAGAGCGCAGATGTTGCCCTGCAGCACGAAGTACGGACGGTTGGTGAACTTGATGGTTTCGGAAACCTCCCGGTCCGCGGCGTGGACCAGATCGCGCACCTCGCGGCAGATCGCCTGCTGCCAATCGGACAGGGCATCGATGTAGGCGTCTACGCGTGGGTCCGCGGTGTATTTCATCGTGGATCCACCATACCGTGGCCGCCTGGTGTCGACGACGTGGCGTTGAATCGCCCAAGTCATCGAGGCTGTGCCCGTATCGTGTGAGCTGAGCAGCAAGCGATGATGTCGGCGGCTGAGTGGAGGTCGTGCGGGACATGAGTTCTGTTACCTGTCACATCTCAATGTCCCTGGACGGCTTCGTTGCCGGGCCTAACCAAAGCGTCGAGAACCCGATCGGCGAACGTGGGATGCGACTGCACGAGTGGGTGTTCGACACCGCCAGCTGGCGCGAGCAGCAAGGGTTGGAGGGCGGCGAGCGTACGCTCGATTCGGAGGTCGCTGACGAGGTCGTGCGGGATGTTGGCGCATATATCATGGGCCGCAAGATGTTCGGTGGCGGCGACGGGCCGTGGGACGAGATATGGACGGGCTGGTGGGGAGAGAACCCGCCCTACCACGCGCCGGTCTTCGTGCTTACCCACCACTCGCGGGAGATGCTACCGATGCAGGGCGGCACGACGTTCACGTTCGTCACAGACGGGATCGAGTCCGCGCTGGAGCAGGCCCGGGCGGCGGCCGGCGACAAGAACGTCGCGATCGCCGGCGGCGCGAGCGCTGTGCGGCAGTACCTCGCGGCCGGTCTCCTCGACGAGCTGTACCTCCACATAGTTCCGATCATTCTCGGAGTCGGAGAGCGGCTCTTCGAGGACGTCGGCGATCCCAACCTTGAACCGGTCAAGGTGATCGCCTCGCCAACAGTCACGCACGTCAAGTACCGCGTGGCCCGGTAACTGCCCCGACTTGCGCTACTCCCGAATCCTTGACGCGGATCCCGAATCCTTGACATCGATCAGGTCGAGCGTCGAGCCATTCGGCGCAACAGCCACGACGCGATAGGGACGACGATGAGCGTGCCGATGGAGGCGCTGAGGAGGCCGCCCCAGTCGAAGATATCCGTGTCACCGATGCCAAACACGACTGTGAAGATGAGATAGCCGACCACAGCCCCGAGGAGCCCCAGGCCGATCGATACCAGCCATGACATCGGTCCGCTCATACTGCGAAACGCGTCGCCCGGAATGAGCATGCGGGCAACGGCACCGCAGACCAGACCGAGCAAGAGTGCGCCACACACCGCGGTCTCCCTCCGCCGACCTGATCGACACGCTACGTCAACATCGCCTGCCCCGTGGCGCGTTCGGGAAAGTAGGACAGCCATCAGCGGCGCTGAATCTTGACGGACCGCGAAGCCATGCTCATCGCGCGTAGAGGCTACATCGTCCACGATGGCTGGTTGTGCGCCGTGAATCAGGCTGGATCCCGGCTGTTGAATGACACGAAAACGTCAGTAAGAGTGACACCTGGATGTCAGTAACGGTGTGGTCGGAGCCGAAAAGGTTCTGCTCATCGCCCGCGACGCTGCGAACACCAGCGTCGCCTCGGTGCGCCGCTTCGCCGGCCTTTGTTGGCTTTGTCGTTTGGCCGCTTTCACAAGATTTGCATGACCTTGCCGGGAGAACCGGGGGTTGTCGGTGGTCGGTCAGTCATAGATGATTCGTTCGAAGGTCCCTCACAAAGGAGGAACGATGCCGTCTTATGAAATCACTAGCTATAGGGTTGCTCTGCGCTCGTCACAGCCAAGCGCCCAGAGCGAAACGATCGCGCGCATCACCCTGTCTGAGGGCGCGCCGGGGAGCACGGTCATTCGCGGCCATGCCTACTTCTATCCCGACGGATCCACGCTTCCTGCGCCTCAGGTTACCCCTGCCACGATTAGCGTGTACTACCACGTCGCCCAGCTTGCAGCAGTGCTGGAGTTCTTGCGCGTGGAGACCCCGATCGCGGTGTACGGAACGGTCGATGGCGAATTGATAAGCGCTGGCCTGTCGACGTCACCTTACGAACCGGTCGGTGAACCGATCGGTGAAGAGGAAGGCAGCGCCGGCTGAGCCGAGCGAGACGCAACGACGACCTCGGCACCTCGTATGATGATCATCACCAACCGCACCGCCACTGAGTAAGCGTCCAAGAACTCGGCAGGCGGATGGTCACAAGGCGATAAAGCACGGCGTGTAGTGGATCGACAGGAAGCGAGCTCCTGGTAGATCGGCGGTTGTCTACTAAGCCAGCCGTTCACCAGGAGCTCGCTGTGTCAGCGCCGCGTGCCTGTGTCTGCTCGTCATGCCCAGCCCACCCGGCCGGCGTGTCAGCGCCGCCGGCATGCGGGTTCTACCCCTCCTCCTCGCTGACCGACGCCCAGTGGGCGATCATCGAGCCGTTGCTGCCCGCGCGGGGCGCGGCGGGCGGCCGGAGAAGCATTCCCGCCGCCTGGTCCTGGACGCGATCTTCTACCTGGTGCGGGGCGGGGGCGGGATCGCGTGGCGGCAACTGCCGGTCGGATTCCCGCCGCCGACCACGGTCTACGACCGGTTCCGCGTCTCGGCCAAGGCTGGCGTGTGGCAGGCCGTCCATGACGCGCTGCGCGATCTGGTGCGTGCCTACGAGGGCCGCGACCCGAAGCCCACCACCGCGAGCATCGACTCCCAATCGGTGCACGGCGCGGACACAGTGCCCCGGGCCACCCGAGGATACGACGCCGGTAAGCGAGTCAACGGACGCAAACGTCACATCGCTGTGGACACCGGCGGCCTGCTGTTGGCCGTGATCGTCACGATGGCCGGGCTGCAAGACCGCGGCGCAGCCCACCGACTGCTGGCCCGGCTGCGCGAGCGCTTCACCACGATCGCCCTGGTCTTGGCCGATGCCGGATACGCCGGACGGCTGCTGGTCTGGGCCCGCAACGTCGTGCACCTGACTGTCAAGATCGTCAAACGCGCCGAGCCAGGCTTCGTCGTCCTGCCCCGCCGGTGAGTGGTAGAGAGAACGTTCGCCTGGATCAGCAAGCATCGCCGCTGCGTACGCGACTATGAGACCAAGCCCGACCACCACGAGGCCATGATCTACATCGCCATGATCATGAACATGTCACGCCGACTCGCCCGCACCGGCGACTGGTGACCCAGGTATCCGGACGCTCACTTCGGCCGACTCATGAAGGTCGATGAGATGCACCCCGGAGCACAAAACCGCGCACACAGGCTACGACTATGACAGCAACGACAACCTCGACACCATAACAGTCATTATGGTGTCGTTTCGCGAGTCGCGTGCCCTGTCTACTTTGCACACATTCTCGGGATTATTGGATTAGATTATCGACAATCCAATAAAAAGTGCACGACTGTTCGAGCTGATCAGGCGCGGCGGAAGTTGGCCACCCAGTTCACCCCGAGCCCGCGGATTCAGTGCAGGGATCGGTGGACGGCTTCTCGGCCGACGGGAGAGCCGTGGTGTTGAGTGACACGAAGATGTCAGGGGGAATGACAGGGTCCCGGCAATGGGATTTTTGGCGGATAACGCAACGCGCGACGTCGTGCAATCATCTGGCGCATGAAGCGTTGGACGCTCCGTGCGGCGCTCCTAGCCTTGGCGCTCGGAGCAAGTGGTGTAGGGGTTGTTCCGGGGGACATGCCGGCGGCCGCGGCCGGGCGGTTAAGTCAGCCCGGCCAGATCGTGGTTCACAGTCTCACGATCGAACCCGAGCGCGCGTCCAGTCCTCTGCCGTACTCCGTCGAGTGCGATCCGGCCGAACAGCTCGTCAGCGGCGGCTACAACGCCGGCAGCGATGTGCAGGTGACGTTTAGCTACCCCTCCGGCGCGAAGGGCACGCCGGTTACCGGTGGGCATCCCACCGCGTGGACCATCGGGGTCATCAACAACACCAAGTCCAACCCACCTGTGCAGATCAGCGCGGCCTGCCTCGCCGGCGGCGGCGACACCGTATCGAGCGTCTCGTCCACCACCGAGACCCATTTCGAGGCCACCTCCTCGGTGGCGGCCAGCTGTCCGGATGGGACGGTGCGTGCGGGCGGAGGCTACTCCTCGGAGTGGAACCCGGTACTTGGAACCGGCATGATCACCGGCAGCTATCCGCTTCCTCGCCAAGGCTGGGCCGTCGATGTCGCGCTTCGCAGCGGCGATCCGGACACCCAGCCTCGCGCCACAGTCACGGCCTACGCGGTGTGCCTGTCTGGCGAGATAGCCGTCGCCGACCTCAGCCCGGTTCAGATGACCCTTGCCGGTGCCACCGCGATCTGCACCAGTGCCGGCCCTTTATTGCAGTCCACGTGCATCACGCCGTGGAAAGGTTCGCAACAGCTGAACTGTTTCGGCGACCAGGTGCTGTCCGGCGGCGGGTACCAGGTGACCAGCGGCAACCTTCCCGGCTTCTACCCCGTACTTGTCAACACGCCGACGCCGCAGCCGGCGTGGCAGCTCAACATCAGCGGATCCACACCAGACACCGCGCCGATCATCGTCAACGCCACGCCGGTCTGCCTCGTCGCCGTCGTGACGTCGGTGACCACCGCCCCCACCGCCGCCGGCGGTGGGGGCGGGGCGCAGACCACGATCGCCGACCCCGCGGCGGGCGGGTCCGACCTGAGGCCCCTGGCCTTCGTCGGCGGGGGACTGCTTCTGCTGTTGGTGCTGCTGCTCGGGGCGCTGGCGTTGGGGCGAAGCTCCCGGCGGCGTTCACGTGCCGGCGGGCGCGTCCAGGTCCAACAGCAAGGGCAGCCCGCCGCCGGCGTGGGTCTGGACGCGGTATTACGGGCGCACCGCAGCAGCTATCGACTCGACGAATTCCGGGAAACCATATGACGACGATCCGCGCGGTTCTCTTCGGCGACCTGATCCCGGCCCAGTCCGGAGCCACGGTACAGAAGATTGAGGAGGCTGCGGAGCGCCTCGCCGGCGCCGGTGCTGTGCCCCAGCGTGCCGAAACTTCGCCGGTGGCGATGGCTCGCGTCGTCCTGACCAAGGTGGCCGACGTGCTGAACGTCCCGGTTTGCGATGTGCTCGTGGGAGCCTGGCGAACCCGGTCAACGCTGCTCGAGGCAGCCCGGGAGTCACTAAAGCAGCCGGGTACCGTTCGGCACGTCGCGGTCACGAGTTATGCCTTCCCGTGGGACTACTCCATGGATGTCGACGTCACGCTCAACGGCGTAGCGATAGCCACGGTGTCGGTCACGACGACAGTCGAGCTGTCGGTGCTCACGCTCAACGCATTCGTTCAAAATGGTCGGATTACGCGCATCTCCTCGGGTGACATCGTGATCGCGACGGGACTGCACCTGACCGGCTCAACCGCTGTACCAGTCGAAATCCCCCTCGCACACGGCGAACGGAAGCTACCGTTGATCTATGAGCTACCTCTGCCCGCTGGCGGACTGTCGCTTGTGGACCAACCTGCGACGTTTAGCGGATGATCACAACGAAGCCGTTTTCGGGCGGCCATCAGGCTACGAGATCGAGCCCACGGTGTGTCCCGAGGTGGACGCCGTCGACCCACATGCACACGTCGTCCACACTGGAGATCACGTTCGTTGAACCGGCCGTGCCCGTCCTGCCACCTGTACGGTCAGATTCCTGATGCTCGCCGCTGACAGGCCCGCATCGTACCCAGGAACCCCTCCAACGCCGGGCCGAAGTCCTTGCTGGACAGCCGTACAGGCGACTTGCGGTACGACAGTGCGTTTGGTGGTGGTCTGGCGCCCGGCGGGTCCGGCGATCCTGAGCGAACGGCAGGCTCGTCATGATGGCGGGGTGGTGCCCGCGTGCCGGCTTAAGCCAGTCCGAGTCGTCCCGCACAGCGAGCTGGAACCCTTCCAGACTCGACCAGCCAGCGGACCGTGTCAGCGACGCTGTCCCGTAACGGTGTGGGCCCAATGCCGAGTTCGGTTCGGGCGGCGGAGTCGTCGAACCGCGTGTCCCGGAGCGCTATCTCAACGGCTTCGCGGTCAGCCGGGTAATGCCACCGCTGGGGCAGCCGACGCTGAACGGCGTCGATGAGTCGGGTCGAGGGACCGATCACCGGCCCCGGCAAGACCAGGTGGGGGAACCGTCGCGGCTCGGCACGCCTGCGCCGGACTGACCGCTGTCACGACAACCTCGGACAGAACCCTCGCTTGGGTATGCGAGGACGCCACTCAAGCCGCCACTCCCGTCACCGCCAGCCGATCACGTTCAGAGTGGGGTTACATCATTGGGCCACAACGAGTTCGATCGGGACGGGGCTGGTGGGACCTTCCGGTACGCAGCAGGACAGGTCGGTCTGGCACGCCTGCGGCGGCGGGGATTCGGCAAGGGCCACACGTACTGCATGGAGTTGCGCGGCAAGGTCACTAAGTTGCGTTATCCGTTCGGCGATCTCGGCTTGCTTGTCGTGAATGAGCCGGTCTACGCGCTCGCGTGCATCTAAGCAATTCATGCCGCCCCAGATAGGGATAAGGTCGAGGATCTGCTCGCAACTGAGAGCATTAATTCAACTTACGAGGTTCGATAGATTTCGAGCTTGGTGACGGCGCCGAGGACGGGTCCGAACCGGTCGAGTAGGCCACGGTAGCCGCTGGACAGGACGCGCCAGTTCTTGAGGTGGGCGATGACGCGTTCGACGCTGGCCCGCTGGGCTGCGATCATCTTGTTGAACTCGCGGGCGGACGCGGTCAGGGTCTGCCCCTGCGCTTTCTTCGTCGGCACGTAGAGCCCGGTTCCGATGTAGGCCGTGTCGGCGAAGCCGCCGGGTCCGCCGTCGGCGTGCAGCCGGCCGTCGAGGATCGCGGCCAGGCCGGACTCGTGCCAGGCTTTCGCGTCGTGCATCGCCCCGGGCTGGGCCTTGCCGGTGAGCACGAGGGTGCCGTGCCACGAGCCGACGACCTGCAGGTTGAACCCGCAACGATGGCGTTTGCCGGAGTACATGCCCGACGTGTACGTGTCTTTGCGCCGGTCGCCGGTCGGGGCCAGGAACCCGTCCACGCGCACGGTGGAGCGCAGTTCGTTGGCCTCGGTGCGCGCGGCGACCGGCGCAAGGACCGAGGTGATCGCCGGCATGAGCCGGGCGACCAGGCGTGACACCGTCGGTTGGGAACAGCCAAACAGCTCCGCGATCAGCGTCTGGGGCAGGTTATGGCGAAGATACAGCAGCACCACGACAACCGCACGGTACGGGCCCAGCGCATGCCGCCGAGCGGGCTCGAACGGGTGGTGGGCGTACACGAGCAGCACCAGCCGGTCGACTTGATCGCACGGCAGGCCGGTCATACTCTCTACCCGCGACGGCCTGTCGGCGAGAATCTTCTGTGTGGTCACAGACCAGGAGGTCTACCCGCCGACGGCCGTGGCGTCCAATCACGACACATCACAATCCGATCAACCCGCCACTCGCACTACTCGAAGCCAGGCAGCTAACCGCTCGAGAAGGCGTCATCTGGCTGGGATCACGACAGCGACGATGCGACGCCGGTCCGCCGTTGCGAATCCAGTCGTGGAGGCTACCGCGTTACGTGCGAGCCCTAGGTCAGGCCTGTCGTACGCAGAACTCGTTGCCGTCCGGGTCGGCCAGCTCGGCTGATCCGTCCTCGTCAGTCGAGGTCAGGGTCGCTCCAAGCGACACCAGCCGGTCGACCTCCGTACGCAGATCGGTGTCGGTCGCGGCGAGCAGGAAACGCTGCGTGTTGCGGACGATCTTCGGGGCGACGGGTGGTCCGCCCCAGGCGACCTTCGTGCCGCCGAGCGGCGACTGGACGGCCGTCTCCTGATTCTCGTCCCACACC
>Ga0209859_1000267_pt1 | contig 12370 bp, 12 predicted proteins | sample GWRWS3_50_60_FD_187241 | JGI IMG/M metagenome (GOLD analysis project Ga0209859, IMG submission 187241) | Riverbed sediment microbial communities from areas with vegetation nearby in Columbia River, Washington, USA - GW-RW S3_50_60 (SPAdes)... | ecosystem: Environmental > Aquatic > Freshwater >... | reverse complement strand
ACCGGAGCTGCAGGCACCGAGGGCGAGCGCGGCGATCAGGCTCAGGGCGACGGCGGCAGCCCCGGACGACCCGTGCCGCATCCGCCACCTCTCCCTCACCATATGACCGTCGGAGATCAGCATAGATGCACGCCAGAGCGACGGTCGTGCGCCCCGGTCCCGAACGTGTAAGCTGCACGCCTTTCCCGGCTTGGCCCGGTCTTGCACAATAGCCGGGAAGGTGACGATCCAGAGGGGGGGAGCCGCCGATGGCGAGCCAGCCAGGCCCGAACGCCGACGTGGGATATGGTGGCGAGAACGCCACCATCCGGGCGGCGGGTATCACCGGGACCCTGCTCGCGGTGGCCGCGGTCCTCGTGCTGTACCTGCTGGTGGCGGTCTGGCCGCCGGCCCCGCCGCCTCCGGTCGCCGTCGTGACCACCACCCCGACGACCACCCCGGGCGCTCCCGAGACCACCCCCCCGACGACCATCGCGGTGGCGAGCGCCCCGAACGAGCCGGTGCAGGTCTTCGGGTGGAGCGTGCTGCTCGAGCGCGAGGCGCGCCTGTTCCTGGTGGTCGCCCTGGCCGGCGCGCTCGGTGGCCTCGTCTACGCCCTGCGGTCGCTGGCCTGGTACACGGGAAACCGCAACCTCAAGTACTCCTGGATGCTGACCTATCCCCTGCAGCCGGTGGTGGGCGCGGCCCTGGCCACCATCACCTACGTGGTGGCGCGGGGCGGGCTGATCGTGGTCACCACCCAGAGCTCCTCGGACACGGTCAACCCGTTCGGCTTCGCCGCCATCGGCGGCCTGGTCGGCCTCTTCTCGAGCCAGGCGGCCGAGTGGCTCAAGCGGATCTTCGAGCAGGTGTTCACCGCGGCACCGAAGGGGAAGGACGCCGCGGTCGAGGTCACGGCGTTCGACCCGGTCGAAGGCCCGGCGGGCACCCTGGTCGCCATCCAGGGGACCGGCTTCACCGGTGTGCAGACGGTCACCTTCGGCGGGGGGGTCGAGGTGACCAGCGTGACCCAGGCCGCCGACACGGAGCTGCAGGTGACCGTGCCCGAGGGCGCCACGACCGGACCGATCACGGTCACGACCCCGGCCGGCACGGGAACCAGCACGGGGGCGTTCACGGTCCTCCCGCCCGAGGAGGAGCCGCCAGCCCCCACCGGCGAGGAGGCGGAGGCGGAGCCGACCACCGTCGAGGAGGAGGTCCCGGCGTTCAACCCCGAGGAGCACCTGGAGGCGGGGCTGGGGGAGCTCAGCGAGGAGCAGGTCGTCGCCATGGACGAGGAGGTCGCGGCCGCGCACGGCACGCCGGAGGAGACCGAGGTCGGGGACGCGCCGCTGGCCGAGGACGAGGTGCTGGCCGACGACGAGGAGGGCGAGGAGCCCGAGGGGGGCGGCGTGGCATGAGCTTCCAGGTCTCCGGCATGCGCAAGGTGGCCGCGATCCTGAAGGTGAAGGGGATCAAGGTCACCGAGGTCTCGGGCTGGACCACCCGGGGCCGCAGCACCTTCGAGCCGCGAGCGGTCGTCTGCCACTGGACGGTGGCCTCCCGCTCGATCACGCCGACGCTGGTCCACGGCCGCGGCGGCAGCAAGCCGGTGCCCGGCCCGCTGTGCAACTTCGAGGTGCTGCCGGGAGGCGGCGGGGTCAAGCTGATCGCGGCCGGCACGGCCAACCACGCCGGCGTCGCCAGGAGGGGGTTCACCAACTCCGTCTCGTTCGGGATCGAAGCGGCCGGGCCCCCCATCGGCCGCGACGAGTTGAAGGTCTATCAAGCGCTGGTGGCCGCCATCTGCAAGGTGTACGGCTTCCCAATCGGCCAGCGGGTGCGGGACCACCACGAGGTCGCGCTCCCGGTCGGCCGCAAGGTGGACATCTCCCGGGACCACGACATGGGGGCGTTCCGGCGGCGGGTCGCGGCCCTCAGCACCCATCCCGCGTCGATGGTCGTGCGCCGCGGCAAGCGCAAGGACGGCAAGCCCTGGTACCCGGGACTGCGCAGGATCGGCATGCACGGCAAGGCGCGGGGCCCCGGGGCGTTCATCGCCCTGATCCAGAAGAAGCTCAACGACTGGGGCCACAAGGTCAAGGTGGACGGCGACTTCGGCCCGAAGACCAAGGCCGCCGTGGAGGCGTTCCAGAAGCGGCGTGGCCTGTCCCCGGTGTCGGGCGCGGTCGGCCCGCGCACGTGGTACGCGCTCTTCGACAAGCCCACCAAGTAGCTGGAGGCCGCGGACGTCAGCCCAGCGACGGCGCCCGCGCCCGCGCCGTCCGGGTGTCCGACACCGCGACCGCCGCCACCACCAGGGTCGCCACCGAGGCGAGCAGCAGCGGCGACACCGCCGCACCCAGCGGCCACAGGCCGGCCAGCGCGGCGATCGCGAGCAGGCGCGGGACCGACAGCCGGCCGAACACCATCCGCTTGAACAGGGCGTGCCCGGCCAGGAACAGTGCCGGGCCCAGCAGCACGGTGGTGGTGGTCGCCACGCTCGCGTGGCCGCCCGGGTGGGCGATCACCAGCTCGTCGCCGACGGCGGTGACGATGATGCCGGCCACCATCGGCAGGTGGCAGTAGGTGTAGGCGGACCGGCCCAGCCGGCCCGGGTCGACCGACCCCGCGATCACCCCGCTGGCGTCTTCGGCGCTGCGGTCGAAGTAGACCCACCACAGCGCCACGCTGCCGAGGAAGGCCACCACGAAGGCGGCCACCGACGACGCCGACAGCGCCAGCTCCCCGAAGACGCTGCCGGTGACCAGGATCGACTCGCCGAGCGCGAGGATCAGGAACAGCGGGAACCGCTCGCCGAAGTGCCCGCCGGCGATCGTCCAGTCCGTCGTCCGCGAGCGTCCCAGCCCGGGGGTGTAGTACCCGACCATGGGCGCGGCGAAGTCCACCGCCACCGCGGCCAGCCACACCGCCTCCCGCGCCGTGCCGTGCGCGAGCCCGCCGGCCAGCCACAGCACCCCCGACGCCAGCAGCCACGCCAGCACCCGCTGGAAGCTGCGGCGCAGCGCGGCCTCCTCCCCGAGCGCCGCGACCACGAACACGGTGCGGCCGACCTGCATGGCCACGTAGGCGCCGGCGAACAGCAGGCCCCGCTCGCCGAAGGCCTCCGGCAGGCTCGCCGACATGAGCAGGCTGGCCAGCATCACCCCCAGCAGCACCAGCCGCACCACCCGCCGGTCGGGGTCGAACCAGTTGGTGAACCAGGCGTTGTAGACCCACGCGATCCACACCGCCACCAGCAGCAGCGCCATCTGCGCGGCGCCGCGCGCATCCAGGTGCTCAAGCAGCAGGTGCGAGAGCTGCGTCACCGCCAGCACGTACACCAGGTCGAAGAACAGCTCCATGGAGGTGACCCGCTGGCCACCCTGCCCCCGCTCCCGCCGCAGCACGTTCCTCAGCGCTTGACCAGGTTCGCGGCGAAGAAGTAGAGGTTGGCCGGACGCTCGGCGAGGCGGCGCATGAAGTAGGGGAACCACTGGGTGCCGTAGGGCACGTAGACCCGCAGGCGGTAGCCCTCGGCGACGACCTGCTCCTGGAGGTCCCTGCGGACCCCGTAGAGCATCTGGAACTCGAAGGTGTCGCGGTCGCGCCGGTGCTTGGCGACCAGGGTCTTGGTCAGCCGCACCAGCGCCGGGTCGTGGGTGGCCACCATCGGGTAGGGGTTGGCCTGGACGAGGCTGTCCAGCAGGCGTGCGAAGGCCCCGTCCACGCTCGCCTTCTGCGGGTAGGCGACCTCGGGTGGCTCCTTGTAGGCGCCCTTGACCAGCCGGACGGGGACACCGAGCCGGTTCAGCCGGTCCAGGTCGTCGCGGGTGCGGTACAGGTAGGCCTGGAGGCAGACACCGACGTTGTCGTAGGAGCCCTTGAGCGCCTCGACGACGTCCAGCGTGCGGTCCACGTAGACGTTGGACTCCATGTCGACGCCGACCATGGCGCCGACCTCCTTGCCGCGGGCGGCCACCCGGCTGGCCTCCTCGAGGGCGAGCTCCTGGCGCAGGTCCAGGCCCATCGCGGTCAGCTTGACCGAGATGTTGGCGTCCAGGCCGCCGTCCTGGATGCGGTCGAGGGCGGCCAGGTAGGCGCCGGTCGACTCGCGCGCCTGCGCCTCCGACTCGGTGTTCTCGCCGAGGTAGTCCAGGGCCACCGAGACCCCCCGGTCGTTCAGCGTCCGGATCGCCCGATCGGCCTCGTCCAGGGTGTCGCCGGCGATGAACCGCCCGGCCACCCGGCGCGCGACCGGGTTGCGGGTGATCAGCCGTTTCAGGCTCGGCGACCCGGCCGCCTTCAGCAGCGTTGCCTTGAGCATGCCTTCACCTCGTGGTGGCCTCGGCACAAACGATACCTGGCCAAGCGGCCGCCTACACCACCTCGGTGGCCACCGGCCGCAGGCGGCGGCCGAGCTCCTGCTCGAACAGGTCGGCGTTCTGCTCGGCGGCCCACACGTCCAGGTCGGGCACGTCGCGGGCGCGCAGCTCCAGCCGCAGCGTCTCGCCCTCGTCGACCACCCGCACCTCCTCCACCACCTGGAAGTGGTCGGCGTCCAGGCCGTCGGCGACCCGCAGCATGGCGGCCAGGCGCCGCACCAGCACCCGGTCGGCGTCGGCCAGCGCCATGTAGTCGTCGTGGCGCGCCGACGGCAGCGCCTTGCGGTGGTAGCGGGCGACGTTGGCCATCAGCAGCCGCTCGCGCTCGCTCCACCCGTCCAGGTCGGCGTTGCGGATCAGGTACAGCGAGTGCTTGTGGTGGGAGGACTGGGCGACCGCGTAGCCGACGTCGTGGAGCAGGCCGGCCGCTTCGAGCAGCTCGCGCTCGGCCGGGCCGAGGCCGTGCAGGTCGGCCGTCTGGTCGAACAGGGAGAGGGCGAGGGCGGTCACCTGCCGGCAGTGCGGCTCGTCCCAGGCGTGGCGGCGGGCGAAGTCCAGCACCGAGCGGCGCCGCGGCGCCGCCCTGCCCGGCGCCGCCTCGGCGGCGTGGGCGAGCTCCGCCAGGGTCTCCAGGATCACGCCCTCGCGCAGCGCCCACGGGGCCAGGACCAGCTCGCGCAGGCCGAACGCCTGCATGACCAGGGCGGCGACCTGGGAGCCGGCGACCACGTTGCCGGCCCGCAGGGGGTCCAGCCCGGTCAGGCGGCTGCGGTCCTTGGCCGAGGTGTCGGCGAGGTAGCCGGCCACCACGTTGAGGGCCTCCCTGGTCAGGATCGGCGCGGTCTTGCCGTCGATGCCGGCGAAGCCGAACTCGTGGGGCGGCGTCGGCGCGCCGGGCAGCGCCCGTGCCACCTCGCCGAGGTTCCGGAAGGTCTTGGAGGTGGCGCACACGACGTCCCAGGGCCGCTCCCTGAGCTGGTCGGCGAGGGGGCCGAGCACCGCCAGCGCGTGGACCCGCAGAGCGACCAGCTCCTCGGGGCGGACCGGGTCGGTGCGGACGAAGCGGCGGGTGAGCCGGGTCGCGCCGAGGGGGAAGCTCGTGGCCAGCTCGGGCCGCTCGCCCTCGCCGGCCGCCACCTCGAGGCTGCCCCCGCCGATGTCGACCACCAGCAGCCGGCGGGCCGAGAACGCCGTCCAGCGCCGCGCGGCCAGGTAGGTGAGGCGCGCCTCCTCGACCCCTGGCAGGACGCTGATGGTCACCCCGGTCGCCTCCCGCACCCGCCCGAGCACGTCGAGGCCGTTGCGGGCCTCGCGGATCGCCGAGGTCGCGAAGCCGGCCATGGCGCCGGCGCCGAGGCCGTCGGCCACCGCCCGCATGCGGCCGACGCTGGCGACCAGCCGCTGGACCGCCTCCTCGGGCAGGCTCATCGACGGGAAGGCCGCGTCGGCGAGCCGCAGGGTGTCGCGCTCGCGCCCGACCACGGCGAAGGTGCCGTCGGCGCGGCCGTCGACCACCACCAGATGGACGGTGTTGGACCCGATGTCCAGGGCGGCCAGGCGCACGGTGGTCAGCGGGGCTCGGCGCCGACAAGCGGGCGGGGCGCGCGCGTCCTGCGGGCGACCAACACGGCGACCCCCACCGCTACGGCGGCCACGACCAGGGCGGCGACCGCGAACCGGGACACCGTGATCGCGTAGGTGACCGCGGCGATCAGCCCAGCGGCCGGGATGGTGAGGACCCAGGCCCAGACGATCCGGCCGGCCACGCCCCAGCGGACCGCCGACAGCCGCCGGGTCGATCCGACGCCGACGATCGCCCCGGTGATGGTGTGGGTGGTGGACACGGGGACGCCCAGGAAGGTGGCCAGGTACAGCGAGGAGGCGGCGGCCGTCTCGGCCGAGAAGCCGCCGGGCGGCTTGAGGGCGGTGATCCGCTGGCCCAGCGTCTTCACGATCCGCCAGCCGCCGAACAGGGTGCCCAGGGAGATGGCCGAGTAGGCGGCGATCACCACCCACAGGGGGACCGGCAGGTCGCCGTTCGCCTCGAGCTGAAGGTAGCCGGAGCCGACCAGCAGGGCGGCGATGATGCCCATGGTCTTCTGGGCGTCGTTGCCGCCGTGTCCAAGGCTGAAGGCGGCCGCCGAAAGCAGCTGGAGGCGGCGGAACAGCCCGTCGACCCTTGCCGGCGTCGCCCGCCGGAAGATCCAGAGGTTGGCGAGCATCAGTAGGAAGCCGAGGACCATGCCGAACAGTGGCGACAGGGCGATGAACAGGATGGTCTTCTCCAGGCTGGTCGCGTTCAGGACGTCGAAGCCGGCCTTGGCGACGCCGGCTCCGGCGAAGCCGCCGATGAGCGCGTGCGAGGAGGAGGTCGGCAGTCCCAGCCACCAGGTGGTGAGGTTCCAGGCGATGGCGCCCACCAGGCCGGCGAAGACGACCGCCTCGCTGACCACCGCCGGGTCGACGGTCTTGCCGACGGTGTTGGCCACCGCGGTCTGGAACACGAAGAAGGCGACGAAGTTGAAGAAGGCCGCCCAGATGACCGCCATCTTGGGGGTCAGCACCCGGGTGGAGACCACCGTGGCGATGGAGTTGGCGGCGTCGTGGAAGCCGTTGGTGAAGTCGAACACCAGCGCCAGCAGGACGATGGCGATGATGCTGAGTAGGGCCAGGTCAGGCATGCTTGATGATGACCGTCTCGACCGTGTGGGCCACCTGCTCGAAGCCGTCCAGCGCCTCCTCGAGCTGCTCCACGATGTCCTTCCACATCAGCACGTAGCGGGCGGGATGCTCGCCGGTGAAGTTGTACAGGTCGGCCCGCGCCCGCCGGTACAGCCGGTCGCCCTCGTTCTCCAGCTCATTGATATGGATCAGGTAGGAGCGCAGCGGCTCCTGCTTGAGGCCGCGGAGGTTGCGCAGCCCGTCGGCGGTCGCCCTGGCCGCCCGGTCGATCAGCCGCGCCTGCTCGACCACGGCGTCCAGCGGCTCCATGATCTTGTGGAGCACCATCATGTCGGCCGCGGCCTCGATGGCGTCCACCACGTCGTCGAGCTGGCCGGCGAGCGCCTGGATGTCCTCGCGGTCGAACGGGGTGATGAAGGTCGAGTTGAGCCGGGAGAGGATGGCGTGCGTCAGCCGGTCGCCCTCGTGCTCGGCCTCGACCAGCCGCTTGGCCTTCATCTCCGGGTCGACGAAGTCCTCGACCAGGTCGAGCAGCAGCGCGGCGGCGTGCGCGACGTTGTCGACTACCACGTCGAACAAGTCGAAATAGGACTCCTCGCGGGGAAAGATCCGCAGCTTCATAGCCGAAGGCTACCCGAAACGGCCGGTGATGTAGTCCTCGGTCCGCTTGTCGGTCGGGTGGGTGAAGATCGCGTCGGTGCGGTCGTACTCGACCAGCAGCCCGGTGCGGTCGCCGGTCCCCTCGGCCGCCTCGGCGGTGAAGAACGCCGTGCGGTCGGACACGCGGGCCGCCTGCTGCATGTTGTGGGTGACGATGACGATGGTGTAGTCCCGCTTCAGCTCATCCATCAGGTCCTCGATGCGGGCGGTGGAGACCGGGTCGAGGGCCGAGCAGGGCTCGTCCATCAGGATCACGTCGGGCGAGACGGCGATCGCGCGCGCGATGCACAGCCGCTGCTGCTGCCCGCCGGACAGGGCGAGGGCGTTCTGCTTCAGCTTGTCCTTGACCTCGTCCCAGACGGCGGCGTGGCGCAGGGACTGCTCGACCAGGTCGTCCATGCTGCGCGGCTTCATGCCGATGACCCGTGGCCCGAAGGCGATGTTCTCGTAGATCGACTTGGGGAACGGGTTGGGCTTCTGGAACACCATGCCGATGCGCCGGCGCACCTCGACGGGGTCGACGCCGTCGCCATACAGGTCCTGGTCGTGGTACTCGATCTTGCCCTCGACGCGGGCGCCCGGGATGAGGTCGTTCATGCGGTTGAGGCAGCGGATCAGGGTGCTCTTGCCGCAGCCGGAGGGGCCGATGAAGGCGGTGATGTCGTTCTTGCCGACGTCGAGGGTCACCCCACGCAGGGCGAGGAAGCGGTCGTAGTAGACGTGGACGTCGTCCAGCCGGAACACCGTCTCCGCCGCCGCGGCCGCGCGGTCCTCCACCGGCCTCGCCTTGAGGGCGTCGGCGATGCGGGTCTCGTGCCGCTCCTCGTCCTCTTCCACGGGGGTCCGTCCTTCGGGCATCGGGTCACCACCGAATTGTGTAGCGGTTCCGCAGGAATATCGCCACCGCGTTCATCGCCAGCAGCAGGGCGAGCAGCACGATGCTGGCCGCGGCGGCGGCCGCGGCGAAGGCCGGCTGGGGCCGGCTGGTCCAGTCGAAGATCAGCAGCGGCAGCGCCGAGACGGGGTCGCGGAGGTCGTTCGGGAGGCTGAAGATCACGATCGGCAGGCCGATGACCAGCAGCGGCGCGGTCTCGCCGATGGCGCGGGAGAGGGCGAGGATGGTCCCGGTCATGGTGCCGGGCAGGGCGGCAGGCAGCACCTGGCGGCGCACGGTCTGCCATTTGGTGGCGCCGAGGGCGTAGGCGCCCAGCCGGATGGACTGCGGTACGGCCCGGATCGCCTCGCGCGCGGCCACGATGATCACGGGCAGGCTCATCACCGCCAGGGTCAGGGCACCGGCGAGCAGGCTCGGTCCCATCTGGAGGAAGCGGACGAAGATCCCCAGCCCCAGCAGGCCGTAGACGACCGAAGGCACCCCGGCCAGGTTGGCGATGTTGGCCTCGACGAAGTTGGTGACCCGGTTGCGCGGGGCGAACTCCTCGAGGTAGACGGCGGCGCCGACGCCGACGGGGAAACAGAACAGGGCGGTCAGCACCATCAGGTAGGCGGAGCCGACCAGGGCGGCCTTGAGGCCGGCCCGGGCCGGGAACCGGGACACGTAGCTGGTCAGGAACGCGGCCGGGTCGGCCACGAGCCGTTCCCAGCCGTTGTCGAGGATCGTCCAGATGAGGGTGACGAGCGCGAGCACCCCGACGATGGTGCCGACGAACAGCACCACCGAGAAGACGATGTCGAGGGCGATCCTGGCGCCGGTACGGCTGGCCCCCCGCCGCAGGGTCGACGGTGCGAGGGCGTCGGTGGCGGCGGTCACGAGTACACCTGCCGGTAGCGGCGGACGATGCGGGCGGAGATCAGGTTCATCGCCAGGGTCATGAGGAACAGCGTCATGCCGAGGGCGAACAGGGCGTTGTAGCGGACCGTCCCAGCCGCCACCTCGCCGTTCACGGTCTGGGCGATGGAGGCGGTCAGGGTCTGGATCGACTCGAAGTAGTTCAGGGTCATCTTGGGGCTGTTGCCGGCCGCGATGGTGACGGCCATGGTCTCTCCCACCGCCCGCGAGAACGCGAGGATCACCGAGGCGGCGATCCCGGACAGGGCGGCGGGCACCACCACCCGCAGGCTCACCTGACGCTTGGTCGAGCCGAGGCCGAAGGCGGCCTCGCGCAGCGAGCTGGGCACCGCGCGCATGGCGTCCTCGCTGATGGAGGCGATGATCGGCAGGATCATCAGCCCGACCGCGATCGACCCGGCGGCGGCGTTGAAGATGAACACCCGGTCGGCGCCGAAGATGGGCCGCAGCAGGTCGGGGGTGATGAACTGGAGGGCGAAGAAGCCGACCACCACGGTGGGGATGCCGGCCAGGATCTCAAGCGTCGGCTTCAGCACGCGCCGGACCCGGGGGCTGGCGTACTCGGAGAGGTAGATGGCGGTCAGGACGCCGAGCGGCAGGCCGACGACGATCGAGCCCACGCCGATCATGAGGGTGCCGTTGATGAGCGGCCACACCCCGTACAGGCCGTCGACGCCGGCACCCTGCCCTGGCGCCCAGACGGTCCCGGTAAGGAACTCGAACAGGCTCGACTCGCGGAAGAACTCGACGGTGTCGACCAGCAGCACCGCGATGATGCCGACGGTGACCGCGACCGACAGGACCGCGCAGACGAACAGCGCGTTGACGATCAGCCGCTCGCCGGTCCGCGCCTTGCGGCGGGTGATGCTCAGCTCTGGCGGCGTGGAGGCCATGGCTCCCTCGGGTGGAAGCCACCCGCCGGCACAGGTGGGCGGTGCCGGCGGGTGGCGAGCTGCGTCGGTCGGGCTCAGCTCGTGGTCAGGAACGGCTGCAGCTTCGACAGCCCCTGCGCGTAGTCCTCCTGGGGCGCCGCCACGTAGCCGACGTCGGTGATGAGCTGCGGCGTCTGCTCCAGGTAGAACTTGACGAACTGCTGGACCTCGGGCCGCTTGAGCGCGTCTTCCTTCACGTAGATGTACAGCGGCCGCGACAGCGGGTAGTCACCGGACTCGATGGTCTCGGCGGTGGGCTCGATGCCCGTGGTGCCCTCCTCGGCGACCTTGATGATCTTCAGGCCTTCCTTGTTGTTCTGGTAGTAGGCGAAGCCGAAGTAGCCCCAGGAGTTGGCCTCGCCCTCGATGCCCTGGACCAGGGTGTTGTCGTCGGAGGAGGCGGTGTAGTCGCTGCGCGGCTTCTTGCCGCCCTCCGCGGGGTCACCGAGGACCTGCTCGTTGAAGAAGTCGTAGGTGCCCGACTCGGTGTCGGGGGCGAAGATGGCGATCTTCTCGTTGGGGAAGCTGGGGTCGACCTGGTTCCAGGTCTTGGCGCCGCCCTCCTCGAAGATCTTGGCGAGCTGCCCGTAGTTGAGCGTGTCCACGAACTGGTTCTTGGCGGAGCTGACGACGGCCAGGCCGTCGAGGCCGACGCGGAACTCCTGGTACTTGATGCTCTTGCCGGTGCAGGCCGTCTTCTCCTCGTCGTTGATCGCGCGCGACGCGTCGGAGATGTCGGTCTCGCCGTTGCAGAACTTGGTGAAGCCGCCGCCGGTGCCGGAGGTGCCCACGGTCACCTGGACGCCCGACTGCGTCTTGCGGAACTCCTCGGTGATCGCCTCGGAGATCGGGGCGACGGTGGAGGACCCGTCGATCACGATGTTGCCGCTGAGCTGGGTCGTGCCACCGGTGCCACCGCTGGGCTCGTCGGTGCCGCCGCACCCGGCGGCGACCAGGGCGGTCGCCAGGGCCAGGCCGAGCAGCCAGCCACGGCCGGCCGTCCTTCGTGTCATGCCTCAAGCCTCCCCGAAATATGGAGCGTCTCGACGCCCGCACGGTACGGGCGGTCGCTGACGCGGCAGACGACGGCGAGTGAACGGAAGGTGAACGGAGCCCGAACCTTGGGTACCACCCAAGGTGAACGGCTGTCAGCCGTCGAAGCGGTAGCCGACCCCGCGGATGGTCACGATCAGCCGCGGGTCGTGGCGGTCCTCCTCGACCCGGGCGCGCAGCCGCTTGACGTGGACGTCGAGGGTCTTGGTGTCGCCGACGTAGTCGTAGCCCCACACCCGGTCGATGAGGGTCTGGCGGGTGAGCACCCGGTTGTGGTTCTCCATCAGGATCTCGAGCAGCTCGAACTCCTTCAGGGGGAGGCTCACGCGCTCGCCCCTGACGGTGACCTCGTGCCGTTCCTGGTCCAGGCGGATGCCGCCGGCCTCCAACACGGTCGCGTCCGGCCGCTGCTCGCCGTGGGCGGCCGCGCCGGCCCGCCGCAGCAGCGCCCGGACCCTCGCGACCAGCTCACGCAGGGAGAACGGCTTGGTGACGTAGTCGTCGGCGCCCATCTCGAGCCCGACCACCCGGTCGACCTCGGCGTCGCGCGCGGTGAGCATCAGGATCGGCACCTGGCTGTTGGCACGGATGCGCCGGCAGACGTCCCAGCCGTTCAGGGTCGGCAGCATCAGGTCCAGCACGACCAGGTCAGGCCGCTCCGCCTCAAAGTCCCGCATGGCGTCGCCGCCGTCCCTGGCGGTGACCACCTCCATCCCCTCGCGGGACAGGGCATAGCGGATGGCCTCGAGGAGGGACTCCTCGTCGTCGACCACCAGCACCTTCGGCATGGGCATCAAGGTTCCACGTGGAACGTCCAGCGGCAATCGACGGCGCGAAACCTTCACCGTCCGTTTGCCTGCCGGACACCT
>Ga0209859_1000265_pt1 | contig 12375 bp, 10 predicted proteins | sample GWRWS3_50_60_FD_187241 | JGI IMG/M metagenome (GOLD analysis project Ga0209859, IMG submission 187241) | Riverbed sediment microbial communities from areas with vegetation nearby in Columbia River, Washington, USA - GW-RW S3_50_60 (SPAdes)... | ecosystem: Environmental > Aquatic > Freshwater >... | reverse complement strand
GTTCGGGTGCCCATACGGGTTGTCGACGCCGACGCTGACCAGGGCGACGACCGGGTCGATTGTGTCGAGCAGCTCCGGATCCTGATAGGACGACCCATGATGGGCCACCTTAAGCACCTGCGCGCGCAGGCTGGTGGGATCGACCTCGGTGAGCATGGCGTGCTGCTCCTCGGCCTCGGCGTCGCCGACGAGCAGAACGGACACTCCTCGGCTCTCCGCTCGTAGCAGCAGGCTGTTGTTGTTGGGATCCGACCGGGTCCCGGTCAGCGGCCGCGACGGGCCAATCAGACGCAGATCGAGCCAGCCTCGAACGAACGCCCAGCCTGGTCCTGCCTCCGTCACCGCAATCGCCTCGCCCGCCGCCGCCTCCCGGACCGCCCGCTCCCCCGAGGCGGGCTCATTGAAGACCGGGATGACGATGCCGGCGACTCGACGGTCGCGCAGCACGCCGGCGATGCCGCCTATGTGGTCGACGTGAAAGTGGGTGATCACGAGTGACGACACCGTGTGGATACCCAGACGGTGCAGGCATCCGTCAACGGCCACCGGGTCCGCGCCGGCGTCCACGACGACCGCCTCGGCCGGTCCCAGGGGCAGCACCACCGCGTCGCCCTGCCCCACGTCACACACGACCACAACCGCCCCGGCCGGCGGCCAGCCAGACGCCACCCAGCGCACCGGCACCGCACCAACGACGACCGCCAGCGCCGCCACCACAACGAGCTTGCGCAACGCCGGCCAACGCGAGGCGACCAGAACAAGCACCGTCAGCACCACAAAAGCGAGACCACCTGCGAAACCCGACGGCCACGGCACCGCACCCACCGGGACGCTGGCCCCGAAATCAGCGATTGCCACCAGCCACCGCGCCGGCCACGATGCTAGCCACGCGAGCAGCTCCGCGCAGTCCGGCCACAGTGGAGAAACAACCGCCGATCCGACGCCGAGCAATGTCGCTGGGGCCACCGCCGGTACGGCCAGAAGATTCGCCGGTACGGCCACCAGGCTCACCTCACCTGACAGCGCTACGATCACCGGACCACAAGCCACCTGAGCCGCGGCTGGCACCGCCAGCGCCTCGGCAACACCCGCTGGCACCCCTCGGGTCCGCAGACCGTCACGCCAACGCGGAGCCAGCAGCACCAGCGCCCCGGTGGCGAGCACCGACAGCGCGAAGCCCGCATCCACGGACAGAGCCGGATCGATGAGCAACCCCGCGATCACTGCCGCAGCCAGCGCCGGTGTGGCCGATCGGGTCCGCCCCGCCGCCAGCGCCAACAGGCCCACCGCACCCATCGCGGCCGCCCGCACCACACTCGGCGACGGCCGCGCCAGAACCACGAACCCGACCAGCGCCACCGCGCAGATCAACGCCGACAGCCGCGGCCCAGCCCGACACCACCGCGCCGCGAACAGGACCACCCCGAGGACGATCGCTACGTTGGCGCCGCTCACGGCGACTAGATGGGTCAGCCCAGTCGCCCGGAACTCCTCGCTAAGCGCCGGGTCCAGCCGGCTCGTGTCGCCGATGACCAGCCCCGGCAGGAGACCGCCGGGCTCGGCCGGCAGCGGGGCGCACGCCGCCTGCAGCCCGGCGCGCAGCACGCCCGCGGCGACCTGGGCCCACGACGGGCGGCCAAGAATTTCGGGCGCGCCGATCGCGGACAGGACCGCAGCGGTGAGATCTCCGCCGCCCGGGGGAGCCAGCCGTGCCGCAGTCGCCACGTGTTGACTCGGCAGGAGAGTTCGCCAGACCTGATCAGTGGCGAAGATGATGACCCGAGCGTCTAGCCGGACGGTCCCGGTGTCGGCCAGGGATAGTCGGGTCAGGCGCGCCGCGACCGCAACGGTGGGCGGACCCGCCCGTACACTGCGCAGCGGTCGAGGGTCATCGGTCACGACCACCTCGGCGCGCACCGAAGCGTGGTCACGAGCAAGTGCGGCGAGCGGATCCGCGTCTCGTGACGCGGTGCGGGCCGCGGTCGACGCGGTGCCGCACACGATGCCGAGCAGGACGGCGACCGCAGCCCAGCCCACCACAATCCTGGACGATCTTGCCGGAGCGAACGAAGCCTGGCGCCGCCGCACCAACAGCGCCAGCCCTGCCGCCGTTGCCGCGGCAGCGCCTCCGGCCCATACCGTGGCAGCCGCGGCCACCTGGAGCGATGCCACGCTCGCCGCCCACACTCCGATGGCGACGGCGAAGAGGCGTAGGTCCGGCCTGCGAGGGCGCCCCTGCGGCGTCGACCGATCTACGGCCGGCGACGGCGCCTCGTCCGCTTGGCTCACACCATCACGCGATCCTTGAGCTCGTTGTAGCGAACATCCCCGATGCCAGTGACCTTGCGAAGGTCGGCGACGGTTGTGAAGCCCCCGTGCTGCTCGCGATAGGCGACGATGCGCTCGGCCAGCACCGGACCCACCCCTGGCAATGTCTGCAACTGCGCCACGGTGGCCGTGTTCAGGTTGACCAGCCCGCCGCCGCCCGGCTCTGCCCCCGGCGAGGCGGACGCGCCGGGCGGCGGCGTGAGCCCAACCACGATCAGCTCTCCGTCGGTCACCTTCCGCGCCAGGTTCACCATGGAAAGATCGGTGCCTGGGAGGACTCCTCCGGCGGCCTCGATGGCGTCGGCGACACGCGCTCCTGCCGACAGGCGCACAAGGCCGGGCCTACGGACGCGGCCCGACACGGCCACCACCACGCTCCCTGTTGGCACTGCCGAGGTCGCGGCGAACTCCGGGCCGGTTGAAGCTTGTACCAGCGGCTCGATATCCGGCCGTGCGCGCCACGCCAGCACCGCGGCGATCAAGGCAACCACGGCGACGAAGACCGCGAGGGCTCGGACGCCCGCTCCGCCCAGATCCCAACCCCGGCCCTTGGCTAGAGCTAGATCGTCCCCGCTTGCTTCCTGCGCGCCGGAGAGACTTCGATGGCTCGACACTGCGGCGACGTTAGGCGCGCACGCCCCCCACCGCCACCGGTAAAGATCAACATGTGGACAACGATATCCCCTGTGGACAACCGCGCTGTGCGGCCGATGATCTGCTATGCGTGCCGGTACACCGCAACGCCAATGACCCCCGGCCCGGTATGGGCGGCGACAACCGCGCCGACCTCCGACAGGTACACATTGCGCGCCCTCCGGCCGAACCGCTGCACCAGCGAGTCGTGCAGCGCCTTGGCCCGATCGGCGGCGCCGAGATGCTGTATCCCTATATCCACATCGGACTCATCGGCCGCCTCTACGGCGAGGTCGGCCAAGCGGGCCAGTGCGCGACCGGACGTGCGTACCTTTTCCCGCAACACCACCTCACCGCGTACCACGTGCAGGATCGGCTTCACCGCCAAGGCCGTGCCGAGGAGAGCCGAGGCCGCACTGATGCGGCCACCGCGCCGCAGGAACTCCAGCGTGTCGACGTAGAACAGCGTGCTGATCCGACCCGCGGCGCCGAGCGCGGCTGTGCGTACCGCCTCGACATCACCACCCGCGGCCGCGACCTCACACGCGGCGATCGCGACGAATCCGACTGCCATCCCCGCCGAGGCGGAGTCGACGACCCTCACCCGGTCGCCAAACTCCTCCGCGGCGAGCAAGGCCGACTCGTACGTGCCGGAGAGCCGGGCGGACAGATGGACGGAGACGACCCCGCTCGCCCCGCCGTCGAGCAGCTCGCGGTAGGCATGGGCGAACTCGGCCGGCGCCGGTCGGGAGGTCGTGACCGTTACCCTGCGTTCTCCCAGCGCCCGGGCGACGTCGGCTGGTGTCACGTCCAGACCCTCGCGACCATCGCGGCCGGACACGGTGACAGTCAGCGGTACGACGCGAAGGCTGGCCGCATCGGCGACCTCAGCGGGCAGGTATGCGGTGGAGTCGGTGACGACCCTAACGACCATGCCGGCACGGTAGCCGATCGGCGCACGTTCCGGCGGGATTCGTCCTCAGATCCTGCGCACCCGGGACACCTGGAACGGAGTCCCCTGTTGGCAGGTGGTCATCAGATCGGGCTGCGGCTCACCGACGACCTCGAGTCTGCCGCCAGACCCGATCAAGCCGCGATCGCCGCCGAGCAGGAGGTAGCTCTTGCCGTCATCGGTGTTGAGCAGCATGCAACCCGCCTCGACGCCCTCAGCGACCTGGCCCCGGACCGTAATCTCGCCTGGTAGCGGCCCCTTGCTCCCGGAGAAGCTCGACGTTGGCTTCGGCTGACCGGACGGGCTAGGCGTGATTCCGCCGGTCGAGGTGGGATCGGGGTTGTCGCTTGGTGACGCAGACACATTTCCTCCCGGTTGCGACGTATTACCGCCCTGGCCGCACCCGGCGACAATCTGGGCAGTCAGCAGCATGCTGAGCGCAACAACGGCGCAACGACGCTTTCCCACGGCCTGTTGGACGTTACCGGGCTACCGCGGGTTCCGCGAGCCTGCGTACACCCGAGGTCAGCCGGACACCGGAGCTAGCATGATCGAGGTGATTGGGTTAGAGAACATTGTGCGCGTGCAGGTTCCATCCACGATCTGCGGTGCGCCGTAGCTCGGTCAGGTGGCAATTGCCGAGCACCCCGAGGGTGTGCCATACCGCACGGGGCCAGCCGAGCAGGCACGCGCAACCGGCTCGAGCTGCCCCACCGTGCGTTACCACCACAGCCGTACCGTCGACCCCGACGCGCTCGGCGACGTCACGCTCGACCACGTCACGCTCGACCACGTCACGCTCGACCACGTCACGAAGTGCCGCGCAGACCCGCTTGGCCATGTCGTCGATCGTCTCGATGGCCGGATTCTCAATCGGCTCGGCCGCGTGCCAGCGGGCAAGGTCCTCCGGAAAACGCTCGCGGATCTGCGCCTGGGTAAGGCCCTGCCACGGGCCGAAATCCCGCTCGCGCAGCCTCTTGTCGAGCTCGACCGGGAGACCCGTGACGGCAGCGAGCGCCTCGGCGGTGCGGGCCGCCCTGCGTAGGTCGCTGGAGACGATCACATCGGGCCGGTAGGCGGCCAGTCGAGGTGCCGCTGCCTCGGCCTGTTCGACGCCGATGTCATCCAGATCCACGTCGGTCTGGCCCTGGAATCGGCCGGTGAAGTTCCATTCCGTACGGCCGTGACGCCAGACGATCAGTCGGCTCATGCCACGTCGTGGTCGGCGAACTCACGGTCCACGAACGGCACCCTCGGGCAGTCCTTCCACAGCCGGTCGAGCGAGTAGAACTCCCGCTCCTCGCTGTGTTGCACGTGCACCACGATGTCAACGTAGTCGAGCAGCACCCACCGGCCGGCCCGTTCACCCTCACGACGCACCGGCTTCGCCTTCTCCGGCAGTTGCAGAAGTTGCTCCTCGATCGCATCGACGATCGCGAGCACCTGGCGTTCATTCGGCGCGGAAGCGAGCACAAAGGCGTCCGTGATGACGAGCTGGTCGGCGACGTCAAGGATGACGATGTTCATGCCCTTCTTGTCCGCAGCGGCCTGCGCCGCGGTCAGCGCCAACTCCAGCGCACGATCAGATGCCGGCACGTGTCTCCCTTTCCTCGGCTCGCTCTAGCCTCTCACGGCGAGGCGACGCAGCCGCCGACATATCCACCGTTGCAGCGAGGTCAAACCGCATCGCGGGTCGGTCCCCACCACAGAAGCCCGCATACCGGATCTTCCAGACGTCACCGGTAGAGGTGGCGCTTGGCGATGTACTGGACCACACCGTCGGGCACGAGATACCAGACCGGTAGGCCACTCGCGACCCGCGCGCGGCAGTCGGTCGATGAGATCGCCATCGCGGGCACCTGAACCAGACTCACCGTGTCTGCCGGCAGGTGCGCGTCGGACAGGACGAATCCCGGCCGGGTCACGCCAACGAAGTGAGCGAGGTCGAACAGTTGGTCTGACTCCTTCCACGAAAGGATCTTGTCGAGCGCGTCCGCTCCGGTGATGAAGAAGAGCTCTACCTTGCGCCCGTACTGGGCCCGCAGGTCCCTCAGGGTGTCCACTGTGTACGTCGGTCCGCCGCGATCGATGTCTACCCGGCTGACCTGGAACCGGGGGTTCGACGCCGTCGCGATCACGGTCATGAGGTAGCGATCCTCGGCCGCGCTCACCTCGTAATCCGCCTTCTGCCACGGCTGTCCGGTTGGGACGAAAACGACCTCGTCGAGCTCGAAGCGTTCGGCGACCTCGCTCGCTGCCACGAGGTGTCCATGGTGGATCGGGTCGAACGTGCCGCCCATGATGCCGATCCGGCGCGGACGCCGCCTAGTGGTCGCCACGGCCGGCGAGTGCCCGTACGAGGGAGCGGCCGGCGAGAGCCCGCTGCAGCTCATCGGTGTAGTCAGTCACCACGCGCCGCAGACCCGGCGTCACATCCGGCCGGGCGAGCATCCGCTGCGCGGCCTCGACAGTCTCCGGCTCGACGGCGTGCCTTGGGTAGGCGGCCTCGGACACGAGGAGCGTCATCATCTGCGAGCGGCGAGCCGCGGCGGCCGGCATCTCGTCAAAGTATCGCGGTACGTATGGGCGGGTCAGGTCGGTCTGCTGCGGCTGCCAGAAGCCCTCTGCCGCGGCGCCGACGAGCCGGTTGGAGAGCGAGTCGTCCGCCACGATGATCCGCCAGGCAGCCGCCTTGGCATCGACGTCGGGCCGGGCCGCACGGCACCGGGCAGCGTGCTCCGCGCCGCTGGCGGAACGATCCCGCTCATGCTCGGCCTCGATGTCGTCTTCGCCGACCGCGCCGAGAACGGAAAGCCGACCAAGCACCGTCCATCTCATCTCGGCGTCGATCTCCAAGCCCGTCGGTGTCTGCGACCCGTCCAGCCACCCACGGAGCCGGGACACGTCCGCGGGACCTGCCGACGAGATGAAGCCTCGGGCGGCGATCAGTTGGATACCGCCACCGTGCGGAGCCGCGTCCATCGCACCCAGCAGCGCCTGGGCAATCGTCGCGCGCGCCACTGGTTGCGCCTCGGCCGGAAGAAACCGGTCGACCACACCGGTATGCGGGAACCGTGCGTCGACGAGGCGGGACGTAGCGAAGCGCACCAGGTCCTGCAGCACCGAGGGTGTTGTCTCGGCCGGCATCCCCGCCGCGCACAGCGCCACGAACTCGGTCGCCGGCACCTCCGCGTCGCGGACGGCATCCGCCGCGGCCGCCCAGACGAGAGCGCGCGCCAGCGGGTCCGTCAACGACGGAAGGACCATACTCAGACCGGCTCGGCTCGCCTCGTCGAAGCGGATCTTCGCATAGGTGAGATCGCCATCGTTGAGCAGCAAGAAATCGCCCGCCGGTACGCCGACAAGCTCCGCGACGTTTGTCCGGCCTGCGTCGATAGTGGGGTCCACGTCCACTTCTACCCGTTGTCTGAGCGAGCCGTCGTGGTAGACACCGACAGCTATCCGGTGCGGCCGCAGCGTCGGAAACTCCGACGGCGCCGTCTGGACGATCTCCACTGCGGTGAAGCGACCATCAGGCCCAACGCTCACCTCCGGGCGAAGCGTGTTGACCTGCGCGCGGCGCAGCCAGACCTCCGCCCACGCGCTCAGATCCCGCCCGCTTGCGCGGGAGAGGGCGTTCAGCAGATCGTCCAATGTGGCGTTGCCAAAGGCATGCGCGGCGAAATGGGCCCGCAGGCCGGCGATGAACACGTCGTCGCCCAGCCACGCCACGAGCTGGCGCAGGACCGCCGCCCCCTTGGCGTACGAGATGCCGTCAAAGTTGAGCAATGCCAATCCGGCATCCAGCAGCGAATCAGACGCGACCGGATGCGTTGACGGCCGTTGGTCGGCGGCGTATCCCCAGCCCTTGCGCCCGATAGCAAAGCTGGTCCACGCGCCGGTGAACCGGGTCGCCTCCGACGTGAGCCGGTAGCCCATGTATTCGGCGAACGACTCATTGAGCCACAGATCGTCCCACCACCGCATGGTGATGAAGTCACCGAACCACATGTGCGCCATCTCATGCGCGATGAATTCGGCCCGCACCTCTCGTTCGTCATCGGCGACCGCCGAACGGAAGATGGCGTCGTCACGGATGGTGATCAGGCCGGCATTCTCCATCGCGCCCTCATTGAACTCGGGCACGAACGCCTGGTCGTACTTGCCGAACGGATAGCGCACGGCGAAGAGCTCGTGATAGCGATCGAAGAACGCCTTCGTGAAGCCGAACAGCTCGTCCGCGTCCTTGTCGAGGTGCGCCGCGAGGCCGCGGCGGCAGTACAGCCCGAGCGGGATCCCGTCATGTTCGTCGCGGCGCACATGGTACGGACCGGCGATGAGACTGACGAAGTACGTAGCCAACGGTTGGGTCGTGGCGAACTCCCACCTACCCGGGGTGACCTGCGTGCCCACGCCGTTGCCGGCCACCTCCCACTCCGACGGAGCCGACACGGTCAGGGTGAACGGCGCCTTGAGGTCGGGTTGGTCGAAGCAGGCGAAGACGCGCTGGGCGTCGTCGAGAAACGACTGAGCGTAGAGGTAGACGGCGCCGTCCTCAGGGTCGGTAAACCGGTGTAGCCCTTCGCCGGTGTTGGAGTACTCCATGGACGCTCGTACCACCAATTCGTTCTCGGCCGCGAGCCCGGGCAGGAGCAGCCGGTTGTCCACCAGGCTGGCTGGGTCGAGGCGTGCGCCGTTGAGGGTGACCTCATGCAGCTGGGCGCACCTGACCTCAACGAAGGTCTCCCCACCCTGCCGTTGAGCGGAGAAGAGAATCGTGGTGGTCGAGGCGAAGGTGCCGGCGTCGGCCGCTGCGGTCAGGTCGAGATCGATGCGGTACGCGTGGACGCGCAGCATCTCGGCTCGTGCGACCGCCTCATCGCGGGTCAGACTGGGCATGTGCCGAGCGTACGGGGTGGTCAACCGGCCAGTGGATCGTGGTGGCGCGACGCGGGCCGGAGTTGCTACCGTGGTCGCATGCGGATAACGCCGAAGACCCTTGGCTGGTGGCGCCCCTGAGGGCGGCCCACAACATTCGCGTACCCACAGCACGCGGCCGCCCGAACCGGGCGGCCGTTTCCTTGTTCCGGGCGGTTTGCCCGGCGACGGCGGCCTCACTCCAACCCAGTTAAGGAGCGAGCCATGCCCACCATGCCCACCGTCCTCCCCGCCGCGACCGAAGCGTCGGTCAGCATTCCGTCCGCCACGACACCCCGTCGCCTCTCCGGCTTCAAGCCGACCGGCCGCCTGCACCTGGGTAACTACCTCGGCGCGATCCGACCCATGGTCGACGCACAAACCACGATCGATTCGGTCGCCATGATCGTGGACCTGCACGCCATGACGGTCGAGCACGACCCGGCTCGCCTGCGCAGCCTCACGACCGAGATGCTGGCGACCATGATCGCCTGCGGCGTCGATCCCGCGACGACGCTCTGCTATGTCCAGTCCGACGTCTCGCAACACGCCGAGCTGCACTACGTGCTGGAGTGCGCCACCGGCTATGGCGAGGCCGCTCGCATGATCCAGTTCAGGCAGAAGGCCGCCGGCCACGAGCCCATCCGGCTGTCTCTGCTCACGTACCCGGTCCTGATGGCGGCCGACGTTCTGCTACACGACGCCGACGAGGTGCCAGTCGGCGACGATCAGACCCAGCACATCGAACTCGCCCGGGACGTCGCGAACCGGTTCAACACCCGCTACGGTAAGACATTCGTCGTACCCAGAGCGGTGAACCCGGCCATCGCGGCACGGGTCATGGATCTGGCCGACCCGACCGGAAAGATGGGCAAATCCGCCGCCTCCGACGCAGGCCTTATCTACCTTCTCGACCGACCCGATCTCGTGCGACGCAAGGTTGCCCGTGCCGTCACCGATGCCGGCGGCGACGTCGTCTACGACCCAGACCGAAAACCCGGCGTCTCGAACCTCCTCGAGATTCTCGCCGCCTGTGAGCGAGACGAACCCAGCATCACCGCGCGGCGCTTCGACACCTACGCCGAGCTCAAGGACGCCCTGACGCAGACCATTGTGGACACACTCAGGCCCATCCAACAGCGGTTTGCCGAGCTTATGGCCGATTCCCGGTATCTTGATGAGGTACGGCGCAAGGGTGCGGTGCGCGCACAGGATCGGGCCTCGCAGACGGTGCGCCGTGCCAAATACGCGATCGGACTGATGCCCTGACGGCCGCTTGTGATGGCCTGAGCCCGCGGCGGGAGGCCCCCGGCGCTCAGGCCGCCACCTCGTCATAGGGCGTCGTCGAGCAGTACCTCCCGCTGACCGCGGGGGGTCACGACGTGAACCCCGAGCAACCGCACGTCGTGCTCCGCACACACCTCGTGGGCCGCTCGGAACCACAGCCGATCACCCTGGCTCAGCGTGGGCGGTCCTGGCCTGGTCAGCGCGAGGAGCATGGCGCCGTCGTCGCCGTCGTTCGCCATCCCTTGGGCGAACACGGAGACCATGAAGGCGTAGTCGTCCTCGGTCGCATCCGGCGGGGCATCGGTGATATGGAAGTGGGCCCTCACCTCGTTACGTCCGTCGCATAACACGAATCGGACGCCGGGGTTGTCGAAGTCGTCCGGCTCAATGTCACAGCGCAGGTGCCGCTGGATGGCCTCGGGGCTGTCGAGAACTACCGTGGATCTGGTCATGGACAGGGATGCTGGCACGAACCGTGGCCGCTTCGTTTCGGCTATCCACAGCCTGCACCGTCAGCGGCGTTAGCGTTGTCCACAGTGCCCGCTGCGTTCCGTCGATCTAGGGATTAACGACGTGTGCAGAGATCAAAGAATGTCGCTACGCCCTAGATCGACGAGATTGCATCAGCCGGGCTCGTCGTCGGGACGTTGGCGGCGGGCCTTACGCGCGGCCAAGCGCTCGGCCGCCGGGGTACGCGTCGCGGACTCATCGAGGCGGTAGTCCGCACCGCGCTGACCGGGCGTGAACTCCACGCCCGCGTAGACGGCCGGCTGCCAGTCGAACTCGAACGACCCGATGCGCACCAGGCAACCCGGCTCGGCGCCCGCCTTGGCCAGTGAATCCTCGACGCCGAGGCGAGCCAGCCGGTCCGCGAGGTAGCCGACCGCCTCCTCGTTGTCGAAGTTGGTCTGCCGGACCCACCGTTCCGGTTTGGCGCCACGCACGACGAAGGCTCCGTCCGCCTCCGCCTCGATGGTGAATCCAGAGTCGTCGACTGCCCTTGGCCGCAGCACGATCCGGGTTGGCTCAGGCTCGGGCGTCGCGGCCCAGTGTGCGGCCACGAGCTCACCCAGCGCGAAGGTCAGCTCGCGAAGACCCTCATGTGTCACGGCGCTCACCTCGAACACCGGCCACCCGCGGGCCGCGACATCCGCCTGTACGATCTCGGCGAGATCACGGCCATCCGGAACGTCAATCTTGTTGAGGATGGCGATCCTCGGTCGATCCTCAAGCCCGCCATACGCGTCGAGTTCCGCCTCGATCGCGTCGATGTCGGAGACCGGGTCGCGGCCGGACTCCAGCGTCGCGCAGTCGACGACGTGCGCGAGCACGGCGCAGCGCTCGATGTGACGCAGGAACTCCAAGCCGAGACCCCTGCCCGTCGCCGCACCGGGGATCAGGCCCGGCACATCGGCCACGACGAACGAGTGGTCACCGGCCCGGACGACCCCCAGGTTCGGCACGAGTGTCGTGAATGGATAGTCCGCGATCTTCGGCCGAGCGGCAGAGAGGACCGAAATCAGCGACGACTTGCCGGCGGAGGGAAAACCCACCAGTCCGACGTCCGCCACACTCTTGAGCTCCAGGACGACATCCAACGCCTCGCCGGGCTCACCGAGTTCAGCAAAGCCTGGCGCACGCCGCCGGGTGTTCGCCAACGAGGCGTTGCCGCGACCGCCGCGACCGCCCCGAGCGACCTCGTACGCCGTACCGGCGCCGACCAGGTCGGCGAGGACCTCACCGTCGGTCGTCTGGACGACGGTGCCGTTCGGCACTCGGAGAGTCAAGCCGGCCCCATTGGCGCCGTCTCTGTTGGAGCCCGCCCCGCCCTTGCCGTTATCGGCCTTGACGTGGGGACGGAAGTGAAAGTCGAGCAGCGTGTGCACGCTGGGGTCTACCACGAGCGTTACGCCGCCGCCGTGGCCACCATTGCCGCCGTCGGGGCCGCCGAGCGGTTTGAACTTTTCCCGGAGGATCGAGACGCAACCGTGCCCGCCGTTGCCCGCCTGCACGTGCAGGACAACCCGGTCGACGAAACTCGCCACGTGTCTATCCTTTCAACGGCCGCGCAACGGCCGCGCAATGGCCGCAGACGCGAAGCGGCGAGCCGGGGCACCGCCCCGACCCGCCGCTCCGGACGATGTTGGCGTTAGCTCTGTGCCGCGGGAACGATGTTGACGACCTTGCGCCCCCGCCTCACGCCGAACTGAACCGATCCAGCGGCGAGCGCGAACAGCGTGTCATCCCCGCCGCGTCCC
>Ga0209859_1000264_pt1 | contig 12408 bp, 11 predicted proteins | sample GWRWS3_50_60_FD_187241 | JGI IMG/M metagenome (GOLD analysis project Ga0209859, IMG submission 187241) | Riverbed sediment microbial communities from areas with vegetation nearby in Columbia River, Washington, USA - GW-RW S3_50_60 (SPAdes)... | ecosystem: Environmental > Aquatic > Freshwater >... | reverse complement strand
GCGTTGGCGCTCCAGCGGTTACCCGGGACTCGTCGCGGCTGGCCCGGTTGGCCAGTGCGTCCCGGTCCACCGGGTAATCGCCGGCGTCGTACCCCAACTGCGCGCCGGCCCCGGAGCCGTGGCCCATGGTGCCGAACTGCATGGTCGCGCCGGCGCCGCCGATGAGCACACCGGTGATCGTGAGTGCCGCCGCGGCGGGAAGGAGTTGACGACTTGGCTTCGAATGCGACCGCTTCTTGTTCACCCAGGCGCCGTGGCGGGCCTGGCGGACGTGGCGGCCGGTATACCGGTCAGCCAAGAGGGTCACCCTTCGTGAGGCAACAATGCCCGGCGGTACGTCCGGCTTGATGCCTGCCGAGCGATGCGCCGTGTTGGACCCTAACGGATCACTATCGGCCCGAGTCAAGGCGACTCAGCGCTTGTGTAGGGAAATGAGGCTTATCTTCATCCGATCAGTGGATGTTGGCCGCGCTATTTGCCCGATATTCGAGATCCGAGTGCGGCGTTATCAGCTCCTCCGCTGTGGCCTCACACGGACAGGGTCCTGGGCCGACCACCCCCACAGCCGGCCCAGAACCGGTCCGGTCGGGTGTCACAGTGGACGGTCGACGTCGGTTGAAGGCAACGTGATGATCGCGCCAACGGCAAGCATTAATATGCTCGCACCGATACCCATGGTGGTCTTCCTCGCTGAGGTGACGGGATCGGCGAGGAGTTACCCCCATCGCACAGGAACTAACCAGTCAGGTCTCTTGCGGCTGCCGGTTCAGTGCAGCGATAACTTGAGCCCTATCAGGACCAGGCCCAGGAAGCCGCTGAACAGTGCGGCCAGGATCAGTCGCAGACCGGTCAACCCGCCACGCCGGCCAGCGACCCAGCCGAAGCCGACCAGCAGGCAGGTGCTGGAGATCATGGAAATGGTTACCGCGAGTTCGACGCTCGCACCCAGTAACCCGGCGACGATGAGGACGGCCAGCGGCGCGTAGGAGGCCTGCACCAACGCCCAGCCCTGCACAAGGTGCGCCGGTTCGACGGTCGGTGGCCGATAGATCGCATGGCGACTATCTCGGCGTACCGCTCCGCAAGCCAGTACACGAGCATCGTGACGAACACGGCGATGGCGACCGCGTACACCGCATTCTGGTCCGCCGAGGCCGCCATTACCGATGCGCTGACGATGATGCCGTAGATACCCAGCGAGATCTGCCTGGGGTCTAGCGGCGCCGACCGTTCCCGCGCGCGGGTCTCGCCGGGGTCGTCCATCCTTTGAGCATGTCGCCCGAGCAGAGTGTCGGGCGGCGCTTTCCGGCGCTGATCTAGCAACCCGCATGCCGCGGTGCGTGACGGATGCCAGCGGCTGGATCCAGCAACTCAACTTCGTCGTGTTCGGGCTGCTTACCATCGCGTTCGCCGCCGGGCTTCACCGCGGCCTGCGCCCGACCCGGACCGGCATCGTCGGTCCGGCGCTGCTCACCGTCAGCGGCATCGGACTGCTGCTCTCGGCTGCGGTCCCGCTCCGCGAGGACGCCGCCGGCGACACCTACTTCCCCCTCGGGCACATCATTGGCGGCGTCACGCTGTCGCTCAGGCTCCTTCGCACCGCGAAGGCTGCCTGACCGAGCCAACGACCACGCAACTCCTCGAGGGTCAGTGCGTCTGGTATCCAGATCATGGTGTCTGGATACAGTCCAGTTTGGTGTCTTGATCAGGACAAACTTGGTGTACGCTAGGCGACATGGGACGCATCACGGTAGAGGTCAACGAGGAATGGCTTGACGCCGCTCGCGAAGTGCTGGGTACTGACACCAAGGTCGCGACGATCAACGCCGCGTTGCACGCGTTCGCGGTACGCCGACATGCTGTGGACATCGTCGCGGCGTTGGACAGCGTGCCCATGGACTTCGAGGGATCCGCGGATGCGTGGGGCCACGGAGGCGGTCGTGATCTGTCCAGGCTAGAAGCCGATGCCCGCGCCACCGAAGCCGCGTGATGGCCGGCGCGATCTACCTTGCCGACACGTCCGTGTACGTCCTGCAGGGGAAGCATGCGCCAGTGCGGCGGAGGTTTGAAAGCTTGCTCGCCGAGGGGCGCTTGGCGGCCTGCCAGATGACGACATTGGAGTTCCTCAACAACGCCCCCGATCCCAAGGGGTACGAGGTGCTCTGGGGTGCCATGCACGGGCATCGCTGGATAGATGTGACGACCGAGGCGATGGACCGGGCGTTGGACGTACATCGTCGGCTGGCTGAGACGAGCCAGCATCGGCATTTTCGTCTGCCCGACCTGATCACCGCAGCCACGGCCGAAATGCACGGTGCGACTGTGCTGCACTACGACGCGGATTACGACCGCATCGCGCGAATCACCAATCAGCCGGTGGAGTGGGTGGTCGAGAAGGGCAGCCTGTAGAGGCAGGACTTGAGTGGAGCGGGTGAGAAAGTCGTTCCCTGCTGGCGGTGGACTCATGTTGGAGCGTGCACGGGGCGCGGCAGGTATCCGCGCGACACCGGTTCGGGATCCGGACCGTGAAAGGCAGTCTCGGTGTGAGCCAGAAGTGGGAGGTTCCGTTCGGCGACTGCGCAGAGCGCGCGGAACGCGCCCGCCAAGCGCTGCTCGCCAGATCCGCTCTCCGTGAGCGGCTCCCACATCAGCTCCTTTTAGTCGGCGATGAGGCGGCTGGCCGACGGTCTCATCGCCGCGCTAGGCCGTTCTTAGCGATCCGATTCGACACCAGATTGTAGGTGGTAGGCGGCGAGCAGGGCCTCCTCGATGACGTCGTCGTCACCTCGCTCAAGGGCAACCACGACGCTCATGTGCTTGGCCAACCGTGGCGGCACCGAGAACGTCTCAGGTGACTGACGCAGCAACAAGTCGCGTAGGTCGAACGCGCGCCGAGCGCGACCATTGGCTGGCGTTCTTGCCGTGGCCCCAGGCACTCCGAGGTGAGATTCAGCTGGCTCGCGCTGACCCGTCCGGGGCCTTTGAGCTTCTGCAGCAAGCCTTCGCCAGAGCCTGCCGGGTCGGCGATCCATGCTGGGAAGGGATGTCCGCTCGAGGTCTTGGCCTGGTAGCCGAGGCGGCGGGTGAAACCGAGCGCGCGTTCGAGATCCTTTCCGACGCCCGTACACGCAGCAACCGACTAGCAGACCCATACGTCTGGCTCGATGGCTACATTCTCGACGCACAATGCGAACTCGGCCTGCGACACGGCCACGCGGACACAAAGCTCTGGGTTGAGGCGATGCGAAAGCTGGCATCAAGAACCGGGATGAAAGAGCTCACCGTCCGCTCGCTGCTCCACGGTGCGGCGCTCGGCAACGAAGGCGACGCGGCCGCAGCGGCCTTGCTCGCAGCTGACATCGAGTGCCCGTCGCTGCGCCTGCAGCTCGGCGCGGGAAGCGCCGAAGTCACGCCTCAGACCAGCACGCAATCGGCATGATAGCCGTCATCGAACGTACGTAAGGTCTGCTGGTTGGGTGTGGCGGCACATTGCCTGACTCATAAGTCCCCGCCTTTCTGCGGCGACCTGTACCCCATCGCTACAAACGAAGGTAGGTAAGCACGGCTATCACCCGGCGTTGGTCGTCACTGGTGGAGGCTAGGTCGAGCTTGGTGAGGATGCTCCCAGCCATGCCTGTGACGGGGCGCTGCAGATGAGCGCGTTCAACACACAAGACGCGGTCTCTGAACGGGTTCGAGTTGGTCACGCGTGTCGATCGAATCTGAAGACGAAGTGCCAGTTCACAGGACGTGACTGAGTTTCGAGCCCCACCGGATCATGCCGGGTCGGACGTCGATCGAGACATCCAAGACTCGAGCACGGGCCTTCGCGAGATCCACCTGCCGAGACATCCTCAGTGGCTGGTCGGACGGTACGGTGCGAGGTCGACGCCAGGTCCGCCTTCAAGGAAATCGAAGTCGGCGCCCTCGTGGGCTTGGAGGACATGCTCCTCGTACAGCCGACCGTAGCCACGCGAGAATGCGGGCGCCGGCTGCGCCCAGGCAGTGCGTCGACGCGCGAGCTCATCGTCGGGCACGTGGAGGGTCAGCCGCCGGCGCTCGGTATCAAGCTCGATCTCGTCGCCGTCCCGGACAAGAGCCAGCGGTCCACCGATTGCCGACTCGGGCGAGACATGGAGTATGCACGTCCCGTAGGCGGTGCCACTCATTCGGGCATCGGAGATGCGCACCATGTCCGTTACGCCTTGGCGGAGCAATTTGGCCGGGATCGGCAGTTGCCCCCACTCTGGCATGCCAGGCCCGCCCCTTGGCCCACCGTTCTGCTGGACGAGAACTGAGCTGCGATCAACCTCCAGATTCGGGTCGTCGACTCGTGACATGAGGTCCCGTTTATCGCGGAAGACCACGGCGCGACCGCGATGCTGGAGCAGTTCGGGAGAGGCCGCCGACTTCTTGAGCACCGCGCCCTCGGGACAGAGATTCCCGGTCAGCACGACGGTCCCGCCGTCCGGCGCCAATGGATCGTCAAGCGGACGGATGACCCGGACGTCGAGGATCTCGGACCCCGTGGCGTTCTCTTCGACCGTTCGTCCGTTGACGGTCATGGCATCTCGATGGAGGAGCGGCAGCAACTGCGCGAGGACGGCGGGTAGCCCGCCGGCGTAGTAGAAGTCCTCCATCTGATATGTCCCTGACGGCCAGACGTCGGCGAGCAGCGGGGTCCGTCGCGAGATCTCGTCGAACAGCAGCAGTGGCAATCGGATCCCGACCCGACGGGCGATGGCGACTAGGTGGACGACGGCGTTGGTGCTGCCGCCGATTGCCATGTCCGTGGTGATGGCGTTTTCGAATGCCTCCTGGGTCAGGATCCGGGACGGACGGAGATCCGCTTCGATCACATGCACGATCTGGCTTCCGGCCAGCTCTGCGTGGACCGAGCGCCGCGTGTCGACCGCCGGGATCGCGGCATTGCCAGGCATGGTCATTCCGAGCGCCTCCGCCATTGAGGCCATCGTCGACGCCGTGCCCATCACACCGCAGTGCCCGGCCGAGCGGGTGATGCAACTCTCCAGCTCCTGCCATTTCTCGTCGCTCAGCCGCCCGGCACGCCGCTCAGTGTCGGCGGCCCAGACGGCCGACCCGCTCGGAAGCTCCTGGGTACCGTGGATGCCGCGCAACATCGGGCCGCCCGTCACCATGATCGCTGGCACGTCTGCGCTCGCAGCTCCCATGAGCATGGCCACCGTCGTCTTGTCGCAGCCCGAGAGCAGGACGACACCATCGAACGGGTAGGCGCGAATGCACTCCTCCACGTCCATCGCCATGAGGTTCCGGAACAGCATCGTCGTCGGCTTCATGATCGCCTCGCCGAGCGAGATGACGGGAAACTCCAACGGCAGGCCGCCGGCACGCCAAACGCCACGTTTGACGTGATCGGCCAAGTCACGCAGATGGACGTTGCAGTTTGTCGTCTCGCTCCACGAGTTTGCGATCCCGATGACCGGCCGGCCGTCAAAAACGTCGCGAGTGAAGCCTTCGGAACCGATCCACGCTCGATGGATGAGGCCGTTGAGATCGTCAGGGCCAAACCACAACTGGCTCCGCAGCTGCGGCCTCCCGGCCTCGGGCAACGGATCTGCCTGCCCGCGGCGGCTCCTCACAGTTGGTCCTCGTTTCCGCACGCTCCGCTCAACCAATCTGTTGCGCCCTCACTCGGCCACTGGGCGGCAGGCGCCAACCGCGTCTGCCCAGCTTGAATCATGAATGGCTTGAAATGCCGCGACGTCGGCCTCCGATGTCTCGACCGCGATCAATGCCGAGGAGCAGTTGTTCGGCTCGTGTGCGCAGGATACTCATGTGGGGTCCGTAGGGCGCGGGTCGATCCCGGCATCGGCAAGCTGCCAAATGTCTATCGCCTCGATTTCCGCGGCACCACCGACGGCGAAGACCGCAATGCCGATACTGTCCGCGCGAGTTGGATAGATCCGCCCCGTAAGCGCCAAGGTATCGTCGACGAAGAGTTCCACTATCGACTCGTCGACGAACAGGTGGAGGCGGAACCGTTCGCCCGGTACCCATTCCGTGACGCCTCCGTACACGCCGGGGGTGGAGTCGGGCGCCAGGGACGAGGCCGTGCGGTCGAACGTTAAGCGGCCGGTCGCGATGTCGACGGAGGCTACCGTCGCTTCCTGGCCATCGGGAGACATGCGGAAACGCAGCCCGACCAGGGATGCGCCCCCTGCCCGAATACGGACGGCAATCTCAAGCCGAGAGCCCGCCAGAGGCATCGATACATCGACCCCATTCGGTAGGGCGATTCCAACCCCCTGCCAATGCATGCGGCGAAGCATCGCCAGCTCCCTCGCCGGAGCTGTGAACAGACCACTTCCCGGCCCGTGCGCCAGAGCTCTCGGTAGCGTCATGACACCAGCCCAGCCTGCGGCGATCTGGGCGTCGCTGCTGCGCCCCTCGGGAGCCCACGCGATGATGAGCGGACGGCTGTCGTCGTCAACGAAGCAAGTTGGCGCGAAGAAGTCGGGCCCGAGATCGAGTCGCCCGATCCGCTCGGCGCCGAACCCACTGCCGTCGACGCGGCCGACGACGTAGAGGACCGGGCTCACAGGATTGTCGATCGAGATCAGCAGGACATGGCGGTCGCCCACCGGAATGAGCTGCGGGCATTCCCACATCGCGCCCATCTCATGGTGGCTTTGCATCGAGGCCACGGAGAAGAAGACGCCGTCATAGCGCCAGCTCAGTAAGTCTTCGGAGCGATAAAGGAGGACCGCACCGCCGATCCCGCGGATTCCCGACCCCACGAGGAGGCACCACGCGTCGCCGTCGCGCCAGATGAACGGATCCCGGAAGCCAACAGTGTCCAGCTCCTCTGGTGGCCCGTGGATCAGGACATCGGGGTGCTTCCGCCACGATTGCAGGTCTCGATCGCCCAGAGCAAGACACACAACTTCGATCCGACCGCGTCTCGGATCGTGGCGCACCCCCGTGTAGAAGAGATGGGCGGGTTCGACCAGCGTCGTGATGGACCCGGACCAGCAGCCGCCTTCGTCAGGACCGCCCTCGGTCGGGCTCAGGGCTATAGGTAAGCTCTCCCAATCGACGAGGTCTCGCGATACCGCATGGCCCCAGTGTTTGACGCCCGGCTCCGGGCCGAGCGGGTTGTACTGAAAGAACAGGTGATACCGACCGTCGACCTTCGTGAATCCGACCGGGTCGTTGATCCAGTTCCGCTCGGGACGGAAGTGGTATCCGGGCATGTGCGGAGCTAGCCGGGTTATCCCTCGCTCGGGACATGCCACCGCGACACTCCCGCCTAACCCTTGAGGCCAGAGCTGGCGATGCTCCGGATGAACGCCGGCTGGAAAACTAGGAAGACGATGAGGATCGGCGCCGAGATGGCTACTGACATGGCCATGATGTCGCCCCAGTGGGTAGGAAGCGTGCCGGCGACCTGGGATAGGCCAACCGTGACGGGCCGCACCTCTACCGATCGCGTGACCATAACAGGCCAGAAGAGACCGCCCCAGATCGCCAAGAAACTGAGGATCGCAGACGTGGCGATGGCGGGCTTGATCAGCGGCAGGGCGATCGAGGTATATGCCCTCACGACACCGGCCCCGTCGATCCGTGACGCCTCGAACAGCTCGCGCGGTAGTCCAAGGAAGAACGAGTAGAAGAGGTAGATGAAGAACGGGCTGGCGATGAACGGCAGGATCTGGATTACATACGTGTCGACGATCTGGACCTTGGAGGCGATTAGCAGCAGAGGGATCGCCACCGCTTGGAACGGCACGATGACGAGCGCGACGACGACGCCGAGTAGGAGCCGCCGGCCCTTGAACGGAACCCAGGCGAGCGCGTAGCCGGCCATGCTGTTGACGAACGTCCCCAGGACGACCACGGATCCGCTTACGATCAGCGAGTTCACCAACAGGCGTCCGAACTGACTCGTGGCGAACGCGTCCGCGTAGTTGTTCTCGATCTGACTCGGCCGGAAGGCCTTCAGGCTGTTGCTCTCGGCCAGCACATCGAGGTCCGGCTTCACCGAGCCAACGAACATGACGAGGAGTGGGACGACGAACACTGCGGCCACGACAAGCAGCAATCCGTAGCGAACGGCAAGCGCCCAAATGCGGCGCCTCGAGCGACCCATCGCCATCAGCTCTCCTCCGTCATGCGCGGCCCGAAGCGGCGGGCGATCACAGCGAGGGCCAGGACTAAGACGAAGAAGACGAAAGCAATCGCCGAGGCCTGCCCGATACGCTGCTCCGCGAAGCCCACCTGGACCATGAGCAGCATGAGCGTCGTGGTCGCGTCCTGTGGCCCACCTCCCGTCATTACGTACGGCTGGTCGAACAGCTGGAACGACGTAATCATGGAGATCGTCAGGACGAAGATCAGCGTGTTGCGGAGACCGGGCAGCGTGATGTGCACGAAGATCTGCCGCCCGTTTGCACCGTCGACACGCGCGGCTTCATACAGCTCACCAGGAATGGCCTGTAGGCCAGCAAGTAGCAAGATCATCGGGAAGCCGACGTTCTGCCAGATCGACATGATCATGACCGCAGGAAATGCCAACGTCGGATCGTGGAGCCAATTCGGCTGGAACGACCCACCAGTTACGGCCCCTATGCCGGCATTGATCATCCCGCTCTGTGCGAACAGGAGCCGCCAGACGACCGACACAACCGCGAGGACCATGACGACCGGAGCGAAATAGATCGTTCGGAAGATTGAGATCCCGCGGAGTTGCTGGTTCACCATCAAGGCCAGCCCGAGCCCAAGCACCGTCTGCGCCGTTGGAACGATCACCGCGAACGTCACGTTGTTGGCAAGTGCGTGCCAGAACCGTGGATCGGCGAGGATCCGTTCGTAGTTATCGAGGCCGACATAGCGCAGCGGCAACGGTGACACGAGGCGCTGGTTGGTTAAGGAGAGACCAATCGCCAGTAGGAAGGGGATGACCAGGAAGCCGATAAGCAGGGCGATCGCGGGCGCAACGAGGGCGAATGCGCCGCTCTCGGATGGTCGTCGAGCAAGGCGCGAACCTTGTATGGGTGTTCGCAAGCGCATCGGCCTCCTCAGGCCCGACCCGAAGCGCGTCGCCCAACGAGGGAGGAGTTCGTCGTTGGGCGACTCGCCACTGGCTGACTGGTCACCCTAGCTCTGGGGAACCGGGTAGCCGTCGTTGTCTTCGATGTCCCGATCGATCGCGGAGGCCGCCGATGTGAGCGTTTGCTTCACGTCGGCGCCGTCGGTGATGGCCTTGAAGGCGTTCGCGAACTGACTTGTGATTGTCGGATAGGCGGGGGTCTGCGGCCGAGTGACCGTGTAGCCGCCGTCGAGGCACTGAGTGATGAGATTCAGGGCGCCACCGGGCCCGTAGAGCTTCGACTGGCCCGCCACGGACTTGACCGGTGATCCTTGTCCGCCCGAATCTGGCCACTGCAAAGCACGCTCCGGGCTCAGCATCCAGTTGATGTAGGCCGCGACCGCGTCAGGGTCTTTCGCCTCCTTGGTGATGCCCCACATCCACCCGCCATTTCCAGTCTTCATCCCGTGCCCGAAGTCGGGCAGTGGGACCAAGGCGAGGTCGTCACCGACCTTCTTGCTATATGCAAGGTAGACCCAAGGCCCCACCCATGAGATCGGCGTTCGACCTGTGACGAATGCCGCGTCGTCGTCGTTCGGGTCCACGTAGCCGGCCTTGAACCACGACTGGACCGTCGTGAGGGCCTTGACGGCGGCGTCGCTGTTGAGCGTCCCCGTAGCCGTCTGGTAGGTGCTCCGATCGATCAGGTCCGCGCCGGCCGACTGGATCACGGGCGAGAAGCCGAACGTATACCACTCGCCGATTCCGTAGTTCATCTTCAGGTCGAGCGGATGCGCGAAGCCCGCCGTTTGGAGTTTTTGCAGCGCGGCGGTGAACTCGTCGGCCGTCCACGCGTCCTTGGGCCCGGTAGGGATCCGGATCCCGTTCTTCTCCAGGACTGAGCGACGGGCGAACATACCCATGGATCCCTCGTAATATCCGACTCCATAGAGCTTGCCGGCGTACGTTCCCTGGTCGACATTCGGCGTGGTCAAGTCCGCGCGCACCTGCGGGTTGATGCAGCTGTCGAGCGGAACTAGGTCCTTTGACCAAGCGTAGTTGTAGAGGTTCGGGCCGTCGAAGTCCAGCAAATCCGGCAAACCGCCGCTGGCAGACGCCGCCTTGACCGTGGTGCCGTAGTCGGCCTCGGCCTGGCCGACCAGGTTGACCGTGACGCTGGTTTGACTCTTGTTGAACTCGTCGACCTGTTTCGCCATCTCCGCCCCGGTCACATCGGCCGCGGACGTCGTCGAGCCGTGGTACCAGGCAGTGATCGTGACTTGCCCATCGACCTTGCCGTCGCACGGACTCCCTGTCGTCGGACTGCTCGGTCCGCCTGAACACCCAGCGATCGCAAGGAGGGTGAGCACGACGCAGAGACGCGACAACCGCCTCATCGTGCTGATCTCCCGAGTCGCGTGGCAAGGCTGCCACGACCTCCCCGATCAGCCAGGGCGACCAATGCTGCCAGTGGCGCGTCAGCCACCTGCGGCCTCAGGCTCAAATTCATGTTGAGCATTGCTTGGTCCTCCTCACTCTGTTTGTCGGTGCCAGTTACAGACGCCACCGACGGGGCGATACTAGGCTGCGGCTTCCTAGCTGTCAAGCTGTTGGACATCTATCTAGGATCGGCCTGATGGGTGACTGCCAGCCAGTGGACGGGATCGGGTGAGTTCGAGCCGAGGTCAGCTAAGGTGCTATCAGGCTGTACGATAGCTAGACGCCGGGATATAGTGCGCCACATGAGCGCTCAGACGCGTCGCCTGCAGAGACCATCCCTGCCACAGCTCGTGGTCGACCAGCTTCTTGGCGACGTGGAGCGGGGGCAGCTCCGTTCGGGGCAGACGCTGCCCCCCGAGTTCGAGCTCGCCGCACAGTTCGGTGTCAGCCGAGCCGTTGTCCGTGAAGCCCTCAAGTCGCTCCAGGCCCAGGGAGTCGTCGAGGTGGTGAACGGCGTGGGTTCGGTCGTTCGCGGGATGACATCCATGCCGCTCGAGCAGTTCTTCACGTTCGCGGCGCGTCTGAGTGAGGTCTCGATCCAGGAGCTGCTCGAGGTGCGCCGCGGGCTAGAAGTGGAGGCGGCGAGTCTCGCGGCCGGCCGAGCAGGGGCAGCCGAGATCGCTGGCCTGGGCCGCCTCGTAGATTCCATGGCCGGGTCGTTGCGAGAGCCGGCGGTCTTCGCCGACTTCGATACCGCGTTCCACGTCGCCATCGCCCGGGCGAGCCGAAACCCAATGCTCGTGCTTCTTGTTGAGGCGATCCGCGTGCCTCTTCGGAGATCGGTCGAGGAAGGCCTCACGAACTGGATCCGGACAGGGGAGGTCGACACGGTGCGACAGATCCACGCCGACGTCCTTGAAGCCATCCGGAGCGGGGATCCCGATCGAGCCGCAAAGGCCATGGACATTCATTTCGCGCAGGCGATGCAGATCATCGGCCAGGCCGGCAACCCGCCGATGGTGCGCACGGGCGTTCCTTCAGACCGAAGGACGGGGATCGCACTTGATCCTGCACGGAGGCACGCCGCCGACGGGGACCTGCGGCCATGACGGGCGGTCAGCGACTATCCGGACGCTCTGCAGTTGTGACCGGCGCCGCGACTGGGATCGGCGCGGCGATCGCCGAGCGGTTCGTTACGGAGGGCGCAGTGGTCACTCTTGCCGATCTCGACCTTCCCACGGCAGAACTCACTGCCAACCGGCTGCGCGGCGCCGGGGCGACCGTCCGGGCGGTTGTGGCCGACGTCACCGACCGGAATGCGGTCGCGGCGTTGATCGCATCTGCGCTGGACGAGCATGGCGCCCTGGACGTGCTCGTCAACAACGTCGGTGTGGCTCGCGAGGCATCATTCGAGAAGATGACGGACACAGATTGGGCGTTCCAGATCGAGGCGACCTTGACGAGCACGTTCCTATGCGTCCAGACCGCGATCGGCCATCTCGCAGGCTCGATCCATGGCGGCCGGGTCATCAACATCGGCTCGGTCAATGGCCTCCACCCATTCGGTCACGAGGCGTACAGCGCCGCGAAGGCCGGCCTCGTGAACCTCACCCAGAACCTCGCCCTTCGCTACGGGGCGAAGGGGATCCGCGTCAACCTGGTGGCACCCGGTCCCATTCGGACTGACGCCTGGACGGAGCGCGTCGCGGAGGACCCGACCCTGCTCGATCGGCTCGGGTCGCTCACCGCGCTGGGGACAATCGGTGAGCCCAACGACGTCGCCGCGGCGTGTGCCTTCCTGGCCTCCGACGACGCCCAGTGGATCACCGGCATTGTCCTGCCCGTCGACGGTGGGCTCGGCGGCGGCAGCCTGGCGATGATGCGGGCACGGCAGCTTG
>Ga0209859_1000263_pt1 | contig 12439 bp, 11 predicted proteins | sample GWRWS3_50_60_FD_187241 | JGI IMG/M metagenome (GOLD analysis project Ga0209859, IMG submission 187241) | Riverbed sediment microbial communities from areas with vegetation nearby in Columbia River, Washington, USA - GW-RW S3_50_60 (SPAdes)... | ecosystem: Environmental > Aquatic > Freshwater >... | reverse complement strand
GTCGTCTTCTACATTCCGTCCCCCGGCGCGCCGGTGCAGATCATCAAGACGAGGTGCGACGCCCACCTCTCGGTGATCCCGTGCCTCAAGGACGTCACCAAGTTCAAGCGTGGCCCTCTCAAGGGGAGCTTCGCCGCGACCGTCGTCCGGGTCGACAACGGCCACATGCGCTAGTCAGCTAGGGAGGAGCCCGGCCTCGAGCAAGCGGGTCGTCGCGGCGGCGGCGACGCCGTTTCCCTTGCGCTCGAACAGGCTCTGAGCCTCCTGGAGAGCGGTGTGAGCCTCGCGCGTGCGGCCGGCCAGGCGGAGGACCTCGGCGAGGTCGAGGAGAGCGTCGGCCTCGATCACCCACGCCTCCGTCTTGCGCAGTCGCTCCACGGCTTCCTCGGCGAGGGCGACCGCGCTCTCGAGCTCGCCCCTGCGGGCCAGGACCTTCGCCAGGCCTGAGCGCCAGAGCGACTGGGAGGTGACGTCGTCCTCGGCGGCCAGCTCTTCGGCCTCGCGGGCGAGCTCCTCGGCTTCCTCGTACCGCTCCTGAGCGTACAGTGCACGGCTGAGCTCGCCGGCCACCGTCGAGAGCAGGTACTTCTCCCCCATCTCCGCGAGGGCCGCGTAGTCGCGGCGCAGTTCCCGCTCGGCGGCGGCCGGGTCGCCGGCCAGCATCTCGACGCCGCACGAGTCGAGCGACGTCGAGAACGCAACCACGCTTCGCCCAAGCTCCCCGAGTGTTTCCCGTGCCTCGGACGAGAGCGCGCGGGCCCGGTCGAAGTCGCCCTGCATGGCCTCTAGGCGGGCGAGCAGGCTGAGCACGAGGCCCTCCGAGCGCCGGTCCCCGTCGGCCTGCTCGACGATCTCCTCGCAGTGAGGGATCGCCTCGGCAACCGGCGTCGGCCCGTAGAGGGCGGCGACGGCGTACTGCGTGGCGGCGCGGCTCCGCTGGCGGTCGTCTCCGGCCAACCGCGCCTGCTCGACCGCCCGCTGCGCCGCCTCCGCGGCGGCTCCGTAGCGGCCGGCTGTCCCGTGAGCCCAGGCAAGGAGGCGATAGGCTTCCGCGAGCCCGGCGGCGGTTCCCGCCTCAGCGAAGACCGGGAGTGACCTCTCGGCCTCGCGGACGAGCTCGTCCTCGCTCCAGCCCTCTGCGTAGTTGCTGCGCACAAGCAGCCGCCTGAGCGCTGCGGTGGCGGCGAGCGACGCGTCCCCCCTCGCCTTGGCTCCTGCGATCGCCTCGTCCAGGAAAACCTCGGCCCAGGCGAACTCGCCCACCTCCATCAACGCCTCCCCGAGGTCGGGCAGAAGGGCCAGCCGTACCGGGTGCTCCGGCGCGAGAACGTCCGCGGCGCGCCGCAGCAGATTCGCCGCCGCGGGCATGTCCCCGCGGGCGAACGCCCGCCGGCCGGTCGATCCCAGACGCTCCGCGGCCCGCGCCCCGACCGCCTGGCCGTGGTCATCGAGCGGCCCCAGCTCTCCGAGGTAGTGATAGGCCTGCTCGAGGTGGTAGCCGAGGATCTCCTCGTACTCGGACTCGCGCGCGCGCTCGCGGTTGACACGGTCGGCCCAGTCCACGAATCGCTCGTGGAGCGTCGCGCGCGCCCGCTTGAGCAGTCGTCTGTACGCGGCGTCGCGGACGAGGATGTGCTGGAAGCGGAAGCCGCCCTCGTCCTCGAAGGCACTCGAATCTGGATGGATGAGATGCTTGCGGACGAGCCCGCCCAGACCCGCCTCGACGCGCTCGCCCTGATGGTCCACGAGGAGCGCCTCGACGGCCTCCTGCTGGAAGACCTGGCCGACCACCGAGGCGGCTTCGATCACGGCGCCCTCCACGGGGGCGAGAGCGTCGATGCGGGCGGCGAGGAGGGCGTCGAGTGAGGGCGGCACCGCGACGCTCTCCAGGTCGCCGGCGGGCACCCAGCTGCCGTTCTCCCGCCGTAGCCTGCCCTCGTCGATGAGCATCGAGAGCATCTGCTCGACGAAGAGAGGGTTCCCGTCCGCCGCCTCCACGATGCGCAAGCGAGCGTCCTCTGCGATGCCGGCCGCGCCGAGCAGGTTGTCGACGACGAGGCTCGCATCGGACTCGGAGAGGGACTCGAGGTGAACCAGGACAGAGCTTCCGACCTTGCCCCAGTCGCCGCGCAGGTCGAGCAGCTCGTGCCGCGCGAGGCAAACGATCAGGATGGGCGCTTCCCGGGCCGACTCGTTCACGTGCTCGATGAGATCGAGGAAGGTCGTCTCCGCCCAGTGGATGTCCTCGAAGACGAGGACGAGGGGCCGCTCGCGGGCGAGCGTCTCGAACAGCCTCCTGGCTCCCCAGATGAGCTCGGCAACCGGGAACTGCGCCGTGGAGAGGCCGACCGCCGCCGTGACTCGCTCGACGATCTCCCCGTCTCCGGCCGCGACGGCCGAGATCTTCGTGCGTGCGACGTCCAAGGTGTCCTGGTCTCCAACCGACGCCGCCTGGCGCACCGCCTCCACCAGAGGCCAGAAGGTGATCCCCCGACCGTAGGGAAGGCAGCGGCCGCGCAGGACGAGAGCGGCGTCCGCGACTTCCGCCCCGAACTCGCGCACGAGGCGAGACTTGCCGACGCCGGGATCGCCGAGGATGGTGACCAGCCGGCAGGCCCCCTCCTCCTCGGCCTGGCCGAGCTCCGACGCGAGGAGGTTCACCTCCTCCTCGCGTCCGACCAGAGGCATGTCAGAGCCGCTTCCGGAGCCGTCGCTCTCCGCCACCGAGAGGAGGCGGTAGGCGGCGACCGGCTCGGCCTTGCCCTTGAGCTCGATGGGGGACTCGAGCGCCTCGGCCTCGACGGAGTCGCGCACGAGCCGGTAGGTGAGATCGCCGATGAGCGTCTCCATGTCTCCGGCCGCCTGCTCGAGCCGCGCGGCGACGTTGACCGCGTCGCCGACGACGAGCCGCTGCCCTGCGCTTGGGTCGCCGACCACGACCTCGCCGGTGTTCGCGCCGGTTCGGCTGACGAGCCTGACGCCCCAGCCCCGCTCGAGCTCGTCGTTCAGGTGCGCTAGGGCGCGTCCCATGTCGGCCGCCGCCCGGACGGCGCGCAGCGCATCATCCTCGCGGACGACCGGCAGGCCGAAGACGGCCATGACCGCGTCGCCGATGAACTTCTCGACCCTCCCGCCGTGGCGTTCGAGCACGGCCTTCATCTCGTCGAAGTAGCGGGACATCACCTCCCGCAAGGATTCGGAGTCGATCCGTTCGCCGAGGCTCGTCGATCCCTTGAGGTCGCAGAAGACGATCGTGACCGTCTTTCGCACCTCGTGGGCAGGGGAGGCGGGGGCGAGCTCGGCACCGCAGAAGCCGCACAGCCGGAACCGCTCCGGGTTCTCCTCTCCGCAGCTCGGGCAGACCTGCATCGTTCGAGCTTACTCGGCGGCCACGCAGCGCCTCAGGGCAAGTCCGGTCAGGATCTCGCGCACGATCCGGTCTGCCGCCAACGGCGAAGGAAGGAACTCTCCGCAATGCCCCCGCGCTCGGCCACCAGGACGCGAGAGGTCGCGCGACGCCTCCTGCTCGGCGCGGGTCGGATGAGCTTGGAGGTGGACGCCCATCGCGGTCGCGGCCGGACGCGAGACGGAGGTCTCGGAGGGGGGCGGCTACGACGACGTCGCACGCGAGGTCAATGAGGCCAGCCGTCTGTCAGCGACAAGTGGAGCAGGGTTGGCGATGACGTACAAAGGGCGTGCCGTCAGTTCCGCAGAGCTGGCGTGCTGCTGGCGAAGGCAGCTCGCAACATCGACGTAGGCGTCGGGGGTGTCATCGCCGGTACGCCACAAGAGCGGGAGTTCGACCGCGCGTTTGGGCGCGGCTCCGAGGCTGCGGGCAACGCCGTGAACGCCATGTCGCGCGCGGTCGCGACGGCCGAGGAGATCGAAGGATCCCTGCCCGGCTGATGCGTGGGCAAGTGGGCCCGACGGGGTAGAAGACGAGCTCCTGCGCTCAGGCGGCGGAGCTCTTGTTTTCAGGCTCCCATTGCTCTTCGAGCTTCTCGTGAGCCGCTCGCGTTTCCGCTTCCAGCTCGTCGAGCTTGTGGCCGTACATCGCGTGCTCGAGGACACTCACAAAGCCGGGATGGCGTCGCGCGACCGTGTTTGCAAGCCGGTTCAAGATTCCGCGATTCAGCTCGTCCTCGTTTGCCTCGTCGAGGTCGCGGTCGAATGCGCTCATGATCAGGTTGATCCTCCTGAGCTCCTCGGGCGACGGCTCGGGGTTCGGGAGATCCTGCGGAAACTCGTCGAGCTCACGTACATCGAACCAGATGAACTGATCTTCGCGACACACGTCCAGCGGGACACTGGCGCTATCGGGCGTATCCTCCGATTCTCCTTCGGGCGCCTCGTCGGAGTCGACACCGACAGTCACGCTGAGCATCGGGACCCCGCACATCGGGCACGAGTACTTGCCAGGTTGCGCGGCCTCCGAACCGTGCCAGATCTTCGAGATCTCGTCCTCCTGCACCCGACCGTAAGCCTCGCTCAGCGTGAGGCCGAGGCCGTGACCCACTGGGCAGGACCAGCAATCGACTTGACCGTTCGCGCCGAGCTTCAGCTCGTCACTGCACCGGGGGCACTTCGGAGGCGGCGCCGACGTGTTCACCGCCACCTTCATCGGCAGCACCGAGAGAACCTTTAGGCGCGGGAGCAAGACCGGCCTCACCGTTCGGGCTGCATCCGAGCGGGTCGTGGCATAGTTCTCGTGAATGGCAGAGGACGTGGTCGCGGGTGCCACCGCGAAGCTGCCCCTCCCGCGCCCGGCTCTCCTCTATGCCGGCGGCTGAAGGTTCTGCCGTTGGGCGGCGAGGGTCGTCGCCACGATCGACCGTCGCGACGAGCTAGCGTTGCTCCCGCTCGCTGACGAGGAGGCCTACGACCTGCTCGGCGAAGTCCCCGAGGAGGAGCGCGACGAATGCTGGTGGCTCGTTCTCAACGACGGCACGCCCGTCCCCGGCGACCGGGGAGGGGGCGTAGCGCTCCTTGCCGAGGTCCGGCTGACCCGACCGCTCAGCCGCTTCCTTCGTGCACTCCGGCTGTCACGGCTCGTCGACGCGTCCGACAGGCTCGTGTCGCGGCACCGCGGGCGCCTCGGCCGGCTCGTCCTCGACGGGCCTGCGCCACGGCGCTATCCCTGATCCGCTCGGGTAGTCTCGCCTTGCCCGCGCGGCTCGGAGCGAGGCAGTCGCGGGCGCCTGACCGGCGGCGGAGGCGGTGCGGACCCCGTTGTTAGGATCGTCAGTGCTTCGTCCACGACCGAACTGGAGGCGAACCATGGCAACGAAGCCGATTCCGGAGGGCTACCAGACCCTCACCCCGTACCTCGCCGTCGACAACGCGACTGAGGCAATCGAGTTCTACAAGCGCGCGTTCGGCGCGAAGGAGCGCGTGCGCATGCCCGGCCCAGAGGGCACGATCGGCCACGCCGAGCTCGAGATCGGAGACTCGCTGGTGATGCTCTCCGACCCGTTCCCGCAGTCGACGACCAGGCCGCCGAAGGAACTGGGCGGCACGAGCGCGAGCGTCTTCATGTACGTCGAGGACGTCGACGCGACCGTCGAGCAGGCTGTCGGCGCGGGCGCGAAGGTGACGATGGAGGTCGCGGACCAGTTCTGGGGCGACCGCTTCGGCACGGTGTCCGATCCGTTCGGCCACCTGTGGTCGATCGCGACGCACGTCGAGGATCTCACGCCGGAGGAGATCGCCGAGCGCGGCAAGGCCGCCATGGCCGCGATGAGCAGCTGAGGCTCGAAGGGGCCCGCCGGCGCCACGCCCCGGCGGGCCCCTTCGCCGCTGTCCGCCCATGTCGAGCTCCGGATGACGTGCGCGAGCCTGCTGCTATGCGACCCCCGCCGCCCCGTAGCTCAGTGGACAGAGCGGCGGCTCTTTTCACTCGCCGGCGATACGACGGGCGGGGTGCCGTGGCTGGATGGCCGTCCCGGACACCTGTCAGGCGACCGCGAGGAAAACGAGGCTGTGTCGCCTTCCTGCAAAGGGCGACACCGGCCGCTGATCGAGCAACTGAGTGGCGTGGGTGCCGACGCGTCGGCTGAACGGGTAGGTTGTGCGCCGCAGTGGAGGTCAACAAGAACGCTCCCGTTGTCGCGGCGAGCGATATCGAGATCGCCGCGAGTCCCGAGACGGTCTGGGACGTCCTAACAGACATCGAGCACTGGCCGGGCTGGAACCCGGACGTGAAGTCGATGTCGTTCAGCGGAGAAGTCGCCGAGGGGTCGCATTTCCGCTGGAAGGGCGGACCGGTGACGATCACATCAACGGTCCGTCGCGTCGAGCGACCTCGGCTGATCGGCTGGACAGGGAAGACATTGGGAATCGACGCGCTGCACGTCTATCGGCTTGAGCCGCGCGACGGGAACACGCTCGTCAGGACGGAGGAGTCGTACGACGGCCTGATCGCGCGCGCCTTTCGCGGCCGAGTACAGAAGATGCTGAAGGACGCGCTCGACGCCGGGCTCCGGCACCTGAAGGCCGAGGCCGAACGGCGCTCGAAGCCTTGACGCCGCGCTGGCCCTCGCAGGTCACGTGCTGCACTCCCGTAGCCGCGTGGATCGGCGTGTCGCCCGTTCGATAGAGCGCGACAGCGACTGCTGGCTGGCTGTCAGGGGCATTGCTCGTTCCGCCAAAGTTTCTCTTCTCGCCAGAGGGGTAGCGTTAGGGCTCGGTCAGACTTGCCCGGCGCGATAACGAGGAAGGGGGTTCCGATGTTTCGACGCCTTGTCTTCGGCCTCCTAGCCGTAGGCCTACTCTCGATTGCGGCTCCAGCCTTCGCTCAGCCGCCCACCACCGTAACCACCCACGAGAAGGGACTCGTCGAGACCTTCGTTGACTTCGTACCGACCGAGCCCTGCGCAGAAGAGGGCCCGCTCTACACGATCACGACCACCAGCAACCTCGTGATGCACGAGACCATCTTCGACGATGGCCGCATCCACGCGACTTTCACGCAGACAGGCACGTTCGTGGCGGTGCCGCTGGAGGATCCGAGCCTGCCAAGCTTCACGGGTCGCGTCACGATCTGGGGAGGCTTCAACCAGAACGGGAAGACGGTGAACGGCACCTTCACCTTCAATCTGCGTGGGACGGGCTCGGACGGGTCGACGCTGAGTGCCCACAACACCGACCATTTCAACGTGCGGCCGAACGGTACGGTGAACGCGTTCTTCCATTGCCACTAGCCCGATGTATTGCGGCTCCGCCAGTCATGCGCCGGGGCCTGGTGGAGCCGCTCACATGTGCGGGCAGCGACCGCGTCGCGCTCTCAATCTGGACGCGCGCGATCAAAACCTTCTGTCGGAGCGGCTATTCCCGGATGACGACCGGGGTGCCCTCTGGATTCGCGTAGAGCATCCGCGCCAGATGGCGGTTCTCGATTCGCAAGCATCCGTACGACGCGGCCTTGCCGATGGAGGAGGGATCGTTCGTCCCGTGGATGGCGATCGGCCCGCCCTGCGCCCAGCCGGTCAGGACGGGTGAGAACGCGCTGATCCCGATCGCCCCGGGGCCGAACGGCCCCGAAGCGTCGGAGGCGAGCAAGCGCTGGTTGACGTAGTAGCGGCCGACCGGCGTCGGCGTCGCCTGCGTTCCGATCGCCGCCGAGGCGCGAAGGACCCGGTGTCCATTGCGGAAGAAATCGATCCGCCGCTCGGAGAGATCGACCTCGATCCGAGTACGGACCAGTAGCAGCGTGACCCGGTCGGCCCGCACGAAACCGGTCGCGCCGTTCGGCCTGATCGGAAGCTGCACGCGGTACCACACGAGGCGGCACTCCCGGTCGATCAGGGTGGCGAGGACGCCGAAGACCGTGCCGACGCCGTTCGCGTTCTTCTGGTCGAAGGTCCGGAGACGTGGGCCGCCGGGCCGGCGAAACGCCGCGACGGTGCCTTTCGCCCGCGCCGCGTACGCGACCCGCGCCGTCCCGAGCCGTTCCTTGCGGGGGAGCTCGCAACGCTCAGAAACCTGCCGCGAGACGAGCTCTCCTCCGCCCTCGACCGCGACCGGCGGAACACCCCCCGGACCCTGGGCGGCGTCGCGCTCGTCCTCAAACTCCTGCGTCCCGCAACCTGCGGCCAGGATCGCAACCACGACCGGGACGAGAGCGGGCATCCGCACGCCGGCAATAGTACGGACAGAGGAAGGGTGCCCTGGGAGAAGCGGGCGGATCCCTCGCCTCATGCTTCCGGCGCTCGTCCGGCGCTGGGAGAAGTGGGCGGACCCGCTGCTACTGTGAGCCCGCCGCCCCCGTCGCTCAGTGGAAAGAGCAGAGGGGATATGAATCGCCGGCCGTCATGGGTTGCCGCGCCGGTGGCGCGGTGGAGAGGCAGGGCAACCTTCACTGGGGCTGTGCTGATACGGCCGCAGCGAACGGGTCTAGGAGGCGGGTTCAGACGAGTAAGCGAACGTCGCATTCTCAACCGTCGGTGGTGCCTGTCTGTCATGCCTCACCCAGATAGTCCTTGGGGTTGTCGTGAGCGATGGTGCGGAAGAGGTCCTCTCCAAGCACCGATCTGACTCGCAGCGAGATCCGTTTCTCCTCCAGCCCCGCGCTCTCGACGACGTAGAAGTCCGAGCCGAACAGCACGCGACGACGCACCCTCCCGTCTGACAGGAGCACCTTGAGCAGGTGAACGTACTCCTCGTCCGCGAACACCGTGTACGAGATGTCGGTGTAGAGGTTTTCGTAGGCGTCCAACCTGAGCATGTCCATGATCTTCGCGAGCCAGCTCTTTGCGCCGGTGTCGCTGATCGGATCCCAAGGTCGTTCCAGATACGTCTTCCAGTCGCCAGCGCCGCCGAAGTGGGCGAGGCAGATCCGCAGCGTTGGGTAAGCCTCGAGGATCGGGACGTAGCTGTCCGGATCGGTGAACAGGGTGAGGAGCTCCTTACGCCCCATGCGCAGCGGCTTGCCCGTGACTGGGTCGGTGAGCATTCTCTTCGTCGGCTTGCCCCGGTACTGGACGCCCGCAGGACGCGAGCAATGTGTCATGACGGGAACCCCGCGCTCCGCTGCGTAGGAATACAGGGGCCTGAGTGCCGGGTCGTAGGGGTGGTACCCGATCGGCGGGTACAACTTGATCCCTCGGAAGCCATCGTTCTCAAGCAGGTGCTTGGTCTTCTCGACCACGTTTTCCTGTCTCGCGTCGACCGCGGCGAACGGAATCACGAGTTCCCGATACTCGTCTCTCTCGCGAAGCTCCTTGAGCTCGGCGTGCTGCTCGCCGATCAACTTCGTCACTCTCCCTGCGCCCATATGCTCCATGTCCATCGGGAGAACGACGAACCGCGTGCCTCGCGGATAGAAGTTGCGGACCTTCTTGAACACGTCCTCCTGCGACAGGCCGAAGGAGACCTGGAGGATCTTCGCGTAGCGCGCCAGCCGGCTGCGCCGGCCGCGATCGAAGTGCTGCACGACGGCTAGCAGTCCCCGGCGAAGGGGCCCGAACCGCAGGAGAGAACCCAACGGGAAGGGTAGGAAGCGGTCGGGCACGTGATCGTGCGTGAACGTGTGCACGTGGCAGTTCGTTATTCGCGGCGGCACGAGCCCTCCACTCGGGTTGGTATCGAACGAGGCGAGGGGAAAGGATCCGCCCCGAAGAGATGGACGTCAACCTGGCGAGCATGAGAGGCGCGCGCGAGCAGACCAAGTCGCGTTAAGGGACTTCGTCGTCAAAGGCCGGGTTCTCAAAAATCAGGCGCCGGACGGCCTCGGGACAGGAACTGCGAAACTTCAAGTTCCGTTGAGTTCGAGCGAGGTAGTAGACCGTGTCTACGACATGAAAGAGCTTGGCAACATCGAGCCGACCAGATATCTCCGCGGGGCGAGTTTCAACCCTGAGCTGGTCGAGACGCGCTATCCGAACGCTCGGCGGAACATGCAAGGTGGCCTATTCATCAGCCACGCGGGCGAGGATTACGGGCGGATTCAGCGAGATCTAGTTGCCCCGGTGATCCACGAACGGTTCGCCCCGGCGAGGTACTTGTGGTCGTGTCCCGCCACAGCGTCGGTCACGGGTGGGTGGCTGTCGAAGTCGACTGGGCAGTCGAACGTGGGAGATCGATAGTCGTTTGTCTCTTCGACGACTCCGACCCGGCCGCCGTGCACCAGGCCCTCGCGGAGTCGCCGCGGAGGTGTCGCAAGGGAAGCGTAGACACCGTTGATTTCCGCGAACACATGAAGCGCAGGCAACAGCTCCTGGCGAAACTTCTGGACAACCTGTCGCACCGACCGTCGAATGGCTGAAGGACGCCGGGATCCGTGCTTGCTGGGTCAAGCGATCCGCGCAGCAGGGACTTCTCACCGAGCTCGCTGCGGGACGCGTCGGCGTCCTCGTCGACGCCGCTCCGGGCGCTCACGTGGTGAGCGTGGATGCAGGCATTGCCCCTTCCGAGGCCGCCCATCTCGTGGGAGTTGGCGTCGGGATCGACGACGCGCCCGGGGGAAACCTGCGGGACCTCGGTCAGCTCGCGCCGAGCGCGCCTAAGAGCAGGAGTTAGTAGCGACCGATCTCGACGAGACGCTCGTCGCTGATGCCGAAGTGGTGCGCCACCTCGTGTAGGACGACGCGCCTAATCTCGCGACGCAGCCGAGCTGGATCGGCGCCGTAGAGACGCTCGAGCGGACGCCGGTAGATCGTGATCTTGTCCGGAGGCACCCCCGCGTAGGCAGACCACGCGTGGTCAAAGGGAACCCCTGGTAGAGCCCCAGCAGCGGCACGCCAGGCGGCGGCTCCTCCTCGACCACAATCGCCACGTTCGACATGAACTCGCGCAGATCGGGCGTCAGCGAGTCGAGAGCTTCCTCGATCGTCTGGTCGAAGTCGACCTCGTCAGGCGCCGGGCGAGCAGGATCGGCCATGACGAGAGCCTATCCCTCGCAGGAAAGCCCAGGGCGCGCGAGCGTGTGCTCGTCACCGAGGCGGGGGACGAGGACGAGGCCGTCTCTCTGCTCGCCCCCTTCAGCGGAATTCAGGAACCCGTAACCCGGCCGTAAGGCTTCTCGCCTACCGTCGATTGCGAGCCCGTGAGATCAGCTCTCGGGCACGACACGGGAGGGCATCACATGATCAAAACCCTCGCCGCCGCGTGCGCGCTCGCGCTCACGGCGCTGGCCTCGACGGCCGGCGCGACGGCATCGCCGGGCGGCCCGGGCGCTGTCTACATCCTCACGAACAGCTCCGCCGGCAACGCCGTCGCGATCTTCGACCGGGCCGGGGACGGCACGCTCACGCCGGCCGGCACGGTCGCGTCGGGTGGCAACGGCTCGGGCGGCGGGCTAGGCAACCAGGGCGCCGTCATCCTCAGCGACAACGAGCGACTCCTCTTCGCCGTCAACGCCGGCAGCAACACAGTGTCGTCGTTTGCGGTCGAGCAGGACGGGCTGCGGCTGGTCGACACCGAGCCGTCGGGTGGCTCGACGCCGATCAGCCTCACGCACAGACGTGGCCTCCTCTACGTCCTCAACGCCGGAACCCCGAACTCCATCTCGGGCCTCACCGTGGGCAAGAGCGGAGAGCTCGCGCCGCTTCCCGGCTCGACCCGCTCGCTGAGCGCGGCGCAGACCGGACCCGCGCAGATCGAGTTCTCCCCGGCCGGCGACGTGCTCGTAGTGACGGAGAAGGCGACGAACCTGATCGACACGTACACGGTCGGCTCGAACGGCCTGCCGACCGGTCCAGCCTCGCAGCCGTCCGCCGGAGCGACGCCCTTCGGCTTCGCCTTCGATAAGCGCGGGCACCTGATCGTGTCCGACGCGTTCGGCGGCGCTCCGGGGGCAAGCGCGCTCTCGTCGTACCGCCTCGGACCCGGGGGAGCGCTCGGCACGATCACCCCCCTCGCGCCGACGAACCAGACGGCCGCCTGCTGGGTGGTCACGACCAAGAACGGACGCTACGCGTACACGACGAACACGGGCAGCGGCTCGATCTCCGGTTACTCGATCGGGCACGACGGTAGCCTGGCCCTGCTCGACGCCGACGGCGTCACGGGCGTTACCGGCGCGGGCCCGATCGACATGGCGCTCAGCGAGAGCAGCCGCTTCCTCTACACGCTCGACAGCGGCTCACACGGCGTCAGCGGCTTCCGCGTGCAAGCCGACGGCAGCCTCACGCCGATTTCCGGCCTCGCCGGACTGCCGGCGAGCGCCAACGGTATGGCCGCTCGCTGACCGGCCCTCAGGGGCCGGAGCCCGGCTCCGGCCCCTACCCGATCTGGGTCGGGATCACTCCGAGTACGTACCGCTGTGGGTTGGGGGCCGGCTGGCAGAAGTCGTCTTAGGCTTCGGTCGGGCTCCGATGACGCGCTCGAACCCGCTGCTACTGTGAGCCCGCCGCCCCCGTAGCTCAGTGGAAAGAGCAGCGGCTACCTAAACTTGACACTGGATGGATAAACGGGTCCCCGCCCCGGTAGCTCAGGGGACAGA
>Ga0209859_1000262_pt1 | contig 12442 bp, 12 predicted proteins | sample GWRWS3_50_60_FD_187241 | JGI IMG/M metagenome (GOLD analysis project Ga0209859, IMG submission 187241) | Riverbed sediment microbial communities from areas with vegetation nearby in Columbia River, Washington, USA - GW-RW S3_50_60 (SPAdes)... | ecosystem: Environmental > Aquatic > Freshwater >... | reverse complement strand
CGGACGCTCAATCAGGGACACCTGGACGCGTTCGAGATTCCCGCCGAGCAGTTCGTCGAGCTGCGCGTCGTCTTCCCGCGCAAGCTCCTCTCCTCGACCGCAGGAGCGACGGTCCGCCAGGGGAACGGCCTCGCGTCCATCTTGGCCGAGGAGCGGGAGGACGCCCTCGCGTACGAGCGGGACCGCGAGAGAATCGACCAGGCGCTCGACAATCTTCCCCTGACGTCCCTCGTCCTCCTCCTCCTCGCGGTCGCGCCGGCGGCGACTGTCCTCGGCGGCGTCTACCTCTTCTACGGGCGCGAGCGTCGCACCGGCTATGACCGCGAGTACGAGCAGGAGCCACCCTCGGAGCTCGAGCCGGCGCTCGTGCCGGTGCTCCTGCGCCAGGGCGGGGGGGCGGGCTCGCAGGAGTTCACGGCCACGCTCTTCGACCTCATCCGGCGCGGCCGCTACAAGGCCAAGCCGGTCACGACCAAGCGCTCCGTCTTCGGCGGCCTGAAGACCGAGGAGGTGGCGGACATCGACGTTGCGATCGGCGACAAGGACGAGACGCTGACGGAGTTCGAGGAGCCGGTCGTAAGGGTCATCGACGGCGTTCTCGACAGCGGGCCAAGGGCGCTCTCCAAGTTCCGCGACTACATCTCCGACGACCGGGCGACGAACGCCAAGAGATTCCAGGACTTCAGAGATGCTGTCGGAACCGATGTTCGCTCGCGGAAGTGGTTCGAGGGCACGGGAGCCCACGTGCTCGCCGTCGCGATCGGCGTCCTCCTCCTCGTCGCCACGCTCCTGCTCGCTCTCGGGATCACAGGCTTCCGAGAGGCGGCGCCCCAGTGGGCGAACCTCGTGCAGATCGCCCTGGGTGCGTGCGCGGCCGTCAGCGCCGGCCTGCTCGCAATCGCCGCGTTCTTCGTGCGGCTCTGGCGCCGGCGAACGCTCGCTGCGGAGCAGGAGGCCGAGCGCTGGGAGGCCTTCCGCCGCTACCTCACCGACTTCCCTCGCCTCGAAGAGGCCCCGCCTGCCTCGCTCGAGCTCTGGGAGCGCTACCTCGTCTACGGGATCGCCTTCGGCATCGCGGACCGCGTTCTCCAGGGAGCGCATCTGCACATGCCGGAGGCGCTCCACGAGGAGAGCACGATCTACTGGGTCACCCCCAACGGCGACCTCGGCTCCGGGCCCTCGTCGCTCGGCATCGACGACCTCGTCTCGGGCTTCGGTTCGGCGCTCACGCCCCCTTCGAGCTCGAGCAACGGCGGGGGCTGGAGCGGTGGTGGAGGCGGCTTCTCCGGTGGCGGGGGCGGTGGAGGTGGAGGCGGAGGCGGGGGCGCCTGGTAGCTACACGCCCCAGCCCGGATGCGGCTCGTGGCGGCCGGGCTCGACGTTCCAGTACTCCCGAAGCGCCGCGCAGCGGCCGTCGGGCGCGAAGCGGAGAAGGAGACAGCCGGGGAGCGTGATCTCCTCGCCCTCGTCGCGCATGATCGCCCACCATTCGACGGCCACCTTGTCGCCGGCCGCGATGGGCGTGCCCATCCGGACGTCGGCGTTCTCCTGGGTCGACGTCGCGCGGGCCCAGTAGGCGCGGATGCCCTCCGAGCCGAGGCTCGGCTCGCGGAATGGGCTAGAGCGATATTCGGCGTCCTCGGTGAAGAGAGCGACGACCGCGTCTCCGTCCTTCTCGCGCCACGCGCGCCCGTACGCCTCGACCCACTCGTGCACGTTCATCGTCTCCTCCTCCGCTCGTAGAGCGCGATCGCCCCCGCGACCGCGACGTTGAGGGACTCCGCCTTCGCCGCCTGCGGGATCGTGGCGGCGGCCTGGCAGGTCGCGAGCACGTCCTCGGGCAGGCCCTCTCGTTCGGCACCGAGGACGAAGACAACCCGTTCCGGGACCTCGAGCTCCGGAAGCGGGACGCCGTCCCGCGGGACGAGCGCAACACGCACGCCCGGCGCGTCCGCAAAGGAGCCGAGCGGGACGCGGAAGACCGCCCCCGCGGACGCGCGCAGCGCCTTGGGCCCCGTCGGGTCGGCGCAGCCCGCCGAGAGGAGCACGAAGGCCGGACCGAGGGCGTCCGCCGTCCGCAGGAGGGTGCCGAGGTTCCCCGGGTCGGCGACGCGCCAGAGGGCGAGCCCGACTGGGAGCTCCTGCCCGCGCGGGAGATCGGCCCGGCGGAAGACGGCGACGACCCGGGCCGGATGCGGGAGCGTCGAGAGCCCCGTCATCACCTCCGGCGCGACGGTCTCTGCGCGCGGAAGGCGATCGAGGAGTGCGGGGCGCTCGGCGTCCACGAGCGCCTCCACCGGCTCGAGTCCGGCGTCCAGTCCGGCTGCGACGAGGTCCTCGCCCTCGCAGGCGAAGAGCCCGAGCTTCTCGCGCTGGCGCCGCGACTCGAGCTTCCGCACGAGCTTCACCCGCGGGTTGGAGGCGGACGTGATCACGCCGCCACCTCGTCGACCCACTCGAGCCAGTTCGCGTGCCCGTCGAGTCGCGCGAGCACGCGTCGCTCACCGCCCGGCCAGACCTGTGCCTCGAGCGAGAACGAGGCGTACGGCCGCTCCGCATCCGCTGGAAGCTCGTACGAGACCCAGGCGAGCGGGCCGTGGGCGCCGGCCTCCTCGATCGCGGCGCGAACCCGGGCCACGTCGGGCTCGGGGACGTAGACGAGCGACGTGGAGTCGAAGACGACCGTCAGAGCCTCGGGATCTCGACCGGCGAGAAGCTCCGGCAGAAGTTCGACGAAGTCGCCGCAGAGAAGCTCGGGGGGCTCCTCGCGAACGATTGCGATCGCGCGACGGAGCCGCTCGAGCCGGTGCTCCTGGTCTGCCCAGACGAACGCCTGCAGAAGCCGGGCGCCGTGCTCCGTGGTCACGTCCACGGGGCGGCGATCGATCCCTACGCGCAGCCGCACCTCGACCCGCAGCGCGAAGAGCTCGGCCGGAGGGGGCCGCCGAGCCGCGCCTGCGAGCTCGAGCTTCGCGCTCTCCGGCCCCCACTCGTGCTCGGCGTACCGGTAGCGGTAGCGGTCCCAGTAGAGGTTGAGCCCGGCGCTCGGGCCGAGCTCGACGAGGTCGAGCGGCATCCCGCCTCCTCCGACGATGAGGAACCCCGGGAGCATCCCCCAGCTTCGCTGCACCTCGTTCGTCTGCACCGGTTGCTCGGCGACGAACCGCGCCAGCCAGTCGCGGTGCTCGCGCAGAACGTCCGGGAAGCGATTCCACGGATGCTCGGCGAGCCCCGCCAGAGCAAGGTAGTGCACCCCGCCGAAGAGACGCAGCGGGAACTCCCAGCGCGCCCGGCGGTCGCCGGCGAGCTCCGCGAGGAGCGGATCGTCCGCGTGCTCCCGCGCGAGTCCCGCGTAGAGCGGCGAGCCGCCGCGCTCGAAGTCGTCCGCCATGCGGCGAAAGACCTCGGCGACGGATTTGGCCCTAGGCGTCGAGCGCGGCCTTCGCCCGCTCCGCGATCTTCGCGAAGGCGGGCGGGTCGTTGACCGCGATGTCCGCGAGCGCCTTGCGATCGAGCTCGATCTCGGCCTTCCGGCAGCCCGCGACGAACTGGTTGTACGAAAGGCCCTCCTGCCGCGCGGCGGCGTTGATGCGCACGATCCAGAGGCGGCGGAACACGCGCTTCTTGCGCTTGCGGTCGCGGTAGGCGTGGTTGTCGGCCTTCTGAACGGCCTCCTTCGCCTTGCGATAGGAGATCGAGCTCTGGCCGACGTAGCCTTTCGCGCGCTCGAGAACGTTGCGGCGCTTCTTGCGCCCGTGGACAGATCGCTTGACGCGGGGCATGCGCTACGACCTTTTGCCGCCGTCGGCGGCAAAAGCTCGACCAAAAGTGTCCAGTCTCTTCATCTGAGTCACGCTATTCGTTCTAGGACTTCTCGCTCCGCGAGAAGTCCTACCGCCCGAGCAGGCGCTCGACTTCGCGGACATCGGTCGAGTCCACCGAGTGGTCGCGACGGAAGCCGCGGCGCCGCTTGGCCGTCTTCTTCTCGAGGTTGTGGCTCTTCATGGCGTGGCGCCGAAGGATGCGGCCCCTACCAGTGATCTTGAACCGCTTCTTCGCGGCTGAGTTGGTCTTCTGCTTAGGCACTTTGAGCTACTCCCACTTCTCGTCCGACGTTTCTGTGCGGCGCGAGCACCATCACCATGTTGCGCCCGTCCTGGATCGGCGGCGACTCGATCGACCCGAGCTCCTTCACGTCCTCCGCCAGGCGCATCAGCAGGTCGCGCCCGCGCTCGGGATGAGTCTGCTCGCGGCCCCGGAACATGATCGTCACCTTCACCTTCGCTCGGTTTCCTAGGAACCTCAGCACGTGGCTCTTCTTCGTCTCGTAGTCGTGCACGCCGATCTTGGGGCGGAGCTTGATCTCCTTGACCTGGATCTGGGACTGGTGCTTCCTCGCGGTCTTGGCCTTCTGCTCCTGCTCGTACTTGTACTTGCCGTAGTCCATGATCCGGGCCACGGGCGGGTCGGCGCCAGCCGCGACCTCGACGAGGTCGAGATCCTTGGAGTACGCGTACTCGAGCGCTTCGGCCGTCGGCTTGATGCCGACCTGAGAGCCGTCCGAGTCGACCAGCCGAACGCGCGGGACCCGAATCGACTCGTTGATCCGCGTCGTGTCCTGCTGCGGCCTGGCCTGCTCGAACCTGCGCCGCGGCCTCACTGAAACGTCACCAAGTTGTGCGACTTCCTCCTCTTAGACAACGAAAAGCTGCACGCAGCCAGCTCGTCAAGTCCCCGATGTGGTTGAACCTCCGATGAGCCCGAGGCTCCGGAGGTGAGGAAACGATGCTCCTGCTTGCAGACGTCAGAGTCTAGCAGCGGCGCGAAGCTCTTCCGCCAGCGCATCGGCAGACGTCACCGACTGGTCACCGCCTCTTCTCCGAACCGACACAGAGTCGAGTGACTCGCGGTCGCCCCAGACGACGACGTACGGGACCTTCTCGAGCTCCGCGTCGCGGATTCGCTTCCCGAGCGTCTCCTCGCGCTCGTCTACGCGGGCCCGCAGACCTTCGGCGCGCAGGCGGTCGGCGAGGGATTCGGCGTCCGCGAGATGGGAGTCCGCAACCGGGAGGATCCGCACCTGCTCCGGCGCGAGGACGAGGGGCAGGTCGCCGCCCGTGTGCTCGACGTAGACGCCGACGAAGCGCTCGAGGGAGCCGAGGAGCGCGCGGTGGATCATCGCCGGCGTGTGCTCCGCGTTGTCGTCGCCCTGATAGCCGAGCCCGAAGCGCTTCGGCATCTGGAGATCGAGCTGCACGGTGCCGAGCTGCCAGCTCCGGCCGAGGGAGTCGGACATGTGCAGGTCGATCTTCGGGCCGTAGAACGAGCCCTCACCCTCGCTCGGCGTGTAGTCGAGCCCCGTCGTCGCGAGCGCCTTCACGAGCTCGCCCTCGGCGAAGTCCCAGTCCTGGTCCGTCCCCAGCCTGTTGTCGGGGCGCAGCGAGAGCTCGACGCGTATGTCGAGCTCGAAGAGGTCGTAGAGGTAGTAGGCGTAGTCCAGGCAGGCGAGCAGCTCGTCCTGGATCTGTTCGTTCGTGCAGAAGATGTGCGCGTCGTCCTGGACGAAATGGCGGACGCGGAGAAGCCCGTGCAGGACGCCGGAGAGCTCGTTCCGATGAAGGTTCCCAGCCTCGGCGATCCGCAGCGGCAGCTCACGGTAGCTATGCGGCGCGAGCGAGTAGAGGAGGCAGTGGCCCGGGCAGTTCATCGGCTTCAAGCCGTAGTCGCGCCCCTCGATCTCGAGCTGGAACATGTGCTCTCGGAACTTGTCCCAGTGCCCGGACGTCCGCCAGAGGTCGGAGTCGTAGAGCTGCGGGGTGCGCACCTCCTCGTAACCGCGCCTCGCGTTCTCCCGCCGGCGCAGGTCCTCGAGGACGTTCCAGATCACCATCCCGCGTGGGTGCCAGAAGGGCATCCCGGGGGCGAGCTCCGAGAAGTCGAAGAGGCCGAGCTCCTTGCCGAGCCGCCGGTGGTCGCGCCGCCTGGCCTCCTCGATCCGGCGGAGGTACCCCTCCAAATCCTCCGGGTCGAAGAACGCCGTCCCGTAGACGCGCGTGAGCTGGGGTCGCGCCTCGTCCCCGCGCCAGTACGCGCCTGCGAGCGAGAGGAGCTTGATCGCCTTGATCGGCTCGGCGTTCACGAGGTGAGGGCCGCGGCAGAGATCGACGAAGTCGCCCTGTCTGTAGAAGGAGATGTCTCCCTCGGCCGTGTCCACGAGCTCGGCCTTGTAAGGCTCGCCCTCCTCCACGAAGTAGCGGCGCGCCTCGTCGCGGCTCGTCTCCCAGCGCTCCCAGGAGCGCCCTTCGGCGATCTCGCGCCGGATCTCCTCCTCGAGTAGCTCGAGCGCCTCCTCGCCGACGGGCTCCGGGAACTCGAAGTCGTAGTAGAAGCCGTTCTCGATCGGCGGGCCGATCGCCACCTTGGTTCCCGGATAGAGGCGCCGCGCGGCCTCCGCGAGCAGGTGCGCGGCCGAGTGGCGGAGCACCCAGAGAGCGTCGGGATCCTCCCGGTCGCGCGTCGTCAGGATCTGGATCTCCTCCCCGTCCTCGAGCGGCAGCCGCAGGTCGCGAACGCTCCCGTTCGCCCGTACGAGCACGGCCTGCTCGGCGAGCTTCGGGCCGATCGCGCGCGCGGCGTCGAGGCCCGTCGCGCCGTCGGGAAGCTCGAGCTCAGAGCTGTCGGGAAGGATGACCCGCATGGTGAGAGAGAATACTCAGCGCCCTTGCCGCTCAGGCCTCGAGCGCGAGGGCGACCGCCTCGCGGCCGTCTGCGAGCACGGGCTCGCCGTGGGAGGCGAGCACGAGCTCGACGGGGAGGCCAAGGAGGGGGCGCAGCGCCTCGCGGAGCTCGGTGTGACGCATGCCACTGGGCAGGTAGCGGAGCCACGAGTCAGGACAAAGCCGCAGCCCGCCTGCGTCGTCGCCGAGCAGGCGGTCCCCAGGGATGAGCGCGCGATGGTCCGGGAGCCAGATCATCGTCTCGCCGGCGCCGCGGATCGGCACCGTCTCGACGCCCTCCGGAAGCGTCTTCCTCGCGCGCGAAGTGGAGGCGCCGTACCGTTCGGCGAGCTCCGGCCGACTGCGCCGATGGAACTGGAGCGTCGTCAGGATCGCCACGCGCCGCCCGTGCCGCCTCACGAGGGCGTCCAGCGCCTCCTGCAGGTCCCCGCGCTCCGGCGGGACGAGGGGGTCGACGAGCACGAGCGCGTCCCGCGCCTGGTAGGCGACGCAGCCGACGTCCGGGCCCCAGTCGGCCGCGCTCCCTGGAACGGCATCCGGGTCCGCGTCCGGGTGCGGGGCCGTCCAGCGATGGAGGCCGGGGCGAAGCTCCCGCAGTCCGTTACCGGCCTGAAGCGACATCGAGACGGGAGTTACGATACGCGTCGCAGGCAGGAGGTCGTCTCATCCCCGAAGTCCTCTTCTTCCTCGCGGTCGCGCTCTTCATCGCCGGCACGATCGCCTGGCGGTTCCGGCGGCGCCTGCGCCCCAGGTCGCGCGCCGTGGCGATCGGCGCGGCCGCCCACGGCGTGCGCCGGGGGGACAACATGCGCCTGGACCTCACCGTGCGGAACGGTGCGCGCGCGGGCAAGCGGCTCCGGGTCGGGCTCGTCTGTATCGAGCGGTACGACGTGGAGGAGTCATCATCCGATAGCAGCACGTCCCGCGAGACGCGCGAGGACATCGCGCACGAGGAGTGGACGGAGGTCGACATCGGAGTGGCCCAGCAGGGGTTGTCGTTCACCATCCCTCCCGACGCCCCCTTCTCCTATCGGGGGACGTGCCTCTCCTTCGAATGGCGTGCCGAGGCGTGCGAGATCGCTCGGCTCCGTCCCGACCCGGTGGCGAGCTTCGTCTTCGAGGTGCGTCCATGAGCCCGAGCTTCGACCTCCAACTCGGACGCGAGAGCTTCGCGCCCGGGGACGCCGTGACGGGCACGGTCCTCGTGACCGAGGAGGGCGACTCCCGGGCGCTCGAGATCGCACTCCGGTTCCACGAGAAGAGCCCCGACTACGAAGAGGTGCCGCTCAACCGCGCTCAGGCGCTCCACACGGGTCCTCTCGAGACCGGCCACTCCTTCGACTTCTCGCTCGAGCTCCCGCCGGACGCGCTCCCCGGCTACACGTCCGCGCACGGCGAGCTCTACTGGGAGCTGGACGTCAAGTCCGACGAGGCGGGCCGCGATACCCATGAACGCCGGCGGATCGAGGTGGTGGCCGCCGCGGAGCCCACCACGGAGCCAGACCTCTTCGGCGGGGACTTTGGAGGCGCCGAGTCCTAGACGCCCCAGGCCGCCTCGCGGAGCGCCGGCGGCGCCTTCAGCCAGTAGCTCTCGCGGAGCCACTCGAGGGCAGCCTCGAGCGACTCCTCGTCGGCGACCTCGGCCGTGACCCATCCGTAGCGGCCGACGTAGCGGGCCGTGCTGACGAACGGCAGGAGCTGAGCGATCTCGCGCTCCTCGGCCGTGAGCTTGACGGTGAGGCGCACGCACTCCTCCGCCACGTCCATCGAGGCGAACATCTTGTTCTCCGCCACTTTGAAGACGGGATGCCCCCACGGCTCGTCCTCGTACGTCTCCGGCAGGGAGAGCGCCAGCTCGCGCAGGCGCTCGGCCAGGTCGGCCAGGTCGGCCACGGGGCCAGCCTATCCGTTCGCACGCGGCGAATGTCCTTCCTGTTAATTGTGAGGATTCTGCAAATTTTCCAGCTCCTGCCGATTCCGAGGACCCGGGAGGCGTACTCTCTTAGGCCGTGCGGGCCGGAGGCCCTGGAGCTGGCCGCAGGCTCCCGGATCTTTCCCCCGGCTCGTAGCCCACGGACGCCGAGGCGGAGCCCCGCCGTAACGGGCTCCGCCTCGCGTGCGCACTCCGCACTCTACCCGCTCCGCCGCGAGTCCTAACGTCGCCGCCTGACGGCGCGCGGAGGCACGGCCCCGGCGTGGAAGGAGGCCCGCGCCCCGGAGAGAGACACGGGCCTGTCGGAGGGAGTGGTCGGGCCTAGCGGCCGGCCGGTGCCGGGGCGGGAGCCGCCTTCGGCGCCGACTCGGTCTGGTGCGAGGCCTCGGGCAGCCACTCGAGCCAGCTCGGCAGATACCAGTTCCAGTCGCCGAGCAGCTTCATGGCCGACGGCAGGAGCACGGCCCGGACGATGGTCGCGTCGATCAGGATCGCCGTGGCGAGCCCGACCCCGGCCTGCTTCATGTCGATGGTGGAGAGGGTGGCGAAGATCGAGAAGACCGCCACCATCACGATCGCCGCCGCCGAGACGACTCCGGCGGTCGTCTTGATCCCGTGGGCGACGGCAGCGTCGGTGTCGAGCCCGCGGTCGTACGCCTCGCGGATCCGGCTGAGGATGAACACGTGGTAGTCCATCGACAGCCCGAAGAGGATCACGAACATGAAGAGCGGGAGCCACGCCGTGATCGCGCCCGTCGACTCGAACCCGAGCAGCGACTCGCCCCAGCCCCACTGGAAGACGATGACGAGCAGCCCGTAGGCCGCAGCCACCGAGAGCAGGTTGAGGACGACCGCCTTGGCGGCGATGACGATCGAGCGGAAGGCGACGAGCAGGAGCCCGAAGGCGAGGAGCAGGACGAACGCGAACACGATCGGCGCTCGGTCCTTCGTGAGCTCGCTGAAGTCGAACGAGGAGGCGGCCTCGCCCGTGACCGCGACGTCGACGCCGTCGACCGCCCCGATGGTGGCGGGGATGACGTCCTCGCGGAGCGTGGCGAGCGCCTGGGTAGAGGCGTCGTCGGTGCCCGTGCCGGCGAGCGGCACGGAGACGATCGCGGCCGTCGAGTCGTCGTTCACCTGCACCTGAATCGGATCCTCCATCTGGCCCGTGGCGAGCGCCTGCTGGCGGAAGTCGGCGAGCGCCGCCTCGAACTCGGGAGAGGTGACGTCGTCGGCCTCCACGGCGACCACGGCCGGCAGCGGGCCGCCGGGGAAGGCCGCCTGGATCCGGTCGTACGTCTGCATGATCGGGATGTCCCGCGGGAGGCTCGAGATGCCGGGGAAGGCCGTGTGGATCCCGAGCGCCGGGAGCGCGAGGAGGACGAGCACGCCCGCCGAGGCGACCGCCGAGACGAGCGGGCGCCGCAGGACGCGGTCGAGGATCGCTCCCCAGACGCGTGAGTCGCCGTCCTTGCGCCGCAGCCGGTGGACGAACGGGATCTTGCCCTTCTCGACGCGGTCTCCGAGCCAGGAGAGGAGCGCCGGGAGCACGGTGAGCGAGCCCGCGACGGCGATGGCGACGACCATGATCGTCCCGATCGCGATCGAGGTCCAGATCTGCGTCCCGCCGAAGAAGAGGCCGGCGAGCGCGATGATCACCGTCAGTCCCGAGATCAGAACCGCCCGGCCTGACGTCGCCGCGGCGGCCTCGAGCGCGGCCGCCGGGCCCTTGCCTGCCGCCCGCTCCTCACGCTCGCGCTTGAGGTAGAAGAGCGAGTAGTCGACGCCGACGGCAAGGCCGATGAGGAGAATGATCGAGGCGGAGGCCTCATCCATCGGGACGAGCTGGCTCGGGATCGCCAGGAGGCCGAGGGCCGCAGCGACGGCCGAAAGGCCGAGCAGCAGCGGGATCCCGGCGGCGACGGCCGCGCCGAAGACGAGCAGGAGGATGCCGAGCGTCAGCGGCACGGCGGTGAACTCCGCCCGCTGGAAGTCGTCCGCGATCGTCTCGTCGACCGACTTCTCGCCGCTCGCCGAGCCGAAGCCCGCGACCGTGAAGCCCGGGTGCGCCGCCTGCGCTTCGGCGACGGAGTCGAGGACCGGGTCGACCCGGTCGACCGCGCCGACGCCCTGGTCAGACAGCTCGTACTGGACGAGGACCGCGCTGCCGTCTGGCGAGACGAGGGTGGGATCGTCGAGCGGCGAGCGGATGCCGGAGACGCCGTCGGCGGCGGTGAGGCGCGCGACGACGTCGGCGACGACGGCCTGGAACGCCGGGCTCGACGCCTGCAGCGACTCGCTCTGGACGAAGACGGACTCGTCCACCGTGTCGCCGAACCCGCCGCGGTCGATGATGTGCAGGGCGCGGCCGGACTCGCCAGCCTCGGCGTCCTCGGGGTCGAGCGATTTCGTCCCGACGACGCTGCCGAGCGCGACGGCGACGAACACGAACGCGAGCCACCCGAAGATCGCTGTCTTGCGGTGGTTCGCGCTCCAGCGGCCCATCCGGGCCGCGAGGTTCTGGGACTTGGCGAGGGGGGTCATTGCGTCTCCTTGGCTTCTCAGATTGCGTTGTCCCAGGCTCGCAGCCCAGGCGCCAAGCGGGAATGAGGCCACCCGGCGTCTTGGGGTGTGGCTAACGCGAGTACCGCTCAGGCAGCCAGCGCGAGCTGTTCGCGCGCGGCGACGACCGGCTCCGCAACCTGGGACTCGTCGCGGCGGAGCGCGTTCAGGAACGGGAGCGAGAGGAGAATGGGCACGCCGATCGCCACCCACATCGCTCCGTAGCCGTGCGTCGCTGGGAAGAAGGGCGCGAGCACGTCGATGGCGACGCCGACGACGATCGGCCCGAGAACGGCGCCGAGCGCCCGCGAGAAGCCGAAGAGACCGGAGAGCGCGCCCTCTGCCCCGGGAGGCGTCATGCCGACGAGGATCCCGTAGGGAAGAGTCATCACGACGGCGCCGGCGAGGGCGATGAAGGGCAGTCCGATCAGGAAGGAGCCGAGCGAGGAGAGCCCGGCGCCGAGAAGGAGCCCGACACCGTAGACCCAGATCGAGGCACGCATGAGGCGATGGATGCCGACCGCGTCGGCAAGCCGGCCGGCGCCGAAGGACGCGATCACGTAAGCGCCGGCGACGACGCCGATGACCGCCGAGGCCGTTCCCACCGACTCGCCGAGGCCCTTGACGACGAAGAGGACGATGAACGTCTTCAGGCCCATGAACGAGAGCTCCCAGAGAGCGTTCGCGGCGACGAACGCCCGCACGTCGGCGCGCTCGCGCACGAGCCGAAGGACGCCGGGGCTCGGCAGCGCAGGCGCGGCCACGGCCGGCGTCCGGCGCTCGTTCCCGCGCACCTCGCGCACGAGCACGACGGTGGCGAGCACGGCCGCGGCGGCGCCGAGCAGGAAGGGAAGCGGCGCCCAGACGGAGAGCAAGAGCCCGCCGGCGACGAGGGCGACCCCGAGGCCCAGGCCCCGCATGACGCCCTGCCAGCCCTGCGCCCGGCCCTGGTGGGAGGCGGGCACGAGCTCGGCGAAGAGCGCCTGGTACGGCGGGTAGTAGATGTGGTAGCCGATGAAGAAGAGCGAGACGAGCGCGACGGCTTCGGCGAACCCGTGCGCGAAGGGGAGAATGACGAGCGGCGCCACGAGAAGCGGCACGCCGAGGAGCGCGTACGGGATGCGGCGGCCGAGCCGCGTCTGCGTCCGGTCGGAGAGCGAGCCGATCAGAAGCGGGAGGAAGAGGGCGAACGCTCCCTCGGCGCCCACGG
>Ga0209859_1000260_pt1 | contig 12515 bp, 14 predicted proteins | sample GWRWS3_50_60_FD_187241 | JGI IMG/M metagenome (GOLD analysis project Ga0209859, IMG submission 187241) | Riverbed sediment microbial communities from areas with vegetation nearby in Columbia River, Washington, USA - GW-RW S3_50_60 (SPAdes)... | ecosystem: Environmental > Aquatic > Freshwater >... | reverse complement strand
GCGGTTGGGCATCGACACCGTCATCGCCGAGGTGCTGCCGGGCGACAAGGCCGCCAAGATCGCCGAACTGCAGGCGTCCGGTCGCAAGGTCGCCATGGTCGGCGACGGCGTCAACGACGCCCCGGCCCTCGCCCAGGCCGATCTCGGCATCGCCATCGGTGCCGGTACCGACGTGGCCATCGAGACCGCCGACGTGGTCCTCATGCGCTCCGACCCCCTCGACGTGCCCACCGCGCTGCGCATCGGCCGTGCGACGCTACGCAAGATGCGCCAGAACCTCGGCTGGGCCATCGGGTACAACGCCATCGCGCTGCCCATCGCCGCCGGGGTGTTCGAGCCCGCGTTCGGCCTCGTGCTGCGGCCCGAGATCGCGGCGCTGTCCATGTCCGGCTCAAGCCTCATCGTCGCGGTCAACGCCCTAGCCCTCAAGAGGCTGCGCCTGCCGACCACCGCGGCCGCCGACCCAACGCCTGGCCTTCAACCCGGGCCGTGACGAGCGGGCCGTGCGCGCGAACCGCCAGGCTCGGATGGTCGGCGTCGGGCAGGCACGGAAGGCAATGGAGCTCAGGTCCCAGCTGACGTGTCCGACAGCGTCTCGGCACCGCCGGCGCTCCTTTCGTCCGATCGCGAATTTGCGCCACGCCAGTAACGTCTTGGCACGGTCTCCAGAGACTCGTTGTTGCTCGGTTGCGCGACCCGCAAAGTGGAACCCGACTGCGTTACGCCGGCTCGTGTGTTTCAAACGGGAGGATTTGATGCCGAGTCACAGGCCCTTCCGGCGACTGGCCGCGGTAATGGCGCTCGCGCTGTTTGGCGCTTGTACGCCGAGCGCTCCTTCAGGCTCATCAACGCCGACTGTGTCCACGAGGGCGGCGTCGCCGGTGGCGGTGTCGCCTACGCCAGCGGGCTCATCGTATGACGTGCCGAGAACGTTGCGCCGCCCGCTTCGAATGCCGCCGATGCCGTCGCACGGTCGCTGTCCCGCAACGCCGTCGCGCCAAGTCCAACCGGCGTTCGGAGATGCCGCCGGTCCTGGGCCGGTGTACCCGGTCTACGGCGGCAGCAGCGTCATGTTCTTCCCACAACGCGACCAACCTCCGGGCGGGTTCTACAGAGCGAAGGTTCTCTGGGTTACCGATCCGCTGCGCTACCAGGGTCCGGTGCTGATTCGAGCGGCAAGACTTGACGGCGATGATCCGGGTTGCGGTGCTCGGCTACCTCAGAGATAGCAGTTCCTGAGAACCCAGGCATACTGATGAGTACGCCGGTAGCGCCGCTCGTTCGTCCCAGGCGAGAGCGAAGACTGTCGATATCGTCAACGTCTGCTCGTGAGGTGCGCCATTTGCACTCGACTAGATAAGTTTCGTCCACCTTCGTTGCGATGACGTCAGTCCGCCGGGGTCGCGCGGTCCCCGGGTTCTTGCGGACATCAAAATGACCTGCGCCGAAGAGACCGACAACGAAATCCTCGAAGGCGAGACCGCGCTTACGGGCATCGGTCATCGCCTCGAGTGCGCTGAACTGATGCCGCAGCATCGACATGGCCATCACGTCCTCCGTCCCGGCTGGGCCAACGGTAGCGATCTGACATGATCTTCAGGCGTGGCGCCGTTTATGCACCGTCCTATGAAGGCAACCAACGGACGCACCCTCCGTTACCCATGCGCGCCTCAGCAGGGCCGGCGGCACACTCACTTTGGCCGCGACACGCTCGTTTGTCTCCCAAGGCTCGGCTACGTCCCCCGAGGGCGCGGTCAATTCGGGGCACTGGCCTTAGTCTATAACCGGCCAACCGGCAACTACCTGCTGTGACCTGACCTGCTGCAGCACATAGGGGATCATAGATGCGATGTCTGGTCATGTCCACCAAGGGCTCTCCGATCGCTGACCTGCTCACAGTCCTCACCGAGCAGGGTCTCGACGCTGTGTCAAGTACCAACCTTGGGGCAGGGGCGTTGCTCGGGATGGCCGACCTTGAGGAGGTGACGTGTGCCGTCGCGGTCCTGCCCGAACCGACCGGCGATATTCGTCCCGTGCCTCCGGGGCTGGCTGCGATCTTGGTAGAGATCGGCATTGCCGTCGGCCGTGGCATTCCCACGCTAATCATCATCGATCCGGACAGGCCACTACCGCCAGCGCTGGCAACGATGCCTTATGCGGGGGTCGCCCTCGATAATCTTGAAACGTTGCGGCTGCACGTACGCGTCTTTGCCAGGACCGCAATCGAAGCGACTCAACCATCGCTTCATCGACCTGACCTTGACCAACCCGGGCCCAAGCTAGATCTCGCTGCGGAGCGACAGAGACTCCGGGAGATTCTGGATACCCCAGGGCCCACATCGCTGATGTTTGAGCAATTCGTGGTTGATCTGTTGTCCAGAGTGGGCGGCCAAGTTGAGAGCCATGTGCGGGTTGAGGACGAAGGCATTGACGCGGTCATCGGTCTCGGCGGCCGGCATGGACCACCCTTGGTGATCCTTGTCGAGGTGAAGCGACTACGCCGCTCACCGGCAGGCCTCGCTGAAGCGGGCAACCAGCTGCTGCGCTACCTTGCCATCCGCCGCGCCGACCTCGGCTTGATTGTCGTGGACAAACCGATAACCGACGCGGCTCGTGGCGCGTTGCCGCCGATGATCTTGGCCCTCTCCGCCGACGAGCTACTAGATCATCTCGCCAAAGATCCATTGGACCGGATACTTCGACGGGCGCGGAACCGCGCCGTCCACGGAGTATGACGTGGACCGCCCAGCCATCTTGGGGTACCTGGCTGCCGCCGCCATGGCACCGGATAGCAACGCAAAAGGCAAAGCATATGAGGCACTGGTCGCGTACCTGTTTTCCTGCGTGTCCGGTTGCATCGTCGAGTGCGGCATCACCAACGTCTTCGGCACCGAGCAGATAGACGTCGCCGTTGGAAACCTCGCGGCGGAGAACGGCCTGTACCTTCTCCCACGAGTGTTCCTGGTCGAATGCAAGGAATGGGATCAGCCCGTAGACAGCAGGACCATCGGCTACTTCCTCAACATCCTTGCCGGCAGATCCATCGAGGTAGGAGTGCTCGTGGCCGCCAATGGCATCACCGGCGACCTGTCGAACATCACCCACGCACACGCCCTGGGCCTTACCGCCGCCGCCCGCGGCATCAAGCTCATCGTGATCACCACCGAAGAGATTACCGACCTGACTTCGGTGGTCGAGTTCGTTGAGCTGTTACACCGCCGACTCCTTCGGGCGTACGCAACCGGCACAGTCGGTGCGCCTGATTCGTAACGGTCCACAGAAGCTCTTCGGACCCGCTCGAAGCCAGAAATACGGGTCGCGCGGTTCATCATCATGCAGCGGCGGCGCTTCGCTCGCTCCGTTGATCTTCGGTCGCTGGGGTTACCGGATCTGTCGCGATGACGTACCCAGGCGCGTTGGTGGGACCTCTTGGGCCGGCGGGCCGTTGATCTTCGTGCTTGATGACCGCGTCAGCCGCGTTCGCATGGTTGGTTCGCAATGGCGGCCTACCCTCGTGCCGGGTCGCTGTTTCGGGCTCATCCTCCACGCCGTCGCGTCGGGAGTCGCGGCCCGGCCGCCGACATAGTCGGCTCCTCCGTAGCCGGGACGGCCGGCTCAGCGGGGTATGACGTTCGGCCTCCGGCGGTACCCGGAGGGCCGGGCTCTACAAGCCGGGAACCTACTCCGCCGATCCGATGGCGTAGCCAGTACGGGTCGCACGGCGGGGGCGCCCTGCGCGTCACCGGCGCTGCAGCCATGGAGGGCCGCGGGTGTCATGTTGCTGTTCGGCCACCGAGTCCTCGAGCCGCTCGTACCGTCGGTCGTATGAGTGAGATGGACGACTGGTGGGACGGCCTGGCCATGGAGCTGCAACAGGCCTGGGTGGGCTTCTTCGAGCAACCCGGCATGACGGATGAGATGGTCAAGAGCGTTCCGACGGAGCGGTTGGGCTTCGGCGGCTGGATCATCCCGTTCGCCTACAGCTGGAATGAGTACCCGCTGCGGCGCGACCAGATGATCTCCCAAGAGTTCGAGGAGTTCCTTGACAACAAGGCCGGGGAAGTTCCGCACGGCTAGCTCACGGCCGCCCAACGGCTCGAGGCTGTGTGATCGTGCGTCCGTCGGCCAGGAGCCGGAAAGAACGGCACCGGGCAGGGCGAGATCGTCGGTGTCGAGCACGTACCCGTCGGCATCGATCTGCAGGGACATCAGGCCAGCCTCGATGCTGAACTCCACGATCGCCATGCGCGCGGGTCTGCCGGTGTGGCCGCGAGTGCGCATCAACGAGTACGGCGCCTCTGGACAAACATGCCCAGGGGCGCGCGGTAGAGATAGTTGCCGGATTTGCCGAGATGAGGTGCGACACGAGGTCGCACGCGTTGAGTGAGTACGTCGATTGGAGGTTGGGCGATGCCCGAGACGTAGCTCCCGGTCTGTGTCCGTGACCGGTCCCTGCCCCGACGTGCGTGGCTAGCAATGGCTGGGTGCGAAGCTCAGGGAAAAGCCCAAGGGCACCCGTTCCGACTGGGTGTCACAGGCGAGGGGAAGGGCCGACTGGGTGAATGCGAATGAACCCTCGTTGATGCCTCGTGACGGCAACTCTCCGGGTCGGGTTGTAATGCCGGAGAGAAACAGAGGCTGGCCGTGAAATCGGCGGACGGCGGTCGAGGACTCATCGACGACCGTGTGGACACCGTCGCCTCCGGGGTAAAGAGGGCACCCGACCCGGTCCGTATCTCATGCGTGTGGAACGTGGAAACCCCGTCAGGTCCGGTGACATCCCCGTGGGTGTTGCCGGTAAGCCGACCGTAAGGAGAGCCCAATTCCTTGGCGGGAACAGGACGCCCAAGAAGCGAATGCCGGTGGCCGAAAGGCGGCAGGAAAGCGGGAGCATGTGGCTGGTCCTCCAACCGGTCGCTCTCGTATAACTGGCCGGATACCGGGCCTGGTGCCCGGCCGCGAAAGCGGGCTGACGTGTGGCGGGTGAGCCTTTGACGACGAAGCACCGAACCCACCCGAACCGAAGGGCAAGTTAGACGCGATGACAGCTTTTGCCTTCGATGTTGCGATGGCGGCTCTCGGAGTGAACGGACCTGAGGACGTAGTCCGCCAGTGGGACGCCATCAACTGGCGGCTCCAAGAGGACAACGTACGGCGGCTACGGGGCAGGATCTTCAAGGCGACGAAGGACGGTGACTGGCCCACGGTCAGGAACCTACAGAGGATGATGCTGCGGTCCTGGTCGAACACGCTGGTCGGCGTGCGGCAGGTCACGCAGCGATACGCTGGCCGCAAGACCGCGGGCATTGACGGGCAGGTCGCGTTGACCTCCCCGGCGAGGATGGGGCTAGCAGTGCAGGCGCACCGCACGGCCCGGTCCTTCAAACCGCTCGCGGTCAAGCGGGTGTATATACCGAAGGCCAATGGGAACAGCGCCCGCTCGGAATTCCCGTCATCGAGGACCGCGTCCACCAGGCGCGGCACCGTAATGCGTTGGAACCCGAGTGGGAGGCCCGGTTCGAACCCAAGTCGTCCGGGTTCAGGCCGGGTCGTAGCTGCCAGGACGCGATCTCAGTTATCCACGTGACGTCGTGCGGCCAGACCGCCCGACGAGTGTGGGTCTTGGACGCGGACCTCAGCGCGGCATTCGACCGGATCGACCACGACCACCTACTCACCACGATCGGATCGTTCCCCGGCAGGGGGATATGATCCGAGACTGGCTGAAGGCGGGCGTGATCGAGCCAGGCAAAGGATTCGCACCGACCGAGGAGGGAACCCCACAAGGCGGTGTGATCAGCCCCTTGCTCATGAATATCGCACTGCATGGGCTGGAGGAAGCGGCCGGAGTCCAACACGAACGCAGCGACAGTAAGCGAACGAAGCGGGGCTCCCCTTCGCTGATAAGATACGCCGACGACATGGTCGCGCTCTGCCACACCAGGCAGGAAGCTGAACAGGTCAAGGCGAGGCTGGCCACGTGGCTGGCGCCCAGAGGTCTATCCTTCAACGAGGAGAAGACGAGAGTTGTCCACCTCGACGACGGATTCGACTTTCTGGGATTCACCATCCGCCGCTACCACGGCAAGCTCATCACCAAACCCAGCAAGACCGCTATCAAGCGGGTCAAACGACGCGTCGCCGCCGAGTTCCGCGCGCTGCGCGGAGGCAATGCGGCGACGATCCTCGTCAAGATCACACCGATTACGCGAGGATGGGCGAGCTACTACCGCGGGGCGGCGGCGTCCAGAGTCTTCGCCGACCTGGACCGCTACCTGTGGCAGCTCACCTACAAGTGGGCCTGCCACAGCCACCCCGACAAGCCGAAGCCCTGGATCATCAACCGGTACTTCGGCCGGTACAACAAGGCCAGGAACGACCGCTGGGTGTTCGGCAATCGCGACAGCGGCGCCTACCTACCCAAGCTCGCCTGGACCAACATCGTCCGACACCAGCTAGTCCGCGGCGACGCGTCACCCGACGATCCCGCCCAAACCGACTACTGGGCCGACCGGCGCCGCAAGCGCAAACCCCCGCTCGATCTCAGCACCCTGAACCTGCTCAGCAGGCAGAAGGGCCGCTGTCCGATCTGCGGAGACCTGCTCTTGCACGCCGACCGCGAGCCACAAAGCCCAGGCGAATGGGAACAGTGGCATCGCACCACCCGCAAGGCGATCACGCGGCAACACATCACCGCCCACCGGATGGACGGCACGCCGGACCAGACCCGTCTTGTTCACTCCCACTGCCAGCGCCGGGCAACCGACGCGAAAGGGACCAGCACCCCTGTACAGCTGAATCGCCCACGGGGCTTGCTTGAGCCGTGTGCCGCGACGAGTGGCACGCACGGTTCTTAGGGGGGCGGGGCGCAGCAATGCGTCCCGCCTACCCGACTGCGTCAAGCGGCAGGTTCAGCTGAGTTGCTGGGTTGTCGGCGAAGGAACGCGGCGACACTTACGGCGACGACGACGATGCCGCAGCCGAGCCATTGCCCGCTGGTGAGGCGTTCGGCGAGGAGGAGGTATCCGGCGGTGATGCCGAAGACCGGGATCAGGTTGATGAAGATCCCGGCAACTGCGGCTGGTATGCGCTGCAGGCCGGTGAGGTAGAGCCAGAAGCCGATCGCGTAATAGAGCACCCCGGACGTGACGGCGCTGAGCCATCCCCAGACGGACACCGTTGTTACCGTCGGTGGTGAACCGGTGAGGTGGCCGAAGGCGAACAGGGCGAGCGCGAAGACGAGTGCACACGCCTGTTGGATCATGACCACCGGGAGAACGGAGCTGCGACACGCTCGACGGAGCCGAGGTGCTGCTGGACGCAACCCCTGTCGTCATCGCCATGGCCTCCGACATCACCGACCTGGCAGCCAGCGCCTTCGCGGCCAGGTTCTACTCCGCCATCGCCTCGGCCCAACCAGTCGGCCCAGCCGTTCGGCAAGGCGCTGTTGCACTGGACCTCGCTGGCCTGAACGAGGGCTGGAAACCAAACATCCGTGCCCGTGACGATGTCGAGTTGGACAAGCTGATCCTGGTGCGGCCCTCGCCCGAGTAGGCATCCTCGCACGCCGGGCACGTGTCGCCACGGCGTCGCGCCCCATAGCTGCCGCGTCACGGTCGGCCGCAGACGCCTGCTAACGTCGATCCGCGACACACTTGACTATCAGGCGTCCAGCGGGACGAACGTTGACAGTGGTAATTGCGAATGGAACGGACTGGCCGGCGGAGCAAGGTTCGGCTACCTCGAAGGTGTGATCAGCGGAACTCGCATGACCGCTCGGCTCGTCCGACGCATCTCGTGACATCGGGCCTGTGCGTATCCGGACGAGAGCTCCGTCAGGCTTCGCCATAGGTCCACCGCCCTGGCGGCGCTTCCGACCAAGGGTACGAGCTGGCTGACGACGAGGGTCCGGTCGGCAGGGTCGTCACCTTCGAGCCGTAGCTCGATGATCCGCAGCGTCCTCAGCAGCCGCCAGGTCAGGTCGCTTCGATCGGTATCGCTGGCTAGCCGTATGACGCCACGGACGGCCGCGGCAGTAACCACCTCGTCAAGGTTGCGCAGCCGAGCCCGTACCTTGCCGTTCGTAGCCTTCGGCGCACCGACTGCCGCCCGGAACGCCGGGTCGTCACGCTGCCTCCTGGCCAGGTACGCGAGCTGCTTGACCTCGCCGGCCGCGGTGTGCGGCGCGGCCACCGCCAGCGCCAAACGCTCGCGGTCAGCGTCGAGTTCAACACGGTGGTCGATCACCACCTGCAGATAGTCGGCCAGCAGGCTGACGAAAGAGCTGCTGCTGGCGCCGATAGTCGGATCGCGGCGTACGCCAACGAACATCGTCCGGGTTCCAGTCGGGCAGTCGCCGACCACGACCAGGTCGTCGACCGGACACAGTGCGCTCTGCTGGAACCGCACCTCGCGTGGCGTGAACTCGTCACCGAGGCTGGACACAGGCAATCGCTGTAGCAACGCGGCCAGAAGCGTCGCGCCGTATGCATGCTCGAGCACCGTTCCGCCACCACCGGTGGCGTACGGGCTCGCGTGTCCACTGTCCAACGACGTCACCGGTCGAACTGACTCCTTCCTGCCGGCGCCAGCCGATCGACTCCGCCGCATCGCCACCCATCATCTACCACCGGAACGACAAACTCCGGGCGATGTACTCGCCGGCCTTGTACCTGCGTCGTCGCTGCCGTGGAGGCGCGGGCTACGGGACGAGCCATCCTCGAGGTGACGCCTTTGGCGTCAAGGTCATCCGAGCATCCCCTCATAGTGCCGCCGTTTCGCTCGCTTCGTCGCTTGTGGTCACCCGTGTTACCCGCCGCGTTTGCGACGTTCAGTCCGGGCGGACCCGCGCGGTATGCGGTCCATGAGACTTTGTCGATGGGCTCGTGGGGCTATGCGTGGTGCGAACTACAGCTCCGTGGGGCCACTAGAGACCGCAGAGGCGGCATTCACAACCGTATAGGTCCTGGTAGACCGCCCGGGACATCGGCAGGGAGGGACTCATAATCCCTCGGTCGCGGGTTCGAGTCCCGCCCGCCCCACTACCAGCGTAAACAGCGCCGAATACGAGCGCCGCACGCTGGTACAGCGCTCGTGCACCAGAGTACTGTGCATCCTGTGCGAGGGCCGGAACAGAATAATGACGCTGCCGTCCGGGGACATCCGGCGATCCAACCCGCGGACCGGAGCACCGGTCCAGCAAGCCACGAGCACGCTGGCGACGGGTTGCCTTCCGGCCCCGGCACACGAACGGGCGCCAGCCCGTGGCATGGCATGGCAGGGCAGCCGGCCCTCGCACCTCTCGACATCGACGACATCCGCACCCTGCTGCCCGACTGGCGGCGTCATCTGCGCGCCAAGAACCGCACCCCCGGTACCATCGCCAGCTACCAGCGCTGCGGGCAGAACCTCGCCGACTACCTGGCCGCGCACGGCATGCCGACGCACGTCGGGCGCGTCACCCGCGAGCACCTCGAGGCCTTCTTCGCCGACATGCTCGACCGGCTCGCCCCCGCCACGGTTGCCAAGCACTACCGCAGCCTTCAGCAGTTCTGGAAGTGGCTAGCCGAGGACGGCGAGATCCCGCGCTCGCCGATGGAGCGCATGTCGCCACCGTCCGTGCCCGAGCAACCTGTGGCGATCCTCAGCGACGACCAGCTGGCCCGGCTCCTGGCTGCGGCCAAGGGCACCGACTATGACGCGCGTCGCGACACGGCGATCCTGCGGGTGCTCATCGACACCGGAGTCAGGCTCGGTGAGATCTCCGGCCTGACGCTCGAAGGTGTCGACTTCGAGCAGGACGTGCTGCACGTCATGGGCAAGGGGCGGCGCGGCCGTGCGGTGCCGTTCGGCGCCAGGACTGCCGATGCGCTCCGGCGCTACCTGCGCGCCCGTGCTCGACACCCGAAAGCCGCGACGACAGACGCGCTGTGGCTCAGCCGGCAGGGTGCGATGACTCCTTCCGGTCTGGCGCAGCTACTTGAGCGGCGCGGCCTACAGGCTGGAGTCGCCAACGTGCACCCGCACCGGTTCCGGCATTCCTTTGCCAACACATGGCTCGCGGCCGGCGGCCAGGAGACCGACCTGATGCGGCTGGCCGGTTGGCGCTCCCGTCAGATGGTCGGCCGGTACGCGGCGAGTGCAGCGGACGAGCGAGCGCGTGAGGCGCACCGGCGTGCCGCGCTGGGGGATCGACTGTGAGCAGCGCTATTCTCTAGGCCAACCCCTCCCGGGGCCGCGCGATCGAGGCAGGAGTCCCCACCTCGACGCGACCGAGCAGTACGCGAGTGAGCCGCCGGCAGGAGTCCCCACCGGCCCTCGGCACTTCGGTGCGGTTACACCCGGCTCTCGTCCAGGTCAGCCTTCGGGCTGCTCCGTGACGGGAGCCCTTTCGTGTCCGCAGCCAATTCTGCCGAACGATCACTGATCGCGAAGCTTGCTGTCGAAGAGTCGTGGGCGCACACAGTCGATCCGGCTGCCCGCACTGCACCCGCCCGTCAGGCCGCCCTGGAGCGCTTCGAGCGCCAGGTCGACCCCGACGGCAGCCTCCAGCCGGCTGAGCGCGCACGGCGCGCTGAGCATGCCCGCAAGGCCTACTTCGCGCGGTTGGCGCTGAGGTCTGCCCAGGCCCGCCGCGTCCGCAAGGCCAGGCCGTCCGATAAGGCGGTGGCACGCCATGAGACATGAAGCAGGGGCGGCACCGAGAACCGCCCCCGCCGAGACCACCGACCGGCAAGCCGCTGACTCATCACTCAGCATAGCGATAGCGGCGTCGGCCGACATCCCGCGCCGGCCGTGCCGGTCTAAGGGCTGCACCGGTAGCCGCCCCGTCGTTCCGGTCGGCAGCAGCCGCTTCTTCGACCGCTGTCCGAAGTGCGCGCGCCGCGTGCTGCACGAGCAGCCCTACCCCGAGCCCGACCCCCGGCCGGCTATCGACCCGTGGGCCGAGCGCGTCGCCGAACTGCTGCAGCAGGCCGAGGGGCGGTGGGCAGCATGAGCGACGACCGTCGGCTATCTGCCGCCGGCAGCCTGGCCGGACGGATGCAGCGCGCCGTGCTCGGTGTTCTGCACGAGCACGAAGCCAACGGTGAGATGCCCACCAACGGCCGGTTCGTGTTCTACGAGCTGGAGCACCGGGGGACGGTCCGCAAGTCTGAGCGCCGCAAGTCCCGCAGGGGCGGCGTCAACGACCCACGCGAGCAGGAGGTCATCGACGCCCTGCTCCGGCTACGCGATCGGGGCATTGTGCCGTGGTCGTGGATCGACGACGAGACCCGCACCCTGTACGAGTGGGAGCACGCGCCGAGTGTCGCCGAGTACGTCAAGGCGAGGGTCGACGAGGCGCGGATCAACCCATGGCCGGGTGAGCCGCCGCTACTGCTGGTCGAGTCGCGGTCGCTTGGCGGGCCGTTGCGGCCGGTGGCGATGGAGTACGTGTGTCCGCTCGCAGCAACCAACGGTCACGCTCGGGGCTTCCTGCACACCGAGGTTGCGCCGATCCTGACCGGCAACGACCGGCCGGTGCTCTACCTCGGAGACCTGGACTTGCAGGGCGACCAGATCGAAGCGAACACCCGCAGCGTTCTGGAACACGAAGCTGACCGGTCCATCGACTGGCGGCGGATCGCCATCACCGCAGAGCAGGTCGCCGAGCGTCCACTCACCCCGGTCTGGAAGACCGACCAACGCTACCGCGGAGGGCGGCCCTATCAGGCTGTGGAGACCGAGGCGCTCGGCCAGGGTGCGGTTCTGGACCTCGTCCGCGATGCGCTCGACGAGCTGCTCCCCGAACCTCTCGCCGACGTTCTGGAACGTCAGCTAGAGCAGCGGGTGCACGTGGCCGACCTGCTGGCCAACCTGGCCGACGACGAGGCCGGTGCGTCATGAGCTGTGACGAGGAGCTGGTCGACCGGGCGCTCGCCGACCCGATGCCCGAGCCGTACCTCGACCCGCGCCGCCGGTCGTGGTGGACGGCGGCTGACCTGATGGCAACCGAGTTCCCGGAGCCGCGCTGGGCGGTGCGGGACATGCTCGCCGATGGCCTCACCCTTTTTCGCCGGCGCGCCGAAGACCGGCAAGTCGTGGCTCGCCCTGTCGGTCGGGATCGCTGTCGCAAACGGCGGGAAGGTGCTGTCGGCCTTCGACGTGGAGCAGGGCGATGTGCTCTACCTCGCACTCGAGGACCCGACGCGTCGGCTGAAGGACCGTCTGTCCAAACTGCTCAACGGCGACTCGCCTCCCCGGTCGTTGACGATCGCCACCGAGTGGAGCCGGGAGCGGGTCGACGAGTGGCTCGCCCGGCGCAACAAGCGGCTCATGGTCATCGACGTGCTGGCGAGGGTGCGGCCGCCGACCGCTCCGGGAGCGGTGCAGTACGAGCAGGACTACTCGTCGATGCGCCAGATCAAGGCGATGGCCGACGAGCACGAGCTGGCGATCGTCGCGATCCACCACACCCGCAAGCTCGGCTCGGCCGACTTCCTAGACCAGGTGAGCGGCACCAATGGGCTCGCGGG
>Ga0209859_1000259_pt1 | contig 12565 bp, 12 predicted proteins | sample GWRWS3_50_60_FD_187241 | JGI IMG/M metagenome (GOLD analysis project Ga0209859, IMG submission 187241) | Riverbed sediment microbial communities from areas with vegetation nearby in Columbia River, Washington, USA - GW-RW S3_50_60 (SPAdes)... | ecosystem: Environmental > Aquatic > Freshwater >... | reverse complement strand
ATGGTGCTCACGGCCATGTCGCCTCCCGTCTTAAGGTGAGCGGATCGTGCGGCCAGGCCATCTCCGCCCCCACCAGGTGTAACTCAGCGGGCGGCCAAGCCCTCCACGCGAACCGCGGTGAATACGCCCTCCTGGCCGTCCGGCAACCGCAGCGTCGCGTGGCCCACCCGCAGCGTGTTCCACAGCGCCTGCTCGTCATCCGCCGTCAAGTCGCCCCGCCACACTTGCACGCCAGCGGCCTCAGCCGATTGCAGATACGCGGCAACGGGGAACACCGTGCCGTCGGGAAGGATCACCGTCGCCGGCCCTAAGTCACTGCCCACGATCCCCCGCGTCGGTCAGGCCGCAGCCGAACATCACCTGTCCGGATGATCCTATTTGAGCTGGCTCGTGCCGCAGTGGAGGCGCGCCGCCACAGGATGGCGCGAAAAGAGGCGAACGCCGGGTTTCCACCGCAAGACGGGCCCGCCGGGGTCAAAGCGTAAGGGGCTCTTCTGCGCGGGAGTTACGGTCCAGGGGTGCAGGTGTACGTCAGTCCCGACAAGGAGTACCGGGTTCAGGTAAGCGACAGCGGACCGTGCTGGATCTACCAGTCCGGCAGCAAAGTCCACACATGCTATAGCGAGCCCGATGCGGTCAGGTGGCTGATCGCGCGGGGTGTGAAGCGGCTGGAGCGCGACTAAGCTCGCCTACACCCCGCGGCGGTGGCGTCCCCTTTCACAAGGGCATCTATCAGCGATGTGGAGGCGACTGCCCGGCGGACCGGTGCCGCGTCCACGAGTGGGCGTTCGCGGTCGAGCTGCCCGCTAGACCGGACGGCAAGCGCCGCCAAGTTTCGAGGGCGGGTGCGACACGGCCAAGGAGGCGGCGGACGCTCGGGCCGAGGTGCGCCGACAGCACCGCACGGGCACCCTGCCGGCGAATGGTCGGCTCACCGTGGCCGCGTGGACTAACCAGTGGGTCGAGGATCGCTCGCACTCTGGCGCGCTCCGTGAAGGGACCGCCGCCAGGTGAGCGAGGCCGCCGCGAACCTGGTTCCCATGGCCCGCAGCGGCTCGTGAACAAGATCCCTGACATTCCCCTGACACTCAGCCAAACAACGCCGGACGAATCAGGATGACGGATCACGTCAGCAGGTCGCGGATGTGCGCCCGGCAGGATTCGAACCTGCGGCCTTCGGATTAGAAGTCCGTTGCTCTATCCGCTGAGCTACGGGCGCGCGATGCGGCTCAGCGCGAGAGTACCGCTTGCCTGGTCCCTAACGTTTCAGCGAGGAAAAAGGTTGCATGGACAAAACGCACATAGCACGCTCGGGACTTTCCGTTCGGGCCATGAGCCGCTAGGTTCCCTCTGTGCAGGTGACGCGCGCCACGTTCATTCCCCTTCTGGCACCAGCAATCTCGGATCGTGTGGACCCGGGTGTCGTGCGGGATGAGTACTGCGGCGACCTTACCGTCGTCTACACGTTCGGGCCCCAGTTCGGCCGGCGTGTCGTGACGCACGCCGATCTCGAGCAGATGGAGTTGTCGCCGCGCGTGCTGCGCCGCTCCGCGCTCGATCACCTTGAGGTCCTCTCCTCTCGCGCCGAGTTCCACGGCCAGCCGCCCGCCCTGATGCTCTCGTTCGAGGGTCTCGAATCAAGCCTGCTGCTCGCCAACGATTTCTGGACCAGGCTCCAAGGCGCCGTGCCAGGCGAGCTGGTCGTCGGCGCCCCCGCGCGTGACGTCGTGATAGTCACCGGATCGCAGTCGGTGCCGGGTCTGGAGAAGGTGCGGCGCTGCGTCGATCGGGTCTTCTTCGCTGGCGATGAGCACCTGCTATCGCGCGGCCTGCTTGTCCGCCGTGGCGGCGCGTGGGAGCCGTTCGATCGCCCGGCCCGTCCGGGCGGGCGTCCCGGCCACGCTGTTGCGCACCAGCACGGACGCGGCCAGCCTCCGCGCCAGTACCAGGAGCACCCGTCCTGGCCGGGCGAGCGCGTGCCAGTCGCCACCATGCGGCCAATGAGCCCGATGGTGCCCGGCGGTCCGGCTGGCCGGCCGATGCACCCCGGCCCCCCGCTCGCTCCCGCGGCCCAGATGCCGGCGCCCCACATGCCGGCGGCCCCGATGCCCTCGTCCCCGAGGCCCGCGGCAGCCAGCATGTCGCCGACCGGGATGACCGGCGCGATCCCCGTCGGCCCGATGCCCGGAGGCCCTCCGCCACCGCCAATACCGGTGCCGCGTCAGCGTCTTGGCTCCGGTGGCCGCCCCATCGAACACCCACCTCGCCCGGCCGACATCGCGCAGTACTCGGCGATCCCGTACTCCGCGGTGCCCTACTCGGCCGTTCCGTATTCGGCCGTTCCGTACTCGGCCGTTCCCTACTCGGGTGTGCCCTACTCGGGTGTTCCCTACTCGCAGCCGGGTCGCGCGCACAGTGCTCAGCGACCGTCCTTCACGGAGGCAAAGCCGGCCTATCGTGACGATGTGTACTCGACCGGCTCGTACCCGAGGCCGCTCTATTCCGAGCGTGCGCCAGTCAGCGCGGCTCCAGCGCCGGCATCGCGCCGGCCCGGCTACGAGCCAGCGCCCGCTTACCAGCCAGAGCCGGAGCCGGAGGCTCAGCCGCCGGTCTACCCCGCGTCATGGGGCTACGCGCCCGAAGCGTCGGGCCGGTCCGAGTGGCGAAGCGGGCCTAGGGCGCGCTTTTCTCGGTAGGCGAGTCAACGCCGAGCGTTGACCGGAGCCAGCCATCCAGCGCGGCGAACAGCCGTTCCCGCGCCGGCGGCGGCGACAGCGTGAGGTCGTGTTTGCCGCCTTCGATCCGCACGACCGCAACATCGCGGCCAAGCCTCGACGCGTACTTCGCGATGTCCTCAACGTTCAGTACGGAGTCGGCGTCGTGTGCCGCTTCGGGGGAGCGACCGCGGTAGCTGCGCGCCGAACAGGCCACCAGGACCGGTACGTCGATGGCGAGGCCGGCCTGCGCCTGCTTATGGGCGCGGCTCATCGCGCGTACCCAACCCGCGTGGATCTTGTACCCGTTCAGGGGCTTCCAAGCGAGGTCGTAATCCCACTCACCGAGGTGGTCACGGTGGATGCTCTTGCCGTACGTCGTACCAAGCTCCTGCGGCATTTTCTGCTTGGGCCGCCGACCTCCGACGACATTCACGATCGGGGTGAGCCCGTGCCGGATGATCCAGGGTTCGTTGAACTCCAGGAACGGGCTGTTGAGGAAGAGACCCTGGACCAGGCCGCGACCCCGCATCCGGTCGGCCCAGAGCGCAGCGATCAGCCCACCAGTGGAGTGCCCGTTGACGAGCAGGGTGTCATGCCCGTCCTCTTCGCGGATGATCTGGACCGCCTCGTCGATCTCGGGGTAGTAGTCGGCCACGTCGCGGCAGAAGTTGGGCGACTGATGGGCGAGCAGGCTGCGCCCGTACTTGCGCAGGTCCAGCGCGTAGAAGTCATACCCCCGGGCGGTGAAGAACTCGGCCAGGTGGGTTTGGAAGAAGTAGTCGACGTACCCGTGTATGTACAGCACGGCTCGGCCGGTGGGTGCCCCGCCGCGGAGCCTGACCAGAGTCGCGACGACCTCACCCTCGTCATCCGGCTCGAGGACGATGCGGCGTTGTTCGTACGGTGTTCCTAAGACGTCAGTCTCCACGGATGCGACGGTACCCGTCTCAGAGGAGAGTGGGAACGCCCCGCGCGTGGCGTCGGGTCCACCCGGAGGTGAGCGATGATTGAATCTCGCAACGGGCGCCGGGTCGTCATCACCGGTGTCGGGGTCGTTGCCCCGTGCGGTACTGGTGCGGACGCCTTCTGGGATGGCCTTTCCAAGCCGGTTGAGCCGGCCGTGCTTCGTCGGGTCATCGACTTCGACCCGGAGCGATGCGGCCTCGGCCGAGTGGAGGCCAGGCGACTGGACCGATTCGCCCAGTTCGCGATCGCGGCCACCGCCGAGGCCCTCCTCGACGCCGGATTGCTGGCCGAACTGACCGCAGCGGGCGCGCTTGTTGGCGTGGACTCGGAACGGGCAGGGGTACTCGTCGGCAGCGGCATCGGTGGGGCGATCTCCTGGGAGCAGCAGGCGCTGATCCGTCGCGACCGGGGCGAACGGGCGGTGTCGCCGCTCACTGTGCCCATGGTGATGCCCAACGCCGCCTCGGCAGCGATCTCGATGCGTTGGCTGCTCTACGGACCCTGCGAGACAGTCGCGACCTCGTGTGCGACCGGCACACATGCCGTGGCCAACGCGGCCCGCTGGATCGCCTCGGGCCGCTGCGACGTCGCGATCGCGGGCGGGGCGGAGGCGTGCCTCACCGACACGAACCTGGCCGGCTTCACCAACATGCGCGCGCTGTCGCAGACCGGGATCTCCCGACCGTTCGACGTAGACCGCGACGGATTCTGTGCGTCGGAAGGCGCGGGCGTGCTCGTGCTGGAGGAGGCGTCGCGGGCGGCAGCGCGGGGCGCGCGGGTGTACGCCGAGGTGGCTGGCTCGGCCTCAACGGCCGACGGCTACCACATCACCGCGCCGGCACCCGGCGGGCGGGGCGCGCTCGCCTGCATGCGGCTTGCGCTCGACGACGCCGGAATAGCGCCACGCAACGTGACCCACATCAATGCGCACGGGACGTCAACCCCGCTCAACGACGCCACCGAAGCGGCCGTGATCGCCGAGCTTTTCGGACCATCTGGTACGCGGCCCGTGGTGAGCGCCGTCAAGGGCGTCACCGGCCACTCGCTCGGGGCGGCGGGGGCCATCGAGGCTGTCGCGCTCGCGCTCTCGTACGCTCACCGCGAGCTTCCGCCAACGGCAGGTACCGCCTCGGTGGACCCCGTGTGCGACATCGACGTCGTGCTCGCGCCGCGGGCGTGGGACCCGGGCCCGGCCCTGTCGAACTCGTTCGGCTTCGGCGGACTCAACGGCACGCTCGTCCTCGTCCCCGCCTAATGCCCTTCGCGGGCCGTGGGCGTTGGACGCCTGGCCGCGCAGTTCGGGCATTTGAGCACAGGTAGCCGACCAATGCTCGCCTCGACAAGGTAGAAACGGGGTGTGGCTGACAAGCTGTCGCCGTACCGCCGGAAGCGGTCTGCATCCCGTACCACCGAGCCCGTGCCTGCCGAGGGTCCGCTGCCCCAGGGCAATGACGACACGTTCGTCATTCAGGAGCATCATGCGCGGGCACTGCACTGGGACTTTCGCCTCGAGCGGGGTGGGGTACTCGTGTCCTGGGCGATCCCGAAGGGCCTCCCGCTGGACCCGAAGACGAATCATCTCGCCGTGCAGACCGAGGATCATCCGTTGGAGTACGCCGCCTTCGAAGGGGAGATCCCCGCGGGCGAGTACGGTGGCGGCCCGGTGAGGATCTGGGACCGCGGCACGTACGAGTGTGAGGAGTGGACCGACCGCGAGGTGAAGGTCGTCCTGCACGGCGAGCGTGCCCAGGGGCGCTACGCGCTGATCCATACGGGCGGCAAGAGTTGGTTGATCCACCGCATGGATCCGCCACCGGTGGAGGGGTGGGAGCCGGTGCCGGAGCTCATCCGGCCGATGCTCGCGACACTGGGACAGCTGCCGACGCCGGACGAGGATGCTTCGTTCGGCTACGAGACCAAGTGGGACGGCGTGCGGACAGTCGTGTACGTCCAAGGTGGACGGGCGCGGCTGATGACGCGCAACGACCTGGACGTCACCGCGGCGTACCCCGAGTTGCAGGCCCTCGGGAAAGCGCTGGGCGCGACCCCGGTCGTACTGGATGGTGAGGTCATCGCCGTGGACCCGGCGACCGGTCGCATCTCCTTCGCCGCGCTGCAGCCACGGATGCACCTTCGCAACCAGGCTCAGGTACGGCGGCTCGCGGCCCAGGTGCCGGTGACGTACTGCGTCTTCGACCTGCTGTACCTCGACGGGCACCACACCACCGGGCTGCCGTACCGCCAGCGGCGCGAGTTGCTGGAGTCGCTGGACCTGCGTGGGTCGCACTGGGACACCCCGCCATACACCAGCGGAGGCGGCCCGGATGCGCTGTCCGCCGCCAAGGAGCATGGGCTCGAGGGCATTGTGGCTAAACGGCTCGACTCGGTGTACGAACCGGGTCGGCGGTCCAGGGCGTGGATCAAGTTCAAGAATACGCAGACGCAGGAGGTCGTCCTCGGCGGGTGGAAGCCCGGAAAGGGCATGCGCGCCGGGACTATCGGCTCGCTCCTGCTCGGGATCCCCGGACCCGAAGGCCTGGATTACATCGGCCAGGTAGGCACCGGGTTCACCCAAGGCATGCTCGACGACCTGTACCGTCAGCTGCGCCCGCTCGAGCGCAAGACCTCCCCGTTCGCTGGCGCATTGCCCTCGGCCGACGTGAAGGACGTGCACTGGGTGACGCCAAAGATCGTGGGCGAGGTCGAGTTCACGGAGTGGACGCCCACAGGCCGGCTACGCCACCCAACCTGGCGCGGCCTGCGACCGGACAAGTCCGCTGACGAGGTAACCCTGGAATCACTGCCCTAGCCGCCCATACCGCTCGGGCTCCCGTGTCGGCCGGCGCCGGCGGCGAACCGTGCGGCGCCGGCCTGGCCGTCGACCGCGAGCGACTCCAGCCCCAGGCGGAACTCCTGCGCCATGGCCTGATCCTCCGGCAAGCCGTGCTGCCCGAGGGTGGAGCTGCGGTCGTTGCGCATGCACGTGGCGGGAAAGCTGGCGATCTCGGTGGCTAGCTGTTCCGCCGCTGGCCGGGCCTGACCGGGCTCGACGATCCGGTTCACGAGTCCCATCTGGTGCGCCTCCACCGCCGGCACCGGCCGGCCGGTGAGGATCAGATCCATCGCTCGGCTGAGCCCGATCAAATGCGGCAGTCGCACCGTGCCGCCATCGATGAGGGGGACACCCCAGCGCCGGCAGAACACCCCGAATATCGCGTCCGATTCGGCGACCCGCAGGTCGCACCAGAGCGCGAGCTCCAGGCCGCCAGCGACCGCATGTCCGGCGACGGCCGCGATCACCGGCTTGGTCAGTCGCATCCGCGTCGGCCCCATCGGCCCGTCGCCACCCGGATCGATCCGATTGCCGCGCGGCGTGCCAACGGCCTTGAGGTCGGCGCCGGCACAGAACGTGCCACCCTCGCCCCACAGCACGGCCACCTGCGCGGCGGGATCATCCTCGAACTCCCGGAAGGCGTCGGCGAGCGCGAGAGCGGTCGGGCCGTCCACCGCGTTGCGGACGTCGGGTCGGGACAGGATCACGGTGGTCACCGGACCGGTGCGCTCCATGCGGACAGACATGCCGGCCATGGTCGCACGGGCTACGGTCTGGAGTGGGACGGCTGGAATTACCTCGTGGGAGGCGGGATCGTGGACATTGGGATTGGGCTTCCGAACACGCTGAGTATCGAGGGGCCGGCCATCGTGGATTGGGCACGGCGAGCCGAGGACCGGGGCTTCTCCACGTTGGCGACGATCGATCGGATCGTCTATCCGTCGTACGATTCCCTGACCACACTGGCGGTCGCCGCGGGCGCAACGTCGAGGATCGGGCTGTTCAGTGACGTCGTGCTGGCGCCGCTGTATCCGCCGGTATGGCTAGCGAAGGCGAGCGCGAGCCTGGACGCGATGTCCGGTGGCCGGCTCACCCTGGGTGTCGCTGTCGGTGGCCGGGCCGACGACTTTGCGGCGATGGACCGGCCGTTTGATCGCCGTGGTCGGCTGATGGACGAGACACTCGACCTTCTGCACCGCGCGTGGGCCGGCGAGAGCGTGACTGGGGACGAGTTCCCGGTCGGGCCACCCCCCGCGGCGGGCAACCGGATACCGGTCCTGATCGGCGGCCAAACCGACACCGTGGTGCGGCGCACGGTGCAGTACGGGGAGGGGTGGACCGCCGGTGGTGGCGGGCCGGCCATGGTCGCGCCGATGGCCGAGAAGGTGCGCACGGCATGGCATGAGGCTGGCCGCGAAGGCGAGCCGCGCATCGCCGCGTTGATCTACTTCGGCCTCGGCGATGACGACGCGTCGCGGGCATCGCTGCGCCGCTACTACGCCTTCCTGGGCGACTGGGTCGGGGCGATCGTCGAAGGGGCCATACGCTCACCCCAGGCCGCCAAGGACGTGGTCCGGGCCTTCGCGGATGCCGGCGTCACCGAACTGGTCTTCGACCCGACGGTCGCCTCCGTCGACGAGGTGGACCGGCTGGCCGACGCCGTGCTGTGAGCGGGTGATAGCGACCCCGCCGATACGGCCGAAACGGTGGATGTGCGGCGTTCACCGGTGGGAAACAATCTGATGCCATGGACTCGGCATTGACCCTGATCGGTCTTCCTGTCGCGCTCGGCATCATCATGCTCGGCCTGGGACTCGGGCTGACGGTGGACGACTTCCGTCGGGTCATGCAATACCCGAAGGCGGCGCTGGTCGCGCTGGCCTGCCAGGTCCTGCTGCTCCCGGCGCTGTGTTTTGGACTGGTGATCGCCTTCGATCTCGCGCCTGAGCTTGCCGTCGGGATGATGCTCCTGGCCGCCTCCCCCGGCGGCACCACGGCCAATCTCTACAGCCATCTCTTTGGCGGGCATGTTGCGCTCAACGTCACACTGACCGCCATCAACTCGGTGCTGGCAGTCATCACCCTGCCGATCGTCGTCAACCTCTCCGCTGCCTACTTCCTCAGCGACGCTGCCTCGATCGGTTTGCAGTTCGACAAGGTGCTGCAGGTTTTCGCCATCGTGCTCATTCCGGTGGCGCTCGGCATGGCCATCCGCGCCCGGTTCCCCGACGCGGCGAACAAGCTCAACAAGCCGGTGAAGATCCTCTCGGTGATCGTCCTCGTCGCGGTCATCGCCGGCGCGGTGCTCAAGGAGCGCGAGAACATCGCCGACTACTTCCTTGCGGTCGGGGTCGTCGCGCTGGTATTTAACGTACTGAGCCTGATCATCGGGTACGGCGCGCCGAGGCTGGCTGGCGTCGACCGGCGCGCCTCCATCGCGGCAGGGTTCGAGATCGGCATTCACAACAGCACGCTGGCGATAACCATCGCGCTGAGTCCCGCCCTGCTGAACAGCACGCAGATGGCTATCCCGGCGGCCGTCTACGGCATCGTTATGTTCTTCACCGCGGCCGTCTTCGGTTATCTCGTCACCCGCCTCCGGACCCCAGTCGTGCCGGCCGACGCCGTGCGGTAAGCATGGTGAGCGGAGGCGCGGATGAACAGGTGGGCTGGGGCGGCGATCCTGGGCGGTGGTGCGGCCGCTTTGTATCTGGGAGTGGTCACTGGGGCGGTTAACGTCGATCTCGGCGTCGGCCGCCGGGTGCGCCCGCTCGGCCCGTTGAGCGTGGACATCGAGGCCTCCCGCGAGCTGGTCTTCGACGTCCTTGCCGAGCCGTACCTCGGCCGCCAGACGCGGGTGGTGGCCGAGAAGATCACTGTTCTGGAGCGCGGCAACGACATGGTCCTCGCCGCGCACCGTACCCCAGTCCATGGCGGCCTCACGGCGGTAACGGTGGAGACAGTTCGTTTTACCCCGCCCGGGCGAGTCGACTTCAGGCTCGTGCGCGGCCCGGTGCCGCACGTGGTCGAACAGTTCCTCCTCGAGGAGCAGGAGAGTGGCTGCGAGCTGTCGTACATCGGTGAGCTTGGCACCGACGGTTGGGCCCTCGGCGCGGCGTGGGGCAACGTCGTCGCCCAGCGGTGGGAGGCGGTCGTCGCCGCTACCTTCACCGCGGTCAAGGCCGAGGCGGAACGGCGCGCTCGCCGATAGCCAGGCCCACGGCGATACCCGTCGATCATGACCTGGAGGTCATGATCGACGCTGTTTCGCGACGGTCAGCTCATGATCACGGGGATCTTGAGGCGCTGCGCTCGACGTCGACGCGCGTTGGCTGTGGCCCCACTTGACCTGGTGATCGACGTGACGGAACTCAATGCAGTGACGACGTGGCTCGTCGGCTAACGATGACTCGACGACCCCGTGTCTGAAGTAGACAGTCAGTCAACGGAGGCAGAGGCTCCGGTTCCGTATCACATCAACGCATTGGTCAACCGGTAGATTCTACGTGGTCCAGGCTGCCTTCGTAGAGGCCGAGATGGGCGGGCTGCTGGATGGCAACTGGGGCCAGCACAGGCCGGTCAAACTCACCCGGAGATCATCGCGTTCCCAGCCGCGGCGCCGCCGCGGGCCAACGGAGCACAGCTGGGCGAACAGATCGAGGCCCGCTACGGCATCCGGCCGCGCCACGCACGGTGGAACGGGCCCCGCTCGCAACGAACGCGCCCATCCTGGAGACGCCGGCGACGGTTACGGCCGTACGCTCCGCAAGGGACACTCTTCGTCGCTGGGCGAGCGTCGGTGCAGACCTGAATCGTCACTCAGCCAAGATGCGCTGGTCGTCACGGATCACGGCTCCCGGTGGGTTATCCACACCCCACGAAGTTATCCACAGATCCTGCTCGGCGTGGTGACAGCGCCTCAGCGGACGTACACGCTTGTGCCTGGATCGATCCAGCAGCGTCCAGTGTGGATTCGAGATCTGGGAGAGGCGATGTTCGATACATATGTCACGATCGTCGGTACGGCGTTACAAACGCCCGAGCGCAAGTTGATCGAGAAGTCCAACGCGGTCGTGGCGAGCTTTCGGGTCGTCACGAACGCCCGCCGCTTCGACCGGGAGAACCAGGTGTGGGTCGACGCGGCGAACCTGCGCATCAAGGTGAACTGCTGGCGCCGCCTGGCCGACGGCGTCGTTGGCTCGGTCTTCTCCGGTGACCCTGTCGTCGTCTACGGACGGATTTCCACTCGCGAGTGGAAGAACGAGCAGGGAGAGACGCGCATCGCGTACGAGGTCGACGCCGACACGGTGGGTCACGACCTGTCGCGCGGACGCGCGGACTTCCACAAGATGAAGCCCGACACCGTGCGGTCGGTGATCGAGGACGAGGACTCGGAGAGTCGCGTCAACGGTGAACTCACCCGCGCCGTTCCGGTCCCAGGCAGCACAATCTTCGGCCAAGTCAACGGGGACCGACCGGCGGGGGAGTCCGCGGAGGAGTCGTACCACGACTTTGGCTACGGCGAGAGCTACAACGGACCGGACATCCCGGACACCGACGTCGAGGCGATGGCGATCCTCCGCAACGCCGGCCTCGACCCGACGAAGACGGACGAGGAGAGCGGCGAGGACGACACAGACGAGGGGGAGACCGCTGGCGCGGACGCCGGTTCTGGCGGGTCCGGCAGCCGCAGCCGCCGGCGCGGGCGTCAGCCCGTACCGGCCTGACGATCCCCTTCAGGTCCGGCGGAGATGCGCGGGGTGGTCGGCCCGCACATCTCCGCCGGATCGTCCGGCCCGTGGCCCGGCTAGGCTGCGTGGCGTGCGAGCCGGTGTGATCGTGGTGGGGCTGGGCAGCATGGGGGCCGCCGCCGCCTACCATCTCGCTGCGCGGGGCGTGCGGGTCGTCGGTGTGGACCGATTCGCTCCGCCGCACGAGCGGGGCGCGCACGGGGGCGGGTCACGGATCATCCGGATGGCCTACATGGAGGGCGCCGAGTACGTGCCCCTGGTCCGCCGGTCGTATGAACTATGGCGGGCGCTCGAATTGACGGCCGGCGAGACCGTGCTGACGACGACAGGCGGGCTGATGCTGGGCCGGCCGGAGTCGGCGGCGGTCGCCGGTGCGCTGACCGCCGCCCAGGCGCACGGGTTGCCGCACGAGTTGCTCAATCCGGCCGAGGTGCGGCGCAGGTTTCCCTCCTTCACCCCGGCGGATGATGAGGTCGGACTCTTCGAGGAGATCGCCGGCCTGGTGCGTCCGGAGCAGGCGATCGCCGCCCACCTTCGGCTCGCCGCCACTGCGGGAGCAGACCTGCGCATCGGTCTGGCGGTCGAGGACTGGAGCGCAACCGAGGACGGCGTCACGGTGACGACCGCCGCCGGTGACCTGCACGCCGACCGGCTCGTGCTCGCCCCCGGCGCCTGGGCTCCGGCGCTGACCCGCTTGCGCGTGCCGTTGCGGGTCCAGCGCCGGGTGCAGCACTACTGGCGCGCTGCGGACGGGACCTGGTTCGAGCCGGGTCGGTTCCCGGTCTGGATCTGGGAGTACGGACCGGGAAAGACCGCGTACGGCCTGCCGGCGGTGGGCGGCGCGGTCAAGGCGTCGCTTCATCACGGCGACGAGGCGGTGGACCCGGATGCCGGCGCCGCCCCGGTTCGCGAGGAGGAGATCTCTGCGATGCGCGCCTGGCTCGCGACGCGGTTACCCGCGCTGGCTGCTGGGGATTGGCTCGGCTCGAAGCCATGCCTTTACACGCTCACTCCCGACGAGCATTTTGTGCTGGGCCTGCATCCCGCCCACCCGAATGTTGCGGTGGCGTGTGGGTTCTCCGGACACGGCTTCAAGTTCGCGCCAGTGGTCGGGGAGATCCTGACCGACCTGGTCACAAAGGGCTCCACGCCGCATCCGATCGCTCTCTTCGATCCCGCCCGCTCGTTCGTGGATCTTGGATGATTATCGGGGTGGGGACACCGAAAAGCATCCAAGATCGCCGTCAGGGCAGGGCGCGCGCGATCGCTAACGCGGTTGGGCTCGTTACCGGCTATGC
>Ga0209859_1000256_pt1 | contig 12621 bp, 10 predicted proteins | sample GWRWS3_50_60_FD_187241 | JGI IMG/M metagenome (GOLD analysis project Ga0209859, IMG submission 187241) | Riverbed sediment microbial communities from areas with vegetation nearby in Columbia River, Washington, USA - GW-RW S3_50_60 (SPAdes)... | ecosystem: Environmental > Aquatic > Freshwater >... | reverse complement strand
GCGTCGAACAGCTCCGGGGTGGTGTCCAGCAAGGTCCCTCGTGCGGTCAGCCCGGCCGCGTTGACCAGGCAGTCGACCCGGCCCAGCTCGGCCACAACAGTCGCCACCGACCCCTGTGCCTGGGCGACGTCGGCCACGTCGGCCTGGACGAACCGCGCCGTCGCGCCGGCGGCCGCCAGCTCGGCGGCCAGCGCCTCGCCGGGTTCGCGGCGCCGGCCGGTGACGGCGACGGCCGCGCCCTCGCGGGCGGCGGCCCGGGCGATCCCGGCGCCCACCCCCTGGGTACCCCCGCTGACCAGGACGACCTTGTCGGTGAGCAGCGCCATTCACGCCTCCTCGGTGGTTGCGGCGCCGGCGGGCGTCCAGTCGGGGTTGGCCAGCGCCGCCGGGCGGCGGCCGGCAAGCACGTCGCTGACGCCGCGGGCGGCGGCGGCGAAGGTGGCGGCCGTGGCCCGGCGGGTCAGGCCCATCAGGTGCGGGGTGAGGACGACGTTGGGGTGGTCGAACAGGGGGTGGTGGGGGGGTGGTTCGGGGTCGAAGACGTCCAGGCCGATCCCCCCCAGCCGTCCCGCGTCCAGGGCGGCGAGGGCGGCGTCGAGGTCGAGCAGGCCCCCGCGTCCGCAGTTGACCAGGATCGCCCCCGGGCGGATCCGGTCCAGGAAGCCGGCGTCGACCAGGTGGTGGGTGGCCTCGGTCAGGGGCGCGTGCAGGGTCAGCACGTCGCTGGCCTCGGCCAGCTCGCCCAGGTCCGGGCAGTCGACCGCGGCCGGTGGCGGGCTGATCGGGTCGTGTGCGAGCACCCGCATACCGAACGCGGCGGCCAGCTCGTCGACCCGCCGGCCGATGCGTCCGTAGCCGATGATCCCGATGGTGGCCCCGTCCAGGTCGCCGACGGTGACGCCGGTCCGCTCGGTCCAGCGGCCTTCACGGACCAGCCGGGTCAGCGGTGCCAGCCGCTTGACCAGGTGCAGCGCATGCGCGAGGACCCCTTCGGCGACGGCCCGGGTGCCGCTGTGTGGGGTGATGACGATGGCGATGCCGCGGGCGCTGGCTTCGTCCATGTCGACCAGGTCCACCCCGACGCCGGTGCGGGCAAGCACCCGCAGTCGGGGGGTGCGGGCCAGCAGGGCGGCGTCGACGACCGCGTCGGCGCGCACGATCGCCCCCTCGGCGCTGGCCAGATCCTCCGGGCTCGGCTGGGCCACGAACTCGACGGTGTCGCCGAGGACGTCGGTGACCAGGGTCGGGTCGACGGTGCCGAGCGCGACGACCACCGGCCGGCGGCCGCTCAACGGTCCGCGTCCCGCGGCTGAGGGTCCGCAGGGCTCAAGCCTAGCCCCCCGCCCGATCGGGGGATCGGCTGGGCGCTGCTGGCACGGACGACCAGTCGGGGCGCCACCAGGTGCTCGGTGCCCGGACGGTTCGGGGCGGCGATCCGCTCGAGCAGGCGGCGGGCGGCAAGCTCGCCCATGCCGGCGCTGTCGGGGTTGACCGAGGTCAGCGAGATCTGCCGGAGCTCGGCCAGGAAGGTGTCGTCGTAGCCGGTGACGGTCAGCCCGGCGGGCAGGTCGAGCCCGGCGTCGGCCGCGGCCGACATGGCGCCGATGGCGGCCAGGTCGTTGACCGCGGCCAGGGCTGTGACCGGGCGCCGGCGCGGGCGGCCGCCGTCCAGGAGCACCGCCGCGGCGGCGTAGCCGCCGTCCTCGCTGAAGTCGCACGCCTGGACCACGATCTCGTCGGCGAGTCCGTGGCGGGTCATGGCCGCGCGGTAGCCGGCGGCCCGCTCGGTTGCCACCGCCCCGCCCGCCCCGCCGAGGTGGGCGATCCGGCGGTGGCCGCGCTCGACCAGGTGGTCGACCACCAGCTGCATGCCGGCGGCGTCGTCGCTGTGGACCACGTCGGCCCTGGCCAGGCCCTCAGCCTGGGCGCCGACAACGACCACGGGCAGGTCGCCGACCACCTCGGCCAGTCGGGCCCGGTCTGGGACCGACCCGACCACCAGGAGGCCGTCGACGCGCAGGTCCCGCAGCGCCCCGATCACCCCCACGTCGAGCTGCGGCTGACCGGCGGCGCTGGAGGGCAGCACGGCGCTCGTGAGCAGGGTGGTCAGCCGGGCCTCCTCCAACACCTGGCCGACGGCCTCGACGATGTCCATCGACCAGGGGTTGCGCAGGTCGGCGGCCAGCACCCCGACCGTGCCCGACCGCACCGCGGACAGCGAGCGGGCGGCCCAGTTGGTCCGGTAGCCCAGTTCGGCGGCCGCCTGCTGGACACGCCGGCGCTTGTCGTCACGGACCAGCGGCTCCCCGCGCATGACCAGCGACACCAGCGACTTGGAGACCCCGGCGCGCTCGGCCACGTCGCGGATCGTCGGCCGGCGCGGCGGGCCGGCGACCTGCTCAGCCATGGCTGGACCCCGGGGTCGACGCGGGCTCGCGACCGAAGCTGGCCCCCGGGACGGCCGGCACCTTCTGCCAGCTGCCATCGGCCGCCGAGCGCTCCGCCGCCGCCACCACCTCGGCCGCCGACAGCGCGTCGTCGACCGAGCAGTTCCACCGCTCGCCGCCGGTCACGGCCACGAGGAACTTCTTGGCCTCGATGACCTTGAGGTCGTCGTAGCCCATGGCGATCCCCGGGCCGGGCTGGAACCGGCCGTAGTCGCCGAGATGGGGGTTGCCGAGCACGGTGGTGTAGCCCTGGTGGGGCCCGCCGCGGCCGAGGCAGAGCCGCAGCTCGTTCATCCGCTCGAAGTTCCAGACCAGCGAGCCGTCGGTGCCGTAGATCTCAAACCCGAGGCCGCACTGGGGGCCGACGATGGTCCGCGACGCCTCCAGGGTGCCCACCGCCCCCACTCCCCGACCGTCGTCGGCGAACCGGACCAGGGCGGCCGCGTAATCCTCATTCTCCACCGGCCCCAGCTCGCCGTCCTCGATGACGGCGAAGTGGGTGGCCGAGCCCATCGGCAGGATCGGCCGCTCCGTGTAGATGGTGCTGGTCAGGGCCGTGACCTCGACCATGGGACCGACGACGTACTGCATCAGGTCGACCACGTGGCTGAGCAGGTCGCCGAGGGCGCCGCTGCCGGCCAGCTGCCGCTGGAACCGCCAGGACAGCGCCCCCTTGGGCTCGGCGCCATAGCCGGAGAAGAACACCGCGCGGACGTTGGTGATCCGGCCCAGGGCGCCGGAGGCGATCAGCTCCCGGCTGTGCTCGACCGCTGGGGCGTGGCGGTAGTTGTAGCCGATCGAGGTGACCGTCCCAGCGGCGCGGGCGGCGGCGACGACCGCCGCCGTCTCGGTCACCGTGCGCCCGACTGGCTTCTCGATCCAGAAGTGCTTGCCGGCCTCGGCGGCGGCCACGCCGATCTCGCGGTGGAGGACGTTGGGGGCGCAGATGGAGACCACGTCCACCTCAGGGTCGGCCAGGACCTCGCGGTAGTCGCTGCTGCCCCGCTGATAGCCCAGGACCTCCCGTGCGTAGACCACGCGGTCGGGGGCGGTGTCGGCTGCGTGGACCAGCCGGGGGCGGATCCCGGTCTCGGGATAGACGTAGGGCACAGCCTGGTAGGCGCGGCTGTGGAGCTTGCCCATCCAGCCGACACTGATCAAGCCGACGCCGATGTCGTTGGTGGCGCTGCTGCTGGCGCCGTTGTTGGTCGTGGTGCTGGTCATGGTTGACCTCCCCGTGTGTCAGGGGCGGATGGTCGTGCCCGGCCGAGCTCGGTGGCGACGGCGGCGGCCAGCAGGGTGGCGTCGGAGCCGATGGCCACGAACGTCCAGCCTTCGGCGTGCCGGGCGGCCGCGGCGGCGCCGTCGCCGACCAGGAGCCCGCAGGTCTTGCCGTGCCGCTCGGCGGCCCGGCGGACCCGCTCCACCGCGGCCAGGTAGACGGGGGACTGGAGCTCGAACGGGACGCCCAAGTTGTGGCTGAGGTCCTGGGGGCCGACGAACAGCACGTCGACCCCGTCGACGGCGGCGATTTCCTCGACCTGCTCGACGGCGGACGCCGACTCGATCTGGACCACCCCCAGGACCTCATGGTTGGAGCGGGCGAGGGCGCCGGGGTCGAGGGCGAACCGGCAGGCCCGGTTGTAGGTGGCCACCCCCCGGTCGCCGTGCGGCGGGTAGCGAAGGTGCCGGACGGCCTCGGCGACCTCGGCGGCGGTGTCCATGCGGGGCAGCATCACCCCGGCCGCGCCCGCATCCAGGACCCGGCCGATGCGGATGCGGGCGGCCGACTCGACCCGGACCACGGTGGGGACGCCGTAGGCGCCGGCGGCCGGGACGACGTCGCGGACCTGCTCCTCGCCGCCCGACCCGTGCTCCAGGTCCAGGACCAGCCAGTCGACACCGGCGGCGGCACACGCCTCCGCGGTGATCGGTGAGGCGGCGCCGATGAAGGTGCCCAGGGTGGCCTGGCCGGCGGCCAGGCGGGCCCGCAGCCGGCCCCGGTCCAGCGGCGACGGGCCGGCCGGGACGGTCGTGTCGGCGGTGATCATCCGTGCCACCGCTGGGTGGCCAGGCCGACCTGGTACTCGGCCCGGAGCCGGGCGACCGCCTCCTGTTCGGCGACCTCGGCGGGGGCCACGTCCCACCAGACGCCGGCGCCAGGCAGGTCGGCGTGGGGGATGGCGGGGACCACGACCACCACCGGGCCGCTGTGGTCGCGGGTGGTGGCCAGGGCCGCCCGGACCTCGTCGGCGGTGGTCGCCCGGATGGCGCGGGCGCCGAGGCCCTCGGCCACCTTGACCAGGTCGACGTCCAGGTACTCGCCTTCCAGACGCGGCGGTTTGGTGGCGGAGCCGGTCAGGTCGAGGCCACCGTCGCGGTAGCGGAACTCGTTGCCGAACTCTCGGCCGCTGCGCAGCATCTGCAGGCGGTGGATGACTTGGTAGCCACGGTTCTCCGGGATCACGATGGTGATCGCCAAGCCCTCCTGGGCGGCGGTGACCAGCTCGGTCGGGGCCATCAGGAAGGTGCCGTCGCCCAGGAACGAGACGATCCGCTTGGCGGGGTCGGGTTCGGCCAGGCGTACCCCGATGGCGGCAGGGAGCTCATAGCCCATGCAGGAGAACCCGAACTCCAGGTGGGTGTAGCGGCCCTCGGTGGCGTCCCAGATCCTCTGCAGGTCGCCGGGCGGGCCGCCGGCGGCGGCGATGATGACGTCGCCGGCTCGGGCGTGCTCCTGGAGCAGCCCGATGATCTGGCCCTGGGTGAGCAGGGCGCCGGTGTCGGCCCGCTCGGCGGGGTCCAGGGTCGAGAGGTCGAAGGGCGTGTCGGGGTCGATGGCGGCGGCCCGTTCGATCTGCCACTGGTGGTTGCGGGCCCTGACCCGCTCCTGCCAGTCGGCGGGGCTGCTGATAGCGGCGCGCTGGACGGCCTCGGCCAGTGCGGCCAGGGCGCGTTTGGCGTCGGCCACGATCCCGGTGGCGCCCAGCCGCCCGGCGTCATAGGGGTTGACGTTGATGCTGGCGAAGCGGACCTGGGGGTGCTGGAACAGCGACTGGGAGGCGGTGGCGAAGTCGGTCAGGCGCGAGCCGACGGTCAGGACCAGGTCGGCCTCGCGGGCCAGGTCGTTGGTGGCCGGGGTGCCCTCCAGGCCGATGCCGCCCAGCTGCCACCACGCGCGTTGCTGGACCGCGCCCTTGCCGGCGAAGGTCTCGGCCACCGGGATCCCGGCCGCGGCGGCCAGCGCCTCCAGCTCCGGGGTGGCGCCGGAGTAGACGACCCCGCCGCCGGCGATGATGAGCGGCCGCTCGGCGTTGGCGAGCAGCCGTGCCACCGCCTCGACCTCGCCGGGGTCCGGGGGTGGGCGGCGGATCGTCCAGTCGCGCTCGGCGAACAGCTCGGCGGGGTAGTCGTAGGCGTGCGACTGGATGTCCTGGGGGAGGGCGAGGACGACGGCGCCGGTGTCGACCGGGTCGGTCAGCACCCGCATGGCCTGCGGCAGCGCGGTCAGGAGCTGCTCGGGCCGCGTGATGCGGTCGAAGAAGCGGGCCAGGGGCCGGAAGGCGTCGTTGACGGAGGTGTCGGCCTCGATCGGGTGCTGGAGCTGCTGCAGGACCGGACCCTGGCGGCGGGTCGCGTACGAGTCGCCCGGCAGGAGCAGGACCGGCAGGCGGTTGACGGTGGCCACCCCGGCGCCGGTCACCATGTTGAGCGCGCCCGGGCCGATGGAGGCGGTGACGGCCAGGGTGGCGTGCCGCCGCGACGCCTTGGCATAGGCGGTGGCCACATGCACCAGGGCCTGCTCGTTGCGGCCCTGGATAAAGGGGAGGGCGTCGCTGAGCTGGTCCAGGGCCTGCCCGATGCCGGCCACGTTGCCGTGGCCGAAGATCCCGAGCGCTGCTGGGATGAGTCGTCGGCGCTGCCCGTCCGCGACCGAGTACTGCCTGGAGAGGTAGGTCACGATGGCCTGGGCGACGGTCAGGCGCACGGTGTCGGTGGGCATGGTGTCAGCCTCCTGTGCTGCTGGTCGGGTTCGGCCGCGGCTACCAGGGCCGGCCGTGGAGGACGATCGTCTTGGACTCGGTCATCTCGGCCACAGCGGCGCGTGGTCCTTCCTTGCCGATGCCGCTGCCCTTGAGGCCCCCGTAGGGCATGAGGTCGGCCCGCCACAGCGGGGTCCAGTTGATGTGGATGCTGCCGGCGTCGATCTCGCGCATGGCCTGGACCGCGCCGGCCACGTCGCCGGTGAAGACGCCGGCGGCCAGCCCGTAGCCGGTGCTGTTGGCCTGGGCGATGGCCGTCTCCCAGTCCTCGGCCGTGCTGACCGCCACCGCTGGGCCGAACAGCTCCTTCTGGCTGAACGGCGACGCCGGGTCGACGTCGGCCACCACCGTCGGCGCCACCATGGCGCCCTCGCGCTGGCCGCCGGTCAACACCCGCGCCCCGCCGGCGGCGGCGTCAGCGATGGCCCGCTCCACCCGCTCGGCCTCGGCGGTAGTGATCAATGAGCCCATCGTGGTGTCGGGCGAGGACGGGTCGCCGGTGCGGATGGCCTCGACCTTGGGCACCAGGGCGTCCAGGAAGTCGGCGTTCACCCTGGGATGGGTGATGACCCGTTGCACCGAGATGCAGACCTGGCCGGCGTTGACATAGCCGCCCGCGGCCACGGCGGCGGCCGCCTGCTCCAGGTCGGCGTCGGGCAGCACGATCACCGGGCAGGAGGCGCCCAGCTCCAGCGACAGCTTCTTCACCCCGGCCATGCGGGTGATGCGCTCGCCGGTGGCGGTCGAGCCGGTGAAGGAGACCTTGCGCACACGCGCGTCGCTGACCAGGGCGTCGCCGAGCGTGCCGCCCGGGCCGGTGAGGACCGACAGCACCCCCTCGGGCAGGCCGGCGTCGACAAAGCAGGCGGCCAGCTCCAGCGCGGTCAGGGGGGTCGTGCGGGCCGGCTTGAGCACGACGGCGTTGCCGGCGGCCAAGGCGGGGGCGAGCTTGTGCAGCACCAGCAGGGCTGGGTAGTTGAACGGGGTGATGGCCGCCACGATCCCGCAGGGCTGGCGGAGCGTGAAGCCGATCTTGTCCTGGCCGGTGCCGCGGTTGGCGTCCAGCGGCAGGGTGTCGCCGTAGAGCTGGGTGCCTTCGAAGGCCGCCAGCCGGATGAGCTCACCGGAGCGACCGGCCTCGGTGGTGGCCTCGGTGATGGTCTTGCCGGTCTCGGCGCTGATCGTCCTGGCGATCTCGACCGCCCGCTCGTCGGCCAGCTCGGCCGCCCGCATGAGGATCCGCATCCGCTCGTGCGCCGGCGTGTGGCGCCAGGTCTGGGCGCCGTGCGCCGCAGTGCGCAGCGCCGCCTCGACGTCGTCGGCGCCGGCCACCGGCACGGTGCCCACCACCGAGCCGTCATACGGCGAGGTCACGTCCTCGCTCCGCCCCGAGCCCGCGGCCGGCCGCCATCGTCCACCGATCAACATCTCCGTACGAGCCATCGCCCTTCCCCTCCAGTGCTGCGAGCGCATACTTGGATCGTTCCAAGTTGGACCGTTCCAAGGGTGGGGGCTCGTGGCGTCCGCGTCAAGAGGGGATTTGCGCCACCTCATCAACTCCAGGCTTGCCGGTCGAAGGCGGGCCATCGTCGGCCCACCCGCCTATGCGAGCTCTGCCTGCGTTGCCACGTCGACTCCCCAGAACGACGAGGAGCGGAAGGATAGCGCCAGGGCGTCGCCGCGACGGCGCGCCTCGCGGAGCAACTCGACCATGACCCGTTCGTCGTCGGGCATCGGCTCGTACATGGGCACGTGCAGGGTGATCTCCGCCTCGAACCTCGCGAAGAAAAAGTGAATGGTGTGGAGGCGCGTGATCCCGACGGCGGTCGGGATCTGCGGGCCGGCAAGCGGCGCGTCGGTGGCGAGCCGGCGCTCCCATGCGTAGAGCGCCCGGGTCGGGTCGATCGGGAGCATGTCGCTGTCGCCAAACGAATCATCGCCGTCGCGACCCTTGCGGTCGATGACTGCCCAGAGCTCGAAATGCAGCGTCGGGGTTTCGGGCACGGCTGAGACCTGGGCGATCGGCTCGCCCTCGCGGACGAAGTCACCCTCGGTGACCTGCACCTCGGTGATGTGGTTGTAGTTGGTGACGAAGCCCAGCCCTTGGGGATGATGATCGATGCTGACGTTAGCGGTGTCTCCGCCCGGTTGGATCTCGACTTTCACGACGCGCCCGCTGTAGGCGGCGTAGACACAGTTCCCCGCCGCGGAGGCGAGATCGACGGCCTGGTGCAGTCCGTGGAAGAAAAAGACGTCCCGGCCTGTCGGATTCGAGGGATCGTCGGCAGGGATGACCTGGGTCGTGGTGCACGGCGGCGCGGTCGGAAGCTGTCTGCGTCGCAGCGAGTCGAAGCGCCCGTTCTCGAGGCGCAGCTGGAGCGGCAGCTCCAGCGGCGGGCTGAACAACCAGGATTGGTGGGTGACTGGAACGAGCGGCATGATCACCTCACACGTTCAGGGGGAGATGAGAGCGCGAACGTCATAACAGACTGTCCAGCACGTGCGGTGTCGCCGGCTTCCAACAGCGAAGCACTTCGTCGACGTCGGTGTAGCGCTCGACGCCAGCGAGGTCGTTGGCAGAAGCTGACAGGGTCGACATCAGGCCAGTCCTTCACGTCGCTAGGAGAGGCAGTGGGTGCTGGGGGCGTTGAAGCCGTTGAAGGCGGAGGCGTAGCAGGTGGTGTAGGCGCCGGCGGTGTAGATGTAGACCTGGTCACCCGGAGCCAGACCGTGGGAGAGCGCGACGCCGAAGAACATGGTGTCCTGACTGTCGCAGGTCGGCCCGGTGATGTGGTAGGGACGGCGTTCCGGCGAGGCACGCGAGTCGGCGAGCGGATAGACCAGCCGGTTGCGGGTCAGGAGGGTCTCCATCATGCCGTTGAACGCGCCGACGTCCAGGTGAAGCCAGCCGCTGCCGCCGCGTTCGGCCGTTCCGATGACGGTGGCGACCAGCACGCCTGCTTCGGCGACCAGCGCGCGGCCTGGTTCGGCGCAGAGCTGGACCGGGTAGGGCAGGTAGCGGTCGACAGCTTGGCGGATGCAGGCACCGTAGTCCGTTAAGACGGGGACCGGCTCGGCGTAGCGGGCCGGGAGCCCGCCACCGATGTTGAGCATCCGCAACGTGATCCCGTGCGCCTGGAGCTCTCGCAACACCGTCGCGGCGCGACGGGTCGCGTCCTTCCAGGCTCGCGGCTCGGTCATCTGCGAGCCGACGTGATAGGCGATCCCGTAGGGTTGGAGGCCGAGTGAACTGGCGTAGCGCATGAGCTCGACCGCTTGGCCGCGTGACACACCGAACTTCCCTTCGCTTGGCACCGTGCTGCCCAGGTCGCCGGTGCCCAGGCGCACATAGACGGCGGCGCCGGGGGCGTGGGTGGCGAGCTTGTCCAGCTCGGTGGCGCTGTCGAAGGCGAACCGCCACACGCCGGCCTGGGCGGCCTCCCGGATCTGGGTCCAGGGTTTGACGGGGCTGCTGAAGATGACCTGCTCGGCGTGGACGCCAAGGCCGGTGAGGGTGTGCAGCTCGGGGTAGGAGGCGATCTCGAAGCCGCTGCCGGCGGCGTGGAGGCGAGCAAGGATCCGCGGATCCGGGTTGCACTTGGTCGCGTAGTGGATAGCGAACTCGGGCAGGGCGCTGGTGATGGCGCGGTAGGCACGCTCGACCGCGTCCAGGTCCATCAGCAGGTAGGGCGTCGGATGGTCGAGCTTGCCAAGCTCTGCCGGCGTCAGCCGGGCCGATCGCCCGTCTTCCGGTAGCTCCAAGGCAGTTTGCATACCGTCAGTTCTCCCTTTGGTCGGGGCAACGGCCGGATTCACATGACCTGGGCGCTCATCTGCATTTCCCGGTGCCGCCTCCGCGGCCTCGATGGCGGATCGTTGCTGGCGGCGGCCGTAGTGGGCTACTGCGGCCGCGGCGGCGATCACCGCGGCCAGCGGGAGAAGTCCGGTGAGAGTGAAGCCGAGGCGGTCGGCAGCGAAGCCGTCGGGCAGGTAGGCGTCGGGGTCGGCGGTGCCAAGCCCCGGCCACAGCGTTGCCGCCACCGCCAGCGCCGACCAGCCGGTGGCCAGTCCGCTGGCGATCCAGGCGCCGGCGTGGCCGCCGGGGACCCGGAACGGTCGTGGTCGTTGCGGGTGGGAACGGCGCAGCTGGACCAGCGCCGGGAACACGACCAGGTTGGCCACGGCCAGCAGCGCGATCGACAGCGCCAGGACGACGCTGAAGTAGCGGGCGTTGTCGTCGCCGGCCACCGCGAACGCGGCCAGCGTGGTCGCGGTGGCGACCAGCCCGCTGGTGACGGTGGCCCGCAGCGGGGTCCCGGTCCGGGCCGACACCCGGCCAAGCGCGCTGGGCCCGACCCCGCCGAGGCTGGCCGCAGCCTGGGTGCGGGAGATCGCCATGACCCAGGTGAGGCCGTTGGCGACCAGCACCCACACGAACGCAACCGCGGCCAGTTCACCGACCAGGCCCGCCCAGCGGCCGTAGACGACGAACACCGAGCCCAGCGCGTCGACGAAGCCGGTCAGGCCGGTGAGCCGATCGGCGGGGACGACCAGCACGATGGCCAGCACCGGCACCGCGTACAGGGCAAAGGTGAGCACGCCCGCTCGCAAGATCGAGGCGGGGACGTCGCGGGCCGGGTCGCGGAGCTCCTCGCCGGCCGCCGACGGCAGCTCGAAGCCGAGGAAGTTGTAGACCAGCACCGGGGCGACGACAACGAACACCGCCCAGGACGGCGCCAGGTCGGCAACGGTCACCCCGTGCACGCCGTGACGGGCCGCGTATACCACCACCGTGGCGGTGAAGAACCCGAGCAGCCCGACCTGGGCGACGGCGCCGGCCAGCGGGACCCGCTTGCCGGCCCGCAGCGGGACGACGGCCAGCGCCACCGTGGTCCAGACGAACCCGAGCGCCACCAGCACCCGCCAGCCGCCCTGCAGCGGCACCACCAGCTCGTCCAGGACGGCGACGGCGGTGATGGCCAGCGAGCCACCCACCCAGATTGGGGCCTCGACGAAGTAGATCAGCGCGACCAGGGAGCCGGCGTAGCGCCCGAAGGCCAGCCGCGCCCAGACGTAGGGGCCGCCCTGGTGAGGGAAGGCGGCACCGAGCTCGGCGATGACCAGCCCGGCGGGCACGAAGAACAACGCCGCCACGATCGCCAGCCAGGCGACGGTCTGCGCCCCGCCGCGCGCGACCACGCCGAGGGTATCCATGACCACGATGGCGGCGATCAGCAGGCAGACCGCGTCCAGCCGCCCCAGCTCCCGCCGCAGCTTGGACCGCTCCACCCGCGAGCGCTCGACCGCCGCGTCGAGCAGCGGGACCGCCTCCACCGGACGGACCGAGGCCACGGTCCTCCCCCCCTCCCCCGGGATGCAGCCCAGCACCAGTAGTTGAACGCGGTCGGGAGCAGCAGGGCAGTGCCGTGCGGCACCGGCGGCTGGTGCCGCACGGCACCGAGCCTGCCTCGGCCCTGCCGGGCCACCACGGTTGAGCAGTCCCGGCCGCCTGCTCTGCATGAGCCAGAGGTTGCCGTTACCGGCTCAGCTACGAAGGGACTGGGGGATTGTCGAGCCGTCGCCGGTGTCGATGCACCGGGAGAACCCCTGGAACATGAGGACGTTGCTCTGGTCGTGGCGGCTGCCGGTTTGTCGACCCACTCAGAGTGGCGATACCGCTGGGCGCCGACCCGGATCGGACGTAAGAACGATGGCGTCAGCAGGCATCCGCAAGACTCCGACCGGCCGCTACAAGGTCTGGTGGCGGCTGGACGACGGCAGCCAGGGCAGCCAGACCTTCACCGCTCGCGACGCCGGCCGCGTCTTGCTACCTGAGCCGCCAACGGATCAAGGGCCATGAGAAGCGGCACCACTAGCGTGTCCGTCAGCGGCGCCAAACGTCCTCGCGATGTTGGCGCGCGAGTAAGCCGGGCCTCAGCTTTGCGCTCGGGCGTGGCAGGGCGACCTGGATGCTCCTCTCGGAGCACCGAGCGTGGGCGGTGGAGCCCGGTGCCGCAAGGCAGCGATCCGCGTCGTCGACGCTGTGCATCTGGCCATCAATACGATCATGGCCAACGACTTCTCGTACTGGGACACGCTCGACGAGCTGGTCCAGCAGGAGCCGGCCGGTG
>Ga0209859_1000255_pt1 | contig 12637 bp, 13 predicted proteins | sample GWRWS3_50_60_FD_187241 | JGI IMG/M metagenome (GOLD analysis project Ga0209859, IMG submission 187241) | Riverbed sediment microbial communities from areas with vegetation nearby in Columbia River, Washington, USA - GW-RW S3_50_60 (SPAdes)... | ecosystem: Environmental > Aquatic > Freshwater >... | reverse complement strand
CTGACCGGGCAAGCGTCAACGGACAACAGCACGCAAAGGACCGCATGATCAACCAGACTTGACTCATCTTGCGGGCTTCGCCCGCTCAAGACCCCTAGTGCTGCAGGGGCACCCCTCCGACATGGGTTCGCGGCACTTGGCGCGCGATGATGTCAAGACCTAAGCGGTTCGCCGCCGTCGGGCACAAGCCTGGCGAGGACGGAACGAGATCTGAACTGGCTCTCAGGAGGATCGACTATGACCGAAGGACCGGGGGCGAAGGACGCTCCACATACGTTCACCGACGGTGAGCGCGCTCGAGGCCAAGATGTGTCGGAATCCGACCAGCAGGGGTGGTGGAATGATCTGCAGCCGTAGGAACGTGACGCACTAATGGCCTGGGTGGGCGACAACCTGACACAGGTGCGGCAGTCAGTGTACGACGAGCAGCGGATCCTGCGCAGGAGCCTCGTGATCGGCTTCGTGGTTGGCCTGGCCGTTTATGTCGGCGGATACCTGCTCAAGTCGTCGGCGACGACTGAGCCTTTTGAACTAGTGGCCGACCTGCTCTATTCGCTTGGTTTTGCACTCTGGACCGGTGTCGTCGTGGTCGTGTTCGTCCAGGTCTATCCGGAGACAAAACGGCGTCAATTCAAGTGGGCGCTCGATGCCTACGAGGCAGCGATGCGCGATAGGGCGCGAGCCGGAAGCGGCCGGGCGTCGGGGGACGAAGGAGCGCCGACGGCGAGTTAGTGGCAGGGCTCGTGCCCGTTGCAGCACGCCGTAGGGATCCAGTCCCAACCCGGCCCCCGCCACCGTTTGATCGCCGGCAACGCCATCGCCCGCCTACGATCAAAAGGGCGCAGCGAACGGGCGGCCGACCGCGCCAAGCCGACCGTGCAACGCACGATCGGCTGACGTAGCGCGAACTCATCCTCAACCCAATCGGTGGACCAGGCCTTAGGTCCGAGCAGTTGGAATCGCGCGCAGCATATTGTCGTCGCTACCCACGTATATTAATCCGTCGACCACGTTAGGTGACGAGGCGATCGCAGCCTCGGCCATGAAGTACCAGAGGATCGCCCCGGAATCAGCGCTTAACGCGTATAGCTTGCCATTCTGAGTCGCGAAATAGACCACCCCGTCGGCCGCGGCCGGCGTCGCATAGATGAGCCCGTCCAGCTGCTGCTCCCACAGCCTCACGCCAGAAGAGGCGTCCAGGGCGAATGCCTGGCCGTCATGGTTTCCGACGAATACCTTTCCTCGGACCACGATGGGCGAAGAGTCGATAATGGCTCCGGTATCGTGAGTCCATTTGCGGGAGCCGGTAGCAGCGTCCACGGCGTGCACCCGGAAGTCGTTGCTGCCGATGTAGACCACGCCGTTTGCTACAGCAGGTGTGGAGCCGACCGCATCGGTGGCTGCATAGGTCCATATGACGGCACCGGTGTCCGCATCGAACGCCCAGAGCTTCTTGTCGACGCTGCCGACATAGACGATCCCAGCCTCGACTGTGGGCGAGGAGTAGATCCGCTCTCCCGTCTGGCTTCGCCACCGCAGGTTACCGGTCAGAGCATCCACCGCGTAAAGGTAGTGGTCGAGACTGCCGAAAAAAACGACGCCGTCGGTCACGGCCGGCGCCGAGTAGATCCGGCCGCCAGCAAGGAACTCCCATTTGACGGCCCCAGTCGTCGTGTCGAACGCATACATATTCATGTCATAGCTACCGACATACACGACCCCGTCGGCTACGAAGGGATCAGAGTAGACCGGTCCGCCGGTGGCGTGCTGCCATCTGACCTTGCCCGACCGTGCGTCGAGGGCGTAGATCTGGCCGCTGTCGTTCCCGACGTAGGCGGCGCCGTTGACCACAGCCGGGCTGGACCTGACCGGTCCTCCAGTGTTCACCGACCACCTAACGTCGGGACGGCGGGTCGGCTCCGAGGCGCTTGGTGGCGGTTGGGTAGTGGCATTGGGTGATTTCGGCCGCATCCTAGATACGCCCCAGGTCACCCCGCCGCAGACCGCGAGCACGAGCACGGTCGATATGACAGCCACGGCGGCGGGGCGACTGCGCTTCGGTGTGGCGACAGCGTCTGCCTGAGGTGGGGCGACCGGTTCTGGCGTCGCTGGCGTCGGTGGTCCGACCGGATCTGGGGGTTGTTGAATTTGCGGCAGCGTTGGGCCATCCGATGCCAGCCGTCGCAGCCGGGCGACGAAGGCTGGCGGCGGCATCTGACCCCCGCGCACGTCGGTCCATTGTCTGGTTTTGTACCTAAAGAAGGACTTGCCCGCAAGTAGGAGCGGAAGCACCGGCTTACCCTGATCTTCGGCATTGCCTGTCTCGCGTTCGACCCATTCAGATGCATCCGCCGCCGGAGTCATGACAACGACTATGGCTACGCTCGCCTCGACCGCTTTCTCGATCACCTTCGAGTAACGGTCGCCGGGCCGGATCTCCGGGTCGTACCAGACGTTGACGCCTTGTGACCGCAGATACGGCGCGAGTCGGTCTACGTAGTCTCGATCCTCTGAGCTGTAACTGATGAAGATTTGTCCGGTCACTGGCCGCACGCCTCTCGACGAGTTCGGTATGCGGCACATCGTAGGTCAGCGACTTGGCAACGTCGACCCTCCGATGAGGATAGAAGCAGACGCCGTTCGGCGTCGCGCCGCTTATGAGGAGCTGGGCGGCAGGAGGCCGGGTGTGGTCACCAGGCGCTGGCGCGACCCGCCCGATCGTCCGGCAAAATGCACCGTCGAGTCGACGTGCTGTGCTGCCATGGCATTCCTGTCGTAGCGTCGGCACAGGACCCGATCCGATCGTGTGCGTGTGGCGGCGGCGCAGATCAACGGGATCGCGGCCGGCGCCGTCCAGGTCAATCAGGTCACCGACGAGGAGGCGTTCGCCGAAGTCGCCGCCGTGCTCGACAAGCCGAAGGCGCACCGCCAGGTCGCGCTCGACCTCGCGATCGGCGCGTACGTCCGGCCAGGCAGCGGCCGCCCCGAGGTCTGGTACGCCGCCGCGGCTGCGTTCCGCGAGCGAGCCGGCGCGCGACCCGCGGTCCTACCCGACGCCACCCTCATCCTCACCGCCGAAGACCTCGAACCACCCCCACCACCGGGCTACGTCAGCTCCCTCATCCCCGACGACGCCCTCATCGACGACGACCTCGACGCCGACGAGCTCGAAGGCGCCGACCTCACCCACGCGCTGCGCCACACCGGCTGAGCCTGGAAGCAACCGAGTCTCACGTCCGGACATCCAGCCAAAGCCGACCGATCATGGGTCCGCGACGAGAGGTCGACAAAGGCAAGGCACCGCCCGCTACCGTGGCCTCGCCGACCAATGAAGGCGGACAAGGATATGAGTGAACACATCAAGTAGGTGATCGCGGTGCGGTGCGACCTGGGCATGGGCGTGGGCGTGGGCAAGATCGCCGCTCAGGCCGCGGCCGACCTCGACGTGCTGGCCGCCGTGGCGCGTCGGCCCGGTCCGGCCGACCAGACCGACGCCATCACCGCAGCCCTCGCCCTGCTGTGATAAACCCATTGGATCGTGGTGGTTGGCGATGTCATGGGACTACAGAGTGGCGATGACCGCCGCCAAGCGCCAAGAGTGAAGCCCGACGGAGCGTGGACGATGTGCCGATGGCTCGCCTACTCCGGATCACCGATCCGGCTCGAGGAACTGCTCTACAAGCCCGCCCACTCGCTGATCGACCAGAGCCGGCACGCGCGGCTGGGCGCCCAGACCACCAACGGGGACGGCTTCGGCGTCGGATGGTACGACGGCGCCGGCCGGACCGATAGCGCCGGCCAGAACGACAGCGACCGGCAACCCGTCGTGTTCCGAGGCATCGGCCCAGCGTGGGGCGACCGCAATCTGCGCGAGCTCGCCGCACACGTACGGTCGCCGCTGTTCTTCGCCCACATCCGTGCTTCCACCGGTACACCGGTTCAGGAGAGCAACTGCCACCCGTTCCGCCATGAGCGGTGGCTATGGATGCACAACGGCATGATCGCGGACTTCCGGCAGGTCAAACGCGACCTGGTGCTCGCCGTTGACCCCGCGCTCTATCCCTTCATCGAGGGATCGACCGACTCCGAGGTGATGTTCTTCCTCGCGCTCACCTTCGGTCTGCGCGACGACCCACCGGGCGCGGTCGCGCGCATGGTCGGCCTGGTCGAGGCGACCGGAGTCCGGTACGGGATCGAGCATCCCATCCAGATGACCGTCGCAACCTCCGACGGGGAGCGGGTATGGGCCTTTCGGTACTCCAGCGAGCGCAGCTCACGGTCGCTGTTCTACAGCACCGACGTGCGTACGCTGCGGGACACCCATCCAGACAACCCGAATCTGCGGCAGCTTTCCGACGAGACGCGGATCATCGTGTCGGAGCCGCTGGGTAACCTCGTCGGCGCCTGGAACGAGGTCCCAGAGTCAAGCTTCGGTGTCATCCAGGAAGGACACGACGAGATCCACCGGTTCCAGCCTCGCCCGTAACGGGCCAACCGTGCCACGTCGCCGACAAGGGAGCCGCATGCCCCCCCGCCTGACCACCATTGCCGGGGAGTGGCTGCGCATCGGCGCCGTTGGCTTCGGCGGGCCGCCGGCACACATCGCGCTACTGCGTCGCCTGTGCGTCGAGCGACGTCGGTGGATCTCCGACCACGAGTTCTCCGACGGCATCGCCGCGACCAACCTACTTCCCGGCCCGGCCTCCACCCAGCTGGCCATCTACTGCGCGTGGCGGCTGCGCGGCACCGTCGGCGCGATCATCGGCGGGCTGTGCTTCATCCTGCCCGGCCTCATCGCCATCCTCGCTCTGTCTGTACTGCTGCTCGCGGACGAGCCCAACCGGCTCGTCCTAGGCGCCGCCGCCGGGGCCGGCGCGGCGGTCGCCGCGGTGGCCGTCCACGCCGCTGCCGGCCTGGTGCCCGCCAGTTGGGAGCGGGCCGGCACCGGACGAGCGGCGCGAGCGCGGTGGCTGGTCTACCTCGTCGCGGGTGCCGTCGCCGCCGCTGTGCTCGGCGCCTGGGTCGTCGTCGTGCTGCTCGCGGCCGGGTTGACCGAGACCCTCGTACGGCGGGCGATCCGGCCGGACCGCGCCACCGGCGTCATGCCCATCGCGTTGGCGATGCTGACCGGGGGTGGGCTCGCCTCGTTGTGCTGGGTGGCGTTCAAGGTGGGGGCGCTGTCGTACGGCGGCGGGTTCGTCATCGTTCCGCTCATGCAGGCCGACGCGGTTGATGAATACCAGTGGATGACCGGCAGCCAGTTCCTCTATGCGGTCGCGCTCGGCCAGATCACCCCCGGGCCGGTGACGCACACGGTCGCCGTGGTGGGTTACGCGGCGGCCGGCATCGGCGGCGCACTCCTGGCCGCGGCGGTGGCGTTCGCGCCGTCATTCCTGTTCGTGACCCTGGGCGCCCGCCGTTTCGACCAGCTTCGCGGCAGCACCGCCGTACAGGCCTTCCTTACCGGGGCGGGTCCGGCCGCGGTCGGCGCCATCGGCGGCTCGGCCATCGTGCTCGGCCTGGCCATCACCCACCTCTGGCAGGTCGGCGTGCTGGTCGCCGCGTCGGTGTGGATCCTGGCGCTTCGGCGCGGCGTGGTCACCGCCCTCCTCGGCGCCGCCGCGCTGGGTTTGATCGCGGCGACCATCGGGTGGCCCGTCACCTGACTGAGCGCCGGCACCTCTCCGGGGTCTGAGCGCCGGCGCTGCTAAATGAGTGGAGCGCCGGCCGGTGCGGGATCTACCGTGTCGGCATGTCTCGTCTGTGCTGAACCGTAGCGGCGTCGCGATCCGCGGCGCCGCTGGCGAGTGCGTCAACGCCACTTGTCTGATCCCGCGTGCCCACGATGGCGCGCGGTCCACGGTGTATACGCCGACGTGACGAGGTCAAGTCGTGGAACTTCCACAGATCGGGCTGCAGCATCCGCGCGTCAAGCAGCTGCGCGCCGTCCTGCAGAACAGTGCTCCCAACCATCGCCGCCTGTTCGTGGCCGAGGGCCTGTGGGCTCACAACGTCCTACTCGACCTCGACGCTCCGGTGGAGGTCTTCCTCTGGTGCCCGGAGGCGGCGTACGCGGACGAGGCACACAAGCGCAGCGTCGAGATCGCGGCTCGCGCTCAACACTCGTACCGCATCTCCCCGCGCGTGCTGGAGCGCATCGCCGAGCGCGACCGTCCAGATGGGATGGTGTCGCTCGTGCGCTTGCCGGCCTGGGATCCGGAGGCGATACCGCTGCAGCGCCAGGCCCTGGTGCTCGTCGCGGATGCCATCGAGATTCCGGGCAATCTCGGCACGTTGCTGCGGACGATCGATGCCTGCGCCGCCGACTGCCTTCTGCTCACCAATCGTCGTACGCGGCTGAGCCATCCCAAGGTGTTCCGCGGCAGCCGCGGGATGAACCTTCGGGTACCAGTCCTCGAGTTCGCCGAGCCGGCGCAGGCCACGCAGTGGCTCGAGCGACGGCAGTTCACCGTCTACCTGGCCACGACCGGGAAGGACGCGCAGCCCTACCGAGACGTCGCCTTCCCGGCCCGCACGGCTCTAGTCGTGGGCAACGAGCGGTACGGAATATCGCGGCCCTGGCTGGAGCACGGTTTCCGGCAGGTCACGGTCCCGATGCTCGGCGCGGCCGACTCGCTGAACGTATCGGTGTGCGCGTCGATCTTGTTGTACGAGGCACGCGCGCGCACTGAACAGCTTCGATGGCTCGCTTGAGGAACGACCGCTACACCGCCACGGTCGCTCCCCGCGAGGTTTGGACGTCCATCCGCTACCGTGGGCTCGCCGACGATTAAGGCGGACAAGGACGTGAGCGATCGAATCAAACAGGTGATTGTGGTGCGGCTCGACCTCGCCATGGGCGTGGGCAAGATTGCCGCGCAGGCGGCACACGCCGCCGTACTCGGACTCGTAGAGGCGTTGGCGGTCAATCTGACGTGGGTCGACGGCTGGCGACGAGACGGCCAGACCAAGGTTGTCCTCGCGGCCGAGCAACTCGACATCATCATGGACATCGCCGAGGCGGCGCGTCGGGCCGGGCTGCCGGTCGCGGTCGTCCGGGATCGCGGCCTCACCGAGGTCGCAGAGGGCACCGTGACGTGTGCCGCGGTCGGCCCCGGCCCAGGCGACCGGATCGACGCCATCACCGGAACCCTCCGGCTGCTGTGACCTGCGTCGACGTGACGGCGCAGCTCAGAAGAGCTGCTCATAACAGCTGAAAGGGCAGCACCTCGAAGGAGACCGCGAACTTGCAGCCCAGCCGCGTGCCCGTGATGCGGGCGAACGACTCGAGGAACTCCGCCGGATCCATCTCCTGACCTAGGCCAGCCAGGTAAGCCTCGTGGGCGCGCAACGACTCGACCCCGAGCGCGAGCGAGTCGGTGACATCGACACCGTGCGTCGCGAGCGGCGATCCGCCGGCGAGCACGGCCCGTACGCCGCCCCAGGGCTCCAGACCCTCATCGAGGAGCTCCCGGAACACCCATCGGTTCGCCGCGTCGCGCACCGCGTCGACCACGGCCCGCCCCACCGCGATGTGGTCGGCCTGGTTGAGCATGTCCGGCCCGAACGTCTCCCGGAAGTTCCCGGTGATGACGATCTCGGGTCGGTGCCGGCGGATCGCGGCGGCGAGCGTACGCCGAAGTGGCAGCCCGTACTCGAGCATGCCGTCGGCGCCGCCGAGAAACTCGACCACGTCGACCCCGACCACCGCGGCCGAGGCGACCTGCTCGGCCTCGCGAAGGGGGCCCGCCTCGTCGGGGTGCATCCCATCGATGCCGGCCTCACCGCTGGTGACCAGGGTGTATACGACGCTCTTCCCCTGCGAGGTCCAGCGCGCGACGGCGGCCGCCGCGCCGTACTCCATGTCGTCGGGGTGAGCAACGATCGCCAGCGCGCGCTCCCAGTCCTCGGGGAGCACAGCTAGCGGTGGGGGCGCCATGTCAGCCATTCGCCGAGCATACGGTCGATGGCCGGTCCAGGTACCGTGAGGCGATCACCCATCGGCGAAGGACCGATCATGCAACGCGGGCTTGTGAATCCCTCGCGGCCACGACGACCGACAATGATCGACGTCGCCCGGCATGCCGGCGTGAGCTTGAAGACCGTCTCGCGGGTGATCAACGGCGAGCCGACAGTCGCAACCGAGCTGGCCGACCGCGTCCTCGCGGCAGTCGCCGACCTGGGATTTCGCCGCAACGACATCGCCGCCAACCTCCGCTCGAGCGAGGTGAGCCGCACGATCGGCCTGCTCATTGAGGAGATCGCCAACCCGTTCTACGCGTCGATCGCCGCCGTCGTCGCGGAGATCGCGGCGACGCACAACACAATGCTGATCACCGTGTCGTGCGAGGAAGACCCGGAGCGAGAGAAGTCGCTCCTGCTCAACCTGTGCCAGCGCCGGGTGGATGGTCTGCTCGTGGTACCAGCCAGCCAGGACCACTCCTACCTGCGGCGTGAGGTCCAGATGGGCATGGCGGCGGTGTTCCTCGACCGACCACCGGGCCAGCTCCTCGCCGACACGGTGCTCGTTGACAACCGCGGCGGCAGCCAGTCGGCCGTGCAGAGCCTGCTCGCGGCCGGCCACCGGCGGATCGGGATCCTGCTCGACTCACTCACCGTGTTCACAATGCGTGAGCGGCTCGCTGGCGCCCAGGCCGCGATGGCGACCGCCGGGGTCCGCTACGACACCGCCCTCGTGCGAGATGAGGTTCGCGCCCCGGCCGACGCGGCCCGCGCCGTCGCGGACATGCTGGCCCATCCGGACCCGCCGACCGCGTTCTTCTGCCTCAACAACCGGATCACCGTCGGCGCGCTGGAGGAGCTCTGGCGCCGGGGCAACGACGCCGGGCTGGTCGGGTTCGACGACTTCGAGTTCGCCCATTTGATGCCGCGCCCCTTCGCAGTGATCGCATACGACCCGAAGGAGCTCGCCCGGGTCGCCACGGACCAGCTCTTCCGCCGGATCGGCGGCGAGCAAGGGTGGCCGATCACCCGGGTGCTGCCGACCCACCTCGTCGACCGGGGCATCGTTGATCGTGGAGTCGCGGCCTAACGCCGCCGCGTGGCCTCTGCCCTGAGACAACGTTGTCCCAGGTCATCCCCCACGGATGCCCCCAGAGGTGACATCGTGACTCTGCTTTACCGTCCGTAACCATCTGGACACCGTGCCGGATCGTGACGGAAACGACGCCAAAACCACCGTTGACTATGCGCTCAAACGGAGCCAGAGTGACTTGAAGATCACCTGAGACAACGATGTCATGTTTCGATCGGAGGAGTCATGCGTCTTTCGAGGCGTGTTTCTGTCGCTGTTGTCGGGCTAACCGCGCTTCTCGCGGCGACCGCGTGCGGCGACGACGGCGGCGGCGGTACAGCCGTCAAGAACGTTGAGGTCTTCACCTGGTGGGCCGACGGCGGGGAGAAGGCAGGCCTGGACGGCCTGGTAGGCACGTTCGGCACGGCATGTCCTAACTTCACGTTCGTCAACGGCGCGGTCGCCGGAGGCGCCGGCTCCAACGCCAAGCAGGTGCTGGCGTCCCGACTTACCCAGTCCGACCCGCCGGACACCTTCCAGGCCCACGCTGGCAACGAGCTGAACGACTACATCAGCGCAGGCCAGATCGAGGACCTGAGCGCAAAGTACACCGAATGGGGTCTGACCAACGCGTTCCCGGCCGGCCTGATCTCCAACCTGACCGTGGACGGAAAGATCTACTCCGTGCCGGCCAACATCCACCGCGCCAACATGCTGTGGGGCAACAAGACCGTACTGGCCAGCGCCGGTATCGCGGCGAACGCGACGAGCCTGGACGCGTTCTTCACTGACCTGGACAAGCTCAAGGCGAAGGGCGTCACGCCACTCGCCCTCGGCAAGGACTGGACCCAGCTGATGCTCTTCGAGTCCGTGTTGATCAGTAACCTCGGTGCGGACAAGTTCATCGGCCTGTGGAACGGGTCGACGCCATGGGACGGCGCCGACGTTACCAAGTCGATCGCCGACCTCCAGAAGCTGATGACCTACACCAACAAGGACCGCGACACCTTCGACTGGACCGACGCCGAGAAGCTCATCATGGAGGGCAAGGCCGGCTACCAGCTCATGGGTGACTGGGAGGCGGCCGACCTCGATGCCAAGGGCTTCAAGGACTACAGCTACACCGTCTTCCCCGGAAACACAGGGGTCTTCCAGTGGCTGGCCGACTCGTTCGTCCTGCCCAAGGGTGCGAAGAATGCGGCCGGCACGGAGTGCTGGCTGAAGACCGTCGGCAGCGCCGAGGGTCAGAAGGCGTTCAACACCAAGAAGGGCTCGATCCCAGCCCGCACCGACGCCGTTGCGGCCGACTACCCCGCGTACCAGCAGACCGCGATTGCCGACTGGAAGTCCCTTAAGCAGGTGCCGTCGTGCGCACACGGCGCGGGCTGCTCGCAGGGCTACATGGGTGCGCTCAACTCGGCCATGGGCAAGTTCTCCAGCGACGGCAACGTGTCCGCCCTGCAGACTGCACTGGTCGCCGCAGCAGGACAGTTCGCAAAGTAAAAGTAGTAGTCGACGGCCGGGCGCCGATCCGGCACAGTGGTTACTGCAGCACAGCGATTTAACGCAGCACAGTCTCGCGCGGCGGGGCAGGACTCCTGCCTCGCCGCGCGACGCACGTCGGACCGAAGGAGTCCTGATGGCCACCAACACCCAGGTGCCCGCCGAGGTGCGGCCGCCAGGCGGCTCGCAGCCAGGCAGGACGCACCGGCCGGGAAGAATGCACTGGCACAGCAGGCTACGGCAGTGGGGACCCGGGCTGCTGCTGCTGTCACCGTCGCTGATCCTGTTGGCCATCTTCGTGTACGGCCTCATCGGCTGGACCATCAACCTGTCGATGCAGGACCGGCACACCGCCCGGCCTTCCAAGGGCTTCGTCGGTCTGGACAACTACGTCAACCTGTTCGCCAACGACATCAGCGACCGGTTCGTCCACTCGCTGAAGAACCTGGCCGTGTTCACCGTCGTCTTCATCGGCGGCACGCTGCTACTCGGCCTGCTCTGGGCGTTCCTTCTTGAGCGCGGAGCTAAGGCCGAGGGCGTGTTCCGCACCGTCTACCTGTTCCCGATGGCGGTGTCTTTCGTCGCCTCGGGCGTCGTGTGGCGCTGGCTGATGAACGCCGGAACCGGCGAGAACGCTGGCGGGATCAACGCGATCTTCGAAGATCTGGGCCTCGGGTTCCTGGAGAATCCATGGTGGACGCACCCGAACTGGGGCATGGCCGCGATGGCGATGCCGGCCATCTGGCAGCTCTCCGGGTACATCATGGCGCTGTTCATAGCCGGCTTCCGTGGCATCTCCCATGACCTGCGCGAGGCGGCGTACGTCGACGGAGCCACCAGCTACCAACTCTATCGGCACGTACTCTTCCCGCAGCTCACCCCGACCGTGCTGTCAGCGCTCATCATCACCGGGCACATGTCGATGAAGATGTTCGACCTGATCATGTCGGTGTCCGGAGCACAGTGGATCACCGAGGTACCGGCGGTCTACGTCTGGCAGACCTTGCTCACCAGCGACTACGCCAAGTCCGCCGCGATCTCCGTCTTCCTCCTGGTCGTCGTAGCCCTGGTCATCGTGCCGTACCTCGTCCACGTCAACCGGGCGGAGAAGCGCTCATGAGCACCGATGTGGCAACGCCGCACCTACCCGGCGAGGACCTCGTCGCACCCCCGCCGCGACAGCGGTTGGTGGTGCCCGGATCCCGTAACGCTGTGGTTGCCCGGACAGTGCGCTACGCCCTGCTGATCTTCTTTGTCCTCATTGTCCTGATGCCGCTGTACGTCCTCGTAGTGACCAGCTTCAAGTCCGGCCGCGAGATCGGCGTCAACGGCCAATGGAACCTACCCACAGAATGGACGTTCGCATCCTGGACCAAGGCGTGGACCGCACTCGGGCCATCGTTTGTGCGCACCCTCCAACTCGCCATCCCGGTCGCCCTGATCTCGTCCTTCATCGGCGCCGCCAACGGTTTCGTGCTCTCCCGCTGGCGCTTCCCCGGCGCCGACGTCGTGTTCACGCTGATCTTGTTCGGCATGTTCATCCCGTACCAGGCCGTGATGATTCCGCTTCGCGAGGTCGTGGTCTGGCTCGGCATCCCGTCGGGCATCCCTACCCTGATCTTCGTGCACACGATCTACGGCATCCCGATCTGCACGCTGATCTTCCGCAACTACTACGCCACCATTGTGCCCGTGGAGATCATCGAGGCCAGTAAGGTGGACGGAGCGGGGCTGCTGCGTACGTTTTGGTCGATCATCCTGCCGATCTCGATGCCCGGCTTCGTCGTGACGATCATCTGGCAGTTCACCTCGTCCTGGAACGATTATCTCTTCGCGATCTTCCTGTCGAACACTCGCAATGGCCCGATTACCATCGCGCTCAACGCTCTCGCCGGCGCCCAGTCGCCGGACTACGCGGCCTCGATGGCGGGTGCGTTGATCACGTCCCTGCCGACGTTGCTTGTCTACATCCTGCTCGGCCGGTGGTTCATCGGCGGCCTGATGGCGGGGTCGGTCAAGAACTGATCGGCTCTCCCCCGGCGGCGTGTGCCATTGTTGGCGGGGAAGCCGAGAGGACGGGACAACCATGCCGAGGGGATC